>Ga0310694_10004266_pt1 | contig 13837 bp, 5 predicted proteins | sample 174DNAGHGhighgp2_FD_203884 | JGI IMG/M metagenome (GOLD analysis project Ga0310694, IMG submission 203884) | Sheep rumen microbial communities from Palmerston North, Manawatu-Wanganui, New Zealand - 1742 DNA GHGhigh gp2 (v2) (version 2) | ecosystem: Host-associated > Mammals > Digestive system >... | reverse complement strand
CAGCAAATATGCGGCAAGTCCGGGTTCGGCGAAATACACCTTCGGAGTCTTGACAAGCCGCTTTGACCTGTTCGTGAAGAACGGCTGAAGCCGAAAGACAATAAAGGACGCTTCCAGGACCGACATCCAGCTGGCAATCGTCATTGCGGACACTCCGACCTCCCCCGCCAGCCCGGCATTGTTGACCAGCTGGCCCACGCGCCCCGCAAGCAGTCTGACAAACCGCTCGAAGAGCGAAACGTCCTTGACATTCACGATTCTGCGCACGTCCCTCTCTACGTATGTCTGGAAATAGGTTCTGTAGTAGTCGTACGGATCAATTCCCGTCACATGAAGTTCAGGCATGAATCCACGCCAAATAAGCTCGTCGGTGGAAAACCTTCTTCCCTGTTCGCCCAATTCCTCAAGCGACGGAGGATAGAGAGTCAGCAGCGAGGTGCGTCCGGCGAGCGATTGCGAAACAGCTTCTGCAAGCAACGGCTGGTGCGATCCGATCAGAATAAAACGTCCTGGGCTGCGGCGGTCGGCGTCGATCATTACCTGAATCTGGGACGTGAGCTCGGGAACGCGCTGGACTTCGTCAATGACGACAGGCGGCTTGAATCTGCGGAAAAACGCCTCTGGGTCGTCTGTTGCCAGCCGTCGCGTTTCAAGATGTTCAAGATTTGCGTATGCATAACCGGGAAAGAGTTCACGAGCAAGAGTCGTCTTGCCGCTTTGCCTTGGACCAAACAACGTGACGGACGGATACTGCGTAGCCGCCTTCAGGACACAGGATGCCAACTTTCTTTTTATCATGGCGAAAGTAGTATAGCACGTTTTGGACGTAAATCGCAAGTCCATTTTGTGATTTACGTCGCCGCCGAGCCGCCCACAACACCACACCAATAATTATCCAGACCAGTCTTCTGCCTTTAGTTTTCACCAATTGGGTGAATTGCCGTACAGAAAGGATGGCGTTTATAATCAATAAAATAGCCCTTATTTCGCCATGTTGAATTGAATCTTGTCGCCGCTGATGCGAAAACCCTTATCCGTGGACTTCACGTCGCCGCAGATCGGGACGCAGTAGCGGTAACCCTGGAAGAGGAAGTCTATGCCGCCGTTTCTGACTGAAATGTCCTTACGGAACTTTACCTCGTATTCGGCGTCAAGCGACCCCGCGCCGGAAACGACGATGCGCCCTTCTTCGAACCGTACCGTCGCCGCCTTGCCGTCCGTGCGCTTCGCCGTCACGACGAGCGCATCGCCGTCCGCCGCCGTCTCGATGGACGCGAACTCACCGCCGAACGACATCACGCCGGAAACGCCCTTGCCCCTGAACATCCACTGATCGACGACCGGCGGCGTGTAGTAGAGCGCCTGCCATCCGGTGCAGACCTTGTCGAGAAACGGCTCCTCGAAGTCGTCCGCCATCTTGTGTATGTCGCGGAAGACCAGGCGCTTGCCGTCCAGGATGAGGTTGGCGCGGTAGAAGCGGCTGTTGTACCACACGCTCTTGCGGCCGCATCCGGACCAGTCCTCGAGCGCGATCTGCGTCTGCGGACAGTTCACCTTGTGCGCGGACTTGAACGCACGCGCCGTCTCGCACATCTTCTCGACGACGATGTGCCCCGCCGCCGCTTCCTTCGCGATCTTCGCGCACTGCATCGGCCAACCGCGCGAAATCCTACTCCAACAGAACGAGTTCTCCTGCCCCGCCTGCATGTAGGAAAGGTTCATCAGACCCTTCGGCTCGGTATAGACGCGGAAGTACCAGTCCACGTTCTCCGGCTTGAACCCGCCGGACATTGCAGGCTCCATGGTCGGCGGGTTGTCGTGCGGAAAGCCCGGGTATATGCGAAACGGTCTGCCGTAGTTGTAGATCGGGTCGGGCGTGAGCATCTTGAACACGGGCGACTTGACGGCGTTCGCCATATCGACGGCGGCGGAGAGCATGTTCTTCTTCGAGGGATAGTACGCGCCGTTCGAGTAGCCGCCGCGCAGTCCGTAGGCGTCGGTGTTGTCCTGCTCGCGGCAGATGCAGAAGCCATCGACGCCGTACGTCTTCTCCATGTAGTCCATCGACCACGCGTCGAGGAGCCACGAACCAACGCTCTTGGGGTAGTACCCGAAGTCCGCCTTGAACCGCCTGAACGCCGCGTCGATGATGGCCTTGCGTCCGGCATGGTCGTACGCCATCAGGAATCCGGGGTTGATGTGCCAGTCCCAGTCCCAGTTCTTGTGCGCGCCCTTGGGCTTCCACGGCAGCCCCGCCGCCTCGTTGAGCGGACGCGACATCTCGAACCAGAGTCCGAATTCGGTCTTCGCCTTGTCGCTCTTCAGCGCCTCGGCCATCATTTCAGGATCGACGAGCGCGTCATACTGGAGGAGGATGGTGTTCTTGAACCCGTACTTGAGGTTCAAGGCGACCTCCTCGCGTACCGCGCTGATCATCTCCGCGCGCGGCGGACGCGGATCCGCCGACCGCACGAAGTTCACGATGTTCAGGGCCTTCCGCGCCTCTTGCACATTGGGCCGTGTCTGTTTCGCAGGTTTCGAACCGAGGGCATCTGTTCTTGTCATCTCCACCATCTGCGCGACGGGGGTTACGTAAATATCCATGTGGCCGTCGGCGTTGTTGGCGGTGCAGACCACATACTTGCCATGCATCACGAAGTGCGGGTGCGGATCAGGGTGCATCTTGCTCTGGTTGTCCCTCGGCATGAGCGGCGGACGCGTGGAGTAGAGCCACACGTGCTTGCCCGTCTCGCGGTTCCAAAACCCTACGCGCCACTTGCAGCCGCGCCACCAAGCCTCTGGCGCGTCGTCGCAGACGACGTACTTCTTGTCGGGCGAGACGTTGTTGTGCCGCGCGCCACGGATGCCGCACCACCGCTCCTGCTTACCCGTCGCGAGGTCGTGGTGATAGACATAGTCGCCTGGGCGTCCACACCAGCTGAAGCCCTTCCCGTCGTCGTCCCAGATTTCGTGCGAGGCGAAGTTGCGGTTCTTCGCGGGGATCATTTCCCGCCACCCCTTCTTCATCAGCCACATGCGCGGATACCATCCGGTCTTCTTCCGGTATTCCTGGCCGTCCTTCTCCCAGCACGCCTCCCAGGCGCACATCGCAAGCGTGTCGTCCGCCGGGTTGATCTGCCCGTGGTTGCAACAAAACGGCGTCTCTCCCCACTTGTCAAAATCTCCCGTCGCGAGGTCGAGCATCCCCTGTATCCAGCGATGCTTCCCAGCGGCGTTGACGAGCGCCGTGTCGAGGAACGCACGCTTTCTGTCCTTCGTGAGCGTGAGGTGCGTGTAGTAGCGCTCTGCCTTGTACTCGTCGTCGTCAAGTCCCTTCGGAAGCCCGCACAGTTTGACGGCCTTCGACGGCTCGGCGAGGTCGCAGCGAAAGAACCCGCCGAGCTTCGGGCTCCCGAACACGACGTAGTTCTCCTTGCACTCGATGAAGGGATCACCCACGAACGGCGTGCGGCTCTCGATGTTCTCGCGGCTGATTTTCTCCGCACGGGCTACGGGCTTCACCGTGTCGTTGAGGAGGTCGGCGACCATGAGTATCTTCGGACTGCGCTTCGGCTTTTTCTCGTTGCCGACCGTGTAGTTGAAGAGCAGGAAGCGCCCGTCATCGGTCATCGACTTCGTGATAAAGTAAAGTGACTGGCGGTTGTCGTCCGGTTCGCCATAGACGAGCGCGTACGAAACGACACCGCTTTCGGGATCGACGCGCGTCTCGAAGAGCTTGGACGTGGCGGGCGTCTTGATTCCCTTCACCGCGCCCGCGCCGTCCGCGAGGAGCGTCGAGGCGATCCAGAGCATCGGTGCCTGCGCATGGGGGTCGCCGTTCACCTGGTGCCGCTTGAAGTAGTATTCAAGGTTGTTGCGCTTGCCCGTGCCTTCGCACGTGCCCGCCACGTTGCCCCACTTGTCCATGCGCGCACAGAGCGCGTCGTAGGCGCGCCGAGCCGAAGGACCGTACTTCGCGCCGTCGAGCCATCCGCGCCGCACGCCCACGAGGTACGCATACGTGAACATCGCCGTGCAGGAGGACTCGCCCCAGTTGCGAGGATCGTCAGGACGATCGATGAGCTGGCTCCAAAGCCCGTCCTTGCGCTGGTACTTGAGAAGCGTCTCCATCATCAGCTTGTAGCCGTCCATGATGCGCGAGCGATGCGGACTGTCCTTCGGAAGATGCTCCAACAGCAACGCCATCCCCGCCGCCATCCAGCCGTCGCCGCGTCCCCACACGAACGGCACGTCCGGCGCGTGGTAGAAGAGCCCCTTCGCGGGGCCGTCCTTGAGCTGTAGCTTGTCGAGGTAGAAAATCATCTCGGCCGCCGCGCGCTCGATGTACTTGCGGTCGCCAGTTGCGCGATACGCCTGGCTCTGAAGCGCCGTGATCATGTACATGTCGTCAATCCACAGACGCGTCTGCACGGAAAGACCCTTCGCGTAGTATTCGCGCTGGACGTCCGGCGGCGCGCTCTCGCGCTCCTTGAAACTCGCCTCGCACGGTTCGCACCACTGCGTATCCGCGTACATGAGCCCCATGTCGAGGCAGCGCTTGTCCTTGTTCAGAATGTAGATTTCACAGGGCAGCGAGCCAAAGATCGCGTCATCGACGTGGCGCGGACGCGAACACACCTTGTGCTTCGCGCCGCCGGGGAGGAAGTCGTCAAAGAGGCGCACCAGCCTATTCACGCGGTACTCGTCGTCCGTCAGGCGCGCGCACGCGATGGCGTTCATCCACAGCGACACGACGGAATACTGCACGATGCGGTTCCAACCGTAGCCCTTGTTGCCGTAGTACCCGGCGGGCTTGTAGTTTTCGGGGCGCGTCGTGAGGAACTGGTCCGTCACACGCCGCGAAATCGTCGCGGGGTCAGTCCCTTCCGGAAGGCCAGTGAACCACTTTGAAAGCGCACCATCGGCGTACGCCGTAGCTGCCACGCAAAACATCGCCGCTGCAATAATAGTTTTACAAATCATATCAATATCTCCATGGCGATTATTATATCAAAAATCTAAAATCTGTGTACGGCCGCCCCACCATTTCCCCGCTCACGTTCCCAAATACATTTCGCATACAAATTCCTTACAATCATTTTACAGTTTACCCCCTAGACCTCGTGCGCCGACCATGGTATCATGTTGGCATCGGAAACGAAAGGAGAATTCAATGCGCAACAGATTCGAAGAAGCACTGTCCGAACGCCATGTACAAGCCATCTGGTACGACGCCTCGCTGCGCCCAGACGGCCTCCGCACATCAGGCGGCGCGGAGGTTCGCGTGGTTGATCCTGGAAGTTGGAACCTTGAAGCGGGGCCGGACTTCCGCGACGCCGTGCTGGAGATCGGCACGGACCACCGCCGCGTACGCGGGGACGTTGAGGTTCATTTGCGCGCGGCGGACTGGTCCGCGCACGGACACGCATCCGACCCGGCGTACGCCAATGTCGTCGCGCACGTCACTTGGTATCCAAGCCCACCACCCGCTTCAAACGCCCTTCCACCGCGTTGCCTTCGCGTGTGCATCGGAGACCCGCTCCGCACTCGCCCCGACTTCTCTCCCGATGAAATCGACCTCGCCGCCTACCCATACGCAAAGCTGCCCACAACGTCGCGTCCATGCGAAACGGCGTTCGCCAACTCCACCGACGACGCGCTCGCGACGTTGCGCATGGCAGGCGAACGTCGCCTCGAAGGCAAAGCCAGACGCCTTGCCACGCTCTTCGTGAGAAAAGGGGACCGCGCCCAGGTGTTCTACGAGGAGATGATGGCGGCATTCGGCTACAAGCACAACGTAGCCCCCTTCCGCGCCCTCGCGCAGACGCTACCCTGGCGCGATCTCCCCACACGTCCAGACGCCGCCGACACCGCTCTTTCCTGCGCGGCGGAACTCGGCGTGGCCCCGGTCGTCCCGTGGCACACCGCGAACGTGCGACCGTCCAACTCCCCGAAACGCCGCATATCGACAGCCGCCGCACTTTTCGCCGGCGCGCTCCCCGGGCTCCTACGGCGACTTGACGGATGCGACCTCGCCGTACGCGACGGACAGCAATGCGCCCTCGACATTCTACTTGCGGCGCGTCCCCTCGGCGCACGACGTGCGGCCGCAATGCTCACGAACGTGCTGATTCCCTTCGCACGCGCCGAGGAACGCCTCCCTCGAATACCAGAGTGGATATTCCCCGAAGACATCAACTCGACAGTGCGCCTCATGGCCTTCCGTCTCTTCGGACGCGACCACAACCCAGCGCTCTACGCGGGGAACGGACTGCTGATCCAGGGACTCATCCACGTACACCGCACATGTTGCCTCGCCGTCCACCCCGACTGCTCAGAATGCGCACTATGTTCCACTCGTGTATAGCCGCTAATTTCCTTACGCCTTCTTCGTGACGCTTTGGCCGTCCTTGGAATCCTTCACGGCCCAGCCGGCGGCGGCGATTTCGTCGCGCAGGCGGTCGGACTCGGCCCAGTTCTTCGCGGCGCGTGCGGCGGCACGGGCATCGAGAAGAGCCTGCACCTCTGCGGGTACTTCGACCTTCGCCGCCTTGCCGAAGAAAATTACGCCAAGGACCGTGTCCATCTTCTGGAACACGTCGAGCACGGCCTTCGAGCAAGTGCCGGAGGCGTTGGTCTCGCGGACGAGGTCGAACAGCGCGGCGAACGCCTTCGGGATGTTGAGGTCGTCGTTGACTGCCGCAGTGAATGCGTCGAGAGCCTTCTGCGCAAACTCGGGCGCGGGCTCGTCCTTCGCACGCGCGACGAGCGCGTCAACGCAGCGGTCGATGCGCTCAAGCGACTTGCGGGCGTCCTCAAGTGCGCTGAACGCGAAGTTGAGGCCCTGGCGGTAGTGCGCGTTCACGAGCACGTAGCGGATTTCGCGCCCGGTCCAGCCCTTGTCGAGGAGGTCGCGCAGCGTGAAGAAGTTGCCGAGGCTCTTGGACATCTTCTCGCCGTTCACGCGCAAGTGGGCGCAGTGCATCCACGTCTTCACGAACTCCTTGCCCGTGGCGGCCTCCGCCTGGGCGATCTCGTTCTCGTGGTGCGGGAAGAGGTTGTCGATGCCGCCCGTGTGGAGGTCGAACGTCTCGCCGAGGTACTTCATCGACATCGCCGAGCACTCGATGTGCCAACCTGGGCGTCCACGTCCCCAAGGGGAGTCCCAGCCCACGGGGCCGTCGGATTCCTCCCACGCCTTCCAGAGCGCGAAGTCGCCGACGTTCTCCTTGTCGTATTCATCCGCCGCGCACCGGGCGCCCGTGCGCTGGTGGTCGAAGTCGATGTGCGCGAGCTTGCCGTAGCCTGGGAACTTCGTGACGGCGAAATAGACGCTGCCGTCGTCGCTCTTGTAGGCCACCCCCTTCTCGACGAGCTTCTCGACGAGCGCGATCATCTCGGGGATGTGGTCGGTGGCGGCGGGATAGACTTCCGCCGGCTGGATGTTGAGCGTCTTGAGGTCGGCGAAGAACGCGTCCTTGTACGTCTTCGTGTAGTCGGTGAGCTTCACCCCAGCTGCGTTCGCCCCGCGAATCGTCTTGTCGTCCACGTCGGTGAGGTTCATCACCTGTTTCACCTTGAAGCCGTTGAACTGTATCACGCGGCGGAGGATGTCCTCGAACGTGTAGGCGCGGAAGTTGCCGATGTGCGCGAAGTTGTAAACCGTAGGTCCGCACGTGTACATCCGCACGGTTCCGCCTTCAATCGGCGCAAGCGCCTCGTTGCGGCGCGTCAGGGAATTGAATACCTGCATTTCCATTTTGTCGTTTCCTGCTTAGTCTAGAAAAAGCGTGCTCCAGAGCGAGGAGGTGCCGCGAAGCTCGTCGCGCGATATCCTCATCAGAAAAAGGTCGTACGCGCCCGCGTGCCAGCTCATGAATCCCATGCCGTCGCCGCGTACGCGCTTGAGCATCCTAGCGGCCATGCGCATCTTCGCGCTCTCCATCGGCATGAGGGTGTCGGCCACCTTGGGGAGGTAGAGCCGCAACACCGTCGTTGGCGAACAGAACATCACGTTGGAGAGCCCCCTCCTGTTCGCCTCGGGCAGTATTTTAAGTAGGCGAACGCGCGGAACGCCGCCGCCGGGAACGTTGGCAGCCCCGACTAGCGAGTAGAAGTTAGCGTCAGGCGCGTGCGTGAACACGACAGATTTGCGTATGAACGCCGAAATTGACGGATCAAGCAGCGCGAATATATCAGCAGACCCAAGGTCGCCAGGAGTGGATGTTGCGCCGAAGAGCGGCGCGGAAGTGGATACGCCTGCGAACGAAAGCGCCGACTGCGGAAGCGGAAGCCGTTTCGCCGCCGCAAGGCGCACGCTTCCGCTCAGCTCAAGGCCGTGCTTGGTCATCCGCACTACGATCATGCCACCGGAGCAGGTATCGGACTGGAACAGCGCACGTGCGCCGGACGGACCCATGTTGATCACCGCGAGGTCGCCGGCGATCGGACGTTTCAGCGCGGCGGCGGCGGCGGACGGCGTGTGCGCCGCTGTGGCGGCGGACGGCGCGAGTGCGGCCCATTTTCCGTCAGGCGTGAAATACGCGTAGAGCGTGCGGCGCGAATGGCGGCCGGATGGGATGCGCAACGCGTCGTTCTTCTGCGGCACGGCGTCGGGGTGACGCTTCATGAACTCCGCCTTCCGGATCGAAACGGGGTACAGCACCGACCATGACTTGATCCGGTCGAACTCGTCCGCGCCGGGCTTCTTCCCGCGCGAGTTCATGCGCTTCATCAAATGGGCGAGCTTCTCGGCGTCAACGTAGCATACGGCCACGCCCTGCGAACCAGGGGCCATCGGCCCGAACAGCTTGGCAACGGCCTGGTTGCGGATGGCCATGGGTACGAGCTGCGTGAGCACTGGCTCAGTCATGCCCTTTCCAAGCGAGGCGACGTGGTTCGCGATCGTCGGAAGGTCGGCGAACGTCACGGTGCATGCGGGACGCACCGCACCATGTGCCAAACACGCGCCAATGGCGGCAAGGCAAAGAACTGCTAGTCGTTTTTTCATAGGTTTGCAAATGGGTTGCAGACGAAGCCGGAGGAAGGACGCGGACGGTTTCCGCCGCCACGAGGGCCGGAGGTGTAGCCGCCGTTCGGGCGAGACGAAGCGCGCCCCTCCCCGCTGGCGCGGTTCTCGCGGGGTTTCGTGCGGGCCGAAAGCGAAATGCGGTTGCGCGCCTTGTCAACGCCTATCACGCGCACCTTGATCTTGTCGCCGGTCTTCACCACTTCCGAAGGGTCGGTGATGAAGCGGTCGGCAAGCTCGGAGACGTGTACGAGGCCGTCCTGATGTACGCCGATATCGACGAACGCACCGAACGCCGTAACGTTCGTGACCACGCCTTCCAGCGTCATGCCCTCCTGCACGTCGTCAATCGTCGTCACGTCGTCGCGGAATGCGGGCTTCTCGAACACGGCGCGCGGATCGCGTCCGGGCTTCTTCAGTTCCTCCACGATGTCCTTGAGCGTGGGCAGGCCCACGTCGTCGGATACGTACTTCTTCAACTCGATCTGCCCGGCGAGCGTGGCGTTCCCCACGAGATCGCCCACGCCCACGCCGAGGTCCTTGGCCATCTGCTCCACGAGCGCGTAGCGTTCGGGATGGACGGCGGACGCGTCAAGCGGGTTCTTCGCGCCGCGTATGCGCAAAAAGCCAGCGCTCTGCTCGAACGCCTTGGGGCCAAGTCCCGTCACTTTCTTTAGGTCGCTGCGGCTCTTGAACGCGCCGTGCTCGTTGCGCCATTCGACGATGCGTTTAGCCAGCGACGCGCCGATGCCGGAGACGCGCGTGAGAAGCGGAGCGGACGCGGTGTTCAGCTCCACGCCGACCTTGTTCACGCAGCTAACCGTAACCTCATCCAGCTTCGCCTCAAGAAGCGGCTGGAAAACGTCGTGCTGGTACTGCCCCACGCCGATGGCCTTCGGCTCGATCTTCACAAGCTCGGCGAGCGGGTCCTGAAGGCGACGACCGATGGAGATCGCGCCGCGAACGGTGAGGTCGAGGTCGGGGAACTCGTCTCGCGCCGTCTCGCTCGCCGAATAGACGCTCGCGCCCGCCTCGCTCACGCTCACCACCATCACGTCCTTCGCGCCGATCAGCTTAAGGACGTTCCTTGCAAAAGCCTCCGTCTCGCGCCCCGCAGTACCGTTGCCGACGGCAATGGCGTCCGGCTTGAACTTCTCCACGAGACGCGCAATCACCTCCTGCGCCTCGGCGGTGCGCTGCATCGGATAGATCACTGTGTTGATCAGGAACTTGCCTGTCTCGTCGAGCATCGCCACCTTGCAGCCCGTGCGGATTCCGGGGTCAATCGCAAGAACGCGCTTCTCGCCAAGCGGCGAGGCGAGCAACAGGTGGCGCAGATTCTCCGCGAACACATCCACGGCGGCACGGTCGGCCTCCATCTTCTTCTCGGTGGCAACGTCGATTTCGCACGACGGCGCAAGCAGCCGCTTGTAGGCGTCCTCGGCGGCAAGGCGCATGTGGTCCACGCCAGTAGAACGGGCTGCCAGCCCGTTCATCCCGCCCGCGTGAACGGGCTGGCAGCCCGTTCTACTACGTTCCTGATCGACGATATCCATCATCTTATCGATCACCGGTTCCTTATCCACGACGAAGTGACGCCACAACACGCCCTCTTTCTGCCCGCGGCAGATGGCGAGATAGCGGTGGCTGGGGATTTCGGAAATCGGCTCCTGGAAGTCGTAGTACTGCTCGAACTTCGTGGGCTCCTTCGGCTTCGGCGTGACCACCTCGCTCTTTACGACTGCCTTCTTCGCGAACGTTTCGCGCACGAAACCGCGCACCTCGGCCATGTCGGCAATGCGCTCGGCGATGATGTCGCGTGCGCCCTGGAGGTCGTCGGCAGACGCGGCCTTAAGGGCCGCGTCGTCAAGATGTCCATCCCAGATCGCGTCGGCAAGCGGCTCCAGCCCCTTCTCCTTCGCGATCATGGCGCGCGTGCGGCGCTTCGGCTTGTAGGGCTGGTAGAGGTCTTCGAGCGCGGACTTGACCATGCAGGACTCGATCTTCTCGCGCAGTTCGTCGGTGAGCTTCCCCTGGTCGTCGATCGACTTGAGAATGGTCGCACGGCGATCCTCAAGTTCGGCGTAGTAGGTTAGACGCTCCTGCACCTTGGAAATCTGCACCTCGTCGAGGTTGCCATGCACTTCCTTGCGATAACGGGCGATGAACGGAATCGTGTTCCCCTCGCCGAGGAGTTTTGCCACTGCGGCCACCTGACCTGCGGAAATCCCCAATTCGGCGCTAAGGCGCGGCAGCACCTTGGCCACATTCGTATCTATGCTCATATCTTCTCTTGATCCATTTTACATGGTGCCGTTATTTCGACGGCACTGTTCCTTCAAGCTCCCTAAGCGCCTTAATCGCCTCGCTTTCGCCGTCGCCGGACGGCTTCTTCTTGGGTTTCTGGGCGGCGGGCTTCTGCACGGCGGGTTTCTGGACGGCGGGTTTCTTCTTCGCAGGCTTTTCCGGCGCAGGCTTTTTGGCTGCCGCCTTCTCCTTATCAGCCGATTCCTTCAACCGCTTGATCTGGTTGAGCGTGTCCTCAATGTCCTCGGAGCCGGGAAGAGCGTCTCGTGCCTTCTCCGCGTATTCCAGGGCCTCATCGTAGCGCTGCTGGTAAAGACGCGTGATTGCAAGGTTGTTGAGCGCCACCGGGTCATTCGGCCTCTTCACCAGACTGCGCTTCAGCCCCTCCGCCGCCTTCGCCCATTGGCGTTTGCCGAAGTGCTTCATGCCTATTGCGAAATTCGCGTCCGGGTCATCGGCGTCTATCAGTAGAATCAGCTTGGCATGATCCGCCGCCGCATCGAAATCGCCGTTTGCAATAGCCTTTTCCATCTCCTCGCGCGGAGAGGTCATCGCAGGCAAAGCATCCTTGCCCACATCATTAGTGGCAGAGGGCTGCTTCTCATCTGCCTTCTTCGCAGGTTCCGGCTTCTTTGCAACATCGGGCTTCTTCGTGGCATCAGGCTTTTTCGCCACCTCCGGCTTTTTCGTGGCTTCCGTCTTCTTCGGGTCGTCTGGCTTTTTCGCCGCTTCCGGCTTCTTCGCATCGACGGCATCCGCGCCTTGGGCATTCTTCCAGGCTTCCTCGATCTGCTTGATGGTGTCCTTGACTTCGGCGGAATCAGGAATCAGCTCCAGCGCGCGCTTCGCGCATTTAAGGCCTTCGTCATAACGCTCCGTGTACATGCAAAGCATAGCGAGGTTGTTCCACACTGCCGGCTCCTTCGGCTTCTTGATGAGGCACCTGCGAAGGTATTCCTCCGCACGCGCCCACTGCTTCTGAACGTAGTAGCTCATACCCACGCCGAAGTTGGCGTTGGGGTCGTCGGGGTCGTCTTCGAGAATCGGTTCGGCGTAGCGGCGCGCAAGGGCGAAATCCGCACGGGCAAGAGCAAGCTGGAGGCTCTCGCGCGGCGTTATTGACTTCAACGTGCGCTCGCGCGCCTTTTCCATGTCGCGCAGGATGCGGCTGAGCGAGGCGTTGTTGTGGTCGAGCTGGTCTGAAACGCTCACGTCCTTCAGCGCCTGCTGAGTCTTGCCTTCCCGGTCGGCGCGCTCCGCGCGCATACGCGCGATGCGGGCGATGCGCCACTGCACGAAGAGGAACAGCTCGTTCGCGAGCTTGCCCGCGCTCTTCGACGGGCCACCGTTGTAGTAGATGTCGAGGATTCGATCGGCAAGGGCGTTCGCCGCGTCAACACCGCGAACGCGCTCATCCTCCGGCATGCCGCCGGGACGCGAAATCACGCCACTGCAAAGCGGGATTTCCTTGCCGTCGCGCTTCCACAACTCAAAACCGAGCTGGATGGCGATCTCGCCAAGGCGGTCGGCATGGTCGCGCACCATAGCCCGGAGTGCCATCGGCGCACCGATGGAAAGCGTGATGCGATCCTCCTGGTTCGTCTCGCCACGTTTGCGGAGGTACTGCTGGCGCGGAGAATTGTCCGCCATCATCGAAAGCGCCTTGATTGAACGCCCCTCGGCGGCAGCGGCGAGTTCTAGCCACGAGTCAAACGCTCCATCGGTGAAAATCCACTTCACGTCGCCGCACTCGGCAAGCACTTCCTTCGCGTAGTCTCGGACTATTGAGAGCATATTGCGCGTCTGCCCCTGGTAACGCCCCGGCACCACGGCCGCCAAAAGGAGCAAAGGCACGACTACAAGCATGAACTTAGTGCCAAAGCCAAGCGGCTTGACGTCAATCGACTCGGCATTCTCACCGGCACCATCGTCCTGGCTAAGCTCGGCGAAGCGTTCAAGCGCAAGGCGGCGGTGGTCGCGGCAGCAGACCTCGACGGCCATTACCGCAATGGCGAACACCACGGACGCGGCGGAGAAGAGCATCAGCACAAGAAGGAAGAAACTGGAGTTGATCTTCGCCATGTCGGTCCACGTCCAGAACCAAAGCGGCGGCAACTCCGCAAGCTGCGCGAACGACAACGCCCCGACGACGAAGTACACGGCACCCACGTGGTACGGCAGGAACTGCTCCTCGTCAACGGCACGGGGAAGGAGAATCACCGCCACCACGAAAGGCAACACGCAGATACCAAGCCCCAGCAACCAACCGAGTTCCGAAGCCGCATGAATGAACGTGCTCCACCAGTGCGTGGCGTAGATAAGCGGCATGTCCGCGCCAGTCACGCCGAACACCTCCAATCCGTCAAAGGCAATGTAGGCAATGCAGTTGGCCGCAACGCCCACGGCAAGCCCAAATGCATATAGGAACGTCAGATGCCATTTCGAGCTTTGCTCGACTATTGGGTTCAGTATCGGCGAATTCGAAGCCACGGCGTCGTGCCG
>Ga0310694_10004265_pt1 | contig 13838 bp, 10 predicted proteins | sample 174DNAGHGhighgp2_FD_203884 | JGI IMG/M metagenome (GOLD analysis project Ga0310694, IMG submission 203884) | Sheep rumen microbial communities from Palmerston North, Manawatu-Wanganui, New Zealand - 1742 DNA GHGhigh gp2 (v2) (version 2) | ecosystem: Host-associated > Mammals > Digestive system... | reverse complement strand
AAGACTTTACTTCCTTTATGGGGGTGGGAAAGTTCAGTTACAATAATTTTCTTTCCACCAACAATGTTGATGCCCTTGCGGGGAGCTGCAATCCGCTGGCCCGAGAGTGTGAAGACAGGAGCCGCTTCTGTCGAGCTGAAAACGGCATCGCTGATGCCGCTGAGGTCATCATTGCCTTCGTATATGGAAAATCCCCCACCGCCCAATGCAGCAGCAGGAGTCCACCCCTTGGCAAATACTGCTTCCACCTGAGCCTTTGTGCAGACATTGCCTTCGGTAGCGTTTTCCGAAATGTCTACAACAGCGAAGATACGCTCGAAGTCATCTCCGTACTTTGTAGTCGACAGGTTATCGATGAGTTCATCCATTGCTGCACCTTTTATTTTGTTATTGTAAAAATACAACGCTCTCAGTGCCATGCTGTTCTTTGGCACATCGAGAACTGTGAGCTGATTATTATTACACCGCAGCTCTTCCAGGGCCGTGTTCTTAGACACATCAAGGGCGGTGAGCTGATTGTTGTTGCAATGAAGCTCTGTCAGGGCCGTAAAACACTCTATACCTTTTAAGCTCTTTATAGATTTAGAGAATAATTCCATACGCTTTATAGATCCTATTTCATCTTCTGTCAGCATCCCGTCGCTTCCATAGCTCTGGCTCAACAGATAATTGCGAAAATTGTCATCGGGGAAGTTGGTGGCATTGATGGCTATGCCCTGATCCTGACTCTGTGAGCCTATGGTCACACTGACTTCCTGGTCATCAACAGAAATGCCGCTGACGTCGGGACGCGACAGGGTGATGTTGCGCATGGCCAGTATGGCATTTCCTTCCGCTGCGCTGGCGTCTGCCTGCAGTGTAATGGAGAGTATGTCGCCTTCATCGCCGCTGAACGTGCTGTTAGTGTTGGAGTAGCACACCACGCGCAGCGAACCGTCGGTCTGGACGGAAGCCGATGCCGTGTGCTTTCGGGCCGATGAACGGCTGCCAATGTCTATCAGCGCGTAACCATCCTCCTCGGCAACGCTCAGGCCCTTTGGCAGATAGAGGTCGAACTGGCAGCCCGTGAAGACATCGCCGGGGTTGCTCAGGTTCACCGAGACAGTCTTTGTCTCGCCGGGGTTCATCTGGAAGTCGTCGATGAACAGCCTGGGCTGGCCAGGGGCTTGGGCCCGTTTCATTGCGCGCGAGTTCTGGGCTGTGTTGCCCAGGATGATGCTCACGATTCCGGCCACGTCTACCACATTGATGGTCTTGTTGCCGTCAATGTCGGCTGCCTTGCGGTTCAGCTTCGACGTGTCGCCACTGTTCAGGATCAGGTTCACGGCACCGGCCACGTCGACCACGTTCACCAGCCTGTCACCCGTCACGTCGCCCGGAATATAGTCCTCCACGGTGAACCTGCAGACGACATCGGCCACCGTGTAGCTGTCCATGCTGGGTGTGGTCATCACCAGGTCGTGCAGAATCAGTGCGTAGTCGTCCGCAGCCGCGTCGGCGGCCACCTGCAGTGTCAGCATCAGCACGTTGCCGTCTGTTCCGCTGAACGTAGAGTTGTTGTTGGAGTAGCAGATCACGCGCACCATTCCGCTGGCCTGCAGCTCCGAGCTCACCACATGCTTGCGCGCCGTGGTGCGGTCGGTGCTCAGTTCCACCATGTAGAACCCGTCCTCATCCTTTGCCAGGGTCACGCCATCGGGCAGTCGCAGGTCGAACTGGAAGCCCATGATGTTGTCCTTCGAGTTCTTCATCTTCACAGGAATGGTGACGGTGCTCTCAATCAGGGCGCTTGTTGGCTCAACATACACAATGTTCGAGTATTGCGAAATGTCGGTAAGTTCATCGGGATCAGGGAGAGGCTCCACATCTTCACTGCCCTCATAATCCACATTTTCTTTGCCATCCCGTGCTTGTACCGTCCAGCCTTTGGCCTTTATTGCTGCCACCTGAGATTTGGTGCATATATTCCTTTCCGTATCTCCAGATTTGTCTATGACACAAATATCATGGCTATCGTTGGTGGTGTTCACAGCAAGGCTGCTGATGAGAGCATCCATGTTTGAGCCCTTTATCTTGTTGTTGTAGCACCACAGCGCTTTCAGTGCTGTATTCTTCGAGACATCGAGAGTGGTGAGCTGATTGCCATTGCATTGCAAACTTGTCAGAGCCGTGTTTTTCGAGACATCGAGGGTGGAGAGCTGGTTGTCACGGCATTGCAGCTCTTCCAGGAGCGTGTTCTTAGACACATCAAGAGTGGTGAGCTGATTGTTTTCGCACCCCAGGTCGTTCAATGCCGTGAGCTTCGAGACATCGAGAGTGGTGAGCTGATTTAAGTAGCATTGTAACAATGTCAGAGCTGTGTTTTTCGAGACATCGAGAGTAGTGAGCTGATTTCTTTGGCACCACAACACTTTCAATGCCGTATTTCCTGACACATTGAGATAAGTAAGTTGATTATCCGTGCAATTTAGATATTCCAATGCCTTGTTCTCCGACACATTAAGACGAGTGAGTTGATTATTTGGGCAATACAACCTTTTCAATGCCTTGAAAACTTCTATTCCCGTTAGAGTGCTTATGTTTTTTTCTTTAATATCAATCGTTGTAACACTGTTGATCTCACTTTCTGTCAGTTTTCCATCCTTTCCATAGTCCTGAGCCAAGAGCCAGCTGCGGAAATTTGCATCAGGGAAGTTGGTGGCATTGATGTTCACTTGTGCATTTGCCGACCATGCCATTGCCGTCAATAGCGCCAATAGCAAAGCTTTCAGATTGAATATTCGTTTCATTTTCACTTAGTTTTAGAGAATAAGAAAAGGGCGTGGAACCATCCGATTGCTTATTCTCATTCTTTGGTTACCGCCAAGTGACCATGCACGTAAACAAGCAAGAACAGTTCACGCCCAACGGGCATGAACCTTCTGAACTGCTTGCTCTCACGTGCGAATATTGGCGGTATTCAAGAATGAGAGAGACAAGAGCAGAAAGCTCAAGTATCTAAAAGACAGCGGACGGGGGGCGACGCACAATTCCTTATTCAGGTTAATAAATAGAATTGTTGTTGGTCCCCTGTCGGGAGTGCGGCACCTGGTGCCTGCTGGTTCTCCCTGTTTTGTCGCTACGTCATGGTTGCTGTGGTGTTAAAGGGTTATACATATTTATAATAATGCTCACAATTATATCTAAGGTATGTTATAAATTCTCAATGACTTCCACGGAGAGCCCCGTGTATTTTGCTATCAGTTCTATGGGCATGCCGTCGGCCTTCATCCTGCGTGCATTCTCACGCTTGGCTTCTTCCACGCCTTCAGCACGACCTTCAGCACGACCTTCGGCCAAACCAGCCTCACGGCCTTCAGCCAAGCCAGCCTCACGACCTTCAGCCAAACCAGCCTCACGACCTTCAGCCAAACCAGCCTCACGACCTTCTGCCAATCCTTGGGCCATTCCCTGTTTTCGTCCTTTTATTTCGGCTTCCAGCAGTTGGGTCTTCATCACGTCGGTGTCGCGCACCAGGGTGTCTATGTCGTGCTCGTAGCGGCGGCGCTCCACATCGGTCATCCTCAGCAGGTCGAGACGCTTGCGGGCCTCCTGCAGACCGGGGGCGGTGGTGTCGGGATTGATGCGCTCGTTCTTCAGATAGTCCATCCACTCCTCCAGCCAGCCGTTGACGGTCTCCTTGTCGAACACGTTGACGCGAATGACGAAATACTCGGGGAACACCTGTTCGGGCGCTATCACATGCAGGTCGTCGCGCTCATAGTCGGTCAGTTTCAGACTGTCGTTTGTGTGCACGCCCTTCAGCACGGCCTGTCCGTGGTAGAGGTAGTCTTCGCCCTGGCCCATGTTGAAATAGATGATGTTGATGCTGAACACCTTCTTCACGTTCCTGTAGGCATCGCCGCTGTTCATGTGCTCGGTGATGGTCTTGGCCACGCCGTAGATCATGCGCTGCAGGTAGTCATACTCGCGTGTCTGCTGAATCTCCACCAGGATGATTTCGCCCTTGGAGTTCTTGGCCTTGATGTCCACACGGTTATACTTATCGTTGCGCGACTCCTGGTTCGACTCGGTGTCGAGCAGTTCCACGATGGTCACTTTATCCTTTACCAGCACCGAGATGAGTCCCTCGAAAATGGCAAAGTCGGCCTTGTTGCGGAGCATGTACTTCGCAGCCCAGTCAAAGCGGATGTATCGGTTCTTGATCATAGTTTATTCTCTTTAATGGGACAAAGATACAACTTTTTTTTGATTTTTCGATTTTCAAGACAAAAATTTTTCGCAAAATAGAGTGAAGCGAGGGCAATATGAGGGTTGACTGGGCTGCCGGAACCGACTCGGCAAGGCCAGTTGGCACGCAACGGGGCCCCGCCAGCGCGGCTGGCAGAAGGGGCAGGGCGAGAATGGCAGTGCGGTTGCAGTGCAATAGGGGTGCGGTTGCGGTGCAATGGGGGCGCGGTTGCGGTGCAACGGGAGCCCCGTTACCTCCCAACGGGGGCCCCATTGCAAGGCGAGGGGAGAGGGTTGGCAGACCGACAGATGGGCTTTCATTCGGAAACGGTTGAAAGACAGAAAGTTACGGAGCGTGCTCAAAACTCGAAAATTTGGGGGCAAGGGAGTGGTTGGTGATTTTCGCGCCAGTTTTGAGCGCGCTCGTCGAGAACTGTGGGGAGGGCGACGCAGCGGGCGAAAACGCATGGAAATGCGGCTCAAGGGTGAATAATTGTTGAAATAAATTTGTTGGAACGGGCCGTTATTCGTATCTTTGCACCTATGGAACAATTGCTGCAATATGTGTGGAAACACCGCTTGCTGCCGCTGGGGCAGCTGCTCACCACCGACGGAAGGGTTGTGGAGGTGATCGACCCGGGACTGCACAACCGTAGCAATCAGGGGCCCGACTTCTTCAATTCGAAGGTGAGGATAGGCGGAACGCTGTGGGTGGGCAACGTAGAGGTGCACCTGCGGTCGGCCGACTGGTATGCCCACCACCACGACCGCGATGCTGCCTATAACAATGTGGTGCTGCACGTGGTGGAAGAGGCCGATGCCGACGTGCTCACCGAGGACGGCCACTATCTGCCCCAACTGGTGCTCAGGGTGCCTGCCGAGGTGAGCGACAACTATCAAGCGCTGCTCAGCACCGACCACTATCCGCCCTGCTATCAGATCATTCCCAGTCTGTCGCCCCTCATGGTGCATGCCTGGATGGCCGCCTTGCAGACCGAGCGGCTGGAGCAGAAGACCGAGGCCATTGCCGAACGGGCGCGCCGCCTGGACGGAAGCTGGGAGGATGCCTACTTTGTGACGCTTGCGCGCAACTATGGCTTCGGCATCAATGGCGACGCCTTCGAGCAGTGGGCGCTGAACGTGCCACTGCACGCCGTGGGCAAGCATCGCGACGACCTGTTCCAGGTGGAGGCCATCTTCATGGGTCAGGCCGGTCTGCTGCAGCCCGAAGCCGTGCCCCGGCGCCATCGTGAAGCGGCGCTGAGCGAGGGCTACTTTGCCCGGCTGCGCAGTGAATATGAGTATCTGGCCCACAAATTCTCGCTGCAGCCCATGGACCACAGCCTGTGGCGGTTCTTGCGGCTGCGCCCCCAGAACTTTCCCCACATACGCATTTCTCAGCTGGCCCAGCTCTACTATGAGCGCAAGGCCGGGCTGAGCGTGCTCCTGGAGTGTGAGACGCTCGACCAGCTGCGCTCGCTGCTGCAGACTCACGTGACGCCCTACTGGCAGACGCACTATGCCTTTGGTGCCGAAAGCGCGCGCAGCCCCAAGCGCATATCGGACGCCTCGACCGACCTGCTCATCATCAACACCGCCGTGCCCATGCTCTTTGCCGTGGGGCGCCACCGCCAGAAGGAGGCATGGTGCGACCGGGCCTTCGACCTGCTGGAGCAGCTGCGGGCCGAGCGCAACCACATCGTGAGCATGTGGGCCCAGTGTGGCTTGCAGGCGCGCAGTGCCGGCGACTCGCAGGCCCTCATACAGCTGAAGAAGGAATACTGCGACCGCAAGGACTGTCTGCGGTGCAGGTTTGGATTTGAATACTTAAAAGGAAAGCGATGAAAGACAAGTATATCTTTGAAACGCGCATGGTAGTGCGCGACTATGAGTGCGACATTGAGGGCATCGTGAACAATGCCCAGTACATTCACTACTGCGAGCACACGCGCCACCTGTTTCTGAAGCAGTGCGGACTGAGCTTTGCCGAAATGCACCGGAAGGGCGTCGACGCCGTGGTGGCCCGCATGCAGCTGCAGTACAAGGTGCCGCTGAGGCCCGACGACGTGATGATTTCGCGGCTGAACCTGACCAAGGAGGGCATCAAGTATGTGTTTCATCAGGACATCTACCGCGAGCGCGACGAGCAGTTGTGCTTCCGTGGAAAGATTGAGCTGGTGTGCCTGGTCAACGGGCGACTGGGCACCAGCGACGACTACGACCGCGCCTTTGAGCGATTTACGACGGCGTTGAGATAGCTTTATGAACGACGAGAACCTTCGCTACGCCATTGCGCTGACCCGCCTGACGGGCTTCAGCTTCCAGATGGCCCTGCAGCTGTGCCAGACCCTGGGCAGCGCGCAGGCCGTGTATGAGCACCGCACCCGCTTGCGCGAGGCGTTGCCCGGCTGTTCCGACCGCCTTGTGGCCGCGCTGCAGGACTGGAGCCTGGCCCTGGCGCGTGCCGACCAGGAGCTGCTCTTCATGGAGAAGCACCACATTGCGGGCCTCTGCCTGGGGCAGGACGACTACCCGCAGCGGCTGGCACAGTGTGTCGATGCGCCCATCGTGCTTTATTACATGGGCAGTGCGCAGCTGAACCGCCAGCGCATCGTGAGCATCGTGGGCACCCGCCATGCCACGCCCTACGGTCAGGACCTGACGCGCCATTTCGTGGAAGAGCTGCAACGGCTGTGCCCCGGCACGCTGGTGGTGAGCGGACTGGCCTACGGCATCGACATCTGTGCCCATCGCGAGGCCCTGCAGCACGGGCTCGACACGGTGGGCGTGCTGGCCCACGGACTGGACGACCTGTACCCGCCACGCCATCGGGAAACGGCCAGGCAGATGCTGGCACAAGGCGGACTGCTGACCGAGTATATGAGCGAAACACGGTCGGACAAGGTGAACTTCGTGAAGCGCAACCGCATCGTGGCCGGCATGGCCGATGCCACCATCGTGGTGGAGAGTGCCCGGAAGGGGGGCGGACTGATTACCTGCCACATGGCACAGGACTACGGGCGCTCGGTGTTTGCCTTTCCCGGCGCCGTGGGGATGGCCTATTCCGAAGGCTGCAACCAGCTGATTCGCGACAACGGGGCGGCCCTGATCACCTCGGCACAGGACTTCGTGGAGGCCATGGGCTGGCAAACCGACGCACAGCTGAACCAGGCCAAGCGCGAAGGCATAGAAAGAACGCTGTTCCCCAACCTTTCAGTTGAGGAACAGCGGGTGGTGGATGTGCTCACTGCGGCGGGCGACCTGCAGCTGAACCAGTTGGCCGTGAAGACCAACCTGGACATCGGTTCGCTCACGGCCCTGCTTTTCCAGTTGGAAATGAAGGGCGTGGTGCGCCCCCTGGCCGGCGGCAACTATCACTTGCTCCGATAATCGTTTAGCTCCGAGCCTGGCAGGCTATTTCGCCGGCTGAGGCTCGGCAGCCTTTTTCTTCTGCACTTTCTTCAGCCACTTGGGGTACTTGTCGATCACGTTCTGCGGCGAGTTGCTGTACCAGCCGTAGCCCGTGCGCCGCTCATAGCCAATGTACTCCATGGCCGGCTGCTTCACGCCATCGCGGTCGCACACGAAGGGCTCTTCGGTGTCCAGGTCGTAGTAGCGGGCCCAGATGAGCGGTGCGCCAAACTGATGCACCAGTCGCCGGTCGGGCTTGCCGTCCGTGTTGACGTAGGGCACCTGCACCATGTCCTTGATGGCATGGGCCTGCAGCCACTCCACGGCGGCCGTCACGGCCTGCACGATGCGCTCCGAGGGGTTGTCGACCGACATGAGCAACTTCAGCAGATTGGGCGTTTCGTGACTGCCCGTGAACGACTTCAGCTCGAAGGCGCGGGCGTTTGTCGGCAGCAGCGTGGTCTCGTCGTGCTGCTGGCACCACACGGTGAGTTTCCCGTTCTTGCGTATCTGGCAGTTCAGTATGCACTCTATTCCCTTGTCGAAAGCCTGCCTGCAGCGCTCCTTCAGCTTGTCGTCGAGCTTCAGCTGGTTGTAGGGTGGCTGGTCTTTGCAGAGCGCTTGCAGCATGAGCATCACGTTGTAGATGGCATCGTCGTTGAAGGTGATGTGGTCGCTGTAGAAGGGTGTGCCGTCGCTGCGGTGGTGCTTGAAGGGGTAGAACTGTGGCCATCCGCCGTTTTCGTACTGGGCGTGCAGCAGATATTCCACGCCGCCGATGAAAGCCTTGCGCGAGGCTTTCTTCCCGGTGGCGGCATAGTGCTTGGCCAGGAACGTCATTTCCAGGGTGGTGGCACCGTTGTCGATGGTCGATCCGATGCCCTCCTTGCCGCTAATGGCGCGCAGCAGCGAGTCGCGTTCGGCCCACTGGCGGGCGTTGGGCTTCTGGTGCCAGTTTTGGTTCTTGCTCCATCCGCCGCTGGGGAACTGATATTTCAGGATGCTGTCGGCGGCAGCCTGTGCCTGGGGCGTGGCATACCAGGTGTCGGGCATGTTGCGCACCAGGTTCTTGAACGTCATGTCGTCTTGTGCGTGCAGCAGTGATGTGGCGGCAGTCAGCATCAGTGCCAGAACTGTTGTTCTCTTCATAAAAGCTGTTTTTAGTGTGGTTAGTCTTGTAGACGTTTCCTGAAAGAAACGGTTGTAGTATGATTAGTTGCGTGCAAAAGTAGGCATAAAAAACAGAACGGCAAAGCAACTGCCCGTTTTTTTGCAGGCGGGGCATGAAAAAGGCCGCCTTTGCTCGACAGCATTGGTGGCCCTTTTTCGTTGAAAAATGTTTTTCGAAGCTTCACAGCTTCTTGGTAATGATTGTTTTAATTCTTGAATGTTTTATAATTATAGAGAAAGCATAGAAATTCCTCGTCGATGTTGCCTGTGAGGCAAACGATGGTGAGCCGGTCGTGGCTGCAGTCTTCATGCAGCATGATGAACTCCACGGTGCGCCCTTTTCGGTCCTTGCGTGTGAAGAAGGAGCCGTGCTGTTCGCCGTTGCGATAGGTGCGCTGGGCCTTGAATCGGCGGCTGTTCTTGGTGAGCAGGTCCTCGGCCTTCTGGTAGTAGTCGGTGCTGGCTGTCACGATGCGCGCGCTCTTCAGCTTACTCATGGCTTGCAGCAGGTTTTCCGGATGGTCGGTGTTGTTCTGTTTCACCAGTTGTGCCATCATCTTGGGGCTCACGGTCACGCATTTCACGGTGCTGTCTTTGGCACAGAGCGTCATGAACTTCTCGGCGAAGTCGGGCGAGCGTTGTGCCAGGGCCGCTGCCTGCACCAGTGCTGCCAGCATCAGGGTTAGGAGCAAGCGCGTCATTGCAGTTGGCTGTAGAGAGAGTCCTTGCTCAGCGAGTCGGCCTTTTGTGCCTGGCTGAAGCCTTCGGAAATGAGCATGAGCGCGTCTTCCATCTGGTCGTAGGCCATGGCCGGGTCGTCGTAGGTGTCCTTGTAGGCAGCATAGTTGATGTCGTCGGCCGAAGTGCCACTGCCTTGCAGCGAGCGGTCGATGGCAGTGCCCAGGGTGATGACCACGGCCACGATGGCGGCAGCGCGCATGAGCGGTTGCAGGCGTTCGGCCAGGCTGATGGTGCGTGCCTTCACGGTGTCAGGCTGCTGGGTGAGTGCCAGCAGGCGTGCATCGAAGTCGTCGCCCAGCTGCTCCTGCGGCTCGATGGCAGCGAAGAGCGGCCTGTACTGGGCCAGATTCTGCGGCAGTTCCTGCTCGTCCTGGGCAAAGAATGCTTTCAGAATCTGCTCTTCTTGCAGCGATGTTTCGCACTGGAAGTAGCGCTGCAGCAGCTGTTCAATGTACTTATAGTCCATATTTTTCGGTCTCGAAATACTTTTGCTTGATGGTTTGCCGTGCGCGGAAGATGTTCACCTTCACCTGCTGTTCGCTGATGCCCAGCACTTCGGCAATTTCCTTGTAGGCTTTTCCCTCGACGTCGCGCAGCTGCATGCAACTGCGTTGCTTTTCGGGCAGCTGGTCGATGAGTTGCCTCACTATTTCTATTCGGTTGCGCTCCACGGCCTGCTGTTCGGGGTTGGCGGCTGTGTCGGCCACATCAATGCTCCCTGGGTGGTCCTGCGGCTCGTGGGCGGCGGCCCTGAGAGAGGCTTGGTTGTGGGCCAACTTCTGCTTGTCGAGTGCCAGATTGCGGCAAATGGTCAGGCAGAAGGCTTCCATCGACTCTATTTCGTGCCATGTGTCGCGGCGGTTCCATACCTTGAGCATGGTTTCCTGCACCACGTCTTCGGCCTCCGCAGGATTGAGAGTGATGCGGAGCGCCAGCCTGTAGAGCTCGTTCTTGAGCGGCAGGACGTCGGTGCGGAAGTCGATTTTCTTCATCCTCTCTGTTGTAAAAGACGACTGTTGGGGGGCAAAAGTTACAGGATGATGGGTTAAAGGGTGTTAAAAAGCGGCACTGCTGTGCTATTCTATCACCGTGCCGCTGCGGCCGTCGATGGCTGTGGCCATGGTGATGAGCACGCGGCCGACGCCGGCTTCGACTGCAGCCAGGGCGTTTTCAATCTTGGGCAGCATGCCGCCCGAGATGGTGCCGTCGGCCCGGTAGCGTTCAAAATCGGCGCGGCTGATGGTGGGAATGACCGAGTTGTCATCGTCGGCACAGGCCAGGACGCCAGGTTTCTCGAAGGCAAAGATGAGCGTGACGTCGAAGATTGGGGCCAGGGCCTTGGCCACCTCGCCGGCCATGGTGTCGGCATTGGTGTTCAGGATGTTGCCCTGGGCATCGTGGGTGAGCGGGGCTATCACGGGCACCAGGCCGCTCTCGACGAAGCGGGCCAGCGTGGTGGCGGCGACACAGGAAACGTCGCCCACGAAACCATAGTCGATGCCGTCTTTCACGGGGCGCTTCACCGACCGGATGATGCCGGCATCGGCACCGCAAAGGCCCAGCGCGTTGATGCCTTGTGCCTGCAGACAGGCCACCACGTGCTTGTTCACCAAGCCGCCGTAGACCATGGTCACCACCTCGAGCATGGCGGCATCGGTAATGCGGCGGCCCCCCACCATGTGGGTCTCTATGCCCAGCCGTTCGGCCATCTTGGTGGCCTTGCGGCCTCCGCCGTGCACCAGTAGCTTGTGGCCTTCGATGGCCGCAAAATCTTTCAGCAGTTGGGCCAGTTGTGCCTCGTCTTCAACCACGGCACCGCCCACCTTTACAATCGTGAGTTTCTGTTTCATTTTCGTTGCATGTTGGTTTTCTTGCTGCAAAGGTAGTGTTTTGTTTCTGAAAGCAGGGGTTCCGTTGCAAGCCATTCTGAGTGTCAGTATGCCAGCAGGGCTGTCTTGCGGTTCTGGCTGTTGCGCGCTGCAGGGCTACTCCAGGTAGGTGTAGCCGTAGAGTCCGGAACGGTAGTTGGAGAGAAACTCCTTGCCTTCTTCGAGCGTGATACGGCCCTCCTTGACGCTCTTGGTGACCCAAATCTCCAGCTGTCGCACCAGTTTCTTGGGGTTGTACTGCACGTACTCCAGCACCTCTTCCACCGTTTCACCATCAATGATCTGGTCGATGTGGTAGTGGCCGTCCTTCACCGAGATGTGAACGGCGGTGGTGTCGCCAAACAGGTTGTGCATGTCGCCCAGTATTTCCTGGTAGGCTCCCACCAGGAACACGCCCAGGTAGTAGTCTTCGTTCTTCTTCAGTGCGTGCACGGGCAGCGAGTGCGAGTTGTGGCGGTTGGTCACGAAATTGGCAATCTTGCCGTCGCTGTCGCAGGTGATGTCCTGAATGGTGGCGTTGCGCGTGGGTCGCTCGTCGAGTCGCTGGATGGGCATGATGGGGAACAGCTGGTCGATGGCCCAGGAGTCGCTGAGGCTCTGGAACAGCGAGAAGTTGCAGAAGTACTTGTCGGCCAGCAGCTTGTCGATGTTCATGAGTTCTTCGGGCACGTGCTTCATGTTCTTTGTCAGGGCGTTTATCTCGTGGCACACGCTCCAATACATTGCTTCTATCTCGGCACGGGTCTTCAGGTCAACAATGCCGTGGCTGAAGAGGTTGAGCACCTCTTCGCGTATTTGCTCGGCATCGTGCCAGTCTTCGAGCACGTTGCGGGGCGACAGGTTGTCCCAGATGTCGTAAAGGTCTTTCACCAACTGATGCGAGTTCTCGTCGGGCTCGAACTCCTCGGGCATTTCGGGCAGCGAGGCTGTTTCCAGCACGTCGATCACCAGCACCGAGTGGTGGGCCGCCAGCGAGCGTCCGCTCTCAGTAATGATGTTGGGGTGGGGTATTTCGTTCTTGTTGGCGGCTTCTACAAACGTGTAGATACAGTCGTTCACATACTCCTGGATGCTGTAGTTTACCGAACTTTCGCTCGAAGGCGAGCGCGTTCCGTCGTAGTCAACGCCCAGTCCGCCGCCGCAGTCAACGAAGTCTACGTTGTAGCCCATCTTGTGCAGCTGCACGTAGAACTGCGATGCCTCGCGCAGGGCCGTTTGGATGCGGCGTATCTTGGTGATTTGACTGCCAATGTGGAAGTGGATGAGGCGCAGGCAGTCGCGCATGTCTTTCTTGTCGAGCAGCTCCAGCGCTTCGAGCAGTTCGGCACTGGTCAGGCCAAACTTAGAGGCGTCGCCGCCGCTCTCCTCCCATTTGCCGGCACCGCTCGAGGCCAGTTTTATGCGTATGCCAATATTGGGCCTCACGCCCAGTTTCTTGGCCTCGCGGGCAATGATGTCGAGCTCGTTCATCTTTTCCACCACAATGAATATCTGCTTGCCCATCTTCTGGGCCAGCAGGGCCAGCTCGATGTAGCTCTGGTCCTTGTAGCCGTTGCACACAATGATAGAGTCGCTCTGGCACTGCATGGCAATCACGGCGTGCAGTTCGGGCTTGGAACCGGCCTCCAGCCCCAGGTTGAACTTGCGTCCGTGGCTGATGATTTCTTCCACCACGGGCTGCATCTGGTTCACTTTGATGGGGTAGACCACGTAGTTTTCGCCCTTGTAGTCATATTCTTCCGAAGCTTTCTTGAAGCAGCTCCACGTTTTCTCGATGCGGTTGTCCAGAATGTCGGGAAAGCGCAGCAGCACAGGTGCGGTCACGTCGCGCAGCGACAGTTCGTCCATCACCTCGCGTATGTCAATCTGTGTGTCGTCCTTGCAAGGCGTCACAAACACGTTGCCCTTGTCGTTGATACCGAAGTAACTGGTGCCCCAGCCGTTGATGTTGTACAGCTCGCGGGCGTCGTCAATGGTCCATTTCTTCATTTCCTAAATATTAATGGGAGATCGATATTTCGCTGCAAAGTTACTACTTTCTTTTTAATTACAGAAGGTTTCTCCTGGTTTTTGTTGATAACGGGGCCTCCGTTGTGCAATTCAAAAAAAAGCTGGAATTGCTTGGCGATTCGGATTTTTCTTCGTACTTTTGCCCCTATGACAGAAAACAGCAGATACATTCGCTTCGACTGGGCCATCAAGCGCATCCTGCGCGACAAGGCCAACAAGGAGGTGCTCGAGGGTCTCATCACCGTGCTCCTGGGCGAGCCCGTCATTATCGACGAAATACTGGAAAGCGAGGCCAACGCCGACTCGCGCGAGGACAAGACGAACCGCGTGGACGTGAAGGCCAAGACGCAGGCCGGGGAGTACATCATCGTCGAGGTGCAGCTGACC
>Ga0310694_10004264_pt1 | contig 13838 bp, 14 predicted proteins | sample 174DNAGHGhighgp2_FD_203884 | JGI IMG/M metagenome (GOLD analysis project Ga0310694, IMG submission 203884) | Sheep rumen microbial communities from Palmerston North, Manawatu-Wanganui, New Zealand - 1742 DNA GHGhigh gp2 (v2) (version 2) | ecosystem: Host-associated > Mammals > Digestive system... | reverse complement strand
CTTTTTCAGGGGGTGGAAAGGGGCAAAAGCACCCCTAAACACACCGAATTTATATATTTTTAAGAAAGTTACTTTAGCACTCTCTGCAATGTGGGTTAATACTTTATTTGTTGTATCTTGGTTTGATGTTAAACGAACCCCGAAGGGGTGGTCAGAGTACAGGTAGGCGGTGGAGTGCGAAGCACGGAACCCCTGCTAAAAGCGTGGTGTGAACAACAACCCCGAAGGGGTGGCAGAATGACAACTTCATACACTTCATATCGTTGCTCTGTCACCCCTTCGGGGTTGTTGATTTCATATCATCGTCAAGCAGGGGTTACGCTTCGCTCCACCACCTGCCTGTGGTCGTCCCAGCCCTTCGGGCTTCACTTCACAACCGGTTGCCATACAAGATAAATTACAGTTTTGTAAGGCATTTTCACTTCCGAAACTTAAGGACCTATATGCCCCATATGCCTTTGGGGTTTCCAATAAAAAGGCATTTCACACATATGTTGGACAAATATCACACGCTCGAAATAAAGAAATCCACCCCACTCTTGCTCACTTATAGATATTTTCTTACTTTTGCAGCATACTTTTAATCCTGCCCCTTATAATTCAAGGCGTGACTTCATCGTCTCATCATCAAGGCAGAATAGAATTGTTGGAATCATGGAGAAAAACAATGTGAAAGAGATTTATCTTGCAGGAGGTTGTTTCTGGGGAACGGAGCATTTCTTCAAGCAGATGGAAGGAGTCGTGGAAACAGAAGTGGGATTCGCCAACGGTCATACCGAGAACCCTACTTACAAGGAGGTATATACCGATGAGACAGGCTATGCCGAGACCGTCCATGTCAGATACAACCCTGATGTGGTAAGCCTTGAGTTCTTGTTGCATATGTTCTTCAAGGCCATCGACCCGACGAGTTTGAATAAACAAGGACATGATGAAGGCACCCGCTATCGCACCGGCATTTATTATGTCGACGATAATGACTTGCCTGTCATTGACAAGGTGTTTGCTGATGAGCAACAAAGCATCGACCAACCTATTGTCGTGGAAAGGCAAGCCTTGAAGAACTTTTATACAGCCGAAGAGTATCATCAAGACTATCTCGACAAAAATCCATCGGGCTATTGCCACCTGCCCCTCTCGCTGTTTGAGTTTGCAAGGAAAGCGAAAGATTCCAAGCAATCAACCAGATGAACATCCTGATTTTGTCGGCACAAAGGATACCGTGAAGTGTCTGTTTGCTGTTCAGTGATGTGACCGGCACGGGTAGCAGGCATGCAGGTTAGATGTCAAAACAAAGAGAATGAAAATATGAAGACCACAATCGTACAACACGTCATCAGGTGGAACGAATTGGAGTGGAACCTCCAACACCTCACCTCACTGTTAGACCGGCAACCAGGAGCCGACCTTTATGTGTTGGCCGAAACCTTTGCCACCGGATTCCTGGCAGAGGGCTCTGCCGGACAAGCCGAGGTGCAATCGCGAAAGATATTCTGTTGGATGCAGCAACAAGCGCATAGACTCGATGCTGCCATCGCCGGCAGTGTGGCCACTGTCGACGATCAAGGGCTGTTGCGCAACCGCCTATTCTTCGTCAGACCGGATGGTAGTCACGACCATTACGACAAGCGCCATCTTTTTGGCTATGCCGGAGAGACGGATGAATATGTGGCAGGTGAGCAACGTGTAGTGACAGAGTGGCGAGGGGTACGCTTCCTCTTGCAGGTGTGCTACGACCTGCGGTTCCCCGTGTTCTCCCGCAACCGAGGCGACTATGATGCCATCATTTATGTGGCCAACTGGCCTGCACGCCGTCGCGAGGTGTGGCAGACTCTGCTGAAGGCACGTGCCTTGGAAAACCAATGCTTCGTGGTGGGTGTGAACATCGTAGGTAGTGACAAAGCTTGTGAGTATCAGGGTGACTCGGTGGTCATCAATGCCTATGGCCATACCATCGCTTCGTGTGCGAGTGGAATGGTGGAAGTAGCCATGGCGGAACTCGATATGGATGAATTGCAAAGGTTCCGAAAGAAATTTCCCGTGTTGGAGGATGGTGACAATTTCAATATTGACAAGGTATGAATCCCGTATCCATCAGACTGCTCAACCAGCAACTTGTAGCACCTCAGTTCAGCGACCCGGCCGAGGTGGTAGGTCGCATGGGGGCCATACAGGCACAAGAGTATCGCATGATGCGATGGGCAGTGGGAATGCGGACACGAAGACCGTCGTCCAAAGCATTCAAACGGGCTTTCGATTGCGGACGCATCATCCGCCTCCACTTGATGCGAGGCACTTGGCAATTGGTATCCGCCGATGACTACTGGCCAATGATCAATCTTTTTGGGCCGAAGGCTGTCGCTGTCACGAAAGGTTGGATGAGCAGCAACAAGATTTCCATTTCGGACGATGAACTACTTCGCGTCAGGGACATCCTTGCGCAAACAGCTGCCGACTGTTCGGTTTATGACGCGAGCCAATTCAGCGGTGGGGGAGCGACAAAGCTGGACTTTGTCCGAGCGTTGGAGGAGAAAGGATTGCAGATGGACGATCATCGCTTGTCCTACCATATCCGAATGGCAGAGATGTCAGGCACCCTATGCAGTGGGGAATTGTTGCCGACAAAAGCCACCTACGCTCTCACCGCCGACAAGGTGAAACAGACCGCCAAGATGGACAGAGACGAAGCCTTGATGCTTTTCACCCGCAAGTACTTCCAGAGCCGTCAACCGGCAACGTTGGAGGATTTCGTGTGGTGGTCGGGATTGAACATCAGCGACTGCCGCAAGGGAATAACACTCATGGGCGACACCCTTCATATGGAGAAATGGCAGGGCAGGGAATTCTACCTGACAGACGATTGCCGCACAAGGGGATTCCGGCGGGGGAAATTTCTTTTGATTCCTCCCTACGACGAATACCTCATCGGTTATAAAAGCCGTGAAGTCGTCCTACCAGAGGAGCACAGGCACCATGCCCACAACAACAGCGGCATCTTCCAACCCATCATAGCACACGATGGCACAATATGCGGCAACTGGGCTCCTTTCAAGAAAGAGTGCCAAGTGCGGTTCTTCGACGACGAGTTTGGCGAGGAGGATGTGAAAGAGGCTTGGTTGGCATACAAGGGTTTCTGCGTGTCTTAATTTTTCATTTTCCTTCTTTTAATTTAGGAAAAATGATTAACTTTGCAAAATACTTGTGTTACCAATCTGCATCTCCTCTTGTTTGCGGTCATCACTTGCACCCAACTGCTGGTTTCATCACAAGAGGTGTAGTTTAGGCAACAGATTAACATCGATTGGCCTATGAAAACAGCTTTTAAATTCAAAGAGTACATCTGGCTTGTGGAAACAATCCACAAGGCTCGCAAGATTACATTTGCGGAGATTCAGGAAAAGTGGCTTCGGAGCACTTTGAGCGAGGGCGTGGAATTGTCACGCTCCACATTCAACCGTCACAAGGATGCCATCCAGGACATGTTTGGCATCTATATCGAATGTGACCGACAGAATGGATATAAGTATTACATTGGCAACGAAGAGGTGCTGAGGGATGACAGCATTCAGAACTGGCTTCTCTCAACCCTTTCCGTCAACAACATCATCGGTGAGAGTTTGTCGCTGCAAAACAGGATAATACTTCAATCCGTTCCGACGGAGGACGCCTATCTGGAGATGGTCATCGAGGCTATGAAGAGAAGCGTGAGAATTGCAGTCGATTACAGGAAATATGGAACGGACAATCCCAATCATCTGAATTTCGAACCTTATTGCCTCGGACTGTTCAAACAACGCTGGTATATCTTGGGGCATTTCCACCATGACGCGACGGACGAGAAAACAGAGTCGGACTACTTTGGCATCTTCTCTTTTGACAGAATCTTGAATATGGAACTGACAAGCACCAAATTCACCATCGACCCGGATTTTGACGCGCAAGAGTATTTCAACGAGTGCTATGGCGTGTTGGCAGGAGACGGCACAACGGCAGAAAGGATTGTCGTTCGGGCATACGGATATGAACGATATTATATGAGGGATTTGCCCATCCATAAAAGCCAACGATTGATAGGGAAGGGGGAGAACTTCGCCGATTTCGAACTGTTCATGCGTCCAACCATAGATTTGAGTGGGCATCTCTTGAGTCGGGGAAATCAAATCAAAGTGCTTACACCACAGTGGTTGGCTGACGAAATCCGTGATATGCATATGGAAGCTGCAGCCATATATGAAGGAGATTGAAGATTAATCATCTTCGCTTATGCCTCGATTTAACTTTGTTGAATCGTCTGTCACTCGGAAAAGCCGGAAAAAAGTTTTTTTGTTTTTTCCCTCGCTTGTCCCACGATTTGAGACAGCCTTGGCTTAACTTTGCAGCAGAAAACAACCAATCTAAAGGTGAAACATTAATGGTTGTTACAAACAGGGTAGCATTTTCATATTCGGTGCTACTTTATTTCTAAGGGTTTAACCCACACTAGCAGTGATGCCCGTGTGGGTTTTTAAATAGAATAAACTTCAAATAAATATCCAACATTTCCACCAAAAGGGGTATGATTCCGGGATGTTCATAGGCAGGGAATATGAAGAATACTTAGGGAGGGGGACTAGGGGAGGGTAGGCACTCGGGCATGCACAAGACCTCCCCCTGCAGGATATGGAGGGGGAGGGGTGGTTGTGAACCATCCAAGCCGAAGGCTTGGTAAAAACGTTATTCAAGGTTTCATTTTGTGTGTTGCCCAATTCGTTACTCGGAAGAAGTAAAGTCACTCAGGGGAATATTCCTCGAGATTGAAATTTACCTTGCCACCCTTGTAGTTGGTGAACACACCCTTGTAGCGGTGAAAATCCCGAGTCCTATAGGTAAGTTTCCCAACAAACTTACCGATATACTTGCCAGTGCCCTCCTCATAGGCATTGAGGATGAGGGTTTTGGTCTTGGCATTGTAGGAACCGAAACGGATGATACGCGAATAGTTAAGAAAAGTGTAATAGCCGGTGCCCGAGCCATATGGCATCACCAGCAAACAATAATGATCACCGCCAATGCTGCCTTCGAACATCGCCCCATCCACGGGGTTTCCGGCTTGCACCTCACTGGCATCCGCTATCGTCTCGTCGATAGTGGAGCTGGCAGCTGGGATCATTGTGGTCATCGCGAGAACCACAAGCGAAAGAAAGAGTCTTTTCATATTATAAAAATTGATTGGTTTACTTCGCAAATTTACAAAAAAAGGAAAAACAAGAAACTTAAACAGGTGAAATAAATGACAAGAAGGAGCAATTATTGTGATTCTTTGTTCATTCTGAGGCCTATTTTGCCAAGTAGGTGATCAAATTTGGATGAATGTGTATGGTTGACAATTCTTTACTTGTGGAATTTGAAGTGGTCAAATCCTTCACCGTATACACCAATCACACGACTTTGGCTGACAAAAGCGGTGGGGTCAACCTCGTTGATGATATGGAAAATCTCACTCGATTGGCGCTTCTTGGCCAAAACAAAGAGCATTTTGATATCATTGCCGGAATAGAAACCTTGCGCGTTGAGTACTGTCACCCCTCGGTGCGGCTCCTGGTTGATGCGGCGTGCTATTTCCTCATAATGTCTTGAAATGATGAAAAACTGCACCGAACTGCGACGGGAATTGACCACCTGGTCGATGCAAAAGGCGGTGACACAAAGCACCACGTATCCGTAAATCACTTTCTCCCAGTCATGGAAAACGAGATATGAACAGGTGATGATGACAATGTCGCAAAGCAAGATGACGCGCCCCAATGAGATGTCGCGGTATTTGTTCACGATGGCGGCGATGATGTCTGTGCCCCCCGTGCTGCCGTTGAACGACAATCCCAAACCTACACCGCTTCCACAGAAGATGGCACCAATGATGCTGGCCATGAAAGGTTGGTCTTGGAGCAGATGCATCTTAGCTCCCAAATCGGTGAAAAACGACAGGAATAGTGTGAGCACGGCTACGGCATAGATGGTTTTCACACAAAAGCGAAGGCCAAGTATCTTTAGCGCCCCCAACAGCAATACGGCATTGATGGCAAAGTAACTCACTTGGACAGGAACACCCATCCCCCAATACAACAAAGAGGAGACGCCTGAAACACCTCCGGTTGTGATGTCGTTGGAAAGTAAAAAGAGTGTCCATCCCATTCCATACGACATCATGCCTATGGCTATCATCACATAATCGAAAAACTCGGAGTTCAGAATCCTTTTTAATGTGGAATCCTTACGTGCAGGAGGAGTGGTGGTTTCTTTCATTGATTTTTCTTTTTGTTGAGCCTTGGGTGAGACGGGAAAATCACAGTGTCTATATGTGCTTCCATATGCAAGACGCTGCAAATATAGACATTTTTTTCAACCAACCAAAACAATTGTTAAAAAAGCCTTGCAATATTGTTTTTTTTGCTATAATCTTTCAAAAATCAAAGAAAAGGTTGTTACTTTGTGCTCGTAACCAAAGAAAGGAAAGATATGTTTGAACACATAGCAGATTTCACGGCTTGGCCGATACTTACAGGCATCTTCATTGGCTACGTTGCCAATCGCATCATGAGTGGTGAAGGCAAAGGATGCTGTATGAACCTTTTCGTAGGCGTAGTGGGGAGCTATGCTGGCACCTTTATCAGTCACCTGCTCGATATTGAACTAATGGGCAAGAGCTATATCACCAACTTTGTGTTCTGCGTGCTTGGTGCCGTCGTGGTGTTATGGATATGGAAGAAAATATTTGATTGAGAGAACCTACATCCTTGATGACACCATATGTGTAGCATCGAAGAGTACTTTGAAAAGCCATATTGGGTGATTGACATCCTTCCCAAACAGGTGCCAGACTACCAACAAAGCGAGAGAAAAGGACAATACTGCAGAATAGAGGATTTTTTTCTGATGCATCCTCGGATTGACTCCATCTATGGGAAGTTCACCAACATCCTGCTGAAGTTGAACTGCTATGAGGATTTCTTTGTGAGCCAAGACGGGGAGGATTGGATGATGAATCCAGCCCCGGAGGCCCTGGAGATGCTGATGTCGAGGTGCCCATATGAAAAAGGCATGCTCTACATCATGCTGGAATCAGAAGAAACGCTTGTAACAGTAAGTGGCGACGACACCTATATGACAGTATATCATCCTTCTGAGAAAGTTCTCGACCTGTTGGCATTCTTGGTTGCTTCCGAAGGACTTTTTATCTGGGATCCGTCACATTGACTTTTCTGTTGCTGCGCCGCTACAAGACAAATCTTCACATACCATAAGTAACATTCTTATTTCCCGGAGGCCGGTACACTATGAGACGCTTGTTTTTCGAAATAGTCAGATACTTTTTCCCAATCGACGTTGACAACTTCTATCGGCTCGTCATATTCGGTAGCTGTGACTTTGTGTTCTTTCAAGTCGAATCTGATGACAACCTTGTCATCTATACAAACACTGAAGGAATCCTGGGGAATGACATCATAGAGTAGGAAGATTTCTTTCTTTGAGTCCCCGTATTTGTTTTCTTCATCGTCCTCATCGTTTCTTTCCTCTTGTTTTTTTCCTTTCTTGTCATTATCGTCGTCTTTGTTGTATTCATAGAAACATTCCTCGTTGGTTTTCACATACCAATGATGGGAGAAACCATCAGCATCTGTTTTCTTGACCGTCACCATTGCTGCTTCCCGATGACGGCTAATGATTAGATCGTAATAGAAGCCGATGCATAAAAACGACAACACGCAGACCAGGACAACGATGATGGGTTGGATCAAGCAACCGATGGCCAAACCCTTCCAGCGTTTCTTGATGAAACCATAGAAAGGTATGAATATGGAAGCTACCCAAAGCAATGCCATAATGAAAATTATGGTAGCGATATTGGTAAAGACTTGCTCTATCATGGTTGATTCGTCTTTTTACTGTTTGGGGATTGAAGAGTTGGTGTATTGCAAGGCGAGCATGGTCAAGTCGTCATTCTGCTCCGCATCTCCAACAAACAACTGCACAGATGTAGTCATGGCATCGATAAAAGACCGAGGCTTGTTGATGGTGTTCTTCGCCACTTGAATCACACGGTCCATACCGAATTGTTGAAGATTGATGTTCTCTGCCTCATTAAGCCCGTCGGTAAAGAGGAACAAACCATCACCATCCTTGAATTGCTGCTGTTGCTCTGTAAACTGGATGCCAGGCATCACACCTGCAGGGAGGTTGGAATCAACCGGAAGGATGCAAACATCACTGTCGGTCAAAAACAGCGGCGGGTTGTGCCCGGCGTTGGTATAACTCAAATGCCCGGATGCCAAATCGAGCACGCCTAAAAATAGAGTGACAAACATACCTGCTTCGTTGTTTGCACTCAGTGCATCATTGAGGGCTTGAACAATTTGGCTGGGTGCTTGTGCGTAGGCTGAAATGTTTCGGAACAACGAGCGTGTCACAGCCATCACCAATGAGGCAGGAACGCCTTTGCCTGACACGTCGCCAATGCAAAAGAAAAGCTTCTCGTCACGGATGAGGAAGTCGTAAAGGTCTCCTCCGACAGCCTTGGCAGGCATCACCTGGCCGTAAATGTCAACGTCGTGTCGGTCGGGGAAAGCAGGATAGGTCTTGGGCAGCATGGACATCTGGATGTCGTGGGCTATCTTGAGCTCACTTTCCATCGATGCCTTGGCTGCCGTGGTGTCCTTCAGTTCTTCTATGTAGGTGGTCAGGGAGTGCTGCATGTTCTCAAAAGAATCACGTAGCAGATGAAGTTCATCGTGACTGTTGATTTGGGGCAGGGGAGTGTCAAAATCTCCATCCGCCAACTTGTCGGCAACTGTTGCAAGCTGTATCAGTGGCTTTGCCACATGCCTGATGGCAAGACGGCAGACAAAGAATGTAATCATCAATATGATGCCAATGACAAACAACATGATGAAGCCTAAGATGATGCCAATCATATTGAGAGCCAACATAGGTATGTGGGCACTCAATATCCAATCCGTACCTTCCAGGGGGGAATAGAAAAGGTAGGTCTTTTCTCGGTTGACACGCAACACCATGTCTGTTTCATTACTGCTTGTTTGCCCTTCTTGCATCTTCCTGATGACCTCTTGGGCTGCACCAGGTTCATCGGCATCCTTGATATGCACGAAGAAGTTGCCTTTCAAGATGCGTTTTTGTTCCGGGTGGGTGATATAGGTGCCGTCGTGAGCCAAAACATAACTATTGAACACATTGGCACCGTCAATTGAAACATGTATCAAATCTTCAAGGAAATAGTCGTGCTGTTGTTGTAATACTTGAGCCATGAAATCGAGTGACAGGTCTGCCCCAAGGATGGCTACGAGACGACCTTTCTTGTCGTGAATGGGATACATGTAAGCCACCAGCGGTGTCTTTCCATCGCGGCTGTCAAAGAATGGGGCAGACCAGTAAGCAGAGTCGGCTGCTACAGCCTCAACAAACCATTCCGATTCCAAATAGTTGGCGCTTGGCCCTTCTATCGGTTGCCCCTCCACATGTAAGCTGTCGCTGCGCCATGCATAAGGACAATAGGAGCGTCCCTTTTGCGGAAAGTGGTTTTCGATGAAACTGATGCCGCAACTCCGAATGCGGGGATTATCCAAGACGATGCGTTCCATGATAGCTTGCAACTCGCTTGGCTGTTCAATGTTTCTCTCGATATCATGGATGTGGTTATTGACTGCCACGCTGACATCTGACATGACGTCATATATGCCTTTCCCTATTGACCGCAAGTTGCTATGGAATGTTTCACCACAGACTTCCACTACGATTTGCTTTGTCATATCGAAGACAAAGTATGCCAAACCGCCCATCATGATGAACAACACGAGCATGACCCACCGCGTCAGTTTTCGGGCAAACGAACGATTGTATTTCTTATTCTTCATCTTTATGGTCCATATATCTTGTTTACAAAGATATATTTGTAATGTCTTACTTGTACAAGAACCGTTTGATGCTCATTTTCGGGGTTTTTTCAAAAGGCGTATCCACAAGTTCCACCTTGTTGATCTTGCTGTAGGCTGGAAGCGATTTGTTGGCGGTGGTTCGAATCTGCTCCGGAAGACCTGCCCTTGTCTCATCGTCCAGGTCATCAGGAATATCGGCATATACCAATGCTACGAGTTTCCCATTGCGCTCTACGACAAGTGATTCGAGTACAGAGGGGCAACCCGAGAGCACAGCCTCCAACTCCTCTGGGTAGATATTCTGTCCAGAGGAGTTCAGTATCATCGATTTGATGCGTCCCCGTATAAAAATGTTTTTCTCGTCATCCATCGTTCCCAAATCACCCGTTCGGAACCACCCGTCGTCGGTGAACGCCACAGCATTCGCTTCAGGGTTCTTGTAATAACCTACGGTGATGTTGGCTCCCCGTGCCTGGATTTCACCGGCTATGTTCTTCGGATCTTTCGAGTCTATCCTTATTTCGTGTACAGGTTTTCCACAGGAGCCGGGGACGAAATCTTTCCACCACTCATATGCTAACAGGGGACAGGCTTCCGTCATACCATAGCCTACTGTGAAAGGAAGTTGAATCTTGCAGAAGCATTCCTCTACTTCGGGCTTTAGTGATGCACCACCCATGATGAAACAGCGCACACGACCACCGAATGCCGATAGAAGCTTTCTTCTTATAAGTCTGTATATCAATTTCTTAGCATATGGTATGGAGAAGAATTTTTGCATTTTTTCCAATGCTGGTTTGATGGACTTGGCATGGATTTTTTCCATCACCAGCGGCACAGTCACCACCATGTAAGGCTTCACTTCCTTCATCGCCTTGAGAAGCGTGGTAGGGGAGGGGGTCTTGCCTAAAAAATACACGGTGACACCATCTACATTGGGATGTATGAACTCAATGGCAAGTCCGTACATATGGGCCATGGGAAGCATGGAGACGATGGTTTCACCAGAATGGTTGGGGAAATGGTTGTTGCTGAAATCGTCGGTGTCTGAAATGGCGCCATAAGTGAGCATTACACCTTTGGGGTTGCCTGTGGTGCCTGAGGTGTAATTGATGATGGCCAATTTGTCCATATTGTCCGTGGGGTATGACAATTGGTCGGCCGACATCCCATTGGGATGATGGCGTGCAAAGACCTTTTCACGGTTCTGCCAAGCTTTGCATACCTTTTCATCCCTGTGCCATAGCAAACTCCCGTCTTTCACATTGATGGCAGCCTTGAGCGAAGGCATTTGCTCGGGATTAAGCTTCTGCCAAATATCTGCTTCTGTGAAAAGCATCACACTGTCTGAGTGATTAGTAAGTGCAGACACGCTGTTGGGATGGAATTCAGCCAAAAGCGGTACTGCCACGCAGCCATTGACATTGATTGACCAGAATGAGATTGCCCATCGGGCGGAATTCCTGGCGCAAATGGCAATCTTGTTGCGCTTGGTAATCCCGGCTTCTTTGAGGAAGAGGCGGAACGTCTCTATGTAGGTAGCCAAATCCCCATAAGTGAATGAGTCGCCTCCATAGTCGCAAAGCGCCTTTTGTTTCCAATGTTCGCGAATGGTGCTCTCCAGTTTTTTCAGATAGTGTTCCATCGAATTTCAATAATAGTTGATTTACTGCAAAATATCGGTTTCAAGACAAATGCCATGCAATTCATCATTCATTTGCTATTTACAATTCATGCCGTATGGAATCTTTACACCGATCAGGGCTTGAATAAAAAAGATATCATAACAAATGAATCTTTGAAAAAACATGAATGTCTGAACGAATTGTGCAAAGTTACTAAAAATAGATTTCAGAGCAAAAGATTTTTCGCCTTTTTTCTTTTTTTTCGCAACTTTGTTCATTACATAGCTTTATATAAAAATGCAATGAAAGACTGATTATAATATGCGAATAAAAAGTCGAGTCTCAAGGATGTGAGTCTTATTTATGTTCAGAAAAATGACTTGTACAAATTCAATATGATTTCTGAAAAAATTGTTGGGTAAAATCTTGAAGATTACAGAAATATGTAGTAATTTTGCTTTTGAGAAGATGAGCACAGGCAACCATGTGAATGTCAGGGAGGGAGCCGGGGGTAAGTATGCTGTCAACGATGCTTTCTGTATGAAAAGGATATTTGAACAAAGGAGATGTGGTGGCAGGATTACCACCTGCGAAAAACGGATTTATTCAAGTATACAATTTAGGAGGAGGAAATGGATCGTATAATTTCGGATTGGTTTCTGCACAATATTTAAAACCTGCTTGCAAGGCCTGCAACAAACTTAGTTTTAATCCAATATTCAATTCTTCCAAATATTTCCCAAAATGTAAGGTGTGTGGACGAAAAGCAATCTGTTGGGATCAAAATCTTCCCCCAATTAGTGGCGATTAAAAATAAATTGGGATGAATAATGAAGAACACGCGCTCGGCTCTGCCGCTTGGCGCGTCCAAGAATTAACCAAAGATTCTGAGAGGTTGAATTTTTCTACCTCTCGTAGTATTCTTAAAAATTCAACATAATCAGTATTATGATAAGTAGAACTTCTACTTATCATAAAAATACGAACTGGATGAATAATTGGAACTTGAACTTTCATAGTTGTCTTATCTCCTATTTTCATTAGTGTTATTGCTATTTATGACTTCGTATTATTTCCTCCCAAGTCCTTTCTGTAATAGATATTACTTGGGAGGAACTGACCTATGATTTTGTTATCGTAAACAAAGATTTTAATTCTTGCTGTGGGTCACCTTTCCATTTCTTTTTAATTTTTCTGGTTTTGTCATCTTCAAGATATTTTATAGCTTCTTCTGTCTGTTTCTCAGAGACATCTAAATATCTCATAGTTGTCGATATGTCATCGTGTCCAAGCAGTTCTGAGAGCTGTATGATGTTCATCCCATCATCTAATCTATGTGTTGCGAAGGAATGTCTCAGCATGTGCGGATGCAAATCCAGTGGCACATCTTTACATATTTTATTAGCTTCTGCGGCATTCTTCTTAAGGCGCTCCTCCGCCCCTTTTACGGTCATTGGATGCATTTTGCCTTTGACTCTGGAAAAGAACAAGAAAGAATCTTCATCATATTTTTTACCGAAAAATCTACGTATGTAGCCTTTTAGGTTATTTACCAGTATTGAAGGTAAATATGGTGTTCTTATTTTACTTCGCTTTCCTATCACTGTAACATATGGTCTTTTTGCATTGATATTCAGATGTTTAAGTTGAATAGAGAGAGCTTCACTAATTCTCATACCTGTCAGATAGACCATCTGCCATAAGACACAATCACGTAATCCAACTTCAGTACTGACATCTATAGATTTTAGAAGAGCATTTATTCCTTCCTCACTGATTCCCCTAATTTTCACTTTCATGGTTTTCCGCCTTTCAACTGACATTGATGCCATATATATTTCTGCATACTTGAAATCCGAACTGAGATATTTCAAAAAGCTGTGTAGATTTGAAAGTCGAACGTTGCAGGACTGTGGTGTACACTTTTTCTCCTCCTGAAGCCAGCGTAACCAATCCTCAATCATGGTCTTGGAAAAGCAATCTTTGGGATTAAAAGACAACACGTTCATATTTCTTTTTGATATGAGGAAATGGAAATACATATTGACAGTCAATTCGTAAGAAGCTATTGTATGTGGGCTTTTTGTTAAGTGGCTCACCTCAATCCATTCTTTATACAATCTGGCAATTTTACGAGCCTCTTTCTTTGATATCGTCATAGTTGTACTAATTTCCGCATAGCGTAAAAGCTAAAGCCCTTCGGCTCATGCGGTGTTGTTAATAATTATTTTTCTTCTTCCGTTATAAGTTTGTAAAGGGGGCACGGCCACCCGCGTCGGGTGAGCCG
>Ga0310694_10004262_pt1 | contig 13841 bp, 11 predicted proteins | sample 174DNAGHGhighgp2_FD_203884 | JGI IMG/M metagenome (GOLD analysis project Ga0310694, IMG submission 203884) | Sheep rumen microbial communities from Palmerston North, Manawatu-Wanganui, New Zealand - 1742 DNA GHGhigh gp2 (v2) (version 2) | ecosystem: Host-associated > Mammals > Digestive system... | reverse complement strand
GGGCCTTGCCGCGGTGGGTTCTGCGCTGGGCTGCGGGACTGCCGGCATGGCGGCCATCGGGGCCTGGAAGAAGGCGTATCTCAAGGGTAAGAACGCGCTGTTTACGCTGCTCATCTTCGTGGGCGCACCCATTGCGCAGACAATCTACGGCATGTTGCTGATGATGTACATCCTGAACAAGTCCCAGGCGGCCCCGGCCAACTGGGCGGCGTACCTGGGTGTGGGCATCTTCGGTGGCATTGGCATGATGGCATCTGCCTGGTACGTGGGCAAGTCCGCTGCAGACGCCTGCAACGCCCTCGGCGAAACCGGCAAGGGCCTGGTGAACTACCTGATGGTGCTTGGCGTCGGCGAAACCGTCGCGCTGTTCGTCATGGTGTTCTCCATGATGCTTGTGTCGTAGCGAAACTTCGAGTAGGAAGTAGACAGGAATGTCATTCCGGCCTTTGTGCCGAAATTTCCTCTTCATCGAAAAAAACACTCTGCAACGCAGAGTGTTTTTTGCTGTATATAGGCTTAAGCTGAAAGTTACTTCACACCAATGAGGCTGAGGTCGCGCACGGCACCCTTGTCGGCAGACGAAGCCATGGCAGCGTATGCCTGCAATGCCTTGGACACCACGCGGTCGCGGTGTTCCGGCTGCCATGCCTTGGCGCCGCGGGCTTCCATTTCTTTGCGGCGGGCGGCCAGCTCGTCGTCGGTGAGCTGCACGTTGATGCTACGGTTCGGGATGTCGATTTCAATGACGTCGCCCGTGTGCACGAGACCGATGTTCCCCTTGTTGGCGGCTTCCGGAGAAGCGTGACCGATGGAGAGGCCGCTGGTACCGCCGGAGAAACGACCGTCGGTGAGGAGGGCGCAGGACTTGCCGAGGTGACGGCTCTTGAGGTAAGAGGTCGGGTAGAGCATTTCCTGCATGCCGGGGCCGCCCTTCGGGCCTTCGTAGCGGATGACGACCACGTCGCCTGCCTTCACCACGTTCGGGTCGAGAATGCCCTTCACGGCATCTTCCTGGCTTTCGAACACCACGGCGGGGCCGGTGAACTTGAAGATGGATTCGTCGACGCCGGCGGTCTTCACGATGCAGCCGTCCACGGCGAGGTTACCGTACAGAACAGCGAGGCCGCCGTCCTTGGTGTAGGCGTGTTCGCCGTCGCGGATAGCGCCGTTAGCGCGGTCGAGGTCGTGGTCCGGGTACATGAAGTTCTGGGAGAAGGCGACCAGGTTGTACTTGCGGCCGGGGCCAGCGAGGTAACGTTGCTTGGCTTCGGCGCTCGGGTTGCGCTTGAGGTCGTTCACTTCGAGAGCTTCGCCCATCGTAGCGGCGTGAACGGTCTTTGCATTCTTGTGGATGAGACCCATACGGTCAAGTTCACCGAGGATACCCATGATGCCACCGGCGCGGTTCACGTTTTCAACGTGGATGTTGTGAACGGTCGGGGCAACCTTGCAGATGCACGGCGTGTTGCGGGAGAGACGGTCGATGTCCTTCATGGTGAAGTCCACGCCAGCCTCCTGTGCCACGGCGAGCAAGTGGAGCACGGTGTTAGAAGAACCGCCCATGGCGATGTCGAGGCGCATGGCGTTTTCGAAGGCGTCCTTCGTGGCGATGCTGCGCGGGAGGATGCTTTCGTCATTCAAATCGTAATACTGGTGGCAGAGTTCCACGATACGCTTACCGGCAGCTTCGAAGAGCTTCTTACGTTCGGCGTGCGTTGCAACGATGGTGCCGTTGCCTGGGAGGCTGAGGCCGAGGGCTTCGGTAAGGGAGTTCATGGAGTTTGCGGTGAACATGCCGGAGCAGGAACCGCAGGTCGGGCAAGCGTTAGCTTCGATGGCGGCCACTTCTTCGTCGCTGATGGTGTTGTCGGCGGAATCGATCATGGCGTCGATCAAGTCGAGAGCGCGGTCCTTGCCGTCCTTCGTCGTGACGTGACCAGCTTCCATCGGGCCGCCAGAAACGAAGATTGCCGGAATGTTGAGGCGCATGGCGGCCATGAGCATACCCGGAGTCACCTTGTCGCAGTTAGAGATGCAAACGAGGGCATCGGCGCGGTGGGCATTGGCCATGTATTCGGTGGAGTCGGCGATCAGGTCGCGGCTCGGCAAACTGTAAAGCATGCCGTCGTGGCCCATGGCGATACCGTCGTCCACGGCGATGGTGTTCATTTCCTTGGCGACACCGCCGGCGGCTTCGATCGCGCGGGCGACTACCTGGCCCAAGTCCTTCAGGTGGACGTGTCCCGGAACAAACTGGGTATAGCTGTTCACCACGCAAATAACGGGCTTACCAAAGTCTTCCACCTTGGTTCCAGTTGCGTGCCACAGGGCGCGTGCACCGGCCATTTCACGGCCTTCCATAGTCTTGAGCGAACGAAGTTTCGGCATAATAATCCTCATAAATAGCGCTGCACCATACGGGTGTCAGCTGTAAATCCTACGGGAAATTTAGTAAAAAGCCTGAAATTCGAATAAAAAAGCGACCTGATGAGGGAACTTTATCGTTGCGTAATAAAATTGTAACATTATTTTAATGTTATGTTTTTCTTTCGTAGGTAAATTTTTCTAAATTAAGATGTTGGGAAAATGGGTATAAATCGTGTAAATGGAGAAAGAAGGTCCATCTTATGAAAAATACCAAATTCAAATTAAATCAGATCTTTGTCTTAATCATTCTGCTCGCTTTCGGGCAGGGTTTTGCTGCTGATTGCCTTGAGACGGCAACAATTTGGAAAGATTGTGTATCCACGCCTGGTGATACGACGATTAATGACACGGTATACAAGAAAATCACGACCGAGAAAGAATTGGCTTGGTTGTCAAAGAATATTGAAAATAATGCCATTTTGTTGAATGATTTGGATATGGGGGGCAAACTCTGGATTCCGATTGCTGCTGGAAGCGGGACCCCAAAATATGCGCGCGTTTTTGATGGTAATGGACATGTTGTCAGAAATCTTTATATAAATGGCGATGAACTTTCTGCCATCAATAAGAATTATCCTCAGAATCTCGGTTTTGTTGGCGTTTTGGGCAATGGAACGGTTAGGAATTTGATTCTTGAAGATGTGGATATTTATGCGTCAACAAAATCTGGTGATATTGTATCAAACAAGGACAGTCAGATTTCTGTTGGTGCTATTGTGGGGTGGATGTCTGATGGCGTGACAAAGAATGTTGTTGACAACTGTATGGCTTCGGGAACCATCAAGACAACCGGTAGTGGTCAGGGTGTGGGAGGCATTGTCGGTAATGCAAAAATTGGCTCCATTTCCAATTGCTTGAGTCTTGTTGAAATTCAGACAAGCGGGGCCAGTGCCTTTATTGGTGGTATTATTGGCATTACAAAGACGAATGTTACCGTATCTTCTTGCGTGTATGCTGGGCCTGGCCTCGTGAATAAGGGTGCGAATGGTGCTGTCGGTGGTGTCGTTGGTAATGTTTACTCTGGAACAATGACGGCCCAGAATAGTTATTTTGAAGGTAACCTTACTTACAACGGAAATGCTGTTGGTGGTGTTGGAAAAGATTGTGGATCAAAATGTACTGTAAAGGATATGACCCATAAGGCCGATGTTACCAATATTGAAGATATTGCATGTGTGTTAAATGGCAAGAATGCTGATAGCACCTGTAAAGAAGAGCCTTGGTCCGTTGGGCTGACAGGACTTTCCTTGAATGGCTACGGTGCTGACGGCTACAAGATTACTTTCAAGGTAAAGAGTGGTTCTTACTCTGATGGAACGGTTTCGAAAAACGTCTTTTTACAGAAGGGCATGGTTATTTCTGCCGCTGAAATTGAAGCGCCGACCCATGCCGATAGTGCTTTTGCCGGATGGTCTCTGGATTCCAATGCTACCGATCCTGTAGCCGATTTGGGAAGCGTGTCTAAGGCAACGAATGTTTATGCGATTTGGTATCCGATTTATACGGTTACCTTTAGTGCCGCACCTGGCGTGTTTACTGATGGTGATACTACCAAGACTATTCAACTTGCTAAAAACGAAAGGATAACCGTTGAAAATATTGAACTTCCTTTCTCTTATACGAAAAATGACAGTGTCAAGTTTTATTTTACGGGTTGGGCTTTGACGGAAAATGCCCCGGAAGAGGACACGCTTTCGGTACTTCCCAATGCTACAAGCGATACTACACTCCATGCTGTCTGGACGCAGGCTGTTACCTTCACTGTGACTTATAACGACAATGGACATGGAAAAACCAAGGTTGATTTTGTGCGTGTAGAAAAACGGCAGAAAACGAATCCCCCTGCCGATCCTGAATCCGATGATGGTTATGAGTTTGGTGGCTGGTATAAGGAATCTTCTTGCGAAAATAAATTCATTTTCGATACTACAACGATTGATACAAATTGGGTCCTTTATGCAAAGTGGGAAAAGACCCCTTTCTCGATTACTTACGAGATGAATGGTGTGGGAAATGAGGGTGATAATCTTACATCATACAATGTCGAAACACCGACAATAACCTTGACCAATCCCGATGATGTCGAAGGATATAATTTCGAAGGTTGGTACAATGATGCTGAATTTACTCATCCGGCGAATAAGATTCTCCAGGGATCGACTGGCGACAAGACTTTCTACGCCAAGTGGTCCAAAAAGAAGTACAGGGTAATGTATTTGGCCGATAACAATTCCTATGGTTCCATTTCGGACCAGTTTGCGGAACATGGTACATCGTTCATTCTCGAATCTGCAGGCTTCTTCCGTCGTCCTGGCTACGAACAGGATGGCTGGTCTACAACTATGGCTGGGGCTAAGGAACATGAACTTGGAGATACCCTTACGATTACGGCTCCTGTTACGCTGTACCCGACATGGGGTGAGCCAATCGTTTACTCGATTACCTATGTGTGTGAAGGCTGTACAAATAATGCTCAGAATCCGGAAACATATACGGTTCTTACGAATACGGGAATTAAGTATGCTTCGTCTGTCCCTGATGGATACAAATTTGGCGGATGGTTCAGTGATAAAAAGTATACGAAACAAGTGACGCAAATTGTTGCTGGAACAATTGGAAATATGACTTTATATGGTAAATTGAACAAGATTTACAAGATCACTTATGTAGGAACGGATAAACCTCGTTGTGATACTTTGTATACTGTTGATGATGCTATTACATTAAGGAATCCTGCAGACAGTGCTGGTTACACCTTCGACGGCTGGTTTACTAACGCCGAATTCGAAGGCGATGCCGTGACAGGAATTGCCAAGGGCTCTACGGGCGATACGACCTTCTATGCCAAGTGGATTCCGGACACCTACACGGTTACCTACAATGCTGGCGAATTTGGTGAGGACTCGATTGAAAGCGGCACGAAGACTCATGATGTGGACTTCGAACTTTCCACCGAAAAGTTCACCCGCTCCGGCTACACGCAGGATGGCTGGGAGAACGCAAATGGCGATATCGTGAGCAGCCCGTACACAGAAAACGCCGATATTACGCTTTATCCGCACTGGGCGATAAACACTTACACAATCACCTATGTTGCGAATGGCGATAATATTGATGAAACTCCGAATACATACACCGTTGAAGATTCTGTTGTCTTCCCAGCATCGTTGTCTATCGATGGCTATGATTTCCTTGGGTGGGAAGATGAAAACGGTAATCTTATCGAAGGACTTTCTGCTGGCGGCTCCGTTGGGAATCGAACGATAACAGCTCGTCTGTCTGCTATTGAATATGACATTAATTATGTATTGAACGATGGCGTGTTTGAAGTGGATTATCCCGAAACCTACACGATTGCTGGGGAGCCAAGCCTTCCCACGCCGGTAAAGTCCGGATTCAAGTTCCTCGGTTGGAAAAATGAAAACGACGAAATCGTAGAAAGTATTCCTGTTAATTCTACCGGCGATATAACGCTTACGGCTCAGTGGGCGGAATACCCGATACTTGTTGCAACCTATGGTGGCGTGAGCATTTACGAGAATGAAAATGGAACAACTTCCGCTCTGATTGATGATGAAGCAATGACCCCCATCTCCATCCCTGAAGATGTGACTGTGGACCAGGTTTCTTTCAACAGAATATTCAATGTCGGAAAAGCTTCGACAATTGTTCTTCCGTTCTCGATTGATACCGCTAATGTCCATGGAGGTGTGTTCTATACGGTGTCTCTCAAGAAGAAGGATAACGGTCATTGGCAGGCTGGTGGTGATACCGTAAGGACCGCTCAGTTGATTGCTAACGCGCCCTACATTGTTATTGTGAAGTCTGAAGATGGGATGCTTACATTTGATGGTCCTGTGACTTTCAATACAAGCGTAGTGAATAACAGCATAACGGATAATGGTGATGGTTCTTCTTGGTCGTTCAAGGGAACGTATGTGTATCACAAGTGGAATGCTGCTGAGGCTGCAGATGGGAACATCTATGGTTTTGCAGCCCGCAATGCATCGGGTGCAAAGGCTGGGGAATTTGTTCAGTTTGCTGCAGGTGCCTGGCTTAGGCCGATGAGGGCTTATTTGGAATTTACTCCGAGTACGGAAGCTGCCCCTGCCGATCCGGAGTTTAATTCTCGTCCGGTCATGATGTCTATCGATGATTTCGTTCTGCCGGAATCCATAGACTTTGTTCTGGGCGAAGATGAAGTCGAAGTGTTTACCACTACCTTTACAAAGAGAAATTCCTATGTTGGAAATGCAAAGGTATCGGATAGTTGGTTCGATATGAGCGGGCGTTTGCTGAATGCAAAGCCAACAACTAAGGGAATTTACTATTATAATGGTAAACGAGTGTTGGTAAAATGAAGCAAAAATCGAAAAAAAAGTATAAAGCCCCTAAAATGAAAGTCGTAGAGCTAAAAACTCGAGAGCGGCTTTTGTTAGAGGATAGTGTTATTGATTTTGTAATTAACTAAGGAAAAAAATGAACGCAGAAAAAAAAGAGTATATCGCTCCTGAAATGAAAACAGTTAAGCTTAAGCATGAAGGCTTGCTGTTGGCTTATAGCAATGAGGGGGCTTTCATTCCTCCTCACGAACAGGATCCGATCGCGTAAGCGTTGCCTTCTAATAAGGACAATAAGCTGTTTGAGCTCTTGCGACTTGCCTTAGGCACTTCGCAAGGTGTCTCGTTTACGCTCTCAAAACAAGAATGGGTTTCCCTGTATGAACAGGCCTCAAGGCAGTTGCTTTTGGGGCTTTTCTATAATGCCATTTGCAAGCTTTCGAGCGAGCAGCGGCCGCCGATTTCGCTTGTCTTTCAGTGGGCGAGCGAAGCTGAAACAATCCGCGGACAGAACGCCCTGCTGAACAGGATTGCCGCTCGCCTGACGGAGCAGCTTGACTCGATGAACCGCAAGTGTGCTATTCTGAAGGGACCCGCCAATGCAAGGCTTTACCCAGATGCATTTGCCAGGCAGTGTGGCGATATCGATATCTGGGTAGAGGGCGGGCGAGAAAAGGTTGTCGGCTTGCTGCTCCAGTTGGGACTCCTTGAACCTGAAAAAAAGCAGAAGGGGATGTCCCGCGAAGCTGTGATTGCCGAAGAAAAGAAAAAGTTCTCGCAGATGTCGCCGCACCATGTGCATCTGCAAGAAAAGATGGACGGTGTCTCCGTGGAGGTCCATTTCCGTCCGTCGTCTGGGAACCTGAATCCGTTTTCGAATGGCCGCATGCAAAAGTTTCTTGAAAAAGAAATTGGTAAGACTGAACGAGTTGCAGAAGGCTTCAATGTGCCGTCGATCCGTTTTGCGCTGGTGATGCAATTGTCGCATATCCAGCGTCATTTTGTTGCATCGGGAATTGGCCTGAAGCAGGTGGTGGACTATGCGGTCCTTTTGCAACGCTCAACTGCAGAAGACCGCTCTTTTGTATCGGCGAACTTGAAGCGCTTTGGCTTGCACCGGACGGCGGCAGCATTGATGTGGGTTTTTGAGAATCTTCTGGGCTTGAACCGCGAATGTCTGCTTTGTGCCCCCGATAAAAGGCGTGCGGAGCTGTTGCTGGCTGAAATCTTCAGGGGTGGCGCCTTTGGCCATTACATTCCGAAGGTCTCGACGAGTTTTGTTAGACGCTTTATGCACAATTGGTTCCATCCGCTCAGGCATTTTACCTTTGATCCGGCGGAGTCGTTGTGGGGCGTGCTTAAGCATGTGGAGTTTTTTGCATCGACAATACCGATGCGCATTCGGGTGAGAAAATTTTCGTTAAAGGAATTCAGCTAGATGGCTTGTAAGTCTTATTGCGTTGCAGAGAACCGGTTTGCTGTTACAGTTGCAGAAGATTCTTCTTGTCCGGTCGATTTTTTTTCGCTGATGGCCAACTACGAGCCGTTCGAGATTCCCGCATCGGATGCCCCCTGTGTGTTCACGATGACGGTGCAGGTGTCTGCTCCTCTCTCCTATGTCGAAGAGGTTCGGCAGGATGAAGAAGACCAGCAGATTTACTGTGGGCGGACGGACTCGGGCGAGCCGGTGTTTGACTTTTACCTGCACCATGTGGCGGTGGGAATGCTGGTTTGTTCTCTCGATTACAAGTCAGCACGACTGCTTGTTCCGCAGGGCCTTTCGGCTTCGCTCCTTAAGTTTGCCGTGAACAACGCCCTGATGGTTCTCTATGCGCTAGCGACGGCGAATACAGCCTCTCTCCTGTTCCATGCGGCTGTTGTGGAGTACGGTGGCAAGGGTTACCTGTTCCTGGGTAAGAGCGGTACGGGCAAGAGCACGCATGCACGGCTGTGGCTTAAGTACAACGAGGGTTCGGAACTGCTGAACGACGACAATCCTGTGGTGCGTTTCTATAGCGACAGGGGAGCAGTCGTCTATGGTTCGCCCTGGAGTGGCAAGACCCCGTGCTACAAGAACCGCGAAGCGCCGGTGGGCGGAATTGTGTTATTGTCGCAGGCTCCGTTCAACAAGATTTCCAGGTTGCGCGGGGTGCAGGCGTACGCAGCGATTATATCGAGCATTTCGGGCAAGCGCTGGGACAGGAATATTGCCGACGGTTTGCATCAAGGAGAAAATGCTTTGGCGTCGCATGTTCCGGTGTGGTACCTGGAATGCCTGCCTGACGAAGAAGCTGCGAAGATTTGCCGCGATGCGGTAACCGGAGCTTAGCATGGTGAGCGATGAAGTCATTTTGTCGGAAGCGATTCGCCTAGTCAATGACGGCGTTGCGGTGACATTCCCCGTGAATGGCCGCAGCATGCTCCCGTTTATCGTGGGTGGCCGTGACAGTGTCATTCTTGAAAAGCCGACAGAAACTCTGAAGGTGGGCGATGTTGTGCTCGCGGAAGTCGAAGGTGGTCGCCATGTGGTCCACCGCATTGTAAAGATTGAAAGTGAGCGCGTGTCGCTGATGGGTGATGGAAATTTGGCGGGCCGCGAGCACTGTCGCGTGGAGCAAATCAAGGCGAAGGTGGCTTATGTGGTGTCTGCCAGCGGGAAAAAGAGCTCGTTGGACAGTTTTAGGAGCCGTCTGTTCGCAAAAATCTGGTTTGAACTTCTACCTTTTAGGCGTTGGTTGCTTGCTATTTATAGGAGAGTCTTTTTATGAAGTTGAAGTCTGGCTTTGTGCTGCGCGACGTGTGTGGCGAAAAGGTGATTATGGGCGAAGGCATCGGTGCGCTGGATTTTGGACGGTTGCTGTGCCTGAACGAGACTGCCGCTTGGCTCTGGTCAAAGGCTTCGGAAATGGGCGACTTTACGGTAGAAGCCCTGGCTTCGGCTCTGTGCGAAGAATATGATGTGACGCCGGATCGTGCAAAGGCGGATGTGGCGTCTATCGTTGCCGAGTGGCAAAAGGTAAACGTGGTCGAATGAAGGACCTTGCCTGGCTGTGGGACAACTCGAAGGGATTCCGCCTAAATGCGGCTTTTCGCGTGGCGATTGGCTTTGCCCGGGTGTTCCTTGGCCTTGCTATCGTGTGGCTTTCTAAGCAGTTTATTGACGAGACGATCCGTAACGGTAGTGACGACGATGTAATGCGTATGGCGGCCTTGTTGCTGCTTACGATGGTCGGGGCAGTTTTGCTGCGCCAGCTCAATGTCTATATGACGACTACGGCGACCGTTCGCGCCGCTTGCCGTTTGCGCCTTGAAATGTTCAATCGACTGTTCCGCCGAAAGCTCTACGATGTCAGGGAGCTCCATTCCGGCGACATCACCTCGCGTTTTTCCAAGGACATCGAGACAATCAGCGAAGTTTCGATGGAGACGATTCCGCAGATGCTGGTGACTACGCTGCAGCTTGTCGGAGCATTTCTGCTGTTGCGCTGGTTCGACCCGCGCCTTGCTTGGTTGTTGCTGCTTTTGACACCGGTGGCGGTCATCTTTGGAAAGCTGATTTCGCACAAGCTGAAGAACATGACTCTTGCCATTCGTGAAAGCGAAAGCCGCATACAGACCCAGGTGCAGGAAGGCATGGAATACAATGCCGTTCTCCGTTCGCTTGAAAGCGAAAGCTGGGTGACTGGGCTCTTGAACGGTCAGCAGAGCAATCTGCAACGCAATGTTGCCCGTCGCGCCCAGTTTACGATGGTCACGCGGATTCTGTTTGGCTGCACGCTTGGGCTTGGCTACATGGTGGCTTTTGTGTGGGGCGGTCTTGGCTTGCGCAGTGGTGTCATTTCGTTTGGAGTCATGACCTCTTTCTTGCAGCTGGTGAGCCAGATTCAGAGCCCGATTTTTTCGCTGCTCAATATGGGGCCGAAGCTGATTCATGCGATGGCCGGTGTAGACCGCTTGCAGGAACTGAGGGCTGAACAGGATTCGCTTTCGGAAACTTCATTGAATCGTATTCCGGGCATGCTGGGGGTTCGACTTGAAGGAGTCAGCTTTGGTTATGCGGGACAGTCTCGCGAAATTATAGACCGCTTCAGTTACGATTTTAAGCCTGGGAGCAAGGTTGCGATTATGGGCGAGACGGGTGCCGGGAAGACGACGCTGCTTCGCCTGTTGCTTGGACTTGTTCGCCCCGATGCGGGCCGGATGCTGCTCTATTCGGAAAGCAAGGATTCCGAAGGGGTCGCTTCGGGAACGGTTGAGATTTTGTCTGAAAAATTGCGAACAAATTTTGTATATGTTCCACAGGGGAACACGCTCATGAGCGGCTCGATTCGGCACAATTTGCAACTGGCTTGCCCTACGGCAAATGATGCAGAACTTCACCGCGTGCTTGAACTGGCTTGTGCCGAATTTGTATTTGATTTGCCGCAGGGACTTGATACAGAACTTGGCGAACGCGGCCACGGACTGAGCGAAGGCCAGGCGCAACGCATTGCCATAGCCCGCGGGCTCTTACGCCCCGGAAACATTTTGCTCTTTGATGAAATCAGCTCGGCATTGGACGAGGAAACGGAGCGTAAACTCTTTACGCGGCTGTTTGAAAAACTAGAAGACAAGACGATGATTCTGGTGACGCACCGTTCGGCGGTCGCGGAAACCTGTGACGATGTGGTTCGGCTATGAAGTTTCATCCGATAAAGCATTTTATTACCATCACGAAACACCGCAACGAGGTGGTTCGCCTGTGTTTTAAGGCGGGCATCGGGTTTCAGGGACTGTTCCACGATTTGTCCAAGTACAGCCCGACAGAATTTATTCCTGGTGCACGGTATTACACGGGCGACCAGTCGCCCAATAACGGCGAACGCAACGACAAGGGCTACAGCCTGGCGTGGATGCATCACAAGGGCAGAAACAAGCACCACTTTGAATTCTGGTACGATTACGAAATGGCGACCAAGAAGCTTGTGCCCATCGATATGCCCGACCGCTACATCAAGGAAATGTTCTGCGACCGTGTGGCGGCATCGAAGACTTACAACAGGGCGGGCTACACGCAGGAATCTCCGCTATTGTACTTGACGAAAAGTACGGCCCGCGAAAAAATGACCGGAAAGACTTACCGCAAGTTGCTTTACCTTTTGAAAATGCTTGCCGAGAAAGGTGAAAAGGAAACGCTTTCGTTCATGCGCCGCACCAAGGTGCTGCCCGAAGCGGAATAAACTGCCGTTGTTTGAGGACTGCTGCTGAATACTGCCGCAGCCCGTTAAATTTTTGCGATAAATGTGTTGAGCGTAAACCCGCCGTGGCTTGTGACGATGAGCTTTGCGGCGGGGTTATTTTTAGGTGCGAGAGCGGGACACTGTTGCAGCAGGTTTGCAGTACAGGTGTATTGTGCGCCAGGGCCGTCTTTGGGGGCGAGAATGGCGACCGTGAGCGCTTTGTTGAATTGCTTTAATTCGCAGGAAAGTTCGGCAAGTTTTTTGCCGATTTGCGTATAAAGTTTGGGCGCGTCGAAGTCGAGACGTTTTCCGTAGGGCGGGTTCAGGACGATGACGGGGGTGGTGTCGCCTTGGCATGCATCTGCGATATCTTGGGCGGTGTAGTTGAAAAAGTCTCGGAGCTGTGGCTGAATTGCTGGCGTGCTGCCATTTGGAACGATGCCTGCAAGCGGACAACATTCCACATTGTGTTTGATGATTTCAACGGCGCGTTCCGAGATGTCGCTCGTGATGATTTTTGAGATGGCGTGCAGTAATCCGCTTTTGCCGTCTGCCTTGTCTTTACCGCTGACGATGAATTTCCAGGTGGCATCCTTGAAGGCGGGCTGGTGCTTTAGCGCGAAGTCGCGGCAGGTGCCGGGGATGAGCCTATTTGCTGCGTAGGCGGCTTCTAGGCTGAAGGTGCCGCTGCCTGCCATGGGGTCGAACAGGGTTACTTGTGGTGAATCCGCAACCTTGAGGGCCTCGAAGAGCATCGCGGCGGCGATGGTTTCTTTGAGCGGAGCTTCGTTGACGAACCGTTCGTGGCCGCGCTTGTAGAGCTCTTCTCCGGCAAGGTCTAGCCAAATGGTGCAGCGGTCGTCGATGAGCGTGACGAAGAGGTTTGTGGCGTTAGGTGCGAGGGGGAGGCATCCCCCTTCTATAATTTTTTGCAGCCGTTCTGCGACAGCGTCGCTGTGGTAAAGTCGCGAATGCTTGCAGCTGACGTGAATGGATGCGTGCTGCATCGGAGCTTCGGCAAGATAAAGCTCCCAGGGAACTTCGCTAGCCTTCTTTTCGAGCTCGCGGAAATTTTCTGCCTTGAAATCAGCGATGTGCATCAAGATGCGGTTTGCGATGCGTGAGTAGGCTATGGCTTTCCACGCTTCGGTAATCTTGGAGGTCCATTCGACTTTTCCGTCGGAGTTCGCTGAAATGTCGTCGATGGTTTCGATGCCGATGGCGTGAAGTTCCTGGACGAGGGTATCTTCGAAACCAAGCGGAACCACCGCCAAAAAACGGTGCGGCTTTCCGATGATTTGCCTTTTGATTCGCTTTTCTAGAGCCGGATTCATTTGCAGGAGTTCACTTTAGAACAAACTGAGCTGTTTGCCGCTGTCGTTCTGTGTTATTTCTGCGGGTTTCTTTTCGGCGTCCGCGGTATCGTCAGCGGTAGCTTCGCTAGTGTTTTCGGCATAGGCGATTTGCGCGAGGAGCCATGCCTCGTCGTGCACGGGAATGCCGAGTTCGTTCGCCTTCGTGAGCTTGCTTCCGGCGGCCTCACCGGCCAAAACCCAGCTTGTCTTCTTGCTTACGGAGCCCGATACCTTGCCGCCGTTCTCTTCGATGAGCTTGCGGGCTTCGTCGCGGTCCATGCTCGGGAGCGTTCCGGTAATGACTGCGGTCTGCCCCTGGAATAGCGTCTTTACGACGCCCTTGAATTCGGTGGGGCACCCGAGGGCCACGAGCTCGTCGATTTCGTTCGTGTAGAGCGGCGTGTGGAAGAAGTCGTAGACGGATTTCCCGATGCGTTCGCCCACGTCGGTCACGTTCTGCAGGTCTTCGACGGTGGCTGTGCGGATTTTTTCCAGCGTGC
>Ga0310694_10004261_pt1 | contig 13843 bp, 13 predicted proteins | sample 174DNAGHGhighgp2_FD_203884 | JGI IMG/M metagenome (GOLD analysis project Ga0310694, IMG submission 203884) | Sheep rumen microbial communities from Palmerston North, Manawatu-Wanganui, New Zealand - 1742 DNA GHGhigh gp2 (v2) (version 2) | ecosystem: Host-associated > Mammals > Digestive system... | reverse complement strand
TGCACGAAAAAACACAGGGTAAACACAAGGAGCCCACAAAATGGCAGAGTACAAAGGAATCGAGTATTTGAAGAATAGACTTGCGGCGAAGCGCAGCCGGGTCCAGACGCGGTATAAGTTCTACGAGATGAAGAACGTCACGTTCGACTTCGGGATCTCCACGCCGCCGGATCTGCGGTACTGGATGAGCACGCTTGGATGGTGCGCGAAGGCTGTGGACAGTCTCGCGGATCGTCTCGCGTTCGACCGGTTCGAGAATGATGTCTTTGACATGAACGGGCTCTATCTGGCGAACAACAAGGACGTGCTGATCGACAGCGCGATCCTGGGCGCTCTGATCGGATCTTGTGATTTCATCTACATCACGGCAGATGAGTCCGGCTTTCCGCTGATGAGAGTCATTGACGGAAGACACGCGACTGGAGTGATCGACCCGACCACGAACATGCTGAAGGAAGGCTATGCCGTTCTGGAGTTCGACGAATCGGACCGGCCTGTTGTGGAAGCGTATTTCATTCCGGGGAGCACGACGATCATTGAGAAGGGCAAAAAGCCGTATACGGTGAAGAATGATGCTCCGTATCCGCTTCTGGTGCCGGTGATCAACCGCCCCGATGCCGTGAGGCCGTTCGGGCATTCCAGGATAAGCCGCGCTTGCATGTCTATCGTCGGGTCCGCAGTGAGGACTGTGAAGAGATCTGAGATCGCGGCAGAGTTCTACAGCTATCCGCAGAAGTACATTCTCGGAATGGATGAGAATGCAGAGCAGATGGACAAATGGCGTGCTTCGATGTCGGCCATGCTGAGGATCGACAAGGATGAGGATGGTGATCATCCGGTGGTCGGGCAGTTCCAGCAGCAGAGTATGACACCGCACTCGGAACAGCTCCGGATGTTCGCGGGACTGTTCGCCGGAGAGACCGGCCTGACGCTCGATGACCTTGGCTTTCCAAGCCAGAACCCTTCCAGTGCGGAATCAATCAAGGCGAGCCATGAGTCCATGCGACTGACAGCAAGGAAAGCACAGACCACTTTTGGCGTGGGCCTTCTGAATGCCGGCTATCTGGCTGCGTGCGTGCGTGATAAATATCCGTACCTTCGCCGGCAGGTGGCTCAGACAGAGCTGAAGTGGCATCCGATCTTCGAACCGGATGCGGCAATGCTTTCGGCTATCGGCGATGGCGCTATCAAGATCAACCAGGCGCTCCCGGATTACATAAACGAACAGAAAATGAAAGACCTCACGGGGATCTGATGAATGAATACCGAAGAAGTCAGGAGAAAAGTCGAAACTGAATACAACGAGTCGATGTCTTCTGATAAACGGATCGCCGCGATCGCGAAAAAGAAGAAGATGTCATACGCCGACGCATCAGCATATGCATCAAGAGCTGGGCGACACATGGGCGAAGCACTCGCGGACAGCATCGCCGAAGACGCTGAAGAGGTAGTCATTACCGAAGAAGAGGCGAAAGCATTGATCCCTGCAGCGCTCCTGCTCAACTACCGGAACGTGGTGGCCATAGCGAGGGCCGCGCAGGAAGCAATGAATGAAGACGCTGCGATCGGGCTGGCTGCGTTAGTGCCAGAGTTCGACCAGCGACGTGCGGCAGAAATTGCGGCGGAAACGGCGCAGGCCTTCGCTCCTCAGCTCCTGATCGGCTCATGCGAGAACGCTTCGAGGAAAGTCGTTGATGATTCGATGAAGGTGAACGCCAGAGCTCACAGCTCCGCAGGGCTTCGGGTGACGGTCACACGCATTTATGACGGCGTGGGCCTGAGCGGCGGACGTGCCTGCAAATGGTGCCTTGACCGATGCGGCACAGACATGTCTTACCGAGAGGCATACGACAAGGGCGCATTTGAGAGGCATCCTGGCTGTGGCTGTGAGCTGATCTACAAGACGAGCAAACGTGTGCAGCGCCAGTCAGAGTGGCAACACAATAAATGGGAAGATGTGTCTGAGGCACAGCTTAGGGTGAGAAAAGAATACGGTCTTGAATGATGAGGAGGTGGTCGCGCTTGAGGGTGTGCGTGGAACACGTCGACAGCGAATAAGGAGGACTAAATGGATACCAGAATCGGGAGGCAATCCCCGACGGTATCCGTAATTTTGCCTTATTCCGACACGAAAGGCCAGGAGGCGGTCGACCTTTATAACGCCACAGAGCGCACGGCGCTGGAGTGGCAAGAAGCGCTTTGCTATGACATCATGGCGGTCAGCTCCGAAGGGCTGTGGATTCACCAGAAGTTCGGTTACAGCATCCCGCGAAGAAACGGCAAGTCCGAAGATGTTCTGATACGGTGCCTCTGGGGGCTGAAGAATGGCGAACGCATCCTCTACACGGCGCACAGGGCAAGCACAGCCCACGCAGTATGGGAACGGCTCGTACGGCTTTGTGAGAAGGCCAACATCGTGGTCTTGTCGACATTCCGGGCATTCGGCAAAGAACACATTTACTGCGAAGGCGACGCGGTCATTGAGTTCCGGACGCGAACTTCCACCGGCGGTCTTGGCGAGGGATATGACCTTCTGATCATTGACGAAGCTCAGGAGTACACGCCGGAGCAGGAGACGGCTTTAAAGTATGTCGTTTCTGACTCGCCGAATCCGCAGACGATCATGCTCGGCACCCCGCCGACGGCAATCAGCGCCGGCACGGTCTTCCCGAAGTACCGGGCGAAAGTTCTGCAGGGCGAAAGCTATGAATCCGCCTGGGCGGAATGGTCGGTTCCTGACATGACGGACCCGAACGATGTGGAAGCGTGGTATGAGACAAATCCATCGCTCGGAACGATCCTAAAAGAGCGCACGATCCGCTCGGAGATCGGTGACGACAAAATCGACTTCAACATCCAGCGCCTCGGGCTGTGGATCAAGTACAACCAGAAGTCGGCCATCTCGAAAAACGAATGGCAGGCCTTGGAAGTGGATTCGCTCCCGAAGCTTTGCGGTCAGCTCTTCGCTGGAATCAAATTCGGAATCGACGGCAATAATGTTGCTCTTTCGATCGCTGTGAAGACGACGGACGGCAAGATCTTCGTCGAAGCTTATGCCTGCAAGCCGGTCAGCGCAGGAATATCCTGGCTGATCAGTTTCATCGACAAAGCGGACATCTGCAAGGTGGTCGTGGACGGTAAGAGCGGAATCGGGATCCTGGAAGATGCTATGAAGACGGCGAAGATCAAAAGGCCGATCGTTCCGAGCGTTCCGGAGATCATCAAAGCAAACTCAATGTTCGAGCAGGCGCTTTCTTCCGGATCCATCATCCACATGAAGCAGTCCGCTGCCGAACAGGTCATAACGAACTGCGAAAAACGCGCGATCGGGAGCGGCGGGGGCTTCGGCTACAAGTCGCAGATCGAAGGCGCGGACATCGCGATCCTGGACAGCATGATCCTGGCGCATTGGGTGTGCGCGGAGACTAAGGCAAAGAAAAAACAAAAAATAGCGTACTGATGAGCATCGGGTGACCGGTGCTTTTTTAGTGCATACATTACGGATACCACCCGGTAAGTGGGGAAAGGACACACAATGTCAGAATTCAAAATCATTGAGACTCAGGAACAATTTGATGCCGCGATCAGTGATCGCCTGAAGAGAGACCGCGAAGCCTACGCGAAGAAGTTCGAGGGATACAAATCCCCGGCTGAGATCGAGAAGCTGACCGAATCTCTTAACATGCAGATCAAAGCGCTCGAAGACGCGGCGGCAGCTACGCAGCAGACGCTTGCGGAAAAGGATGCGGAGATCGCAAAAGGCGCTCAGTACAGGACCGACCTGGAAAAAACGAGGATCGCGCTGGCAGCGGGTCTCAAAATCGATTACGCAGATCGCCTGAGAGGCGAAACGGAAGAAGAGTGGAAGGCAGATGCTGAGATGCTGGCAAAGGATTTCGCATCAGTGCATATTGCTCCGCTCGGAAGTCCCGAACCGTCCGGCTCAGGAGGAAAAGCCACAAGCGAACAGTTCGCGGAGTGGTTTAAAGACACCATGAACATTTAAGGAGGTACCAAAATGGCTGGTATTGCAACTAACAGAACCAACATCACTCTTCCGGCGGAAGTCTCCGCTGAAATCATCCAGAAGACTCAGGAACAGTCCGCGGTCATGTCTCTCGCGCGTCAGGTCGCACTTCCTGGCAGAGGCCTTACGATCCCGGTGATCTCCGGTGATCCGGAAGCTGCGTGGGTAGACGAAACCAATCCGAAGCCGGTCTCGAATCCGTCTCTTTCCACGAAGATCATGCAGGCTTATAAGCTCGCGGTCATCGTTCCGTTCTCGGATGAGTTCGCACGTGACGCGGCGGCGCTCTATGATGCGCTGATTTCCCGTCTTCCGGGCGCTCTGGCACTCAAGTTCGACAGCACTGTCTTCCACGGCACTGCTCCGGGAAGCAACTTCGACACCTTCGCGGCTGTAACGGCTCAGTCCATCAGCGGCACTGGCAACAGCATGTACGGCGCTCTGGTCGGCGCGGACTCTGATGTCGCGCTCCATGGCGGCATCCTTAACGGCTTTGCGATGTCTCCGCAGGGCAAGGGCGAACTCCTCGCCGCTACCGACACCACCGAACGCCCGCTGTTCATCAACAGTGTTGCTGAAGGCGCTGTTCCGATGATTCTCGGCGCGCCGGTCACGTATTCCAAGGGTGCTTACAAGGTTGGCGATAACTCCAACCCGGATGTCCTCGGCTTCGCTGGTGACTGGACGCAGGCTCTTTACGGCACCGTCGAAGGTGTCAAGATCGACATGTCCAACCAGGCGACGCTGACGATCAGCAACAGCCAGGTCAACCTGTGGGAGCGCAACATGTTCGCGGTCCGTGCAGAGATCGAAGTCGGATTCCGCGCCGACACGGCTTGCTTCAACAAGATCACCAGAGCTCACTCCTGATGATTGAATTTATCAACCGTCTGACCGGCGGCACGATGTGGGTCGCGGAAGAACGGAAAGAGGAATACCTGGCGGCTGGTCACAAGCTGGCCGTCAAGGCTCCTAAGGCCGTGAAGACCACGAAAGCTCCGGCTAAGAAGAAAGGGACTGCGAAAAAATGAGTGCATTCGCGACGCTTGATGACGTTATATCGCTCACCGGCAAGAATTACACAGCTGACGAACAGGCCAGAATAGACGAACTTCTGCCGCTGGTGTCGGATGCACTCCGTGAAGAGGCGGTAAAAGTCGACAAGGATCTCGACACAATGGTCGAGGAAAGAGAATCCTATGCCAGCGTCGTGAAGCTCGTGACCGTGGACATTGTGGCGCGCGCGATGCGTCAGTCGCTCGAGGGCGAACCGATGACGCAGGAGTCGCAGAGCGCGATCAACTATTCGTGGTCAGGCACTTATGCCATCCCCGGCGGCGGTATCGCCGGCTGCATTATGAGGAACGACCTGAAGAGGCTCGGACTGAGGCGGCAGCATTACGGGATCATCGACTTTTACAGCCAGGAGGAGGCGTGAGATGCTGCTGAAGTTTTGGCATACATCGATCACACGAATCCGTCCGGCGACGAAGGTAGTCAGAGGCTCGACCGTGTTCGACTGGGATAACCCGTCGACACTGGTCATCAATGAATGCCTGGTGCAGCCCGGAACAACGAACCTGTCAATGGACGGGCGCGTTCTTGGCATCCAGGACGGCTTGACGGTATGCGCGCCGGAAGACGCTGACATCCAGGCGGGGGACAGGATCGAATATCGCGGAAACATCTACACGATAGAAGGCGACCCGCTTGTCTGGGTGGATGCCGGAAAGCTGAATCACATGCAGCTGAACCTGCAGAGGTGGCGTGGATGAACAGTATTGAGAACATCGAATGGAATCCGGCTGGCTTTGCTGAGTGCCTTAACGGTCTAAGCGGGGCGATCCAGTCAGAGGCTTCTACAATTGCTTCGAGAGCTTCGTCCTACATCACGAAGGGCGGCAGCGGCTTCCATGTCGAAGTGTCAAACGAGCCACGTTTCCAAGATGCGGCTTATGGCGTATCAAGACCGGTCGCCCGGGTGGTTGCCAATGACGACGCGACAGCTGCAGAAGAAGCAGAGTACAAAATCCTTAGCAAGGCGGTGAGCGGATGATCATCAACAAATCAATTGATATCGAGGACGAGATCAGGCAGGCGCTTGAACCGTACCAGACAGCTTACTGCCGACCGCTGCCGGCTGAGTACGGTCTGCCACACATCCTCATCACGCAGGTGGGAGGATCCGACTCCCAGACGATCGACAGGTTCGATGTTGTTCTGGACGCAAGAGCGGATACCGAAGCGGCGGCTCTCGATTACCTCAATACGGCAGTGGGCATTTTGAAACAAGTGGCGAAAGAGCAGACAACGGCTCTCCGCTACGTACTGGTCAACTCATCCGGCTCATGGGGCAATGATCCTGTGCGGCCGGATCTTTCCATGTGCTCGGCGAGACTTGAAGTGCTGGCACATCAGACAAAAATGGAGGTTTAAAGAATGAGTGAAGTAAAACTTGGCCTTGGTCTTAGCACGGGCATGTTTTATCACGCACCGAAGGGCACCACGCTCCCGACTGATCCGACTGCGCAGCTGCCGGCGACGTGGGTGCACATCGGCGATGTTTCGGATGCCGGCATCACGCTCGCGTTCGATAAGAGCACCACGAACCTGAGGAACTGGGCGAACGCCATCAAGCGCGTCATCATGACGGAGCACAGCGAGACCATCCAGTCCCCGATCATGGACACCACGGAAGAGGCTCTCAAGGCTGTCGTCGGCGAGGCCAACGTCACCAACGCCACTGGAGTAGTCACGGTCAACCTGTCTGACGGCGAACTCCCGCCCGAGGAAGCGTTCCTCTGGGTCATGAAGGACGGCGAAGACATGATCATGATCGGCTGCACGCAGGGTCAGGTCAGCGCGGTCGACAACGTCTCCTTCGCTCCGGGTGCGGCGATCAACTGGACGCCGACCATCACGGCGATGGGCGATGACGGCTTCAAGCTGATCATGAAGGAAGCGTAACTTAACCAAAGAGGGAGAGAAGAAATGAGAGAGTTTACACTGCAGCCTAAGGAAGAACAGACGCTGAAGATCAACATCGGGGAAGAATCCTTCGTGATTCCGCTCGGTGGGAGCCTGACGCGCAAGGAGCTCGCTTCGCTTGATACGCAGGAGGGCACCTATTCGTTCTTCCGCAAATACATCCCCAAAGCTATCCTGGAACAGCTCAAGATGGACGACTACAACCAGATCGTGAACATCTGGCTTGAGGAGACGGCGAAAGCGTCCGGGAAGAAGCTGGGGGAATCATAAGCCTCGCAAAAGCTGTTGATCAGCACAGCGAGGCGATCGAGTACGACCTACTGACAAAGACAGGCTACTCGCTGAACGATGTCGGGGGAGCTCTTACGTGGGGCTCCCTTGATTTGTTCCTGAAGCAGATAGACCTAGATTCAGCGCTCATGCGGGAGATGAATCCCGAGTGGGCGGCGTGGGACAGCAGACTAAAGACGAATTTCCTTCTTGCAGATCTATGGGACATGCTCGCGAACATAAACGCGAACCTTGTCGCGATCGGTTCCAGAAGGCCGGCAAAGCGCATAAAGCCATACCCGAGACCAAAGACAAAAGAGCAGGACTCGGAGAACAAACGGCACTTCGGGCGCGATGCCCTTCCGGTCAACGAGCTGCATGAATGGTTTGAAAAGATGAGGGCTAAACATGCCACAGGTAGCACAGGCGACAATTCTGGTGACTCCGGTCCTGGAGGGAGCGCAGCAATCTCTAACTGAACAGCTTACGGGGGCCGCTGAGCCTGCAGCTTCCTCTGCAGGTAAAGCCGCGGGCAAATCCCTCGGCGAAGGGATGTCGAGCGTTGGCGGCGCTCTTACAAAGGGCGTTACGGCTCCGATCATGGGCATCGGGGCGGCAGCGGTCGCGGCGTGGAAAGACGTAGATGCAGGCCTTGACACCATCGTCCAGAAGACCGGCGCGTCCGGCGAAGCCATGGACGAGATGCACGGGATCCTGAACAACATCACGTCAAGTATTCCGACCGACTTTGCGACAGCCGGCGCGGCGATCGGTGAGGTCAATACCAGATTCGGGGTAACCGGGCAGGAGTTGGAAGAGCTCTCCGCCCAGTTCATCAAATTTGCGGATCTGAACGGCACGGATGTGTCAAATTCCATTGACAGCGTGCAGGCCGCCATGGCGGCATATGGCATGGATGTCAGTGATGCGTCTGATGTGCTCGACATACTGAACAAGGTCGGGCAGGACACCGGCGTGTCGATGGATACGCTGGCCAGTTCACTTCTCGCAAACAATTCAGTACTGCAGGACGCAGGGCTCGGTTTTAATGAGTCGGCGAACTTCCTTGGCAATCTGAATAAAAACGGTATCGACACCTCTTCGGTAATGTCCGGCCTCAAGAGAGCGATGGCAAACGCCGCCGCAGAAGGCAAGACCACCGGCGAGGCACTGGCTGAGATCCAGGAACAGCTTATCGGAGCCGAGACGGACGCAGAGGCCGCACAGATAGCCATGGAGCTCTTCGGCACTCGGTCCGGAGCGCAGATTGCACAGATGGTCAGAGACGGGCGGCTGTCCTTTGATGAGTTCAGCGGCATGGTCACGGACTGGGGCGACTCGGTCAGCACCACCTTCGACAACACGAAGGGCCCGATGGATAACTTCGGCACGGTAATCAACAAGCTGAAGGATTCCGGTTCACAGCTTGTCGAAGCTTTCGGCCCGACTCTCTCGGACGTGCTCAGCAAGGTATCTGATGTCATTAGCCAGGTTGCTGACGCATGGTCGCAGTTGTCACCTGAAACGCAGGAGACCATCATCAAGATCGGGCTTCTTGCAGCCGCCGCCGGTCCGATCCTTTCTATTGGCGGAAAGATCATAGGCGGGATCGGGTCCATTGCTGGCAGCCTCGGAGGACTGGCCGGAGGCATTGGCGGTGTCGGCGGTGCAGCAGCTACGGCAGGACCGTCTCTTGAATCGGCAGGCGCTGGATTCATCACAGCCGCCGGAGGAGCTTTGAAGATGGTCGCCATTGCCGGTTCGCTCGTTCTGGTGGCGGTCGGTATCAATATGATTGTTGATGCGGCCATCAAGATCGCGGACGCAGGAAGCGGAGCACAGATCGCACTGGCAGCCATTGCAGGCGGGATCCTCGTGCTGATGGGAGCCGCTGCAGCTATGGGCGGGGCTTTGACCGCAGGTGCGGTCGGTATCGCTGTATTCGGCGCGGCATTCCTTGCGATAGGCGGAGGCATCGACCTCGCTTGCGACGGGATCTCCAAAGTTATCGACGCGGTGGCGAACCTGACGGAGACAGTCTCCACCAACGCTGATGGCATCAACAGCGTGGTCTCCAATGTCGGCGATACAGTCGGCGGAGTGATCGACACGATCTCAGACGGAGTGGTCAAGGTCATTGATTCGATCTCCGGCGGCATCTCGGGCGTGCTTGATTCCGTTGCGGAAGTCATCGACAGCATCGGGAATGCGGCACTGAATGCCGGCACGGGCTTTGATATGCTCGCCAATGCGGTCATCAACCTGACCAACACCGGCATCATTAAACTTGGCGGTACGCTCGGCACGGTAGCCGATGGCATTAAGAAGATCGCATCGGCGGCAAGCGACGCAAGCGGGGCGGCTTCGAACATCTCGAACCTCACCAGCGCGTTCAGCCCGCTGCAGTCGGCGGCATCGTCGGCTTCGTCGTCGTTCACGACATTCACCAACAGCGTGAAGTCAGCGATGACGAATATGAGCTCCTCCGTGACTTCGAGCCTTAACACGGCAAAGTCACAGATGAGCTCCTTTGCCAGCAGCGTGAGCTCCATGGCATCAGCGGCAAGAGGCGCGATCGACGGCATGGGCCTCGGAAACGCGATGGCAACGCAGATGGCAAGCGCGTATTCGAGCGCGAGCGGATATATCGCTTCTCTAAAGTCGCTCTTCGCCGGTACGACATTCAGCTTTAACCAGAGCATCGCCCTGCCGCACTTCTCCATGAGCGGCACGTTCAACGCAGAGTCGGGCACGGTCCCGTCCGTCAGCGTGTCGTGGTACAAAAAAGCGGCTGAATACGGCGCTCTGTTCTCACAGCCGACCATCATCGGTGTTGGTGATGCTGCGGATCCTGAGCTCCTGCTCGGTGAGAGCAAGCTGAAAGAACTGCTCGGCGGTGGCAGGGAAGTAGTTTACAACGTTACGGTCAACGGAGCAGAAAGCCCCGAAGCATGGGCCGGCAGGTTCGTCCGTGAAACGAATCAGCTGATGAGGATTTCCTAATGCCTAACGATTACAAGCAGATTAGCAAAACCGGCAACACGAAGAAGCCCAGCGGCCTCGGTATCGCCAGGGACAACATGAAGTTCACGTTCACCTGGAAGATTGCTGACAGCGACTACAACGATGGCATCAAGGTCGGCTGGAGGATCAACACGGGCAAATGGTCGGCGTACACATTCATCAACGTCGGCAACAAGGCGACGCAGGCCTCTGTGACGCTTAACGCGAACAACTACTGGCCGACGACGAAGACCTACCTGTACAGCATCGAGCTCGCGGTAAAGGGCAAGCGCAAGGCTGCAACTGTCCGCGATTCCGAGAAGATGACGGAGACCACGACGACCTATAACTGGTCTGACTGGTCAAAATACGCTTTCGACCTCATTGCTCCGAATAATCCGAGCATCACTCAGGAACTGGACGATGCTCTCGACAACGTGACCACATTCACCTGGAACACGTCAACGTCCAAGACCGACAGGAAGCCGTTCGCTAACTGCGAATGGGAGACAAGGGTCATCTACAACAATCAGGAGACAGACGGCTCGAAGCTCAACTGGAAGCCGACCTCGTACCTTTACGAACATGGCACAAGCGGTGCTTCCGGCACCAGAAGGATCATCGAGGACACTGAGATCTCCAACACCAAGAAGAGCTGGACAAGGTGGTTCCGCGTCAGAGCCAGAGGATGCGGCGGCAACGGCGACATCAAAGGCTGCTCTTACTGGAGATATTCCAAGCACGTATACGCGAGACCGTACACTCCGACCGTCAACGAAGTCACTGAGGGCGCGAGGAACTTCTACACCATGACGTGGACGGCTCCTGCCAATGCGGCAAGCCCCGTTGACAGAGTCTCCATCGAATACACTGCCGGCACACCGCTGACGAACCTCAGACCCCCGTCAGATCCGAACTGGGAAGTCGCCCAGGAGCTCGGTGATACCAGCGGCAGGGATTCCACTACGTTCCTTGCAGACCGGAACCTTGACTTTGATGAGTGCTTGTGGGTGCGCGTCAGCGCCTGGCATGACAGACTGTCGAGCCCTTCGAACGCAGTCCTGGCAAAAGCCGGCAGGCTTACGCCCCCGAGCGGGCTGACAGTTGTTCTTGGCGGCACAGAAGATGACCCGATGGCGACAGTAAGCGCTACGAATGAAAGCGACGTCTCCGATGCGGTCCTCGCGGTGGTTTATAAATCCGGAGATGTTCAGGAGGTCCTTGGGATCATCCCGCGCACTGGTTCTCCGGAGGTTACTATCCACTATCCAAAGCAGAGTGGAACTCCTCACGCGGAATTCTTTGGCGTGTATGCCTTCCAGGGCACTTATGAAATAACGACAACGTCAAGCACCGGCGTGACAATATACGCCATCAACGCGAACATGACTTCCTCAATGCTTTGGGATGGCGGCTACATCCCTCTTGAGCCGACAAATGTCAGGGCGACAAAGAGCGAAGTGCCGGGCGAAGCGATTCTCACATGGACATGGAGGATAGCGGCAAGGGCTAACCGCGCCGAGATAAGCTGGTCACAGAATCCGAACGCATGGGAATCTACGGAGGAGCCTGATACGTACGTTCTTACAAACGTAAATAAATCAAAGTGGCGCGTCTCCGGGCTTGCAGTCGGTACGACGTGGTACTTCCGTGTAAGACTTGCAAACGAGACGGCTGACGGTATCACGTGGGGGCCATACAGTGACGCAGTGTCGCTTGACCTGTCCGAGATCCCGAGCGCGCCTGTCGTGAGTCTCTCAACGGCGGTCGTCAACCCGGACAAGTCCTTCACGGTCAGCTGGTCGTATGTGAGCAATGATGGCACACAGCAGGATTATGCTGAGATCAGGGAAGCAACAATCGTCAATGATGTGGTCACGATCGGGGCAAGGCTCGCGAAGGTCACTTCCGGCACGAGCAAGAGCATCTCGACGAAGAACCGCGCAGGATGGGAATCCGGCACGGATCACTTCATCGTTGTGCGCGTCAACTCCAAGAGCGGGCAGATGTCCGAATACAGCAGTCCGGTGCCGATCTCAGTCGCGCCTCCGGTCACCTGCTACATCCAGCAGACCTCCCTTGAGGAGGAAGTCGGCAGGAACCTTGAAGTATATCCGTACTACCATACTTCCAAAGTGCAGAACGGCATTACATTCATGGACAACGGCGACGGAAGCGTCACGGTAGACGGCACGGCAACGGCGGACACCACCTTCTGGCTTGCCGGAAGGACCATTGAGACGGACGCGATCAAGCTTGACACATCAGAAGGCTATGTGCTGACCGGATGCCCCGCGGGCGGTGCTGTGGGCACTTACGCATTGAGGGCGAGGGTATACGCGCAGGGCGTGGTTCCGGACCCGAACACAGGCTCGACAGTCAACGACATTGGCAGCGGTGCCAGCATCGCCACAGGGAACGCTTACGTCTCCCCGTTCATCGGCGTGTGGAACGGCACCACGGTCAGTAACCTCACGTTCTACCCGATGCTCAGGCTCGCGTCTGATCCGGACACGGATTGGGAGCCCTACAGCATCACCAGAACGCTGACGCAGATGCCTCTGACGGCTACGGTCCTCGGCGGGGCAAGAGGCGAGACCACGCTGGTCGTTGAACGCGCTGCCGAATACCACATGATCAGACCGGACGGAGATTCGCTTGACGGTTACGAGGGAGAGACGGTCGCAATGATCAGACAAAACGGAGAAGGCCAGATCACGGTCGACTTCGACGAACTGATCGGAGTATTTGACGACGGCGCACCATACCGGCTGATCGCTACGACGGCGGACAACCTCGGACAGAGCGCATCGAGGACGATAGACTTCGATGTCCATTGGACGCACCAGGCAGAGATCCCGACGGCGACCGCAAGGATGGAAGGTACCGCTACCGTGATCACGGTTACAGCTCCGGAGCACGCACTGCCAGGCGATGTCTGCGACATCTACAGGCTTACGGCAGACCTTCCGGAACTGGTCGTCCAGGGCGGCGCGTTCGGTGTCGAGTACGTGGATCCTTATCCGGCGATCGGAGAGGGCTATGGGCACAGATGCGTGCATCGGACCGTAAACGGCGACTATATCACAGCGGACAATCAGCCGGCATGGGTAGACATCGGAAGCAGTGACGGAGACCTTCTTGACATCGACTACGGTGTCATCGACTTCGACGGCAACAGCCTGCCATTCCGGTACAACATCGAAGTGAGCAACTCCTGGAAGAAGGATTTTACTGAGACGAGATACCTTGGTGGTTCAATCGTTGGAGACTGGAACCCCGGCATCAGTAGAACTGCATCAGTAAATGCGGTACTTGTAAACGACGAGGAGACCGACTATGCGTTGCTCCGACTTCTTGCGGAATATCCTGGCATCTGTCATGTGCGCACACCGGACGGTTCCAGCTATGCGGCAGACGTGCAGGTAAGCGATGGCCTTGGCTATGACACGGCCGGGAGGCTAGATGCGTTCACGTTGGAGATTACTAGAGTAGACTCTGAGGAGCTTGACGGCATACCTTACAGCGAATGGGTAGTGGAGAATGGACTGGGCT
>Ga0310694_10004259_pt1 | contig 13845 bp, 10 predicted proteins | sample 174DNAGHGhighgp2_FD_203884 | JGI IMG/M metagenome (GOLD analysis project Ga0310694, IMG submission 203884) | Sheep rumen microbial communities from Palmerston North, Manawatu-Wanganui, New Zealand - 1742 DNA GHGhigh gp2 (v2) (version 2) | ecosystem: Host-associated > Mammals > Digestive system... | reverse complement strand
ATTATTCGTTATACGGTTTTACTTCACAGACAGAAACGGCTCGCAGCGCCGCTCAGATTCATCGTTCTGCCCCTCTCTTCTGCCGCGTCCGTACTTGCGCTTGTTTACGCTTTGTTCGGTACATTTTCCGCCGGCTGGCCCGTTCTCCGATCCTTCATTTTCCTGACAGGTTACGCCCTTTTGATGATTGTTTCCCTTTTTCTGCTTCATCATGCATTATTGCTTCCGGAGGTTCGCAATGCCGACAACGAAGCTTAAAAACGCTTTATACCGTATCGCTCTCCCTTTTTTCGCGCCGAACTGTCCCAGGCATCCGGTCACATCTGTATCCGGCCGTGATCCTGTCTGTATTCGTGATCTTGAATCCCTGCACCGTAAACACCATGTCCTGGGTTCAGCCGTCCTTCTAACATCCCCGGAACAGTACAGCCTTATCTGCACATCTTCTGAAAATCCGAAACATTCTGCCTGTCCGGAAACCCTTTTTCGTGTTGCTTCCATCACCAAAACGGCAACCGCTGTACTTTGTGTTCGTTTGATGGAGAAAGGAACACTTAATCCCGATCGTCTGGTAAGTGAATACTTTACAAATGAGTCCGCCCGATCCGCACTGGATGGTATTACCCTTCGCCATCTTCTTTCCCATACATCCGGCATCATTGATCCGTCCGGTCTCGAATCCGCCGTAAATGAAGGTGCTCCGTTTACGGATCTCCTGCCCTCTTCCCGACGCTTTCAGCCCGGCAATTCTTTCCATTATTCGAATTTCGGTTTCGGCCTCATCGGCTGCATACTGGAATCTGTATTCAACGCACCGGTCGGACAGGTTTTCCGCGATCATTTGTTTGAACCGCTTCGGATGAATGCCACACTTGAAGCGTGTCTCCTTCCGTCTGAAAGGATTATGCCTGTAACCCGCGTTCTTCCGTACAGGAAAGACCGGGATATCACGGTTACCTCCCTCGGTTCACGGCCCCTTCTTTCTCCTGACCCTCTGCGTCATTACGGTCATACTGCCGGCAGTATGTATACAGATATCCTGTCACTTCAGAAATTACTCAATGTCCTGATCTTTAAAGACAACGACAGCCTTTCCGAACGCTGGAAAAAAGAAATCCTGCTTGAACACGCTTCCTACGGAAGTCTTTCCCCGACCCTTTCCTACGGTCTGGGTCTGCTCCGGATTTCCGATCCTGCCCTTTCCGACGGAATCATTTTCGGACACCAGGGATTTGCTTATGGATGCGTGGACGGCGCTTTCTGGGAAGAAAACACCGGACGCAGCGTGATCATGCTGAACGGCGGCGCTGATGAGGCAAGGACCGGACGCCTTGGACTTCTGAACAGGGATATCCTTCATTGGGCCTTCCGGAAGGAGATGGCCGCATGGTAACAATCGTGGAAACAGAACTTATACGGGCATTCTGCTGTATCCGGCTGGATAACGGTACCCGCTGGTGGATCCGGCAGGAGGATCTGCCGTTGTCAGGATTTCACGAAGGATTTTCTTATGACGAAGAGTCTTTTCGGCATCAGCTGCGTCTCTGCCAGTATCCCAGGGCGCTGAATCATGCCGTTTCGATGCTGGCGCGCCGTCCTTGCAGCCGAAAAGAGATTGCCGACCGGCTGAAACGCCTCCGCTATACGGAAGAGGTCGCTGATCTTGTCTTATACAAGCTCGAAAAAGAAAACCTCATTGATGACGCCGCCTTCTGCGACCAGTGGATCCGCTACCGTCTTTCCTCGAAATACGGTCCTTCCGTTATTCGCCGTGAACTGCGGATCAAAGGGATCCCTCCGGAAATGATTGACAAAGCTTTTGAGGCGTTTGACCGGAATGAAGAAGAAGAGAACGCCATGAAACTTGCAGTCAAAGTGTGGAAGCGGGTCGGCACCGCTGGGGATAATCGAAAGAACCGTCAGAAAGTGATCGCTTCCCTCGTCAGGAAAGGATACGGATGGGAGACTGCCCGTTCCGCCTGTGAAAAAGCTGAAAATGAAACAGAATAAAAGAACTGCCCGGGAATCATTCCCGGGCAGTTTTCTGTCCGTTTCACTGATTATTTCTTGCCGGCAATGGCAGCCTGGGCGGCAGCCAGCCGAGCGATCGGGACACGGAAGGGAGAGCAGCTCACGTAGTCAAGTCCGATCCGGTGGCAGAATTCCACAGAGCTCGGGTCGCCGCCGTGCTCGCCGCAAATGCCGATATGCAGCTTCGGATTGACGCGTCGTCCCTTCTCGATAGCCATTTCCATCAGCTTGCCGACGCCGTTCTGATCCAGTCTGGCGAAGGGATCGCTTTCGAAGATCTTGGATTCATAATAGGCGGTCAGGAACTTGCTGGCGTCGTCACGGCTGAAGCCGTAGGTCATCTGGGTCAGGTCGTTCGTACCAAAGCAGAAGAAATCTGCTTCCTTTGCGATTTCATCCGCAGTCAGCGCGGCTCTTGGGATTTCGATCATCGTGCCGACCTCATATTCAAGCTTCACACCGGCCGCCGCGATTTCAGCATCGGCGGTTTCCACAACAGTCTTCTTGACATACTTCAGTTCCTTGATCTCGCAGACCAGCGGGATCATAATCTCAGGCCTCACGTTCCATTCCGGATGTTCTTTCTGGGTCTTGATCGCGGCACGGATCACAGCTTTGGTCTGCATCCTTGCAATCTCAGGATAGGTAACGGCCAGGCGGCATCCGCGGTGACCCATCATCGGGTTGAATTCATGCAGGGAAGCGATCAGGTTCTTGATGTCCTCAACCGTCTTGCCCTTGGTATCGGCCAGCAGTTTGATCTCCTCTTCTGTCGTGGGAACAAACTCATGCAGCGGAGGATCCAGGAAGCGGATGCATACCGGATATCCTTCCAGCGCTTCATACAGTTTCTCAAAGTCGCCCTGCTGATAAGGAAGAATCTTATCCAGTGCAGCTTCACGCTCTTCAGGCGTATCGGAGCAGATCATTTCACGGAACGCGGCGATACGTTCCGGTTCAAAGAACATATGCTCGGTACGGCAAAGGCCGATGCCTTCGGCGCCCAGTTCACGGGCTTTGCGTGCGTCAGTGGGCGTGTCGGCGTTTGTGCGGACCTTCAGCCTGCGGTATTTATCGGCCCAGGCCATGATGCGTCCGAACTCTCCGGCGATCTTCGCGTCCACGGTCGGGATCAGTCCGTCGTAGATGTTGCCCGTGGTGCCGTCGATTGAGATACAGTCGCCTTCATGGAAGGTCTTTCCGGCCAGAGTAAACTTTTTGTTTTCTTCATCCATTGCAATCTCACCACATCCGGAGACGCAGCAGGTTCCCATGCCGCGCGCAACAACTGCCGCATGGCTTGTCATACCGCCGCGCACGGTCAGGATGCCCTGTGCGCTCTTCATACCGGTGATGTCTTCGGGAGAAGTCTCCAGACGGACCAGGACAACTTTTTCTCCGCGGTTTGCCCAGGCTTCGGCGTCTTCAGCAGTGAAGACGATCTTGCCGCAGGCGGCTCCGGGAGACGCACCCAGTCCCTTGCCGATAGGCGTTGCTTTCTTCAGGGCAGCGGCGTCAAACTGAGGATGCAGCAGCGTGTCCAGATTGCGGGGATCAATCATGGAAACGGCTTCTTCTTCAGTCCGCATTCCTTCGTCGACCAGATCGCACGCGATTTTCAGCGCGGCCTGAGCGGTACGCTTGCCGTTTCGGCACTGGAGCATATAAAGCTTTCCGTTTTCAACGGTGAATTCCATGTCTTGCATATCCCGGTAATGATTCTCCAGCAGGCTGCATACCTTTTCAAAATCAGCATATGCTTCAGGGAACTGATCTTTCATCTGGGAAATCGGCATGGGCGTACGGACGCCGGCGACGACATCTTCACCCTGGGCATTAACCAGGAATTCACCCATCAGTTTGTTCTCTCCGGTGGCGGGATCGCGGGTAAAGGCAACACCGGTACCGGAGTTGTCGTTCAGGTTGCCGAATACCATGGGCATAACATTAACCGCTGTGCCCCAGCTGTACGGAATGTCATTGTCGCGGCGGTATACGTTTGCCCGCGGGTTGTCCCAGGAGCGGAATACAGCTTTGATCGCGCCCATCAGCTGCTCTTTGGGATCAGACGGGAAATCTGTGCCGATCTTGGCTTTGTACTCAGCCTTGAACTGTCCGGCCAGCTCCTTAAGGTCTTTAGCCGTCAGTTCGACGTCGTAGGTGACGCCCTTCTTTTCTTTCATTTCATCGATCAGCTGTTCAAAATACTTCTTGCCGACTTCCATAACAACGTCGGAGTACATCTGAATAAATCTGCGATAGCTGTCGTAAACGAAACGGGCAAATTTTGGATCGCTGTTTCCGGCGATCATCGCCTCAACAACCTGGTCATTCAGGCCGAGGTTCAGGATCGTATCCATCATGCCGGGCATGGAAGCACGTGCGCCGGAACGGACAGAAACAAGCAGCGGATTTTTCAGGTCGCCGAATTTCTTGCCGTTGATCTCTTCCATCTTGGCAATATATTCAATGATCTGCGCCTGAATTTCATCGTTGATCTGACGGCCGTCTTCATAATACTGTGTGCAGGCTTCGGTGGAGATGGTAAAGCCCTGCGGGACCGGCAGGCCGACCTTGGTCATCTCAGCCAGGTTCGCGCCTTTGCCGCCAAGCAGTTCACGCATGGTAGCGTCGCCTTCTGTGAAGAGGTACAGATATTTTTTGGACATGAAATAATTCCTCCCCGATATTTTTCGCAGATCGGACTGCCCGCTACGGAAATCCGACGCTCTTTGTATTACTTTATTATATAGTCGTACACTATACAATGCAAGCATTTTCTGGTAAATATGTTGCGATTTTGTTAAGAATCAGGATTCAGTATGCCCTCAGTGTTTTGATTTCATTTCGTCAGCTGCCTGGAGCAGACTGGATGCATAAGTTTTTGTTTCGGGTGTGATACCGTCTGCCCCGCTGATCATCCGGCTTATCTCACAGATTCTACCGTCCCTGTCCAGTTCGGCGACCCTGGTCACGGTCCTTCCCTCCGCAACAGATTTGGATACCAGATAATGGTAGTCCGCCGCCGCAGCAATCTGGGGAAGATGTGTTACACAGATAACCTGCCGGCTGCGTGATATCGTAATCATTTTTTCTGCAACATTCTGGGCCATTCTTCCGCTGATTCCCGTATCGATCTCGTCAAACACCATGGATTCAACGCCGGTTTGACTCGACTCAAGCGATTTGATCGCCAGCATGATTCTGCTCAGCTCGCCGCCAGAGGCGATCTTTGCAAGGGGTTTAAGCGGTTCACCCGGATTCGGACTGATCAGGAATTCGATCCGGTCATCCCCGGTATCAGTGGGCATCAGCGGCCGTCCGGTCTCATTTTTCCTGAATTCCACTTTAAACCGGGTGTTTCCCATTCCGAGATCGTTCAGTTCTTTCATTATTCTCTTTTCAAACAAAAGAGCCAGTTCGTGTCTGGATTCCGACAGATCCCGCGCCGACTGGCGGTATGTTCCGAGAAGGCGTTTATGTTCTGAGGACATGATCTCTATCCTGTCTGCAAGATCCGCCAGCTGTCTGTATTCCGTTTCTGTTTTTTCCAGCACGTCCTGAAGGTCGTCTGCATCAGCGGAAAACTTTCTTTCCATCCGGTGGATCAGATCAAGACGGTTATCGGTTTTTTCGAGCGCTCCGGGTTCAATATCGGCACGCTGTGTCATCATCCCAATCTGATACGCGATTTCTTCGATTTCATAATAGGCAGCTTCACAGCGTTCGCTGAGGCTGCGGACTGTATCGTCCTTGTCCGCCAGCGCTTTCAGGAGATCAGAAGCTCCTTTGATCCCTGAAATGCCGGACATTTCTTCTCCGCCGGATAATCTTTCGTTTATATCACGAAGGGTTTGCGATTCCTTTTCCGCTTTTTCAAGCATTTTCCTTTTTTCAATCAGCGCCGACGCTTCACCCTGTTTGATATCAGCCTTCCGAAGCTCTTCAAGATCGCGTTCGAGGGAGCGCATACGCGATTCCCGGTTTTCATTCTGCCGGACCAGTTTCGCGTACGCCCTGTGATTGTCGATAAACTTTTCGTAGTCCTGGCGGACTTTTTCGAGAAGAGCAAGGTGCCTGTCATTTCCCATCTGGTCCAGAAATGCGAGATGCCGTTCCGGATCCGTCAGAAACTGGTGCTCGCTCTGTCCGTGCAGGTCCATCAGGAAAACAGCCAGGTCCTTCAGCAGAGAAACGGGGATCATAACCCCGCAGACACGGCAGGTATTCTTTCCGCCCGCCGATATCTCCCGGTAAACCGTTACGGTTTCACCGTCAAAATCGATGCCTTCCCGCTCCATAAAAGCCTGTACGTCCGCATTGCCGCGCGTGTTGAATACGGCTTCCACGGAGGCTTTTTCACTGCCTGACCGGATCAGTTCCCTGTCCGCCCGGCCGCCCAGGATCAGATTGACGGAATCAACGACGATGCTCTTGCCGGCACCGGTTTCACCGGTCAGCACCTGCATCCCGCCGTGAAACCTGATAGTGGTTTCACCGATCAGCGCGACCTGTCGTATCGTCAAATATTCCAGCATGTTTTTTCTCCGGTAGTTAACGTTGTTCGGTCAGCCGACGGATCCGGGCGGTGATCTCCGCGGTGATTGTTTCATTTCTTGCGACAATAAAAATCGTATTGTCTCCGGCAATCGTTCCGAGGATTTCCGGCCATCCCAGATTGTCAAGCGCTTCTGCGGCCACGTTGGCGGATCCGCTTAACGTTTTGACAACAATCAGGTTCCCAGAGGCGTCCACGCTGACAAGTGAATCGGTCAGTATCCTGGTCAGTCTTTCGCTTACTGCGATTTCATGCCTTTCAGGTTTCGCATATTTAAAGCCGCCGTCTTTGGCCGCCACTTTGATCAGCCTCAGTTCACGGATATCCCGGGACACGGTTGCCTGCGTCACCTTATATCCCAGGGTCCTCAGTTCAGACGCCAGTTCCTCCTGTGTTTCGATATCGCCGGATGTAATCAGTCTGATAATCTCATTCTGTCTTTTTGTTTTCATCGTTTTTCCTCCGTCTGTCAGGATCCCCATTCGCTGAGTTTCATCCGGACCAGTCCGAAAAAATCATAGGGGTGAAGCCGGATCAGCCTGATCTTTTTTTCCGTCCCGGTCACGTGGATCACGTCACCCGCCTTCAGGCTGCCCATATTCTGTCCGTCAATCTGCAGTACGGCCGTCTGTTCCCTGTCAGGACAAAGCCTGAAACGGATATCAGCGCTTTCCGGAACAATGCACGGGCAGTGCTGCATACTGTGGGCACAGACCGGCGTGATCACGATACAGTTCATGCCCGGTTCAACGATCGGTCCGCCGGCGGAAAGTGAATATCCGGTTGATCCTGTCGGCGTTGCGGCAATGATCCCGTCGGCGGTGAACGTCGCATAGGCCTTTGAGTTTACCGCTGCATCTACCCTGATGAGCCTGGCGTATCCGCCGCGGGTAATTACCGCGTCATTCAGCGCATAATACTGATCACCGGTGCCGTTGTTCTTCACAGTGAGGAGACTGCGCCCTTCAATCAGGTACTTTCCGTCCGTGATCAATCTTACGGCTTCTTCCAGATGGGAAGGATCCTCTTCCGTAAGAAATCCCACCGTGCCCAGATTGACGCCCATCAGCGGAATATCGTATTTCAGCGCATACCGGGCACCGATCAGCAGGGTACCGTCCCCTCCGAAAGTCAGAATCAGGTCGGGTTTCAGCTCCGGTTCTTCCACCTGGGGATTAAACGTCCTGACGCCGTATTGACGGAAAATCTCTGCTGCCTTTTCCGCGCAGCGAACAGCTTTTTCATTCTGACTGTTCAGGATCAGTCCGGCTGCTTTAAGCATAGGTTGCTTCCCTTTCGGTTTATTTGACAGAATAGTAACACAATGTGTATATTTACTCAAGTATAACCCGGGTTTTACATTGAATCTGGATATTTATGCTTTCATTATTCATCCCATGAAAGGAATCAACGCCGTGGAAATTCCCCTGCTGTATACTGATCCGTCTCTGATCGTTTGTGTAAAACCCGTCGGCATATCCTCTGAATCGCCCGGGCTTCCGGATCTTATTGCTGAACAGTGCGACTGTAAAGCCCTGCCGGTACACCGTCTTGACCAGGGAACGGGCGGCATCATCGTGCTGGCCCGGTCTTCAGCTGCATGCGCTTCAATGCAGCTGCTTTTTCAGGAAAACAAGGTGAAAAAAGAGTATCTCGCCGTCATATCCGGGTGCCCGGATGAAAACGAGGGCGTTTTCACCGATCTGCTCTGGCATGACAGGCAGAAAAACAAATCATTTATCGTCGACCGTCGCCGCGCCGGAGTCAAAGAAGCGTCCTGTTCCTGGAAGCTCCTGAACAGTACGCTTTATGACGGTCAGAAGATTGCTTTGATCCGGGTCATGCTTCATACCGGACGTACGCATCAGATCCGCGTCCAGTTCGGTTCCAGCGGTTTCCCGCTGGTCGGCGACCGGAAATACGGCAGCAGGCTGCCTGCGGAGAATGTTTCCCTGTGGGCTTCCGCAATCAGTTTCCCCAGTCCGGATCAAAAAAGCGGCATTGTGTCCGTTGCTTCCCTGCCGCCGGATGTATTCCCCTGGAACCTTTTTGATCTGTCATCCGTGTGAATTCGCCATCTTTTCATGGGCTTCCGATACGACACTGCGTATATCATCCGTTGTGATCCCTTTCAGGGATCCGTCTTTTTTTCTGATTTCAGCCAGGAATTCGATATTCCCTTTCGGACCGGTGATCGGAGAATAATCTAGCGCCACCGTCTGCCATTCCATTTCCTCCGCAAACTTTACAATACCGCTGATGACGTTCTCATGCACGGCCGGATCCCTGACGACGCCGTTCTTGCCCACATGCTCACGCCCCGCTTCAAACTGCGGCTTGATCAGCGTATAAAAAACCCCTTCGTCGCCCATGATTGCGGCAGCTGCCGGCAATATGAGCCTGATCGATATAAAACTGACGTCCATCACTGTTACGGCAGGTTTTTCTTCAAACATGGCCGGTTCGAGATACCGCGCGTTTGTCCGTTCCATAACGGTAACCCTGGGATCGTTTCTTAATTTCCAGTCCAGCTGTCCGTATCCCACATCGATCGAATAAACATGTTTCGCTCCGCAGCGAAGACAGACGTCCGTGAATCCGCCGGTACTTGAACCGATATCCATGACGACCCGGCCGTTCAGATCCGCGTTGAAAACACGAACCGCTTTTTCCAGTTTCAGGGCGCCGCGGCTTACATATTCGTTTTCCGCGGCCCTGAGGGTAAGGATTTCATCGGTACCGACCGGTTCCGACGCTTTATTGATCCGCTTTTCGCCCAGATATACCCTGCCTTCCATGATCGCGGCCTGGGCTCTTTCCCTTGTTTCACAGAGCTGCTTTTGTCAGCCAACGTCTCCCGCTCCTTTCAGCATCCGTTCTATTTGACCGGCCATGGTTGCGGCATCCAGTCCGGCATCTTCCATCAGCCGTTCATGACACCCGTGCTGGATATAGGTATCGTCAACACCGAAACAGTGAACCGGAACCGGCCAGCACCGTTCCTGGCATACGCGCGTAACGAATTCACCGAAACCGCCGCTGATCATATGCTCTTCCATCGTGAACAGTTTTGCATCCTTCGGCACGGAAGAAAGGTACTGTTCATCCAGAGGTTTCACCGTTGAACAGTTTACCACGGAAACATAAACACCTTTTTCCCTGAGCAGCTTTCTGGCTTCCAGGGCACGGTATACCATCGAGCCTGCGGCAAGCAGGATAATTTTGCTTTCATCTGTTATCAGATGCCATTTCCCGGCCGTGAACGGGAGATATTCCGACTCCGCTTCAAATTCCTTTACGGACTTTGGATACCGGATTACGCAGGGGCCGTCCTGTTTTGCTGTCCATCGGATCATTTCTTTTAATTCATCCGATGAACACGGCGCAAGCACCGTAAGACCGGGAATCGGCAGCGTCAGGGAAAAATCAAATACTCCGTGATGTGTCTGGCCGTCTTCACCGCCTATACCGCTGCGGTCCAGAAGAAAAGTAACCGGCAGATGCTGCATACAGACGTCATGAACCATCTGATCATAGCAGCGCTGAAAAAAGCTGGCGTATACAGCAACATAGGGACGCATGCCGCCGGCAGCGAGACCTGCAGCCATGGTGGCTGCATGTTCTTCAGCGATGCCAACGTCGATCAGCCGGTCCGGATAAGCTTCCGCGAAATGGTCCAGTCCTGTTCCCAGTTTCATTGCCGCTGTAACCGCAACTATACGCTTGTCCTCAGCGGACATCTCTGACAGCGTATCTGCCATGATATGTCCCCATGAAGGCTTATCCGGTTTGTCAATCCTGTTCCCGGTTTCAATATAGAACGGCGGCGTACCGTGAAAGGCTTCCGGACGTTCTTCCGCCTTATCGTATCCGTACCCTTTTTTCGTCAGAACATGAATCACACAGGGACCTTTATATTTCTGTGCCTGTCTGAAGGCATTTTCCATACCGGCAAGATCATGGCCGTTGATCGGACCGAAGTAGCTGAAGCCAAGCGCCTCAAAAAAGCCGAGTTCACTGTCCCTGACAAATACGCTTCTCAGCAGCTGTTTCGTCCCGTGGATCATTTGATACAACGGTTTACCGATCAGCGGAACCCGGTTGAGATGGCGTACTTTCCGCTTAGCGCTCTGCCACCCTGCGCTGATCCGGAGGTTTGTCAGATAATTGGACAGCGCGCCGACATTCGGGGCAATACTCATTTCGTTGTCGTTCAGCACAACGATCATTTTCGTCCGGCTGTTCCCGGCATCGTTCAGCGCTTCATAACACATGCCGCCGGTCAGTGCGCCGTCGCCCACAACCGCAATGACTTCGTATTTTTCTTTCCGGTAATCTCTTGCTCTCGCCATGCCGAGCGCAGCAGAAATCGCCGTACTTGCGTGTCCTGTTTCAAAACAGTCGTATTCACTTTCGCTCCGTTTCGGGAACCCGGCGATCCCGCCGTAGGATCTCAGCGTCCTGAAACGGTCATAGCGGCCCGTAATCAGCTTATGGACATAACTCTGGTGACCGACGTCAAAGATGATTTTATCTTCGGGCATATGAAACACCCTGTGAAGGGCAAGCGTAAGCTCCACAGCGCCGAGATTGGAGGCAAGGTGCCCGCCGTTCTCAGAAACAATGGTAATCAGTTCGTTTCTGATCTCCCCTGCCAGCTCATCAAGCGCTTCATAGCTCATTCCGTCCAGGTCCCGGGGAGAACGGATTGTTTCTAATTTCACAGTGACAGACCTTCCTTTTACAGGATTCCTTTAGAGCCTTTGCTTCCTTTTGCGCCCTTCGCGCCGAAGGAAACGCCGTTCAGGATATCACTGGTGTAAGCGTAATTGGCACGGTTCTTATCTTCGTGTGCTTTCACGGCACAGCAAACCATCCTGTCGATCAGGCTGCTGTACGGCATCCCTGCGTTTTCCCACAGATAGAATGCAAGACTGCCGGGAATGGTGTTGATCTCCGTGATATAGGTCTTTTCACTCTTCCTGTCAAACATATAATCGATCCGGACAACACCCTTGCAGTCCAGCAGCCGGAAAATCGTCCTGCTCATCTCCTGAATATGGTTCTTCAGTCCGTCTTCAATCGGAGCCGGCAGAACGCGGTGCAGACTTGCCATTCCTTTGTTGCCGCCTGAAGTAAGGTATTTGTCTTTAAAATCGAGGAATTCATCGTTGTTAATCGGCATTTCGATCGGCGATGCTTCTTCTTCGCCGTCATATCCAAGCACACTGCAGTTCAGTTCAATCGGTTTGTCCAGTCCTTTTTCCACAAGCACGCGTCTGTCGTATTCAAAAGCAAGTTCAAGGCTTTCGGCCAGTGTTTCAGCGTCGTCCGCGCGGCTTACGCCGATGCTTGATCCCAGATTCGCTGGTTTCACAAACACGGGATAACCGATTTCCGCTTCGACTTTACGGATGACCGTATCCCGTCCGTTCTCAAATTCCGTCCGTGTGAACCATACACCCGGCAGCACCGGCAGACCGGCCCCGCGGAAGATCTGTTTCATCATGATCTTGTCCATGCCGACCGCACTTCCCGCAACGCCGGTGGAAGTATACGGAACGTTAGCAAGTTCCATCAGTCCCTGCAGCGTGCCGTCCTCCCCGTTCAGTCCGTGCATGACGATGATATATATATCAATGCGTGCGACGATTTCAATCTTCTCCTTCGCAAACAGGCCGCTTCCCTTCTGCACGGTAAGGAGCGCTCCGGAACCGGAGGAGAGGTCGGGAAAAACGCGCGTAATGCCTGTGCTTTCAGGTCTGAAAGGTTTGAAAGATTCTATATCTTTCAGTTTTTCTCCGGTATACCAGTGCCCGGTTTCATCGATATAAACCGGAATAATATCATACTTTTCCCTGTCGGCATGCCTCATCAGCTGAACAGCACTGATAATGGCAACTTCGCGCTCGCAGCTTCTGCTTCCGAAAATGACGCCGATCTGCTTCTTCATCTTTTTCCCTCCGTTATGTTTCCGAATAGTTGTCCGGCAGGTCGTTTTCAAACAATACAGTATCCCCTGTTCCGGTGATTTTCCTGATCAGCTGTGTCGCTTCCTCAAGCGAGCCGACAACCCGGATCATCTCTTGCGGAAATCCGTGTTCTTTTAATCCTGCGGATATCGCTTCGCTTCGTTTCTTTCCGACAAGCACTGCAATATCGCAGCAGTCTGCCATGGCAGCGCCGAACTCCCGGTTCATTTCCGCTTCCTGACCGCCCAGTTCCACCATTCCCGGCGTAACAACAATCCGTTTTTGGGGAAATTGTTTCAGCACCTGGAATGCCTGTTTCGCGCCCCGGATGTTGCTGTTGAACGCGTCATCAATCACGTTCAGTCCGCCCGGGTGCCGGACCAGCTGCAGCCTGTGCTCAACAGGTTTGATCTTTGAAATCCCGCGGGCAATCTGTTTCATGCTCAGACCGAGTGAAAGAGCAGCTGAAGCGCAGAGAAGAATATTCCTGATATTCAGTTCTCCAAGCAACCTGGTCGTGCATTCTGTTTTCTCTTCGCCGCGGCAAAGCAGAAAGGTACTGCCCTCGGGAGAATACCGGATTTCTTCAGCCCGGATCTCGTCCTTTTCAGGATCCAGACCGGTCAGATGTTTCCGTATTTTCGTTTTCTCATACAGCGCCCTGCAGATATCCCCGTCGTCCGCAAAGAAGGCTTCTCCGTCTTCCGGCAGCGCTTCAATCAGTTCATACTTGGTTTTTGCAACACGTTCCACGGTTTTAAAGGTGTCAAGATGCTGCGGCCCCACGGATGTCAGCAAACCGATCTGCGGATGAACAAGCCGGCACATTTCTTTGATATCACCCACATGGCGTGCACCCATCTCGGCTACAAATACGCGGTGGCCTGGTTCCAGTCTGGAACGGATCACTTTTGTGACGCCCATCGGCGTATTAAAACTGGCAGGCGTAACAAGCGTATGGTATTTTTCCTCCAGGATCGTTCCGAGGATGAATTTTACGCTGGTTTTTCCCCAACTGCCGGTGATGCCGATTCTGACCAGGTCCTTCCTTTCCCGCAGGATCCGCTGGGCATCCCGGAAATACATTTCACTGATTGCCTTTTCAATCGGCCAGGCCAGAAGTCCGCACAGTGCGATCCACAGCGGCAGGAACATCGGAAAAAGGAAAAACAGGACCAGCCAGATATCGGATAAACCGATCAGTTGATTGATCAGGCAGACAATGAAATACAGGACCGCCGTCATGACGATAAAGGACACAGCGTACAGGCGTTTCACACGCGG
>Ga0310694_10004258_pt1 | contig 13845 bp, 25 predicted proteins | sample 174DNAGHGhighgp2_FD_203884 | JGI IMG/M metagenome (GOLD analysis project Ga0310694, IMG submission 203884) | Sheep rumen microbial communities from Palmerston North, Manawatu-Wanganui, New Zealand - 1742 DNA GHGhigh gp2 (v2) (version 2) | ecosystem: Host-associated > Mammals > Digestive system... | reverse complement strand
TATAAAAATTATACGAAAGCTAAGCGTAAAAGAGATATAGATATATCTGTTTCTTGGTATCCAAGTTTTTGGCCTGGTTATACTGATGGAGAATATGTATTTCCTAAACGTGGAATGTATAAAAATCTCCACCAGTACAGCAAAAATAAAATCCATTGTAGCTGCCCTTGGTGCTCTCCTCGAACTCGTAATAAAGGGCGGCATAGAAATACAAAGAACTATGCACCATCTATTAATTATGGGATGATGGATAAGAAGCGGCAGATGGCAATGGACGAAGATATAAAAGATTTTGAAAATGAAAATTATATTAAAGGAGTAAAACAAATGTATAACAACTATAAGTATATTGAGACCTCGAATAAGGTGATTGCACTTTCTACCTATGCTGGTAAGACAGTGCGCGGTGTAGCTAAGTGCCATCCGAATGATACTTTTGATGTAGAGTTTGGACGTAAGCTCGCAGCGGCTCGGTGTAATGCAAAGATTGCGGCAAAGCGGGCAGCTAACGCGCAGAGAAAGTATTGGGCAGCTCATGAGAAGTATCTTGAGACTAATCGGGCTTTTGAAAAAGCTTGCAAGTATTATACTGATGCGGTAGAGCAGCTTAAAGACGCAGAAGCTTATCTTGACGAAGTGAGGTCTAGCGTTTATGACGCTTAAAGAACTCAAAACAATCATTAATACTTACCCTGAAATTGATGACAGCGCGCGAGTATATATGGAGATTTAGCTGGGAGAAAACACATATATTCAGCAATCAGTTGATAGTGTAAGACGTGAAGAGGGTAATGTAGCTATCTATTATATAATGGGATCTAATGGCGGCGAGTCAAATTAATGGCTCGGCCGCCTTCAATATTTTCTGAAAATTTCAGTTGCAAAATTTCTCCAAAAATTTATAGTGGCTATATAGTAAGTTCCACATATAAACAAAAAGATGAGGAAAATATTCAATATAAATATAAAACGTATAAGTATATGTATATATAATACTTATACGTTTAATTTATATATATACTTATATGTATAACGTATATATAATTGGAGTAGAAAATGGGTAGAACGGGGAACGTATAAGTAAAACGTATATATAATATATATACGTATAACGTATACGTATAACGTATATATAAATGGGATAAACTGGGTAGGGTAAAAGGGATATAAAAGCGGCAACCGCGAAAAACGTATAAATAAAACTAATATATTATATATAGATATACATATAAGTATTCGTATAAGTATACGTATAAATAAATCGTATACGTAAATTGTATACGACTAGAGGGGTATTTTGTCGGGGACATGGAGACCACGTGGCGCGGACACTATGGGGTATAAAAATAGGGGTCATTTAATATTAATTGTCCCTGGCCACAACCTTCATCACTTTGCAAATTTTTATTTTGGGTAAAATTTTATATATATTTATATATATTATATATATGGGAAGAGATTTTCCAGAAATTTTTTGAGGAAAATTTCAATCGCTAGATTTTCCAAAAATTTCGTAGCTGTCAAATTTTGCAGAAATTTTAAATTTATCTTCTATATATATTATAACATATAAATATATGAGTTGTCAAATTTTCAAAATGAAAATTTTAAAAAAATATAAAAATATAGAGGTTAGACTTTGAAGTCTAACCTCTAAGTATTACGTATATGTAGGGGCTTTACGCCTTGATGTAGCCGCGCTGAGTACCCTTACCAGTTACCTTTACGTCTACCTTCAGTACCAGGCCAGCCTCAACGAGCGGGCGCAGAAGAGAAGGAACACTTGCGGGCTTCACAGTATCGGCCAGTCCAGCTTCCTCGATCAGCATGGAAGCGGTCTTCGGCTCTTCGGCATTGCCCATAGCTTCAAGCAGAGCATCACGGAGCGGGGCCTTCTCAGCCTGCTTCTCAGCAGCCTTCTCAGCCTGCTTAGCGCGCCGCGCAGTAGCCTGGGCGTCCATCTTTGCGAGGGAATCAGCAGCAAACTCAACCAGCTCAGAATCAACATTGGTAAGAGCAGCAATCTTGGCGTAGAATTCACGATTAGTCATAATTTTTCTCCTTTTCTTGCGGTAGGCCGCAACCCGAAATTAAATTTTTTATTTTTGAGAGACTTTATGTTCTTTATCTCTCACTTTCTATATATATTATACACTAAAATTAAGGAAAAGTCAAAATTTAAAATGCGTTTTTTTTCTAAAGTAGAATTTATTCTATATTTATTCTACGTTTTTGCTGTTTTCTTTATTCTTTTTGGACTTTTCAGCTGCCTTCTGTTTGCGGGCGGCCGTAGCTTCCAGTTTTAGCTGATACTCATGCGCGAGTGCATAACCATCAGTGCCTTCCTCTTCGCTAGCTTCCTTGGGGATGATGATGCTGAACTTGACCCAGCGGTCTTCACCTTCGGAATCGACAGTGGGAATCATGAGCGTACCCGCGGCAGTCTGGCAAACATCTACGTCGTATTTTTCACTAAGGAAATTTGACAAAGCTTTTGTAAAGTCGGCGCGCAGCTGGTCTGTGACGTTTTTCTTAGTCATAATTTTTATCTCCTTATCTTTTATTCTATAAATATTATATCATAAATTTTTAATTTTGTCAAGAGTTTTTACGTATGGTAAAATACCAAAATTTTAGGTCCCAGTTCATGGATTTTTTATGCAAAATGCTAGCTGCGCAGCTCAACACAGCTCCTGGAAAATTTTGGAAATCGCAGCTGCTTTGCAGCTTATTTACAGCTGCAGTGAAAATTTGACATGGCGCGGAGCTTGGCATAATATAGTTTACATAATGTAGTTGACATAATGCAGTAGCTTCAGTTGACATAACATGGTTTACATAACGCCCGGGCAGACCGGAGAGAACTTCAACATTTTACATCGTTAAAGTATGCACCAGGCCGGCGCTTCACCACGCTAAAGTGCTAAATTGTTAAAGTGAAATTCTAAAAAAAGAAAGGGCTACATTTTGTAACCCTTTCCTGTTGTCTTACTCCGCAAGGGAGTAGACAACACGCTTGGCCTTATCGACCTTGGCCTCACCCTTGGTGACATACTCACCGAGAGCCTTGCAAGCGGCAGTCACCTGCGCGCCAGAGATACCGCAAGCGGCGGCAATCTGGTCACGCGTGAACCACTCGCCCTTGTGGGTATCGAAGAAGTCCTTGACGGACTCGACACGAGCGCGAACCTCGCGCTTCTCCTTGGTATCGGCGCTCTTGCGCTTGGCATTACGGGCATCAAGTCCCGCAATATACTTGGCGGAAAGCGCGTCCATCTCATCGGAGATGTGGGCGTCAAGCACGTTCTGGAAATACTGACGAGCGGTAATGGTGGAAGTAGTCATGGTGTTTCCTTTCTCGCGTCATGCGCGTACTGCGTTGGTCGCAACCCTAAGTATGTCACCAGATTCTTATGCCTTTTAGTGACGGCAAGGCATCTATTTAGTGGAGATTTCTTTCTCTCTCACTTTCTGTATTTATTATACCACAAGATTTTCGGTTTGTCAAGAGTTTTTTTCGAGATTTTTTATTTTTTTTTCTTGTGGCTTGGGACTCTTTCCTTTCCCTTTCTGTATATAATATACCATAGAACGTGCGCGATTGCAATATGGAATATTGCATAAGATTTAGTTTACATAACGCAATTCTTTTGTGCAAATTGCCGGCGCGCCCGGACGGGAAACTTCACCACAGTAAAGTGGTGAAGTGTCACTTTTTTGGTGCTTCCCATTTCAAAATGACACCATTAAAGGTATCAAGCAAAATATTGCGTGCAATTTCAAAGGAATCCTTGTCATAATTGGCATTTATCCAATCATTGCGGGCACAAATTTCTTTTGCTGCGTCGGTTGTCTCAAACCGCAGAAGAATATCGTTTGCTTTTGAGAGAATTTCACGCTCTTCGCGTGTAAGAATAAGATTAGTACCCCTTTCCATTTTACCACCCCTTATAAATTCCTTCCAGTTCGGAAATGTGGCCATATTCTTCCTCATTGAGCAAGTCGTTGGCTTCTTTGTAACCGTCAAACTGGCAAAGACAATCGTCACGATTGTCAACGGCATAGCACAACCAATCATAAGCATTGGCATATGCAACGGCGGCGCCGTAGTCCTTGCGGTCTTGCGCTTCTTTTTCACGAATAAGGAACATTGCGGCGATGACTTCAAAAGAATCGTTCATTTTTTGTTCTCCTTTCTCTTTCTGTATATAATATACCATATGGGGAGCATAGAATCAAGATGGAATATTGTACAAAAATGAGTAGTCCTTTTTGTGCAAAACGCTGAGACTGCCCGGGCAAAGACTTCACCGCGTTAAAGCGGTGAAGCAATTTTTAATAAGTGTCAAGACCAAGTAGTTCACCTTCCCAAGTCTCCATCTGCTCGATGAAGCGCAGTTCCTTATACTCGAAGCCATACGAACCAACAAGGCAGTCATAAGCCGCATCAAGGCTCGGTGCTTCGCAAAGAATCTGTTCACCTTCATTGTTGCTGTCTTCGGTCAATTCAAAAAGAAAATCGTACATTTTAATCCTCCTTTTCTGTTTTCTGTAATTATTATAGCACACTTTGCTCCACTTGTCAAGTATCTTCTTCTAAATCCTCAACGTGGTGGAGCACATATACATCAGTCCATCTATAATTACGATGACACTGGGGGCAATCTCCATGGGCAAATACAAGAGTTGTATCCCCATCATCATAACAATCATAATGGTCAAAAAAATTCAACATACAACCGCAATGAGGGCAAGACGGCATCAGTTCCATTTTTTACTTCTCCTCTCCTAAATCTTCATAAGTCCATTTAGATACACAATTTAACAAATGGCTTGCCAATGCTGAATATACATATTCAATTTCTGCGTCAGTCAAATCAGGAAATTCACAAATCTTTTCAGTAAGATTATTCTTAATCTCAATAACCAACTTAGAAAGTTCTCTTTGTCTTTCAGTTCTAAACATTTTTTTATCTCCTTCTTTATTTCTGTAAACAGTATAACATAAATTTTCTTTTTTGTCAACCCTTTTTGATAATTAAATTTTTCACAATCTCGCGGCCGGCCGCAGACTTCAACACATTAAAACGCTAAAGTGAATAAATATAAAAATAAAGGGGGAAATTATTCCCCCTTCTTCTCTGCGACCTTTGCGGCCTTCTCTGCGGCCTTGGCTTCGGCCTTCGCCTTCTTTTCGGCGGCGGCCTTCTCACGCTCTGCCTTCTTGGCGATGGCTTCGGCGCACTTGGCCTTGTAGTCCTCACGCTCCTGCATGCACTCGTCATAGTCCTTCTTGACGACCTTGACGACCACCTCAAGGACGCCCTCTTCGCCGTCCTCAACGATGGGGAGATTGCAAGAGTTGGAAGTCACAAGGGCAACGTCCTCACCCTGTGCGGTAAGGTACTCCATGATGGAAGAGATGTAACGGGCACGTGCGGAATTGGCGATAGAAAGCTTCATTTTGATTTCTCCTTTTCTTTTCTTTTGTGATTACATTATACCACAGATTTTTGAGTTTGTCAAGGGGTTTTTCACATTTTTTCAGGTGGGCGCCATCACCGTTTGAGGCACTTATATTGCGGGAGCCTTCCGCTTTCCCCTTGACACTTTGTATTATACGCTTATTTTTGCGGGATTGCAAGTGGTAAAATGCACAAATCGGCACCGAATTTTTGTGATTCGTTTGTGCAATTTGCGCGCGGCCGGGTGAAAGACTTTAATGCTTTACTGTACTAAAGGAAAGGCTGAGCACTCACCCACCGTACCAATAGGTGGGTAGTGCCTCTCAATTTATAATACCGCATGGTGTTAAAGGTGCGGTAATCGCAAAAGTAAAACCATGCTTTTCTCCTTTCTTATGTCTTCCCTATATTTAATTTGTATAATAGGGGAAGCTACTCCCTATTAGATGTTACTCCGCGGTTGAGTTGCAACAACAAGGTTGACCAACTGGCGTGGGGTCTAATTATGGACGTTGCGCACCCATCCGATAACCAAACTCTCACAGACTCAGTCACTTTCTTGCCATCCCCTTGGAGTGATTATAGTATATCAAATATTTTTTGATTTGTCAACCCCTTTTCAAAAGTTATTTTTTTAACAAATGGCCGGCCATGAACTTCAACGCGCTAAAGTGATGAAGTGAATAATATAAATAAAAAGTGAATACCTTACCAAAGGTATCCACTTTCTACCGATTCGGTTACAAGACAGTGACGGAAGATTTCTTTTTCAATCATGCAGTCTGCAAGTCCAGTGTGTTCTTCCTCAAAATCGTTATTACCTGTAATGAATCTGTAAATAACTTCCGCAGTATAACGATTTTCGTTACGCTTTGTAACATATTCGTTACTTACACAAAACTCTCTGTAATCTTCATCATTTGCAAAAGCATTACGAGAAAGTTTCAAAGTGTCAACAAACTTTGCACCGTAAGGGAAGAAGAAACGAGAACGAGAAGTCGTAATATAACGCTTTGTATTATTCAACGCTTTGTAATCAAAACGTGCATTGTGGGCAACAAAAGTGTCAATATTCCAATCGGCGCAAACACGGCGAAAAATGCGCTCAATCGACCGAAACGACTTCAAAATGCGCTTTCCGCTCTTGATATCTTCCCAATATTGGGGAATCTTCTCCTTGAAAAAAGCGGTTGACATAAGTTCGTCATCGCAGAAAATATCTGCATTGACATAACTATACGATGCGTATACTTCACCATTTTCATCGAAAACGGCAAAGCCAAAATCGTAAACAAGAGGGCATTCAATATCGTTGGTGGTTTCGGTGTCAAGAATGATGTAGTTCATGGGGTTCGGTTCCTTTCTTAATTTCTGTACGTAGTATACCATATAAAAAATGAGTTGTAAAGTGGCAAATTGCACAAAAATTTAATGCGCTATTTGTGCAGAACGCCGAGGGCGGCCGGGCAAGAACTTCATCACGTTAAAGTGATGAAGTGATATTTTAATCTTCCCATTCGTCTGTCACTATTCTATACGGTTCACAAAGTTCTACACGAAAATTCTCTCTTTCAAGAGCCATTTTAATTGTGGTAGTATAAATTGCGTCATTTGTTAATGTTCCAATTGCGATTCCTTCAGCATCGTAAATAATCCACATTTTTTATTCTCCTTTATGCAATCTCTTTCAATACTCCCAATATATTGTGTACATCATATGCACCCTCACCCCACATATTGCGGTTCGGTTCCTCATCGTCAAAAAGGATACCATTTCCAAGAGTGGATTTATTCACGCCGTAAGCAACAATCGTGATTTTGTTCCAATTTACGGACGGAAGATGCTTTTTAAGCCACTTTTTCTTCGCTTCGGTGACGATTTTGTCAAAATCCTCATTAGAATTTTTGGAAAGCCACGAAATGATATTGATTTCATAACCATTGCGCTGCAACCGATTGAGATAACGGGCAAGAACGGACATATTCACCAAAGGTTTTGCGGCGATGTAAGGGTATGCATCCTTATTCATCAAATATTCAAGCCAGTTTTCCACACCATAGAAGTCGGCAAGTGTGCCATCCATATCGAAGTTGATTGCCTTAATCATTTGTATCACTCTTCCTTTCTGTATATAATATACCATACGAGCGGGAGTTTGTCAACTACTTTTTTATTTTTCTTATCCACACACCCGTGCGTCCGCGCCGCCCGGATGAAACTTCAACGTAGTAAAGCGTTGAAGTCATTTTTATTTATTTTAATAAATCTCTTTTTTCAAAACCTTAACCCATTCGTCAACATCACAAGATTCACCATAAATTTTCTTATAATTGGTCATCGCTTGTCTTGCGCAAATGTCGAGAATTGTGCTAACATATGACTCTGAAAGCAGTTCCTCATTCATAAATAGTTGAATGAGTTTCAAATCCTTATTATATACAGGAATTCGAGTCATTTTTATTCCCCTTTCTTGAATTTTCTTCTGTCGTATTCTTTCGCCGACTTAACACGATGCCCACGGCGGCGAAAAGCCAAATACTGTTGAAGTTCCTCACCTGTTTTCTTGTTTACTCTCTTATCCATTTTCATTCCTCCACTTCCACATCAAGATTCCAAGCATAGTAAAGGGACTTAATAATAGACAAATGTAGGGTCTTGTGAAAGAATACGTACTTTTCCTTAAAATTCATCATTTTTATATCTCCTTTTCTTTTTCTGGTATTAGTATAACATATAAAAATGATGTTGTCAATACCTTTTCAAAAGTTAATTTTTTAACAAGTGGCGGCCGCCACAAGACTTTACCACATTAAAGTAATAAAGTCTTGTCAATTTTTACCACATGTCATCAAGTGGTTCTGTCTCCAACACATCACAACCGAGATAAGGGTCGTAAGCACTTTCGTCAACGTCCCAATCTCCCAGATCTTCGGCGTCTTCTGGAAGCGGTTCCCATTCAGTGGGGTCGCCGCAACCACTACAGAACACCTGACCATTATGGTCGATAAGTGCAGACGGTGCGCTCATGGTCATGCCGCAACAAGTGCAAGCGAGAATCATGGGCAGACCATTCTGACTAAACCACGCGCCAGAGATTTCACCCTGCGGCATTTCGATGCTGAACTCATCAAGAATGTAATTGCGGAAAGTCTTCATTTTTAGTACCTCTTTCTTTTCTTTTCTTTTGTGATTATAGTATACATCAAATTTTCAAAAAAATCAACTGTTATTTTGCACAAATTTTGGGAGAAGAAATTATGCAAATCGCTGGGATGCGCCCGGGCACGCACTTTATCGCAGTAAATCGCTAAAGTAAATAAATATAAAAAAGAGGTTGCATATTATGCAACCTCTATCTGTTAGGCGATGGAGTACGCCACCTTACGTGCCTTATCCACCTTGATTTCCACCTTTACAACCATGTCCCCAAGGGACTTGCAAGCGGCGGAAGCCTGTGCAGGAGTCATGTCGAGAACTTCCGCAATCGTATCACGGGTAACGGGTTCCGTCTGAACCTTGAGGAACTCAAGAACGGCGTTGCGCCGTTCGGCGGCTTCCTTCTTCTCCTTCGACTCCGTGGACTTGCGCTTCTCGTTGCGCACATCCAGTGCGGCAATCAGTTCCTGCGCCTTCGCAGTCATGTCATCATTGATGTTGGCGTTGATAACCTCATTGTAGAACTCACGAATAGTCATTGTAGACTCCTTTCTTCATCGGCGTTTCGGTCGCCATCCTTTTTGTGATTATATTATATCATAGAGTTCCGAGTTTGTCAAGTCTTTTTTCGGCTTTTCCGAAAAATTCTTTTCGGCGCACACTTTGGGATTCGACTCTCTCTTCCCCTCCTGATACTTAGTATTATACGCTCATTTTCGGGAATTGTCAACCCCTTTTTTAAAAGTTATTTTTTTAACAATCGCGCGCCCGGGAGCGGGACTTTAACGCTTTAAAGCGAGATGAGAATTATTCATTCTCATCTCGTAAAATCTCAGCGAGGACTTCACCAGTATTGCTATCCCAAATCACAACGCCAGTTGCGGAATAGACGAAAGCATCCTCAAGAATGCTTTTACCTGCATTGATTGCGTCCTGCAAGTTAGTGAATCGCTGACGCCAATCGGCGGACGCAAGTTCGCATGACTCACGGAAGTAAATGGTAAGAGTGCAGTTAGTGGAATAAAGAATATTAACGTTCATAGTATTTAACTTCCTTTCTTTTTGTGCCTTTATTATAATACAACTATTTTATTTTGTCAAGAGTTTTTACCTGTCCTGCCGTCCCCTTTCCAAGGTTAGTGGGTTACGTTTTTTAGACGTCTGGTGCACATTTATATACCGCAACAACAGGACTCCGTGCGGTCGAGGACTTTGTCGTGGAAGGCTTACTGACTCACGTGGGTCGCACCCGTTAGGGCTTTGCTTCCCTTCCCTCTCTGTGATTATAGTATAGCATAGGCTTGGCTGAATTGCAAGTGGTAATATTGCACAAAATTTGAGCCTGGATTTGTGAATCAGTTGTGCATTTTGATGGCGGCCGGCCGCACAGAACTTTAATACTTTAGTGCGTTGAAGTATGGGCACGGCGCTGACTTTAATACTTTACATCATTAAAGTCTTGCGCGCCCGCGCGGTGACGACCTTAGAAGACCATCACACACGAGGACTGCGCGCACGTCACGGGGAGAAAGCAACCGCCACGAGTGAAGACGTCCTGTTTCACTTGCCCGTTCTGGATAACCAGACGATAAACCGCGGTGTGGAGTTCGGTGGCCTTTGCTCTTGCCTGACGCCATGCATCACCAAAAGCCTCAGAGCCAACGTATTCATAATCTGCAACCTGATAAACGAACTTTTTCATTTTTTTTACTTCCTTTCTTCTTTCTATATATAATATACTACAAATCCGGCTATTTGTCAAGTATTTTTTTTGAAAAAAAATTTTACTTTTACAATTTACTATATTAAAGTTCGCCACAGCGTGCACTTTAACACATTAAAGGATTAAATTATATATAAAAATGACAAGTGTGTTACCACTTGTCATCATCCTCCTCTCTGTCCAGTTCGTTAATAACTTTCTGTGCAAGCCAAATACCAAAGAGCACGGCGAGAACCAGAAGAATCGCCCAACTAATAGGATTATCTGCGTACATTTTTTATATCTCCTTTTCTTTTTCTGGATTTATTATATCATAGATTTTCTTTTATGTCAACTATTTTTTGTAAAAATCATATTTTTCTTTGAAAGTATATTGGTACTGGAAACCTCTTTTTATAAAAATATGAATCATTGTTGGGTTATCATTCCAAGGCGTTGCCCCATAAGTACCAAGGCCAAGTGATAGAACATAATCAATCAATGCACTTGCTATGCCTTTGCCTCTGCTTTGGCATATACACACATCCTCATAATGGCATAGTAACCACGATGCGCTTTATACACGATAGCGACAGAACCAAGTAACTTGCCGTTTTCTTCTGCTACGATTAACCGCGCGGCGGCAATATCATTGCGCACGTCTTGCGGCGTGTTATAATCCATATGTTTATTTTGAATGGCTCGGATAATATGAATAGTGTCTGCGGATGTTGCATATCTAACTATCATTTTTATTCCCCTTTTCTACCTGTATTCTATCACAAGAGCGGGAGTTTGTCAATTGTGCAATATGCACAAAGTTTCGCTTTATCTCTTTAATGGGTTAAAGTCTCGCGCCGGTCATGGACTTTAGTACATTAAATTATTGAAGTGTATAAATATACAAAAGAGAGGATTGTTTATGCAATCCTCTCATCGAACCAACGAAGCATCTTTCCGCTGGTAGCCTTCATTCTAATGACGTTTCTATCCTTGCAGTACGTTGCCCAATTATCAAGGAAGCTCTCAAACTCTTCGGCGTTCATGTTGTAGATAATCACTGTATCATCAACAATTACTACATAATCCCAATTAGTGGAGTGAACTCTTGCGAAGTAGCAACGTTTAATGCTTTCAAAGTCGTAACCAATCTGTGCGCTGGTAAGAGTGGCCTTGCTGGACTTGACGCTGGTGTCAGTCTCTTCGATGTCGCTGCCCTTGTCAAAGGGAGTGTTAGCATCCTTCTTGCTACCGAAACCCTTAACCATCTTGTCAGCAACCTCGGCGAATTCACCGCCGTTCATGTAGTGCTCACCGTCGAGGGTGTAGGGCGCGCCCTTATGCGCGGGGTCGAAAGCGAACTTGAAGTTGATGGTGTACTCGGTCTTAGTCATTGGATTGAACTCCCTTCCTTTATCTTGACTACAGTATAGCACATAAAGTCCGGCTTGTCAATACTTTTTTTTATTTTTATTTATTTTTTTTTACTTACAACTGGAAGACAAAATGTTACAATATAGCTTCAATTTTAATAGTTACAATATAGCTTCAAATTGTAACAAGGTGGGGTGGGTTTATTTAAGCTGGGCTTCTTGTTACCACCCGCCTCTCTTTTGTAATCTTTTCGTTTCCAGCAGGCCCCGGGGTAGGTTATAGGATTACAAAAAATTACAAAGTGGTTACAATTTGGCCCTGGAAACAAAGTCTTACGAAATAAAAAATTCAATTTGACATAAGGAAGTGATATGATGGGCGAAACCTCAAATAAAATACTTGATATAATTAATAATGCAAAGCCCAATGCTAATCTTATGACTAAAGCACAAAGAAATTATGATGTAAATGCATAGCTGGCTAAAGAACAAAAATTCTATTCGGCCATCACAAATCCATTTACTAATGAACCAATACGTAATATACAAGATTTAAATCGCCTTATTAAACAATTTGACACCGATATAAACTACAACTTCCAAGCTATGTTACCACAAGGTGCAATTGAACAAAAGCTTTCAGAAAAATATAACTTAAGTTTAAATGTTAGGAATAAATTCAGTGAAATAGAACAAACAAGAGTCCGTGATCGTCTTAATACTTTAGCGAATGAAGCATTACAAATTATGACTTCAAATTTAGATTATTTTGGCGAGTAGCTTGACCAATACGTTCTTAATAGTTTAATTTACGCTATGGGTGGCCTTAATATTAGCAATGGTACTTTTACTATTTTTACAAATGATAAACGTATAGATAGAATTAATTCAGATGTATATGACTTATTTAATATTAATAAAATACCTAAAAGTATTAATGTAGTAAATATTGCCGCTAATATATTAGGTAAAGGTAATGTTAAACAAAGATCTGGTACTAAACTTTATAGAGATGAAAATAATATTCCAATTTCAATTGATATTAATCCAGATTTTAACGCATTCTCCCCAAAAGCTTTTGAAGATTTATATAAATGGGCCGAATCACAAGATTTACTTGAAGCTCGTGCTTCAACATCAAATAAAATGGGTAAAGGAACTTTATCTCCTATGGATGTTTCACCACAAGAATTTGAATAGGATGTATTTAATGCTGTAAGTACATTATTAGGTGGAAATTACGCAGGACTTCTTATGAAAGATAAAAATGGAGAATTTCATTAGTTATATAATAAATATAATATAGGTAATGAAATCGCACTTGGCCGTTAGCTTTCTAATGTTAGAGGTTTTTTAGGTGAGCTACGCGCAATTTTAATTATTGATGCCATGTTTCAAAATGGCGGAGGGCATCTAATGGGTACTGCAAAAGTTCAACTTGCAAGTGCAACGAAAGGCGGTGAAAGCGCTCCAATTGACCTATTAGTTGATTTACTTAATACTATGGGTATACAAATAGGTTTTCAAGTAAAAAATACTTCTGAATTAAGTTTATATAGTTGGGGTAATAGGCGTTCTAAAAATGGTATGGCTATACCCACATTTTATGTAGAACGTTTACAAGACATCTTAACCGAAGAAGAGCAAAACTTTTTTGGCGCATTTGTATATAACTAGCCTGTTCCAGAAGAAGATGAAAATGATTGGTATGCTAATAATATATACTCTAAATTTGAACCAAAATTTGATGAATTTTATTAGGTATATAAAAAATTGGCTTTATATATTATTCGTCAAGAAACAGAAATTTCTTCAAGTAATAATCCATTATTATCTGGAAGATTAACTAATGATTTCTTTATTATGAATGATAAAATAGTACCGGCTTCTAGTTTGTTCTAGGCTATGAATGACCAAAATGATAGCTTAGTTAAATCTACATTTTATATAAATACTAATTCAACTGGTTTTTATGACCCTGCTATGCCAATGCCGCATAGTTATTCAGGATATGCTACACAAGCATTAGTATCATATGAAATTGAAGTAAAATATGCAGCATTATTATAGAGTGCTTATAATATGTCCTAAAATTTGACATTTCTCCCAACCTATGCTATAATATATTTGTAAGGGGGAAAAACTAAG
>Ga0310694_10004257_pt1 | contig 13846 bp, 2 predicted proteins | sample 174DNAGHGhighgp2_FD_203884 | JGI IMG/M metagenome (GOLD analysis project Ga0310694, IMG submission 203884) | Sheep rumen microbial communities from Palmerston North, Manawatu-Wanganui, New Zealand - 1742 DNA GHGhigh gp2 (v2) (version 2) | ecosystem: Host-associated > Mammals > Digestive system >... | reverse complement strand
CGCGGCCAAGGCCGACATGTACCTAAAGCTGACAAGCGTCACCGTGACGAAGAGTGGCAACAAATACTACGTGAATCAGGGCGGCAACAGGCTGGAAGTAGTGGGCACACTCTACGATGCGACTGACGACATCGACGGCAAGGTGAAGCTTGCCACGATAGCCGGTATCGTTTCGGGCAGCACCATTGCCCCCACTAAGGCTGAGGACATCGTTGCCGGCGCCGACCAGACGCTGAACCAGGTAACGATAGGTGGCTTCAAGCAGCTGGCCCAGGAAGAGAAGGCCCGCATACAGGAGGCCAATGCCTGGATTACCTTCGTCGACGGCCAGAACTACTACCTGCAGAACAACAACAAGCAGGCCATCATCGTCAACTACGGCGACTATAGCCATGCATGGATCAAGGCCGGCCACTATATGTCGAACTACGCCTTCGAGGGCACCCTCGACAAGGCGTGCGACGACGCCCCTGTAGCCGTATTCACAGCTCCGAAACAGATGACGGCGGGAATTAACAGCCCGTTCGTTACACCGCGCTATACTGACGTTGCCGACGTGAAGAGCGACAACCTCATCCACGCCATGGTACGTATCGGCCGCTCCGACTATGCTAACGGTACGTTGGTCACCGGCAATAACAGCATCAAGGTGGTCGACAAGTTCCAGAAGGGCATCGACATTCCCGACGCCCTGGCCTACATCGTCGGCATCATCGGCAAGAACGGCACGAACTACGAGTTCTACCCCGTCCATGAGGACTCGCTGCGCCAGTACGTCCCCGACAACTACGAGTATAAGGTGGGCGACGTGCAGGACAGCATCATGGGCGAGTATGGCAAGAAGGTGGTCACCGAGACCATCGCCGCCGACGAGATGCGCATCGTGATGGGTGCCGTGATGACTGCTGCCGAGGATATGCCTGTCAGCAAGGAGGCCGCCACCGTCAGCGCTGGCACCAACAAGGAGAAGGAGTTCACCCACAAGGCCGAGGCCAGCAGCCTCGCATTCGACGCTACGCGCACGGGCACGCTTACCTTATATATAAAGAAGCAGGCTAAGCAGAAGCTCACCGTCAGCGAGGACGGCAAGGCCCTGCAGGGCATGACCGACTTCGAGCAGGCCGTCGACTCCATCGAGATAGCCGTCGAGGCTGGCAAGCAGTACGCTGTGGAGACGCAGCAGCAGCCGATTGTGCTGCGCGGCTTCACCTTCCGCGATGCCGACCCCGATGCCATGTGCATTGCCCGCAACATCGCCCTCTTCAAGTCGCTCTACAAAGCTTACCTCAACGTGCCCGTTCTGGCACAGTTGAACCTCACCGACGCCATCGTCACTTACATCAAGAGCGACCACGTCTTTGTGGAGGACGCCTCCGGCGCCATCGCCTTCTACCAGACGGGCATCCAGTTCTACAAGAACCAGCGCCTGAACGGCTACATCATCGGCAAGTCGGCCGAGGACAAGCTGTTGCCGCTGCTGAAGCGCACGTCGAAGACGGGCTACGGCAACTTCAAGGTTGCCAAGGACTCTGCCGCCTCGACCGTCGTCACCGTTGCCGACATGCAGCAGCAGAAGAACCTCGAGCGCTTCGTGAAACTCGAGAACGTGATGCTGCAGAAGGACCAGCGCGGCTTCAAGATCCTCGTCGATACCCTGTCGGGCGAGAGCGTCCTCGTTCGCGATAACTTCGGCGTGTTCTACGAGCTGAACGACACCGTTCAGAGCATCGAGGGTATCGTTGGCATCGACTTCGACGGCAGCCACTACATGTGGCCCACCTCGAAGGACGGCGTCATCTCGACGAAGACCATCGTGCCCGAGCCAGAGCCCGAGCCCGAACCCGAGGGCGTTGAGACCGTCACCGCCACGCTGTCGCTGAACGGTGCGGCCGTTGCCGACCCGGAGAACTTCTTCGTCGTCGAAGGAACGTACAACACGAAGTTCAAGGACGCCAGCTACGGCGGTGTCGACTACGTCAGCGGTCTGAAACTCGACAGTAAGGGCAAGGTGTCGTTCACCACGCCCGAGGGTGTCACCGCTACCGTCACCATCGTCCAGTCTACATGGAGCGACAAGGCCATCAAGTTCGATGGTAACGACCTGGCCGTGGCCGACGCCACAGCCGGCACCGGCTACCGCGTCTACACCTTCACCGTCGAGGGTGGCGAGCACTCCATCGGCAAGGGCAGCGGCGAGAGCGGCATCTTCTTTGTCAAGGTAGAGTATCAGCAGGAGATTGTAGAGCAGCGCGAGCCTGAGACCTGGGACTTCCAGGAGCTCTGCATGAAGCTCGGCAAGGGCGGTCCCTGGGCCGTGAACGACGGCGGTGACGCTGGCTTCACCGTTGGCGACGCCACGATGCACTTCCTCGGCGACTACACCGACCAGGGCTTTGAGTGGAACAAGCACATCGCCTACGAGTACGTGGCCGACCGCGGTAAGTTCACCATGCGCAACAGGAACAACAAGAAGGATAAGAACTGCGGTATGTTCTCCTGGGACTTCGCCCACTACGTGTCGCTGCCCGACCTGAAGAAGGGCGACCAGGTGACCATCACCGTTCTTGCCGGCGACGTGAAGTTCGTCTCCGACAATGTCGAGGGCGCAGCTGCCGGCGACAAGGTGGTGAGCGACAACGCCTACACCATCAAGGGCGACGGCGCACAGCGTCTTGACATCCAGATGGCCGCAGCCTCGCTGATTGCGAAAATTGTCATCGAGCCTGCCGGCGTCGAGGTCATCCCGACCATCGCCATCGACAAGCAGACGCTCGCCCTCATTCCTCAGGCCACGATGAAGCTGACCGCCACGTCGACGCCCGCCGCTGCCAAGAAGCAGTGGAAGAGCGACAACGAGGCTGTGGCCACCATTGCCGAGGACGGCACGGTGACCGCCGTCAGCGCCGGTACCGCTAAGATCATCTGCTACTGGCAGTCCGAGCAGTCCAGCAAGACCTCGGGCGACACCTGCGTCGTCACCGTTGCCGACGTCGACCTGTCGGAGTACGTCGCCGTCAAGACCTACGACTTCAAGGCCATGGAGGCCACGACGCTCGAGATTGGCACGGAGGCCGCCGGCAAGATCTGGAACGCCGCCAACAACGTGAACAACAGCGTCTTCTTCTGCACCAACGCCGGACTCGAGGACATCGCCATCCAGGCCGTGATGGGCAGCGACAATAAGGGCTGGACCATCAACGAGAACGGCTTCTTCCTTGGCACCGGCGCCGGCCGCTGCGCTGCCATTGGCAACGTGAAGACAGGTCAGATTGTGGAGATCATCTACACGGGCGACGCGTTCTACACCACCTCTGCCGACGACGGTATCGAGAAGACCGCCCTCAACGAGGGTGTTGGCCGCGCCATCTACAAGGCTGATGCCGACGGCATGCTGGGCTTCGAGCTCATCAAGGGCAATGCCGTTGAGAAGATTGTCGTCTACGACCAGGCTGGTGTCACCGCCATCGGCACGGCTAAGGCCGCCGCCCTCCAGGGCACCGTCTACAGCCTCAGCGGCCAGAAGATAGCCGACTCCGCCAAGGGTCTGAAGCCCGGCTTCTACATCATTGGTGGACGCAAGGTCGTGGTGAAGTAACCGAGCGGAAGTATTAATATTTCTTAAATAAAGTGGGAATGTGTTCTACCATTCCCACTTTTTATGTACTTTTGTCCGACATTGTGTGCTGACTACACGCCAAGACGTGTATGTTGGTGCACGCTTTTGACGTCGACACCTATTTAATAAATATGGAATATGATAACCTAAAGTGAACAAATAAACATTAATTATATTAGTCATTCAGTTAAAACAAAAAGTTATGAGAAAAAAACTATTCAATTTTCTCCCCCGAGGAGGATTCGTCAAAGGACTCCTGCTCTTAGCCATTGCGCTATTAGGGGGAGTAAGTTCTGGCTGGGCAGATCCGGCATCACAGTATCTGACGAATGCCGATTTCGCCTCTACTAATGGGTGGACGAACGAAGGAACCTATTTCAGCAGCAGCGGAGTAGGCAAAATCGGCACCTATAAAGCAAGAAGCGAATTTCCTGCTGCTACGGTCGATGCTACTCACCTGGCAACTGAGAATTGCCTTGGAGTAGAGTGTCGCTGGTCAGGCAATGTTTCATCCTACAAGCAAACCTCCAGTGCAGCACTACCGGCTGGAAAATATGTCATTTCGTATGATGTAGAAAACACTAATAATGGGACTGCTAATGTCAGCTGGGAGAACCGCTTTTACGTAAAAGTGGGAGAAACAACTTATAATGACGAAAAGACCGAGTGGATGAGCGGTCAAAGTAGTTGGACAACTCACACTATTGAGTTTACTATTACCGAGCCCTCAACTTTCACACTCAGTTTAGGTTATGGAACAGGGAGTAATAACATCGGTCATATGAACACTCCCGCCCTTTTCATTAGTCATCTCCAGTTAAAAATAAAAATGGAGGATGTCACTCTTCCCTTTGAGATGACATCGTTTTATATCCAAAACTGGGACTTCCAGAATTGCGGCTGGTATAACTTACCAGGATGGACGTTTTCAGTTCCCAATGGAGGTAATGTGAATAATTATGGTAATGCTAAAACAAAAGCAGAGTACTGGAATGGCGACCTGAGTAAAGGACAGTTTGATTATTACCAAACCATCACAGGACTTCCTAAAGGACGGTACGCACTATCTGCTTCTATGTGGCACACACAAGGCACAGTGGCAGGTACCGCTGGCGTATATGCCGACAATGGTTATACATCAGTATTTAAAGGAGTTACAGACGATTGCAACGGCGACAACCCCCACACATATGACACCGACGGCATCTATGTAACAGATGGAACATTGCGCCTTGGCGTAAAGAACAATGGTTCCTTCGGTGCTTGCTGGTTTGGCGTTGACTGGATAAAGCTAAGTTATATTAGTGCAGATTTCACTGCTGCTGATGTAAATGCTATTATAGCAGGCATTCCGGAAGGAAAAATGGCAAATGCCGCTCAAACTGCACTTAACGACACTAAGGCAGCCCTGCAGGGTGAAGCTAGTGCGGACAACTTTGCTGCCATGGCGAATGCTATTAAAAATGCCAAAACCAGCATTGAAAACTACACTGCTGCTAAGGCAATCCTTGACGCAGCTGCCACATTGGATGCAGCTGGTAAGGCAGCATATGCCGACAACGCAGACGTTGCAGCTCTTCAGACGGCTTATGACAACGGCACGCTGACAGCCGTAACGTCAGAGCAAAAGACTGCGTGCGAGGCTGCACTACGTGCTGCTGCTAAGGCACAGACGCCAGCTGACGACTTAGACATGACACTGGCCATCAACAACTGGGACTTCCTGAACTGTAGTAAGAGAAACTTCCCCGGCTGGACAATTGACGCCCCAGAAGGGGCATGGAGCGTAACAAACAAGAACTACACTACTGTTGAGTTCTGGCACCATAGTGCGGATGGTATGTCATTCGACTACTATCAGACTGTAACAGACCTGCCTGCAGGAAAATATACGATTTCTGCACGTATGTGGAACGATCAGGGTGATGTTGTTGCTCCTGTAGGTGTATATGGATCATCTGGATCAGCAGAAGTATTCAAAGGAGTAAGTAATAAATGTAATTTTGACGCAAATAATCTTGTTGTAGAAGAGACTGAGCCTATTGTTGTAGCAAATGGAACATTGCGTCTCGGCGTCAAGAGTTCCCGCATCATGACTTCAACAGAATGTAAGTGGTTCGGCGCCGACTGGGTGAAGCTGACGATGGCAGAACCTATTTCCACATACAACAGCCTGGCTGAAATGATTGCTGCCGCACCGGCCGCCCCCGCTCTTCTGAAGTTCAGCAACTATGAGGTGCTGCATCAGGGTGGCGACTCCATCGTTGCACAGGTTATTTCTGGCGGCGAGCCCCTCGGTTTCGTCATCAAGGGCATCACGGGCGTCACTGGCGCTGCTTCAGCCGTCAAGGGCACGAAGATTGCTGGCGTGATTTACGGCTCTTATGATGCCGCAGCCCATGCCTTTACGATTACAGCTGATCCCTGCAACACTATTTCCGCTGCCGCTGCCGAGGCTACCATCACCAAGATGGAGCTGGCCGAGGCCGTTGACAAGGAAAAGACCTACCAGCTCATAAAGATTGAGATGGCAAACGTTGTTAAGGAAGGCGACGACTTCTATGCCAAGAAGAACGCCGACAAGATTAAGCTTGACAAGCGTCTCTTCCCGGAGCTGATGCTCTACGACGATGAGATGATGAACAGCATCACGGGCGTCACCTTCGTTGAGGGCGACGAGTGTGTGCTGGCTCCTTACGATCAGAGTGCCATGAGCGGCAACAAGGCTGAGGCCGCTGCCGGTGCTGCCTACGCCCAGGGCGAGACCGTCAACTCTGTTGATGGTGTCATCATGACCTACGGCGGTTCTGAGGATACGAAGAAGTATGAGTTTGCCGCTGCTACTGCTGTGGTGAACAAGCTCGGCACGGTGACCGAGGGTATCGACCAGTTCCCCGTCGACGACGAGGACCAGGCCTACGACAAGGACGAGGAGAACCTGCCTACGAAGGGAACCTACTATGTATTTGAGCCCACGAAGGACGGCCGACTCGACGTCACCGTCGGACTGGAGGCTAAGAAGCAGCTCTTCGTCACTGAGGATGGCAAGGCTATCGTCGAGAAGAAGGAAGATGCCGACTACAACGGTGCCATCACCTTCCCCGTGGAAGCCATGAAGACCTACTATGTCTTTGCCAACGAGACGAACCTGAAGTACTACGGCTTCTCGTTCACACCGACCAACGCCTACGCTAAGAATATCGTTAAGAACATCGCGATGTTCAAGGAACTGCCTACGCCCGAGGTTAACGAGGGTGACACACTGATGCTGAAGGACGCTGTGGTGACCTACATCAAGAGCGACCACGTGTTCGTTGAGGACGCTTCTGGCGCCATCGACTTCTACCAGACGGGTATCCAGTTCTACGTTGGTCAGAAGCTGAACGGCTACATTGTAGGCAAGAACGGTGAGTTGCAGTACCTGCCCGCCCTGTTCCGCACGGACGACACGAAGTATGGTAACTTCAAGGTGACCGAGACCATCACGCCGGAGCCCACCGTTATCGACGTGACCGAGGCAGCCATGAAGAAGAATCTGGCCCGCTTCGTGAAGCTGGAGAACCTGATGCTGAAGAAGGACAGCCGTGGCTTCAAGATTCTTGTTGACACGCTGACTGGCAACAACATCCACGTTCGAGACCACTTCGGTGTGTTCTATGAGCTGAACGACACGGTGAAGAGCATCGAGGGTATCGCCGGCATCGACGCCGACGGTGTCTACACCCTCTGGCCCACCTCTAAGGACGGCGTTATCTCGTCGAAGACCATTATCCCCGAGCCCGCATTCGACGGCAAGTACTACCTGCAGAACATGGCCAGCGGCCTCTTCTGGGGCGCCGGCAACAGCTGGGGTACTCAGGCTTCTCTGCTGAGCCATCCTGCATTCGTCACGCTGGCTAAGCAGCCCGACGGCACCTACACCATGGAGTCGCAGGTGAACAACGGTGGTTTGTCTCACTACTTCAACGGCTCGTACATGGACAACGACAGTCCCGTTAGCCTGACCATCACGCCGGATAAGATTGACGCAGAAGAAATCGTTGATTTCGATGCATCGATCTACCACAACTGGTCGGAAGTCAGCGGCACTGCTACTGACAATGGTTCAGCCAACGGCGGTGTGAAACTCAACCAGGAAGTTGATCTTGGCGGAGTGCTCTGGGGCAACTTGTCTGGTGCTGTTCCCTACAAGGACTATGCTAACCTCACAGACTATAAGGAGCTGCGCATCGAGGGTACTCCTGGTGCAGTGCTTCGTCTGATGTGTAACCGCGTGGTGGACGAAGGTCCTATCTACGAGCTTAAGCCGACTATCGGCGAGGACGGTAAACTCACCATCAAGATTGATGACCTGAAGCACCTGAATGGCGGAGCTGATTGCGACTTCGTCTGCCTGCAGAGCATCAAGATACCCGCCAACTGGCAGGGAGGCACCAAGGCTGCAACCATCACCTCTATGAAACTGGTGAAGGATGTTGCCTACACCATCTCTAACGGTAGTGTCATGTACGGCTACAACGGCACAAACACCGTTATAGACGCTACTGGTGTCTCCGACGACGACAACGCTAAGTGGATGATCATCAGCGAGAAAAAGATGCTGGAATCGCTTGGCAAGGCTACACAGGCCAAGCCTGTGGACGCTACGTTCCTGATTCTCGATCCGGACTTCGGACGTAACAACCGCTACGCTGGAGGTCTGGCAACTAACAAAGACCATATCAAGGGCGCCGATCTTGATGCTGCTTGGGACTTCCAGGCTAGCAATAAGGACAATTCCGGTGCTAACGAGAACTTCTGTGTCGAGTCATATCATTCACTCTTCGCGCTGAGTCAGACGCTGGCCAACGCTCCTAAGGGTGTCTACTCTCTGACAGCTCAAGGCTTCTATCGTCAGGATGGTAGTGACAACGAGCACCTGCCCGTATTCTACGCAAACGACGTGACCAAGGTATTCCCGCTGAAGACCGGTTCTGAAAACTCGATGACCGACGCTTCGAACTCGTTCATAGCTGGTAAGTACACCATTGATCCTATCTTCGTGGAGGTGACCGAGGAAGGCAAACTGACTATCGGTACCAAGCTGGAAGGTAATACCAACCTGTGGTGTATCTGGGATAACTTCGTGCTGACTTACTACGGCACCAACGCTAACATCGACGAGCTGAAGGGTGGCGCCGAGATGAAGGAGCTGCAGGAGCTGCGCGAGAAGGCTACTGAGCTGAGCAGAGACGAGGCCATTGAGGTGGCTGCCGTGAAGACTGCTCTGAGCAACGCTCTCAACCAGTCGGCTAACGTCTCTGGTTCTGACGCCATCAAAGCTGCCATCGCTTCGCTGAAGGCAGCCATCGAGTCGGCCCAGGCCAGCAAGATTGCCAAGGACGTGCTGCCGAAGATGAAGGAGCTTGTCGACGCCAACAACGTCTACACGCAGGAGGCTTACGACCAGTACTACGGCACTTGGATTGCTAAGTACAATGCTGGTACGCTGACGCAGGCTGAGGCCAGCGCTCTGCAGGATCCCACCACTGTCACCAACTGGCAAGTCCCGATTACGGTCGACAACTTCCTGCTCTCTGCATGGGATACGAACCCCGACTTCAACAATGCTGCTTACTACATCAACAGCTGGAGTAATGAGGGTGACAGAGACGGTACGAACTTCCATGTTCCGTTCTTCGAATACTTCAGACGTGCCACTGACGGTTCGCTGGAAGAGAAGACCCTCACCGCTACGATGAACGGTCTGGAGGCTGGCGACTACACGGTCAATGCATGGGTACGTGTTGCCCTGACCGACAAGACTGGTGACGAGGCTTACGGCATCAATATGCAGGTGAACGACGGCACGGCCGTTGACGTCTGCGACGGTGACATGGTTGACTGCGGCGATTCTGAGCGCTTCTTCCTGAAGGAGGTCAGCGCCAATGGTACTGTCGGTGCCGACGGCGTGCTGACTATCAAGTTCAACGTTGCTGCCGACAACAACATCCACTGGATCTCGTTCAAGAACGTGAAGTACACGAAGGCTGGCGCTGGCGATGAGACCGATCCTAACCTCATTGAGATTGCACAGGATCAGGGTAAGACTCTCGATACCTTCGAGCGTGCAGAGCTCGTTGAAGGCAGTGACTACAACACCTACACTGCCAACAACAACCTCGTAATTGCATTCAAGATGGTGAACATCGACGTCAACAACTGCGACTATGTTGTCGTCAAGTTTGCTGAGCCCGTGGCTGCCGGATGGCATCTCGCATTCTGGTCTAACCAGGATCTCGTTGACGTAGAAGCAGGAGCTACTGAGTACAAGTATGTCTTCGCTGACGATCCCAAGTGCAGTATTCAGGACGGCATTCTGCCGCAGATTTGCATGATGACCTTCTTCGGAGGCTTCCAGGCTCCGCTCGTGGCTAAGGTGACTGGTGTCTACAAGCACCTGATGGGTGTGGCCGACAAGATTGACGGCATCACCGGCAACCTCTTCGACGACGGCGCTATCTACAACCTGCGTGGTCAGAAGGTCGAGGGTAAGCTGAAGCCCGGCCTGTACATCAAGAATGGTAAGAAGATCGTGATTAAGTGAGCTGAAAGCTCAAGGTCGTGATTAAGTGAGAATAAAGCTCATTTACTAAATAGGGCGAGGTGACCGCAAGGTTGCCTCGCTTTTTTTCGCAGAAAAATTTGGAAGTATAAGTAATTATTCCTATCTTTGCGCTATGATTAGCAGGAAGTACAAGTATCCGATTGGTATACAGACCTTTGCCGACATACGCGAAGGCGGATACATCTACATAGACAAGACGGGATATGTCTATCGCCTTGCCCAGAACTATCGGTTTGTCTTCCTCAGTCGTCCGCGCCGTTTCGGCAAGTCACTCTTGGTATCGACCATGAAGAGCTACTTCGAGGGTCGGCGCGAGCTGTTCGATGGTCTGGAAGCCAGCCGCTTGGAGACGGAGTGGCAACAACATCCGGTGATTCATCTCAGTCTGGCATCCGCCAAAGAAGGAACCGTCAGCAATCTGTGCGAGATGGTAGGCAAGCAGTTGGGTGAACACGAACGGAAATACGACATCGAGCGTAGGGACGAGGGATTGGGAGCACGTCTCGACACGCTCATCAAAGGCTGCTATGAGAAGTACCAAAAGAAGGTGGTGGTGCTCATCGACGAGTACGACGCACCGATTCTCACCGTCCTACACCATCCCGAAAGACTCCACGAGATGCGTCTGGCATTGCGCGCCTTCTACGCGCCACTGAAGGACTGCGACCCCTATCTGCGCTTTGTCTTCATCACAGGAATATCGAAATTCTCGCAACTCAGCATTTTTAGCGAGATGAACAACCTGAAACGCATCACGATGATGCCGGAATACTCAGCCGTCTGCGGCATCAGCGAACAGGAACTGCACGAGCAGTGGGACGATGCCGTTGCCGACATGGCCGACGCTATGGGCATCGGCAAGGACGAGGCATACCGTCAACTGAAAGAGCACTACGACGGCTATCACTTTGCCAAGGACAAGACCGACATATACAACCCCTTCAGTCTGTTGAATGCACTCGGCGACAGAGACATACAGAGCCATTGGTTTGAGACGGGTACACCGACGGTACTGGTAGAGATGCTGAAGATGTTCGGCACGGACATCACGCGGCTTGACGGCAGTACAGCCAGCAGCGAGGATTTCGATGCCCCGACAGAGCAGATGAAGAGCGTGCTGCCGCTGTTCTACCAGAGTGGATACCTGACCATTAAAGACTACGATGCAGAACTCGACGAATACACTCTGGGCTATCCCAACAGAGAGGTCTATCAGGGGATGATGCGTACGCTTGCGCCCTATTATGTATGGGACGACACTCTGGCCACCTCCAATAGTATCGTAGACATGTACCGTGCACTACGCGACGGCGACTTGCAGGGAATGCTCGAACGCCTGAAGACATTCCTCGCCTCAATACCCTACGCCGAAGGAGCCAACACCGAAGGACACTTCCAGCAACTGCTCTACGTGGTATTCTCGCTGATGGGGCGTTATCTCCAGACAGAGGTACGCACCGCCACCGGACGCATAGATGTTGTATGGACATCGCGCACGGACATCTATGTCTTTGAGCTGAAAATAGACCAGCCCGCACAGAAGGCCTTGGAGCAGATAGACCAGAAGGGCTATCTGATACCATTCACCTACGACGATCGCCACATACACAAGATTGGACTCTCGTTCTCAACAAAGAGTCGCACCATTGAGGAATACGTCATTGAGTAGATTAACAAGGAAGGAAGAACGCGCTCGGCTTTGCCGCTTTGTTCTGCAAAGAACGAGGAGCGAGGAAGGAGTTATTTCTTTGATTTTTGATAAAAGGGATGTGTTTTTAATACCAAAGAAGCAAAAAAAGCGGGAAAACCTTGCGGTTTCCTCGCTTTTTTGTTATTTTTGCCGCGATTTATTGGCTCCTGCCCCCTCGTCAGAGGGGAATAGGCGCAGATGACGGATCGATAGAAAAGACAAACAAATAACAAAACTAAAAACAAAACGTATGAAACAACGATTACTTTATCTATTGCTGCTCACCGTAGCCTTGGTGACGGGGAGTAGCGGAGCGTGGGCGGCAAAGGGCGACCAAACGACCAATGTCGACATCAATTTTGATGGAGCCACGGTGAACAACAAGACCATAACAGGAACGGTCGGTTCTATGGTATGGGCTAGCGAATGGACACTAAAGCCTTACATCCAGGACAACATCCTGCGTTTCGGAAATACTAATGGACAGGTTGTTAGTTTGCAGAATAATACTATTAACAATAAGGATAGTGTTACCATCACTTTTGATTTGGCTTTTGGCAAACTAGGTGGCAAACATGTAGGTTTTGAGCTAAGAGATAAGGATGGAACTGCTTTTATAACACAGTGGTTTGATGCATACAACGGAGATTTCGACGACTGTAATCCCCTGAATCTAAATTGGTCTTCCATGTACCGTGGGAGCAACGAGCCTATCCAGGAAAGATGCGTCTATTTTACCATCGGTATCAACTATACCACAGGAAAGATTTCTACACATACAAGATGTTTCATGTCTGGAACAGGAAAAGCCGCTACGGAAGCTGACTATAGTGCGGATTTTGATGCAACAAAGATTCTTGGTAGCTTTGTGTTAACAGGAAACATAAACAATGCAGGTAGATATTCCACACTTGATAATCTTAAAATTGTAACAACCGAAGGTGATTATTCTACGGCGACTGCAAACTATACCGTCAAATGGGATTGCAGCGGAACTACTGTAAAGGAACTAAACCGTACTGGTGAGGTAGGATCATCCATCTCCGTTTCTTCGACTGACAAACAGAGTTTCGAGGTTGGAGAAAAACGTTATATCTACGTCAGTGACAATGCTTCGGGCAAAACAATTACGTCAGGCAACGCTACAATCGTCACTATCACTGTTCGTGAAGCCAATAAGTATAATTATAGCGTAACCTCATCATACAACAACTCTGCACTTCCATTTGTAGAGAACAGTTGGGTATGGGAAGATTTGAATACTATCACTGTTAATTATCCCCGTTTTCAGGCAATTGGCACTCAATTGGTTGAAAAGGCACCTGTAAATAATAATCTTACTACATCAATTACTATAACAGAGAACAATTTCGCTACTGACTTAGCATACACAGCAGTTAGTGGTGTTGACAACCTTTATTTGCTTTCTGAAGCAGAGAACCTCGCTGGAACAGGACTAAGCACAAACGCAACATCATTCACAGATCGTGTATCCAACAAGCTCATCGTTTATGGTGCAAGTGGAAATCTTCTGACCATCAGTGATCCAGGTACGTATGTATTCACACTTGGTGCTATTGGTGGTGATAACAGTTCTCATAAAGTTAAATACAACGTAAATGCAGGGAATACTCCTATCATTTCCGATTATGAGGTAACAGGAAACTTCCTTTCCTTAAAACAGAGTGACGAGTTCACCGTTTCAAACTCACCCGTCGTAATATCGTTCACATGTAGCGATCCTGCTTCTTCTCGTGGTATCGACCTTGTCTACGTTCAGCGTACTGGCGATGCCCCCATGGACAAGGGTGTTTGGTTTGCTGACACGCTGGTGTCGGAGACGCAGTCGGCTATTGGCGACAGCATTGCTATCACGATGGATGGCGGCGAGCTGGTGACTGACGGCGGTTCTCAGTACATGAAGTTTGGCAAC
>Ga0310694_10004254_pt1 | contig 13850 bp, 10 predicted proteins | sample 174DNAGHGhighgp2_FD_203884 | JGI IMG/M metagenome (GOLD analysis project Ga0310694, IMG submission 203884) | Sheep rumen microbial communities from Palmerston North, Manawatu-Wanganui, New Zealand - 1742 DNA GHGhigh gp2 (v2) (version 2) | ecosystem: Host-associated > Mammals > Digestive system... | reverse complement strand
CCTTTCTTACCGTACTCAGTCTGTGTGCTACAACTACTACTGTCTTGCCTTTATAGAACTCATTCAAGTTCTCCACAATGGCCCGCTCGTTGTTTGCATCAAGGGCATTGGTTGCTTCATCAAAGAACAGAAATTGCGGATTCTTATACACCGCTCGGGCAATCAATATCCGCTGCCGTTGCCCTTGACTAAGGCCTTGCCCGTCCTGTCCTATCATGGTATTGTAACCCAATGGCAACGATTCCACATAGTCAGCAATGTTGGCGATACGGGCGGCATGGCGCATACGCTCAATGTCAATCTCATCATCCGAAACGGCGATGTTACGTGCGATGCTGTCCGAAAACACATAGCCGTCCTGCATTACGGCACCGCAAATACTTCGCCACCATACGAGGTTAAACCGCTCCATGTGCTCGCCGCCAACTGTGATTTGCCCTTCATTAGGGGAATAATAGCCCAACAATAGCTTGACCAAGGTTGTCTTTCCACTACCGCTTGCCCCCACAATGGCCGTCACCTTGCCTTGGGGAATCTTCAGGCTGATGCCATCCAGTACATAGTTGGGCAAAGCCCCATCGTATTTGAAGCATAGGTTCTCTATAGCGATATCGTTATCCGCAATACAGCTGACAGTCCTGTTTTCATTCTCTTCGTTCTTTCTCGTGTGAATCTCGTTCATGCGCTCCAAAGCGATACCCACGTCCTGCCATTGATACACAAAGCCCACCAACTGCTCCACGGGACTATTGAGCTGCCCGATGATGTACTGCACAGCCAGCATCATGCCAAGGGTCATCTCACCATGGATGACGGCGGCGGCGGCCAACACCGTGGTCAGGATGTTTTTCAGTTCGTTGATGCAGATGCCACCCGCCTCCTGGTTCTGCTGTAGGCTCAGAGCTTTCATGTTCACGTCAAACAAATCAGCCTGGGCGTCCTCCCATTGCCAACGCTTGCGTTGCTCACAGCCCTGAAGTTTGATTTCCTGCATCCCATTGATGAGCTGGAGCACCACGTTGCGGCTGACAGCCTGCTTCTCGAAATATTGGTAGTCGAGCAACCGCCGCCGTTTCAGGAACAGCAGCACCCAGAGTCCATAAACGATGCTTCCAGCAAGAAACACAAGAAAGATGTTCAGGTTATATACCAACAGCACCACACCAAATACGATGAAGCTAAACACCGAAAACACCACGTTCAGCGTCTGCACCGTCAAGAAACGCTCGATGCGTCCGTGGTCTTCAATACGTTGGAGCAGGTCGCCCACCAACTTGGTGTCAAAGAATCTCATGGGCAATTTCATTAGTTTGATGAAAAAGTCAGAGACAAGGGAAATGTTAATACGAGTGCCAATGTGAAGCAAGATCCTGCGTCGTATAAAGTCAATGGCCGTGCGGCTCAGCAGCAGCATGAGTTGTGCAATAAGTACAACCCAAATAAAGCCAATATCTTTGTGGCCTATACCCGTATCGACAATGGCCTGCGTAAGGAATGGGAACACCAATTGCAGAAGGCTACCGAGCAACAATCCGAAAGCGAGTTGCAGAAAAAATCGTTTATAAGGTAGGAAATAGCCCGACAGAAATCTCAGCCGGCTTCTTTCGGGTTCAGCTTCGCCTTTATTGTCGTAAAAAATTCGGCTCGGCTCCATCAACAGAGCAACACCCTTGTCCTCTCCCTTGGTGCTGGTGCTAATCCAGTGATTGCAGAACTCTTCACGGGTGTAAATAACCAATCCCTTCCCAGGATCGGCCACAAACACCCTCTTTCCTTTAATCCCATAAACCACCACGAAATGGTTCTGATTCCAATGCACAATACAGGGCAAAGGAGCCTTGTCTTTCAAATCTTCAAAGGTTAATCTCCCGCCCACTGTCCGCATCCCTATCTTCTCAGCCGCACGACTGATACCCAACAAGGAAACCCCCTCACGTCCGATAAAAGTTTCCTCTCGTAGCGTGTCAAGCGAATAATGCCGTCCGTAATGTTCAGCGACCATTTTTAAGGAAGCTGGGCCACAGTCCATAGCATCTAATTGGCGGGTATAAGAAAATTTTTTCATAAGCGACCACTATTCGCATTGCTTCCTTTATGGTTTTGGAACGGCTTCAGATGCTTGCGGTTGAAACTATACCTTACAGTGAGTCGGATATAACGAGAATCTATGAGGTTATCGCTTTTTGAAACGACATCGTTCAAGACGGTCATCTTGTAGTTTTGGTCCCAATTGAACAAATCCTTAACGTATAAGTTGGCGGTAAGATTGCCGTCTAAAAACTTTGCAGAAAGTCCTAAGCCCATGCTAGGGGATCCACCAAAAACACCATAATCCAAAAGCCGCAGCGAAGAATAATTAGCTGAGCCATCAACGGTCAAGTCATGTTTTTTGACCAGCAGGTACGAGAAGCGGAAATACTCATAATGGTGCCACATGGATTTTCTATAATTGATATTGTCGCCACTATTGTAATTCATGTAATCTGCTTCGCCATGAAAGTTCAAGCTCAGCCGTTTGTCAAACAAACGTGTCGACAAATCAATCGTAAACTTCAAGTCATCGTTTTTCCCAAAATTGCCGTATGTATAACCGATAATGGCGTTGTCAACGTCAAATTGGGGTACCAAAAGAATACCATCTTTTGTATTGGTATACGTGACCCCCAAGTTCATCCAATAGCGATAACGATAGCGGAGGCGCAACATATTCAAGGTAGAATGCGACAAGTAAGGGTTACCTTCCTCGTAATATACAGGACTTTCGTATCTGCGGAAAGGATTCAGGTATTGGAAATTGGGTTTGGAATAGTTCCTAAGGTAAACGAAAGTGAAGAAGTGGTTGTCGTTGGGTTTGTAACGCAGTGTGAAATCGGGGGCGAACGCGTTGTAATTCTTTGGTGTTACAGTATTTGTGGTTTCGGAGATTCCTACGGTCTGCACATAGTTGTCGTAAATTGAGATGGTGTAGTTCAGCTTTTCGTTCATTTGATGGGTGAAAGCGGCATAGAGGCCATAGTCATTTTCCTTATAGGTGAAATCATTGGTCACCAAAGCATCAGGTTGCCACACGCTTTCAACGAGGCTTTCAAAACTGAAGTCGTTACGCAATTCGGAGCGATTGAAAGACAGCCCGGCTTCAAGTTGGCATTTGTCCCATTCGCGATAATAATCTGTTCTGGTCGAGTACAACCACGCCGAATAGGGGGAGGCATCGCGGTTGTAGACCATCGAATCGGGCATGTAGATGTATCGACGGAGGCTACCCGACTCATTGAGATTGCGTTGTATGTTGGCATCCACCGTGAAATAATGCTTGGGACTGTCGAAGTTGTGCTTGTAAAAGATGTTGCCACCAAAAGAGCGCGAGTCGTTCTTTACAGTGTCAGAGGAAAGGATGGTCATTTCACGGTTGAGGATATATTCGTCAAGGTCGTCGTGGTCATATTTTAGGCTTCCCGAGAAATTGAAATCCAAGGAATTGTTTTCATTCATTTGTATGCCCGTGCCTCCGTTCAGAAAATACCTGTTGACACGATTGACATGATTGGCCTCACGCCGTATCAGTGTGTCGCCACCTTCGTGGTACTGCCAATAACGGTAGGAATACACCCTTGGGTTGCAGTCCTGCGAAAATGACAGATAAGTGTTGGTTTTCAATGTGCGATAGTTGAGGTTGAATGACGACCATGGACCGATCCGTTTGCGCATCTGTAGGGTACCACTAACAGTACCGTAGAATCCTGTGGACAATTTCTTTTTCGTAACGATGTTCACCACAGGTCCATCCCATTCACCCTTCAACCTTGGCGGTGTTTCATACATGATTTCCATCTCGCCAATGTCGTTGGCTAGTCCGTCCTGTAGCATATTACTGAGTTGTTCGAAATTGAGACGTACGGGTCTGCCGTTGAGTAAGACAAGCACGGCTTTGTTCAAAACGGTCAATGTGTTCTGGCTCGGACTGTAGAACGAGCCGGGGATTTCCTTCAAGACGTCCACATAGGTGGCAGTAGGAGGGAGTTTCAATTCGCTCACGTTCATACGGAGCTTGTCAAACTTGTCCTCAAAGACTTTGGACGCGGTGACTTGCACTTCATTCAGTTGCTCTACATTGGGATGGAGGAGCAAGGTATCCAAGCGCACATCCTTGTCAAGATTGACAGAAAAAGGCAGGCACTCAAAGCCGGTGAATTTCACCAAGCCTTTGTACTGACCCTCCTTTAGGCCGTGCAGGGTGAAACCGCCTTGCTTGTTGGTGATGCCATAAGTGGCTTTTACTGTGTCATTGCCTTGCCATACCATAACGGTGGCGAAGGGTAAAGTTCCGTTTTCATCGTAGACCGTGCCGCTCAACGAATGGATTTGCGCCATGCTTGCTAAAGGAAGCAGGCACAAACCCATTAACAAAACATAAAGATTCTTTTTCATGGTTTTTCAAGTTAAATAGATTCTTTTTCAAGTTGGTGTTTACTAAACAAATTGCAGATTGTTCTTCATCTTCGGGGCTTTTGCACAGCGCGGGTCGGGATAGTCCCAGTTTTCATCGCCGTATGCCTTGAGTATTTCTGCCCAGCAACGGTTCAAGTTGCTGAAACAAGAATCGAAAATCTCGCAAGTGGAACAAGGAGAACTTGGCTTCAAGTCACGAGGCTTCAAGTTGAGGAGTTCGTTCACCCTGTCGGAATGCCATACTTCCACAATGGATTGCTTGTTCAGGTCTCCAATGATGAATTCGGGCTTCCAATAGAGTTGTTCGCACACTGTGACCTTCCCTTCCGGCAAAATGAAGAAATGGCTGTAAAGGCCAGAGCAGCGTGCCCCTTTGAAATTGCGGCTGCCGTCTTCCACTTTTCCATATTCGCGGTCAAAGAAAGTGTCGCTGAAACTGATTCTCATTCTTGTTTCACCTTTAATGCGTTCAACAAAATCGCGGACTTTATTCAATGCAACCCTAGAGGACATGAAAGAATGGGCAGCCTTGTAAAGCGATTCAAAGCCAGGTGTGAGGTTCCAACTGTCTACCTGTATTTCCTTGAAGAAGCGGAACATGGCTTCAAGGTTTTCCACGCTGTCGTTGAAGCGCGTCAGCACCGTGGCAATCTGAATGTCAAAACCTTTTCCTTTTAGGCATCGCAGGGTTTGCATGATGCGGCTGACATAGTTTTCATCGACGCGCACCAAATGTTGTTCTGTGAGTGCATCGAGACTGTCTAAAGAAACCTGTATTTCCTTGATGCCTATGCTTGTCAAGTAATCCATGTCTTCTTCTGTAAGAGGCGTTTTTGTGGAAGGACGCATCATCCTAAAATTTCGTTTCTTGATTTCGGCGAGCAAAGGCTGCCATTGCGGATAGCAGAATGTCTCGCCTCCCACCACATTGAAATCCAACACACCCAAATCCTTAGCCTCGTCCATGATCTCCAACAAACGGTTGAAGGGGATGGGCGTTCCCATCTTGTGCTTCTTGTCTGCATAACAATATAGGCAGTCAGTCAGGCAGCGGTTGGTGGGCATGAAGGTAATGTTGAGTGGCGCATGAAGATAATGTTCCGTTTCATAGTCGCTTTCCTTGAAAAGGAAATCCTCGGTTTTGAAAACCCTTTCATATGTAATGGGTTGCTCACTTTGGATAAGAATCTTCTTTGGGATTTTGAATTGATGACCACCTTGTTCAACATAGACGTTCTCCTCGTTTTCCACAAAGGGTTGTAGCAGGGTTTCTACATCAATTTTAGGCTTCTCAAGGAAGCCAGAAAGTCTTTCGACAACGGTGTCCCAAGGTTCGTTGTTTTGGAAGGCCGAAAACACGATGGCATGTAGGGAATGCACAATGGAGGACCAACCATGTGTGCTTTGGTGAGAATGGCCCTTGTTGATGATGAAGACGCGCTTCTCGTCAGGTCTGAAATAATAATCAGGATTGAAAACTATCATAGTTGATCCTCCTTGTTGCTTTTAGTGTAGTGGTTTCATTTCCTCAATCAACCGCAATCACTTTTGATGCACAAACATGTGACTCACAGGCACAAGATTCGCAAACCAAAGTGCCACAAATCGCACCTGAATTAGATTCACAAGCATGTGATCCGCAAGCGCTTGATTCACAAACGAAATTGTTGCAAATTGGCATTCCTGTTGAATCGCATCCTCCTTTGATGGCAAAAAGCTCGTCTACAGACAAACTTTCAAGTTGTTGAATTTCTGATAATTTAGACCTAACATTAATTTTTTATTGTTAATAATATAAGGTATAATTAGTCGAATCCATTCGTTTAGACAGCGGCAAGTGTTTCACACGCATTTGATTCACATGCTTTTTTGTTGCAAGCCTCTGTAGAGCAAACATCGCTGGAACATTTCTGCGTTTCGCATGTACCGCTCTCACAAGATCCCTCTACGGTTGCACCACCTCTGATGGTAAAAAGCTCCTCTATTTCAAGGCTATCGAATGGGTAGATTTCATTGCATTTCATGATGATTCTTTTTTGGAGTTATTATTCTGTTGGTTCTATGGATATCTTACACGCCGATGATGTGCAAAGCTTGCATGAGTTGCTCGAACACGCACTGCTGTCGCACAATTGAGATTCGCAGGCGTATAATTCGCAAATGTAGCTGTCATTGTATTCAACGCCCCCCTTGATAGCAAACAATTCGTCTACTGCTAATTGTTCCAATTGGGGTATTTCTGATTGTTTATTCATGGTGTTTTTTTTACATGGTAATTGTTGTTTTGTTGGGCAAAATTACTGCTTCTGGAAATCGTGTCAATAAAATTACAGATTTGATTTTGGTTTTTACAATGGATTCTTAGAGAGGATTTTATAATCCTCTGATTAGCATAGATAAAGCATGCAGGATTTACAGTATTTTAAGTGTGTGTTTCCAATAGAATCTAGCCATTTATAGCGTATTTTTCAAATCCCCAGGCTCAAATCCCAATTTCTTACGGAGTTCGCTGCGGCTTTTGTTGACGGAATAGACGCTCAGACCGAGCAATTCGCCCATCTCTGTGTTGGTGATGTCGCTACATGAAAGTAGGCAGACCTTGGTGTCTGTCTCGTTCAGGTCGGGATAAAGCTCACGGATTTTTGCTTGTAGGCCAGGATAAGCACTCTCAATGACTGACACGGCAGCCTCGAAGGCCGTTTCCTTGCCGTTCATCACCTGCCGCACTAAAGGATTCCACTCCTTCTTGGGGTCGTTGGCTCGCTTTTCAGCATGTAGGGCCGTAAGAATCAAGCGAAGTCGAGATGTAATCTCTTGATTGACAAATGGATTTTCTTCGGATGCTTGCTTTTCTTTTTCGACGTTACTTATCTCGTTTTCTAGCACTGCCATAGGTTCCTCGGCTATTGGCTTGCGTTTCCGCAAAAGCAGCAGGATACCTATTATTAGAAAGAGTACAGTCAAAGCAATCATGCAGAAAACCAATACTTTATGCTGCTCTTGAATCTTTATGGCATCCATTACATTCCGAATGGCCAAATACTTTGTCCTTTGCTGTTGACGGTTATATTGTTTTAGAGAATAATGCTCACTACATCTGCGATTTGTCTCCCAACGCATAGCTGACAATGGAAATAGATCGTGTTGTCGTCCGTATGCGTTAGACATCTTGATTCCAGAAACTCGATATTTCTCGTTGTAATGTGTAGATTTATCCCATATATCCAAATAATACTTACAAGAATCATCATAAACAGGCTCGATTTTATGCAAAAGATTATAATCCCTGAACAATTTTCGAATAGCATACGCCTGGGTTGCCAATTTCAATCCGTTACCTTCTACATTTAACCGTCTTAGTGCCTTAATCCCTTCATCTCTTTGATCAAGGGTCTTGTTGCCTAACATCATTCCATAGTTGAATATGGCTCGCCAAACGGCATCATTATTGCCGCTTTCGGCTGCAAAATCAAGGCATTGGGCATAACTGTCTGTTGCCTTGTCATATTCATTCAAGAAGCAATAATTCAAGCATAACATATTCTGCACATTAGCCCTTTCATATAAACGCTTACCGAAATACAAATCAGCAGAATCCAAAACAGCTGTGGCTTCTTCGTATCGCTCGTTTTGATACAACAATCTGCCTGTTTGATAAAGGGCGCGAGCAGTGGTGAGGCTGTCCTTGGCCAAAAGCCCGTAACGCGCAGATTCTCTAAAAGATGGCAGTGCAATGCTGTCGGCAAATATCTCCTGCAAGTCATAGCCATTATAAAGTGCAGCTAAGGCGGCCTTCTCAGGATGGTCGTGCTTGGCGAAATAGACAGGGGCACGGTCAAGGTCAGGCGAGAGGTAGATTTGGCTCATTATCTTGTCCAACATGAGGTTGCCGTTGGGCTCGGTAGGGTCGGTGGCATCACGGTTGTCACCGTAAATCGCTCGACCTTGCAGCAAGGACATCTCCATGCGTTCGGTTTCGCTGAAATAGACTTCCATGTGCATTACGCTGTCTATCAAGCGCAAGGCACTATCGGGATAGGTTTCCACTATACTTTCGGCTTGCCGGAGCAGCTTTTGGGCTTCGCGATTGGGCTGGTTGCAGGCTGCGAACAACAATAGGCAACAAAATAACAAAGGTTTGGTTTTCATAAGGCAAAACTACAAAATTGTTTGTTTCCTGCAAAATTACCGTATTGAAAAACGCCGTTTGTCGAATTACCGTTTTTACTTTGTTTTTTACAAACTATTTCCCGAATCGAAATTGTAAAGAAATGAATTTCAAAATAATATGAAAACCGTTTTACAAACTGGTTATATTATGGTTACTGTAGAGACGCAACATGGCACGTCTCTACAAAAACGATTATAATCTAGGTTTACTCATAAAGCCGATGCTCTTTCATATACTCAAACGCCTTCTCCGGCATGAAATGCCTGACATCGCGCCCCTCCTTGACGCATTGGCGGATGAAGGTGGATGAGATCTCAATGATTGGGGTCTTCAGCACCGTCACTGAGGGGTAATTGATAAGTTCGCCGCCGTCGTAGCCTTCGCGGGGAAAGACTAACAGCTCGTAGTTGTCAAGGATCTTTTGGTATTCTCGCCAGTTCTTGAAATTTTGCAGGCTGTCCATGCCGCAGATGAAGACAAACTCGCTGTCGGGATACTGTTCCGAAAGGGCGGTTAAGGTATTAATGGTGTAGGAAGGCGTGGGCAGGTGCATCTCGATATCGCTGACTAAGAATCGGGGATCGTCGCCGAGGGCAAGCTGCACCATCTTGAGACGCTCGTCGTCGTCAAGCAAATCCTCTTTCTTCTTCAAGGGATTCTGTGGTGTGACCACAAACCATAGCTCGTCCAAGTCGGAGAACTCGACCAGATAGTTGGCCAGCATCACATGACCGTGATGGATGGGGTTGAATGATCCGGAGTAAATGCCTATTTTTTTCATTGGTAGTAGACCTTATAGGAATACCGTTTTCTAGCCTTAACCGTCATTGCGGGCTTGACCCGCAATCTCCCAATCGAAAGGGATTCATCTTTGCGCTTGGGAGATGGCGGATGTTCCTCCGCCATGACGTCAAGAGGCGAAAGGTATCCCTTACCCAGTATATGAATCGTTGGAACTATTCAAGAACGTAGTGACCACCTCGAGGATCTCGCGCTTGGCGGTTTCAAGGTCGTCGTTGATGACGGTGCGGTCGAACTTGCCTTGGGCAAACTCCATCTCCCAAGCCGCCTTGGAGAGTCGCTTTTCAATCTCTTCCATCGAGTCGGTCTGACGGTTGATGAGTCGCTCGCGCAGTGCCTCAATCGACGGGGCCTGGATGAAGACCGAAAGGGCTTGTTCGCCATAGTGGTTCTTGATGTTCACGCCACCGCACACGTCCACGTCGAAGGCCACATGCTTGCCCTCTTCCTGCATCTGTGCGACCACGGAGAGCAAAGTGCCGTAGCAGCGGCCGGGATAGACCTCTTCCCACTCAAGGAACTCGCCGTTTTCGACGCGCTGTTTGAAGTCTTCCATGGTGAGGAAATAGTACTCGCGACCATTCACCTCCTCGCCACGGGGTGGGCGAGTGGTGGCCGAAACCGAGAACGCCATTTCAGGGATGTTGGCCATAACATGATTCAACAAGGTCGTTTTGCCCGAACCCGATGGGGCACTGAAGATTAGAAGTTTTCCTTTCATAGTTGTTTTTATTGCTGCTGGCTACTGGCTACTGGCTCTTGGCAGCATTAACCGAAGTTCGTGGTTTTTTCTTCTTTTTTTGCTGCCAGAAGCCAGAGGCCAAAAGCCAAAGGCCATTACAAAATATTGCATACCTGTTCCTTTATCTTCTCCAACTCGTCCTTCATCTTGACGACAATCTTCTGGATGTTCACCTCGTTGGCCTTCGAGCCCAAGGTGTTGATTTCGCGGCCCATCTCCTGGGCGATGAAACCGAGTTTCTTGCCCGCTTGGTCATCGTCGCAGCTCTCGTTGAAGTAGTTGCAATGTTGGCGCAGGCGCACTTTTTCCTCAGTGATGTCGAGCTTTTCGAGATAATAGATCAGTTCCTGCTCGAAGCGGTTGTCGTCGTATTGTCCAGTTGTGGTCAACTCGCTGAGGTTCTTGGTGATGCGTTGCTTGATGACCTCGTGGCGGCTCTTCTCGTAAGGTTCCACTTGGCCAAGCAGGTCGAGAATCAACTCCACGCGGTGCAGCAGATCTTTCTTCAAAGTGTTGCCTTCTTGGATGCGGAAGCCGTCGACAATGTCCAAGGCTTGGTCGAGGGTCTCAGCCACTTTGGCGACAAAGGCTTCGTCGTAATTCTCCACCGGGATGTTGAAGATGCCCGGCATGCGGAAGAGGATGGAAGCCAAATCGTCGGCAGGCGCAATGTTCAGCCCAATGGAGATGGCTTCAATCTGTTCTTTGTAAGCTTTGACAATGTCTTGGTCGATATGGTAAGTCTGGCTCAGGTCAGTGTCGGTGACGGTGATGACAACGTCCACCTTGCCACGCTGCAGCTTGGCCCCGATTCTGTTGCGGAAATCCAATTCTGCAAAGCGCAATTCGTTGGGCAGCTTCACCTGAAGATCCAACTGCTTGCTATTAAGTGTTTTGACTTCTACTGATACTTTTTTCGCGTTATAGGTTTGTTCGGCAATGCCGTAACCTGTCATGGAACGAATCATAAATTTTGTATTTGCGAATAAAACTATTGCTGGACGAATCCCCAAGGTTTGGCGTAAAGGTCGATTTGAGTTCCTTGCGAGATTTGGGCGTTCTGGATCAAGTTGATTCTGGAGGAGAACACGCCGTAGCCTCCTTTGACATTGGTGTAGTCGGGCACGGCTTGCGAGAAGCCTGACTGCGCGTTCACCTGAATGTAGTTGTAGAGTTCATCGCCACCAGCTGCCAATCTGATTTCAATGGGATACTTGTCGAACGAACGCACCACATTGGGGTGGTTGACGTCGTAAACCGTATCGCCTCCGATGGCAGTTTCCAAAAGGTTGAACAGGATGTTGTTGCTGTATGTGAAGAAATACAGCCCGTTTTCTGAGTTCAAGCCATCAACGCCTCTGGAGCCGCATGAATACGACACTTGTTTGTCGACCATCGGGCCTCCGTTGATGGATTCGTGGTAGTTGAAGACGAACTTCACGTCGTAAAACACAGCGTTGTCTGCGGCAGTGAATTTGATTTTGCCGACATTATCTGAAGGATTGGAAGTGAAGTGGAGCGAGTACGTCGCAATTTTGAAGCCCTCGCCGCCAACGATGCCTGTTTCGGCTGAGATGGTGTCGTTGCCCTTGAAGACAACGAGTTTGTATTTGTATTGAGAGTGGCCGTTGTTGTTGGCGAACTTTTCCTTATCGGTGGTAAAGTACACTTTTTGGTTGGGTGAGTAGAAAAGGCCTTCCTCCTTGTTGTGCAGGGTCGTCGTGTCAAGCGTCAATGTGTCACCCGTAGGTTGGTACTCGCTGCCGTAAACGTGCTTGTATTCAACGATATAGGCTTTCAATTTGCCTGGGTAATTGCATGAGTCTTCAATGAGGGCCACCTCATTGGCGTTGATGTGCTGTTCATTATTGCCCAAGAAAGCCCTGTTGACTCTCACGTAGTTGGTGTCAACTTTGGCATCGAGCAAGCCGTAAATCACAGGGATGTCTTTGTATTCAGAATAGAGGTCCACGTCTGTGGTGCAGGCATTGAAAAAGGCTAAGCCAGTGAGTAAAAAGAATAAAAAGAGTTTTTTCATCTTTAGGTCGATTGTTTAGAAACTGCAAAGGTAGCAATTTTTCGTAAAGCATCGTATGTTTTGGTAATTATTGCTCCTTGAAGCCCCATGATGTCATGCCAAACAACTCTCTTATGGTATTGGCAGAGAGTGAGACCGCCTTTTCAATTTGGGTGCGGGATGAAAATAGGCCATAGCCGCCCTCGATGTTGGTGTAGTTTGTAAAGAGTGTCATCGGACTGCTGGCTTGAGCGAGGTTGGCGATATAGTAATAGGTCAGTTCGTCACCGGCGGCACTGATGGAGATGACGAAATCGTCGATGTAGCGAACCACGTTGGGATGGTTGGGGTTCGTTATGGTGTCTCCGCCGATGGCGTTGGATAGGGCGTTGAATAACCAATTTGCGGAGTACTCCAAATAATAGGAGTTCTCTGACCCTTCTAGCTTGGTGAATTCCTTGATGGTTCTTGTTCCGAAAGTGCGGCTGACGCTTTTTTTCTTCATTCCTTGGCCTGGCTTTTGCTCGCGGTAGTTGAACTGCATCGAAACTTCGTAAAGGGAAGCGAAGTCGTCGGCCCTAAACATGATTTTCCTCACTTGTTCTGTCTCGGCCATCTGGAAGCTCACGCCACTCGTCATAATGGCGAATTCACCATTGCCAACCATGTTGGTTTGGGCAGTAAGCGAGTCCCCGTTGGGCTTGACCACGATGAGACGATATTTATACTTGCCCCCATCCATGCCTGTGTTGAAAGGTTCGGTGGTGTAATAGAAGGTTTGGTCGGGGGAATAGAAGGTACCCTCCTCTTTGTCGTGAAGGGTTATGGTGTCAAGCACGATAACGCGGCCAGTAGTTTCGTATAAGTCTCCGTGGGCCTTTTTCAATTCGACGATGCGGACGTCCAACTTGCCAGGATAGTTGCTCGAGTCGGCAATCAGCGCCACGTCGTTGGCATTAATGAAATTGTCGTTGGTGCCGCAAAAAGCGCGGGTAATCTTGATGTAATTCGTGTCAGATTTGGGATTGAGCATGGCGTAAACGATGGGAACGTCCTTGTATTCGGCATATATGTCAACGTCGGTGCTACATGAGTCAAAAATGGCAATGAATAATGATATAATTAGGATGAAACGTATGTTTTTCATGTTGAAACAATTTGTTTGGTACGGCAAAAGTAGTGTTTTTTCCTTTTCCTGCAAATTATTTTGCAATTATTTCTATTTTTGTCCTCAAATAATTCCAATCAATATGAAAAGAACAGCTTTACTTATCATGCTTCTCTTCTTGGCTTTCATTTCAAATGCCCAAGTGGAATACCTCTACGACTTCAACAGCCTCACCGAAGGCTCGCAAAACCTCAATGGCCAAGACGGCTGGGTGACGCATTATCAGACTGCCACCTCGTCGCAGGACTTCGATGTCAGCTATGTTTGCGGTTCCGACATGGCTCCCGACGAGAGCCTCGCCATTTGGTATCCTTATGGTGGCTCAGGCGTAGGCCGCACAGCCACCCGCAAGGCCTCCGATAATTTCAACTTCAGCTTCCAAGGCGGTGGCATCATGGACCTTGAAATCGACATGAACCGCACATGGTGGGGCTCGTTCTTCGGCGTGGGCTTCGATGGCGATGGCGATGGTCACATCCTGCCTGGCATGAACGATGTTGAT
>Ga0310694_10004253_pt1 | contig 13850 bp, 12 predicted proteins | sample 174DNAGHGhighgp2_FD_203884 | JGI IMG/M metagenome (GOLD analysis project Ga0310694, IMG submission 203884) | Sheep rumen microbial communities from Palmerston North, Manawatu-Wanganui, New Zealand - 1742 DNA GHGhigh gp2 (v2) (version 2) | ecosystem: Host-associated > Mammals > Digestive system... | reverse complement strand
CATGCTGATTACCTCCTTACAGATTTCAATTCATTATAACATACGCCGCATAAAATGCAAGAATCAGTTTGGGGCGAAAGTGTAAAGAAGTCGAAGAAGGGGCAAAGGGGTCTACCTTTGGCGGGCCTCTTTTTTTCGACAGCGGATGGATGGCAGGATAGGGGAAAAAGGGGGTGAAAAGGGTGGGCCTCAATACGTTTCCCCTGGAGAAGGCCGCGCCGCCCAAGCGGGATCTGGCGCGGAGCCTGTTTCTGCTGCCCGTGGACAGCATTCGCCCCAACCCGGACCAGCCCCGGCGGACCTTCCGTCGGGAGGAGCTCCAGGAGCTGACCTTGAGCATCGCCCAGGTGGGGCTCATCCAGCCTTTGACCGTGCGCCAGGCCCCGGGCGGGTACGAGCTCATCTCCGGGGAGCGGCGCTTGCGGGCCTGCCAGCTGCTGGGCCTTCGAGAGGTGCCCTGCATCGTGGAGCAGGCGGATGCGGAGAAGAGCGCCCTCATGGCCCTCGTCGAGAACGTGCAGCGGGCGGACCTCAGTTTCTGGGAGGAGGCGGAGGGGTATCGGCGGCTGCTGACCATATATGGCCTCAGCCGGGAGGAGCTGTGCCGCCGGATCGGCAAGAGCCCCGCGTTCCTCTCCAACAAGCTCCGGCTGCTGAAGCTTTCGCCCCAGGTCCGGGCGGCGGCGGAGCAGGGGGGCTTGAGCGAGCGCCACGCCCGGTGCCTGCTGGCCCTGGACGCCGAGGCGGACCAGCTCAAGCTCATAGAGCGCATCGCCGGCGAGGGCTGGAGCGTGCGCCAGGCGGAGGCCTTCGTGGCCCGGGCCGCCCCCCGGCCCAAGCCCCTGCGGGTCCTGCGGCTCACCAAAGACTGCCGCCTGTTCCTCAACGGGCTCGAAACCCTCCTTGCCCAGCTCCGCCAGGCGGGCATGGGGGCCGAGATGGAGACGGAGAAGCGGGCGGACGGCCTGGACGTGACCATACACATCCGCACCCGATAAGGAAAACCATGATATATTGAGGAAATCGGTTGTTTCCGGGTAAATACCGTGGTATCATAGGAGGGTGAACGAGTCCGAATTCTACAAGGCGACCCAGAGCCGCGCCCTGAAGGGGCCATATCTCCTCCACGGCGAAGAGGAGCTGACCAAGGCGGACGCCGTGGCTCGGGTGAAGAAGCTGTTGGACCCGGGGGTGCTGGATCTGAACTTCCAGAGCCTCCGGAACCCCGACGCGCCCACGCTCCTTTCCGCCGCAGACCAGCTGCCCTTCTTCGACGAGCTCCGGCTCATCCTGGTGGAGAGCTGGGACGACGCCCTGATCGACGCTCTGGAGGAAAAGAACCGGCTGCTCGCCATGGCGGACACGTCCGTGATCCTGTTCGTATACCGGGGGGAGTGCCGCAAGACCAACAAGCTCTTCAAGGCCCTGGCCCCGGAGAACCGGGTGGTGGTCTTCGAGAAGCTGACCATGGAGCGGGCCGTGAACATGCTCCTAAGGGAGTCGGCTCTGCGGAACGTAGGCCTCGACAGGGCCACGGCCCAGGCGCTGATCGACCGGGTGGGGTTCGACGCCTATCGGTTGAAGAACGAGTTTTCCAAGGCCGCCGGGTACGTGGGCCCCGGCGGGACCGTGACCGTGGCCGTGCTGGAGGAGACGATCACCCCGTCCCCGGAGTACGACGCCTTCGAGATGTTGGACGCGCTGCTGGACGGGAAACGGAAGAAGGGGTACGCCATGCTCCTCAATGCCCTGGACCGGGGAGAGAGCCCGCTGAGCCTTGCCGGGTTCCTGGAAGGGCGGCTGAAGCTGATTTTGAGCGCCCGGGAGCACCTCGATCGGGGGCTGGACCCCCGCGCCGCCGCCCGGCAGCTCCCCGGCAGCCCCTACGCCGCCCAGATCGCCGTGAAGAACGCCCAGAAGCGGACCACCGGGTCCCTGCGGCAGGCCGTGGCCGCCTTCGCCGCCGTGGACGGGAACATCAAGCAGGGGATCTATCGGGACCGGGATGCGCTGCTCCTGGCCGTTATGAATACCTTTGAAAAGAAAGAGGAGGACAGAAAATGAAATTTGCCATCATCGGCTGCAACTCCGAGGACGCCATCACCTTCCCCCACCACACCGAAGTGGTCACCACCCCCTACGGCAACGCCCGGGTCATCCACGCCACGCTCCCCAACGGCAAGGAGGTGGATTTCCTGACCCGGCACAGCATCTGCCTCCAGGAGGACGCCTACGAGACCAACTTCAGGGCCAACATCTTCGCCCTGTACCTCTGCGGCGTGACCCACATCGTCAGCATCTCCGTCATGGGCACCTGCGACTATTCCTTCCGGCTGGGCAGCTTTTGCCTGGTGTCCGATTTCATCGATTTCACAAAGCTCAGGGAGAGCTCCTTCCGCATGGAGCATCGGCTGGTCCGGCACGCGGGCATGGACGACGTGTTCGACGGGCGCATGACCGGGGCCCTGGAGGAGGTCATCCTGGGGGAGAAGATCCCCTACGAGGGCCGGGTGAACTACGCCTGCGTGGACGGGCCCCGACACGAGACCGCCGCCGAGGCGCGGATGATGCGGGCCCTGGACGCCCAGGTCATCGGCAGCACGCTGGTGCCCGAAGCGCCGCTATGCCGGGAGGTGTGCATCAAGTACGCGTCCATCGGCATCATCGCCCGGTACGCCACGGGCATGGACCAGGACGTGACCGATGAGGACCTTTTGCGCATCTCCGCCCAGCACAAGGGCCGGGCCCTGGACGTGGCGCTGAAGATGATCGAGAAGTATTCGGAGTGATCCTTTCTCTTTTGCCGCTTTTTTCTCTTCGGTGAAGAGATAAAAGCGGCGCAAAAAAGAGAAGCACAAGGGGATTTCTTGGGCTTCTTCACATATCGTCTTATCTTCTTAAAGTTCTTTGGGTTGCACCCTTTCTTTCAAGAAAGGGTGCAAATTATATTCTTTCCTCTATTTATAAAAGATATTCCAATACACCGGGCCCCACATGTTCAACAGCATGCACAGCAGGATCAGCGCCGCCTTCCAGCCCCGGAGGGGCCTGCGGGTCAGGCCCATGGCGGCCAGGATACCCACGTAGGGGATGAAGTCCATGGCGTAGCGCATACCGAACTGGGCGAACCCGTTCCCGTAGTTCATGAGGAAGGGCACCGCGCAGACCACCGCCGTGGCGAGGAGGAACCAGGTGAGCTTGTCCCGCCGGTACGGGGCCCGGACCGCGAAATACAGGGCCGGGGACAGGTGGGTCAGCGACACCCCCGCCAAGGTGGGGATCACGTAGGGGTACTCCTTCGTGAACTCCGGCCCCAGCAGGAAGATGGAATAGAGGTTGTACCGCACGTGCTTTACTTGCAGCGGCCCGCCCACCTCTTTCTCCGCCGCCTTCAAAAACGCCAGCTGCTCCCCCTTGGGCAGGGTCTGCATCTGGTTATACCGGTCCCGGTACAGGTCCTTCAGGTGGGTCAGGTTGTAGCCCTTGTCCATGATGGTGCCGAAGCGCACGTAGTTGTAGAGCATGTACAGGCCCCCGGGGATGGCCGCCCCCAGGCAGAAGAACAGGAGGGACCTGATTCGCGCCTCCCGCTTGTATCGGGTCAGGATGTACCCCCCATAGAACAGAGCCCCCAGCAGGTTCGGCATCCGGCAGGTGACCGCACAGGCGTAGAACACGCCCGAGAGGAACAGGTGTATATCCTTTCGCCGGTTTTCTGGCACGGTGAGGAAAGCCATGCCCACCAGCAGGAAGAACCAGCTGGACACATGCCCCAGGAACCAGCCGTGACCCAGGGCTGCCAGGAAGCAGTGGACCGTACCGAAGGTGAGGAGGGCGGCGCACCAGATCCGCTCCCGCCGGTCCCGGCCGATGCCCATCCGGGTGAAGACCAGGTAGGCGAGGGACGTGTTGGCCGCGCCGAGGCCAAGGGACAGCCAGGCGATGTTGAACCCGTTCACGCCGAACAGGGCCACGAAGGGCAGGCACAGGAGGGCCGGGCCCGGCGCAAAGTGCATGTACACGTGGCCGCCGAACTCCACGGACTCGAGATACGCCGGCATGCCGTCCACGTACAGGCGGCCGTGGAGCAGCGCGTCGGCGAGATAGTTGTAGTTGTTGTAGAAGACGAAACTGTGGTCGTTCAGCAGAAACAGGACCAGGAAGCTGGCGAAAAACAGCGCCAGGCAGGTCGGGCCCTCCCGGGGCGCCGCCTCCAGGGCTTCCAGCTCCCAAACCTCCCTTTCCACCAGCTGCCGGCACCGGCAGTAGATCCGATCCAGGCAGAACAGGGCCAGCAGGAACAGGAACAGGGCGCCCATGGTGCCGAAATATCCATAGTTAGGTGCCATTTTGCCGCTCCTTTCCCCTCGTCCTGCAGGATCGTCTGCTTGTGTCATTGTACCCCAAGGCGCGCCCCCTGTCAACGCGTAGGCGCGGCCCCAGCCAAAAACGCCCATCTGTCGTGATTTCGCTTTTGCTCCCCCTGGAGGCCATTTATCCACACCCGAGCCCGGAAAATTATCCACATTGTCCACACCCTTATCCACCATGCCCGGGAATTTCAGCGTTTTTGGCTGTGGATAAGGCCGTGGACGGGCGTGCGAAAGGCTGCCGCCGGTCCTATGGGCTCGGGACCGGTGCGGCAGCCTTCCGCGGATCATGAGGTCGGGGCACATTGCAGGGCGGAGGGGGCCGTCCTGCAAGATTGAGGATGATCTTTTTTCTGTGCCGCTTTTTCTCTTTAGACAAAGAGAAAAAGCGGCGGAAAAAGAGAAACTCAACTGGGGTAATGGCAATAGCGGACGAATCGCTTACATTAGGTAAAGTTCTTTGGGCCTGCACCCTTTCTTTCAAGAAAGGGTGCGAGCTTCCAATGGATTCCTATATTTATCCCGCTTTCTTCCCCTGCTCCTCCATCAAGAGCTTGTCCGCCACGAGCGCGATGAATTCGCCGTTGGTGGGTTTGTCGTTCTTGCCGTAGATGTTATAGCCGAAGAGGGCGTTCAAATTCTCGATCTTGCCCCGAGTCCAGGCCACCTCGATGGCGTGGCGGATGGCCCGCTCCACCTTGCTGGGGGAGGTGTCGAAGCGCTTGGCGATGCCCGGGTACAGCTCCTTGGTGATCCGGTTGATGAGGTCCGGGTCGTTGTACACCAGGCGGATCCCCTCCCGAAGGTAGTGGTAGCCCTTGATGTGGGCCGGGATCCCCGCCACCAGGAAGATGGCCGTCACCTTCTCCTCGAAGGACCGGTGGGTGGGGGCGTAGGGCATGACGCCCCCTTTCACCGGCTCTCCTTCCAGCGTCTCCAGCAAGCGTTTTGAAATGGTGTCCGGGTCCACGGGCTTCACCATATAGTATCGGGCGCCCAGGGCGCAGCAGCGGCGGACCATGGCCTCGTTCTTCAACGCGGAGATCACCACCACCGCCGGCGCCGGGTCCAGGGGCAGCACCGACAGTTGCTCCAAAACCGCCAGCCCGTCCGCGTTGGGCATGATGAGATCCAGCGTCATCACGTCGTAGGTCTTCTCCCGAAGCTTCTTCAGGGCCTCCCGGCCGTCCTGGGCCGTGTCCACCTCCGAAAACCGGTCCTGACTCAGCAGATACCCCTTCACGCTCTCCGTGAACTGGGTGTTGTCGTCGATCAAAAGTGCTTTGTACTTTGCCATGTTCCTTCCTCCTTCGCTGTGCTTCGATTGTACCATCCCCCTCCCCAAAGGGTTAGAGTGCAAATTCAGCGACCCCTGGCGAATGGATAGCGAATAAAGGTGGGTATTGTTTCGTTCCTTTTCTTTTCCGTGAAAAGAAAAGGAACCGAAAAGAAAAGCACAAAGGGGGGAACTGTATGGGTATGCAAAAGGTTTCCAGCAGAAAAGATTTTGCGGGCGATTCGTGATTCACCCCTACGGGGAATGAATAACTTGCGTGGTGCTGTAGGGCTGGGGCGCTTGCTCCGCCCGCCGAATCCAACAAAAAAGCGGTCCCAGGGGACCGCTAAGGACGGGTATGGACAGCTTACTGTCCCAGAATCTGCCTTTTCTTTTCCTCAAATTCCTCCTGGGTCAGGACGCCCTTGTCCAGAAGGTCCTTGAAACGGGTCAGTCGCTCTATTTTGCCCGAACCAGAGAACATGGTTCCCGTAGCCAGCGCGGCTTTTCCTTTGTTAGAGGAGAAGGCGACACCTAGCAAAACAGCGCCGGCTATAAACAGCACTGTAAAAAGAACGCTCTGCAAGGTGAAAGACGCTTTTATCGTCCCCAACTGGGACATAATTCTAAACAGTATATAGAATACAGCGGAAAGGATGCCCAGGGGTTTGGACGTTTTGGGGGACAGTCCCGCCACGGCCAGCAGCGCAAAGGCGATAAGCTCCACCACCAGAAAGGGTATAAAGTAACCATGCCGTACGTTCAGCAAAAGGCTACGCCCTATGCTTATGACCAAAACGACTCCGCCCACCAGAGACAGGATAGGGAGGGATGCAAAAAGGCTGACAGCTATCAGCAAATAGCCCAAGGCAAAGACAATTGACCAAAGGGTCAAAGAACTGGAAAAGATCAATGAAAGAATCCCCAGTAGCGCAAACAAGGTCCCAGCCACATATTGTAATGTCTTTTTGTTCTTCATGCGCTCCTCCTCACATCCTGGCCAAAAGGTCCTTCTTCATCTTCTCGTATTCCTCGTCGTTCAAAACGCCCTCGGCGTGCAGCTTGGACAGCTTTTCTAGATCGTCATAGGAGGAGGAAGAGGTGACGGCCGCAGTCTTTGCGGTCTCCTCATAGGGGGAGCCATCCGCCGGGCCCAGGCTGCCGGTGGCAATCCGGATGATGTCGATGATGTACAGGATGCCGAAACAGCCCGCCGTCAGGAGCTTGAGCACGCCGAAGCCCGTATAGCCCAGATAGAACCGATCAACGCCCAAGCCGCCCACCAAAATGGATAAAATCAGTGCCGTAGTTTTGTTTTTCATCTTTTCACTCCTTAAATGTATTACTAATCTATCTAATTAGTATCTGTATTGTAATATATTTTGCCTATTTGTATCAATCTATACTTGATACAAAAGGAAGGATAATACATATGAAGCAGGAACCTTTGATTATCAAAAAGCGAGGCGAGGATGGGAACCGCATCATTTCCGTCCGCATTCGGGAGGACATTCTCGCCAAGCTGGACAAGCTGTCCACCGAAACCAACCACTCCCGCAACGAGTTGATCAATTTGATCCTGGCCCATGGGGTGGACAACATCGAGATACAATAACCCTTTTGACACACAAAAAACGCCTCCCGTCTCAAACGACAGGAGGCGCTTGTTTTTTATTTTGGTGAGTTTCTCTTTTTCGGCCGCTTTTGCTCTTTGTATAAAGAGAAAAAGCGGCAAAAGAAAACGGTCATGCCTTCCTTGCTCTGGGCAGCCAGTAGTCCCTGCCGTACACCAGGGCCTCCGCCAGCAGGCACACGGGCACGGCGGCGAACACGTCCACAGCCGAGTGCTGCTTCACGAAGCAGACGGACAGGCACACGCCCAGGACGAAGGCGGTCAGCAGGGCCTTTCCCCACCCGGGCAAGGCGCCGTCCTTGAGGCCTGCGGACAGGATCCCCAGGGAATAGGCCACGTGGAGGCTGGGGCAGACGCCGGTGCTGGTGTCGAAGGAATAGATGAAGGCTATGACCGCCGTGAGGAGGTTCTCCCGGGGGAAGACCTCGGGCCTAAGGTCCTGGCGGGTGGGCCAAAGGATGTAGCAGACCATGGCCACGGCCTGGGTGATCATGATGAAGGTCTGGATCGATCTAAACCGGGGCACGTCGAAGAGGAGCGTATACAGCAGGCTCCCGAACACCAGCGCGTACCAGCCCACATAGAACAGCACGAACCATTCGTTGAAGGGGATAAGATCGTCCAGCCCACAGTGGACGGGCGTGCATCTTTCCGCAGGGATCAGGTTCTCCGTGATGAAATACAGGCAGAAATAGACGATCCAGCCCCCCAGCAGCTTCAGATGGCTGAATCGGGGCTCGTTCAGCTTCCTCAGGGAAAATCCCCGGTAATCGTAGATCTGTCTCTTCATTTGGAATATACCTTCAGGGGGATATTCTTGGGATACTCGCCCTTGGGGATGTTGGGATAGGGCACCACGGTGTGCTCCGGCAGGGAAACGGCCATGGCGGTGACGGCGTCCATCAGGGCGCTCGAGATGCGGGCGCGCTCGACGTCCGGGGGGTTGGCGGGATCGTAGAGGATGGGCTCGCCGAAGGTCAGGACTCCCAGGGCCGGGGCCACGTACAGGGGCACGAAGGGCAGGGCCTTCCCGGTCTGCCTGTAGTACATGCGCCCCAGGTCGATGAACCGGTCCTGGAAGGCGTGGACGATGTTGTTGTGCTCGTCGTAGCACTCGGGAAAGATCACCAGCCGATCCCCGTCCCGAAGCTTCTGGGCGCTCTCCCGGAAGGTAGCCAGGGCCCGGGCGTCGTGGTACACGGCCACGGTGTGGGCGTTGTTGAACACGCACACGCTGAGGGGCACGATCAAATGGCTGAGGAGCTTATAGAACCAGCGGACGGCCCTGGGCTTGCCGGACCAGAAGTCCCGGTAGGCGTAGACGGCCACCTCCTCCTTATGCATCATCTCCCCGGCGCACCAGACCCAGTGCCGCCCGGGGGTATAGAGCTCGGCGGCGATGGGCCCGTACATCTGGGCGTGGTTCCCAACGATGATGCAGGGGCCCTCCGGCAGCTTCTCGGCCCCGGACAGCCTCCACTTGGGGGAGAAGAGCCAGACCCCAAACCGAATGAACCGATACGCCAAAGAGGTGGGCTTGTCGCCCACCTCCTCTTTCCACAGGGACGGCGCGCTCATTGCACGCCCACGCCCGCGTAGTTCTCCTCGTAGAACACGGCGGCGTTCCGGGCCTCGCTGAGCCAGTCCTCCTGGACGGCGTCCCATTCCTTCTGCTGCTGTTCCGCCAGGGCGGCGGCGGTGTAGGCCTCCGCGTCGTCCTCGAAGGCCGCGGTGCCGGCGGGCAGATCGGAAAGGCGCTTGATGAGATAGAAGGTGTCCCCCACCTGCAGGAGCTCCGAGACCTCCCCTTCCTTCAAAGCCGCGGCCGCGTTCCACACCTCCTGGGGCCACTCGTCGTCCTGGGCCTTGGTGTAGAAGATCACGTACCCGTCGGCATAGTTGTGGTACCCCACCACGCCGGCCAGGTCGGCATATTTATCGTAGGCGTCCCGCATGTCCATGCCCTCCAGCACGTCGGCCCGAGCCTTCTGGGCATTCTCCAGGATCTGCTGGAACATGCCGCCGTTCAGGGTCTGCAGCTCCTGATACCGGGCCAAGATCTCCGCCTGCCGGGCCTCGTCCTGGCCCCGCAGGACCAGCTTCCCATACTCCGCCTCCAGGTTGGTCATCTCCAGCTCGTTGGCGGCATAGGCGGCGCTGTCGGCGTCGTTCACGTTGAAGGTGATCACCTGCATGCGGCCGAAGCCCTCGGGCGTATACAGGGCGGGCGTATCCGACTCCCCGGCGCGATAGGCGCTGTACTGGCTCTTGAAGTTGGTGTAATCTGCCTCGAAGCTCTCCTTCTGCTCCGCCAGCTCCGTCTCGAACCAGGTCCGAGCCTGCTCCGCGGTGACGGTGACGCCCTCGTTGAAGGCCTCCCGGAGCATCTCGGTGAGGGCGTTCTCCTCATAGGAGGCTGTCATCTCCTCCAGCCACTGACTGAAGGGATAGCCGAAGTAGTCCGCCACGTCCTGCTCCAGGAACTCCCGGGCCTTCAGGGCCAGCTCCGCGGCGCCGGCGTCCTCACCGAGCTCCGCTTTGGCGTCGTCCAGGTAGTCCCCGGCGTATTCGGCGATGAGCTCCTCCACCTCCCGGGCCACCTGCTCCTTCTTCTCCTCGGTGAGCTTGAGGCCCATCTGCTGGGCCTTCCAGGGCAGCACCTTGGCGGTCAGCAGATCCTCGATGATCATGCTCCGATACTGCTGGATCTCCTCGGCGGTGGTGGGCGCGGTGAGGCCGTAATAGCCCATATACTCCACGATGGTGTTGTAGCTGCTGCGGACCTCGCCCACGGTGACGGTAAAATCACCCAGGGTGAAGGCGGGCAGGGCGTCCGTCTCGCTGGTATCGGCCGGTTCCTCGGCGTCAGCGGCGGCCGTCGCGACGGCGGCGGGCTGCGTCTCCGCCTTCTCCGCCTTTTCCAGGCACCCCGCCGTGCTCAGGATCATCAGCGCGCACAGCAGCAGCGCAAAAAGTTTGTTCCTCACGTTTCCTGTATCCTTTCTTCTGTATGCTTCGCCCCATTATACCCTCTCGTCCGGCCGGTTGCAATCCGCCAGAATGGAAAGAAATTGTGGCAGTTTTTTTACGAATTCGTCTGCGCTGCGGCCCTTCACGGCGATCTCCACGGCCGCTGGGTCGCCTCCGAGGAGCCGGGCCCCCTGCTCGTTGGATAACGCCAGCAGGAGCTTGCCCCCGTCGGGCCGGGCGCTTTTGTCGTATTTCATGACCACCTTCCCCGGCTTCACCGTCACGGACAGGAACCCGGCCCGGGCCCCGAGGTGCTTGATGAGGGAAAGGCGCATGAGCCGCTCCACGCTGTCCGGGAGATCCCCGTACCGGTCCGTGAACTCGTCGTACATGTCGTCGAACATAGCCTCGTCCTCGATCTCGGCGATGCGCTTGTACATGGCCATCCGCTGCAGCTCCCCGTTCACGAAGCCCTTAGGCACGTAGGCGTCCCCGGGGGCGTCCACCGCCGTGTCGATGAGGGGCGGGGCGTCCCGGCCCGTGGCCTGGTCCACCGCCTGGCGGATCAGCTTGCAGTAGTATTCATAGCCCACGTCGGAGAGGTGCCCGTGCTGCTCCGCCCCCAGCAGGCTCCCGGCGCCCCGGATCTCCAGATCCCGCATGGCCAGCCGGTATCCGGCCCCGAACTGGGTGAACTCCCGCACCGCCAGCAGCCGCTTTTGAGCCACCTCGGACAGGGACCGGCTCTGGGGCACGGTGAAGTAGGCGTAGGCGATCCGGCTGGACCGGCCCACCCGGCCCCGGAGCTGATAGAGTTGGGCAAGGCCCAGCTTGTCCGCGTCCAGGACCACCAGGGTGTTGCAGTTGGGTATGTCCACCCCGCTCTCCACGATGGTGGAACAGAGGAGCACGTCCGCCTCCCGCTGGATGAAGGACAGCATGGCCTGTTCGAGGGCGTGCTCGTTCATCTGCCCGTGGGCCATGAGAAACCGGGCTTCCGGCACCAGCTCCTGGAAATGGGCGAGGGTGCTCTCCATGCCCAGGACCTTGTTGCTGACCAGGAAGACCTGGCCGCCCCGAGAAAGCTCCCGCCGGATGGCGGCGGCGATCTGGGCGTCGGTATACTCCACCACGTAGGTCTGGACCGGGAACCGGTTCTCGGGCGGCGTCTCGATGACAGACACGTCCCTGACCCCGGTCATAGCCATGTTCAGGGTCCGGGGGATGGGCGTAGCCGTCATGGTCAGCACGTCCACCTGGCTCCGCAGGGCCTTGATCTGCTCCTTGTGGTTCACGCCGAAGCGATGCTCCTCGTCGATGATGAGGAGCCCCAAGTCCTTGAATTTCACGTCCTTGGCCAGGAGCGCGTGGGTGCCGATGACCATGTCCAGCTCCCCGGAGGCCAGGGCTTTCTTCACGGCCTCCCGCTCCTTGGGGGTCTGGAACCGGGAGAGGCAGCCCACGGTCACCGGGAAGGCGGCGAACCGCTCCGACACGGTGGCGAAGTGCTGCTGGGCCAAGATGGTGGTAGGGCACAGCAGGGCCGCCTGCTTCCCGTCCTGGACCGCCTTGAAGGCCGCCCGGATGGCCACCTCGGTCTTGCCGTAGCCCACGTCCCCGCAGAGCAGCCGATCCATGGGCCGACGGCTCTCCATGTCCGCCTTCACCTCCCGGATGCACCGAAGCTGGTCCGGGGTCTCCTCGTATGGGAAGGCGGCTTCCAGCTTTCGCTGCCAGGGGGTGTCGGGAGCATAGGCGAAGCCCTGGATGGAAGCGCGCTTGGCGTATAGGGCCGCCAGGTCCACCGCCAGCTTTTTCGCCGCGGCCCGGGCTTTCTGGACCTTCTGCTGCCACTCGCCGCCCCCCAGCTTGCTCAACGCCGGGGCCACGTCCTCGCCGCCGGAACCCATATACTTCTGGATCCGGTCCAGCTGGTCCGTGGGGATATAGAGCTTGTCGCCGCCCTTGTAGAGGAGCAGCAGGTAGTCCCGGGTGCTGTTCTCCACGGTCAGCTGCTCCACGCCCACGAACCTGCCCACGCCGTGGGCCTCGTGGACCACGTAGTCCCCCACGGTCAGATCGGAAAATTTGAGCCCGCTCTTCTTCTTCCGGGGCCGGGACAGGCGCTTGCCGAAGAGCTCCGCCCCCGTGAGCACCAGGAGCTTCTGGGCCGGGCACAGGAAGCCCCGGGGCAGGCTCTCCCGCAGGATCAGCACCTCACCGGGCTCCACGTCCCGGTTCAATTCGTCGCTGACGCCGCAGCGGATCTCGTCCTGGAGGCTTTGGAGCAGGGCGTCCGCGCTTTCGCCGCCGTACAGAAGGGCGCTGCCGCCGGATTGCCGAAACCGCTTCAGCTCCCGGACCAGCTCCCCCATGTCCCCCAGGTACATGGGGGCCCCCTCCAGGGTGAAGGTCACCCGCATCCGGTGCTCCATGTCCCGGCTGGTGCGGAACAGGGAATAGACCGCCCCCGTCCGCCGGGTGTTCAGCACGGGGATGAGGTACCCTTCCTCCCGCAGCAGCTTCGCCTGCTTGGGATGGCCCTCGCCTCGCTCCAGCATGGCGGTGACGGACTCGAGGAACAGGGTCCGGCCCGTCCGCGCCTCCTCCAGCACCCGGTCCGGCTCCAGGACCAGTTTGAAACAATCTTTGGGGAGATAGTCGTCCAAAGACGATTCCTCCTCATAGAGCAGGGGCAGCAGCACGTCCGCCCCCAGGGTGGGTCGCTCCTCGGCCCAATCCTCCCGCTCCCGGTCGAAGCCCGCCCGATCTCCCAGGGCCTTCAACGCCTGGCGGACCCGGGTCCCGGGCTGGGGCGTCTCGAAAGCGGGGGGCAGCAGCACCCTATCCGTCTGTCGGATGGACCGCTGGGAAGCGACGTCGAACCAGCGAAGCTGGTCCACCTCGTCGTCGAAAAACTCGATCCGGCAGGGGTCCTCCCCCTGGGGCGGGAACACGTCCAAAATGTCGCCTCGGAGGGCCACCTGGCCGGGGCCCTCCAGCATGTCCACCCGCTCGTAGCCCGCCGCCACCAGGTCGGAAAGCAGGGCGCGGGGCTGCAAAACGTCCCCCCGCTTCACCACCTTCACCTGGGAGATGAAGGCCTCCGGCGGGGCCAGCCGCTCCATGAGCGCCCCTGCGCAGGAGACGATCAGGGTGGGCACGCCCAGTACCAGCCGGGACAGGACCCCCAGCCGCTGGCTCCGGCGCTCCGGGGCCGCCGCCTGCACGTGGACGAGAGGCAGCTCCCGGGGCAGAAAGGGCAGGGCGTCGGGCCGATAGGCCTTGATTTCATTGTACAGTTCAACGGCCGCCGCCTCGGTGTCCAGGATCACCAGCGCGGTCCTGTCCTCGCCGAGGGCCGCGAACACGGGCGCCCGGGCAGCGTCGGGCAGGGAAAAGACCGCCGCCGGGCCCCTTCCCTCCTTCAGCCCCGACAGCAGCTCCACCACCGCCGGGTCCTTCTTCAGTTGTGCGATCAGCCGATCCGTCATTCTTCCGCCTGGGTCTGCCGGGGATTCTTCTCGTGGCGCTTGTTGAAGCGGCTCTGGGCCCCCTCCACGTCCCCCCGCACGATGAGCTCCGCCGCGTCCGCCGCCTT
>Ga0310694_10004250_pt1 | contig 13857 bp, 13 predicted proteins | sample 174DNAGHGhighgp2_FD_203884 | JGI IMG/M metagenome (GOLD analysis project Ga0310694, IMG submission 203884) | Sheep rumen microbial communities from Palmerston North, Manawatu-Wanganui, New Zealand - 1742 DNA GHGhigh gp2 (v2) (version 2) | ecosystem: Host-associated > Mammals > Digestive system... | reverse complement strand
CAAGACAACAGGCGAGGTGAAGTATCTGGATAAGCTTTACGAGAACTATAAGTGGGCTGACGAGCTAATGTACGACAAGGAGGTGCACCTCTACTTCCGCGATGCCAAGTACATCTATCCCAAGGCTAAGACGCGCAATGGCGGCAAGGACTTCTGGGCACGTGGCGACGGTTGGGTGCTGGCTGGTCTGGCCAAGGTGCTCGCCGATATGCCCAAAGACTACAAGCACCGTCCTTTCTTTGAGCAGCGTTTCTGCGAACTGGCCGAGGCTGTAGCTTCGTGTCAGCAGCCTGAGGGCTACTGGACGCGCTCCATGTTGGATAAAGATCATGCCGAAGGTCCTGAGACATCGGGTACCGCCTTCTTCTGCTATGGTCTGCTCTGGGGTATCAATCACGGCCTGCTGTCGAAAGATCGTTTCGTGCCTGTGATGGAGAATGCCTGGGGCTATCTGGTACGCAAGGCCTTGCAACCTTCGGGGGCAGTGGGTTTCGTACAGCCTATCGGTGAACGTGCCATTCCTGGACAGCAGCTCTCTGAACAGAACGAGGCCAACTTTGGCGTGGGGGCTTTCCTGTTGGCTGCCTGCGAACATCTGCGCTATGAGGACGGTTCAGTAGGCGACGACACAGACGCCACTACGGTGAAAGTGACTGTCAAGAACGAGAGCAAGGAGTTCCGTCAGCAAGTGATTGAGATTGACGCCCAGACGGTCTATGACAAGTTGGGCATTCATGGAGGTCGTCAGTTCATCGTCTGTGATGTGGCAGGTCTCGAAGTACCTTATCAGCTGTCCAGCGACGGCAAGATACTGCTCGATGCCGGCGTAAGGCCTAAGGGTATTCAGACTTTCACCATCTGCAAGGGCACGCCACGCGACTATCCTTCCGTTTGCTATGGTCGTCTGGTGCCTGAGCGTAAAGACGACTTTGCCTGGGAGAACGATCGCGGAGCCTACCGCATCTATGGTCCTGCCCTGCAGCGTACGGGCGAGAAAAGCTACGGTACCGATGTGTGGTCTAAGAACACTCCCGAATTGGTTATCGACCAGCGCTACTGGCTGGAGGATGTGGTGATGATGCCGCGTGTAGAACAGATGCGCAAGGAGAATCGTGCCAAGGGCGACCTGTTCTATCGCTCCATCTCGTATCATAACGATCATGGACGTGGTATGGACCTCTACAAGGTTGGACCCACACTGGGATGTGGCACTCCCGCACTCTTGGTCGATGGCCATTTGGTCTATCCCTACTGTTTTCAGAACTATCAGATTCTTGACAACGGTCCCATGCGTATGAGTGTGGCTTTCGACTATCAGCCTACGGCTGTGGCAGGCGACACCATTGTGGAACATCGTATCGTGACACTCGATAAAGGCTCCAACTTCAACCGCATGACGGTATGGTACGAAGGTCTTACAAAGCCCCAACAGCTGGCTTCGGGTGTCGTCATCCATTCCGAGGACAAGGAAAGCGTCGTGCTGGGAAAGAACTACGTGCAGTATGCCGATCCTACGGATAACGTGTCTGTCAACAACTGTCAGCTCTTTGTGGCTACGCTCTATCCTGATGGCGTCTCCAAGACCAAGAAGCTGCTCTTCAGTCAACCGTCGGGAGGCAACGAGGGTCATGCGCTGGGCATCCAGAACAACTACCAGGGCGAACCCTTTACCTATTATTTCGGCTCGGCTTGGTCCAAGTATGATGTTCGCAACCAGCAAGAGTGGCAACAGCGCATCGACTGGACCCTGCGCCTGCTGTCAGACCCGCTCCAGGTGAGTGTGGATTAACCCTAACACGTTTTGTATATGGAACTATACCTCGTCATCACTATCATCGCTATTATCCTCATGGCTGCCCTCGGCTATTATATGGGTGGTCAGGGAAAGAAAGAGTCGGCAGAGCGTTACGATGCTCAGCTCAAGGAACAGAAACAGTCGTACGAAGCTCAGCTTAAGGAACAGAAACAGTCGTACGAAGCTCAGATCAAGGAGTTACGTCAGTCCTATGACATGCAGATCCAACAGATCAAGGATGCCGACGAAGCTCAGAAAAAGCAGATGAAGGAGGCATACGAGCGTCAGCTGGCCACTTTAAAGGAAATGAACGAGGAGCAGGTGAAGAGTCAGCTGAACCTCATCAGGGAGCAAATGCAGACCACCTCTGAAAAGGTGTTGAAACAGCGCCAGGAAGAGTTGGGCGAGCGCAATAGGGAACAGGTATCAAAGATTATCGACCCGCTGCAGAAGAGTCTGAAGGATATGCAGGATGCACTCGACAAAACCAAGGAACAACAGACCGAGGCGCTGACCCGTTTGGACGAGACCATCAAGATCAATATGCAGAAGAGTCAGGAGATTGGTGAGACTGCTGACCGTCTGACGCGTGCCCTGACGGGAGAGGTTAAGGTGCAGGGCAACTTTGGTGAGCTGAAGCTGAAGCAACTACTGGAAGACCTCGAACTGAAAGAGGGCGAGCAGTATGACACCCAGGAGACCCTGCGCGACAAAGGCGGCAAGGGTGCCAAGGGCGACGATGGTCGCGGACTGATACCCGACTTCATCCTGCACTTCCCTAACAACCGCCACGTCGTTGTCGATTCAAAGATGTCGCTCACAGCCTACGAGCGCTATATGAACGAGACCGACGCAACGCCTGAGAAGAGTGCCTATCTGAAGGCCCACATCGACAGCGTCAGGGCACAGGTGAAACGCCTGGCCAGGAAAGAATATACCAAGTATCTGCCCGATGGCTACAACCGTCTTAACTTTGCCATCATGTATATTCCCATCGAAGGGGCGTTGAATCTGGCGCTGCTCAACGATACGTCGTTGTGGCGCGAGGCTTATGACGAGGGTGTCATGATTCTAGGTCCGCAGACCATGTATATGAACCTGCGCGTGCTGGAGATGATGTGGACGCAGGTGCGTCAGCTGAAGAACCAGCAGACCATGATCGATGCCGCCAACACCGTTATTGACCGTGTGCAGGACTTCGGTCTGAGGTTCATGGACGTAGAGTCGAGCATGAACGACACGCTCAAGAAGATGACGAAGCTGAAAATCACTACTGCCGACAGTGGACCCAGCATCATCACAGCTGCCAGGAATCTCATCAAGGCAGGAGCCAAGGAAAACAAGAAAAAGGCGTCGCTCGAAGAGATGGACGACACCTTGTTTATCGAAGCCGGCTTAGAAACCGATTAGTCCAGATGGAACAGCTCGGGTAGGGGGATGGTCACTGGCGAATTGTCAGGGTTCACCTCCATGATGTCGGCCATCATGTCCCACCACTTTTGCGTAATGGGGTCCACGTTTTCCGTGTCCTGTGAGTTGCCCTCCTTCGTGCACTCCTGATAGGCAAAGAGAATATTCGTGTCTTTGTCCCAGTAGATGCTGTAGTTCTGAACACCCTGCTCCTTGATCATCTTCACCAGTTCTGGCCAGATGGCAGCATGACGTTTCTGGTACTCTTCCTCGAAGCCTGGCTTCAGGAACATCTTGAATGCAAATCTTCGTGTCATAGCGGTTTATTTGGTTTATAGTTCATAGTTCATAATTCTCAGTTCTCAGTTTCAAATAGTAGCCTATTTTGTAGATTTTCAACAGTCTGATCCGTGGATGCTTCCCACACAGATTGCGTCGTTCCAGCTTGCCAAACAAGGTGTGCCACAGTCTGATGGCACCTCGGACCACCTTTAGGTGAATACCCTCTACGAAGGTGAGCAGGTTGGAGTAGCCGCGCAAGTCGTTCCTGAAAGCATGCAGCGTGCGAAGGCCCTCCTCCGTCTTGCTGACGAAATGCTCGTTGCTCTCAAACTTGCAGAAGCCCACCGTGTTGTCAATATGGCTGATGGCGATGTGGTTATGTCGCATGGTTTTTCCAAACAACACATCCTCGTAGCCGTAGGTGCGGAAGCGCTCGTCGAAAGGATGGGCCAGCATCACCTCGCACCTCACCATGAAGTTGGCCGTGTGGAAATGTTGGTAGGGACGCTTCTGCCTTTCTTCGGCCGTATGCTGGTGTGCAGAGGCTTTCTCGTAGAGGTAGCGCAGGTTGCTGTCCTCGCCCGTTCCTATATGATAGCCCCCATAAACCACCTGCTGGTCGTCCTCTGTGTTCAGATACGTTGCCAGGTAGTCGTCGTGCGTGATGGTCATGTCTCCGTCTATGAAGAGCAGCCACTCATATTGTGCTGTCTGCGCTAGGAAGTTGCGTATGGCAGCCCTGCCCACGTTCTGTTGGCGGACTATGAAACGGCAATGGGGTAGGGTGCTGATGCTACTGTTCACCGTCACGCAGGCACGATTCGATGACCCGTCGTCGGCTACGATGATCTCGTAGTGCTCCAGGTCGGCCAGCTGTTGTGCCTGTCGGCTCAGGCTCTCCACCATCTGCCTACAGTCACCGTTATAAACAGGTATCAGAATAGATATCTCACGCTTCATGGCGACAAAAGTACAAAAAAATTTTGGAGTGTGCAAATTATTTTGTACCTTTGCACCCGCTTTCACGAGTTGGAGGCATGAAATTCATTTTTTAACAACAAAACAAACAAAACAAAATGGCAACAAAAATCAGATTGCAGCGCGGCGGTCGTAAGAGCTATGCTTTCTATCGCATCGTTATCGCCGATGCTCGTGCACCACGTGATGGTCGTTTCACTGAGAAGATTGGTACTTACAATCCTAACACCAATCCTGCCACGGTAGACTTGAATTTCGACCGTGCATTGTATTGGCTGGAGGTTGGCGCTCAGCCCACCGACACCGTTCGTAACATCCTGAGCCGTGAAGGCGTTATGCTGATGAAGCATCTCCGTGGCGGCGTGAAGAAGGGTGCTTTCGATGAGGCTACAGCTCAGAAGAAGTTCGATGCATGGAAGGCTGACAAGCAGAAGGGTCTTGAGAAGGTCGCTGCTGACGAGGCTAAGGCTAAGAAGGACGCTGCTGCTAAGGCACTTGCTGAGGAGAAGAAGGTCAACGAGGCTATTGCTAAGAAGGTGGCCGATAAGAAGGCTGCTGCCGCAGCTGCTGAGGCTGAGGTTGAGGCTCCCGCAGAGGCTGAGGCTCCTGCAACCGAAGAGGCTCCCGCTGAGGCTTAATCATTCAAGCTCGCAAACAATTAATCCCTGAATAGCTTCCGCTGTTCAGGGATTCTTTTATTCTCTAACTTCTAGCAAAGCGATAACTTCTCTAACTTCGTTCGCTCCAGCTTTGCTGGCTTTTACAAAGCGAAGCGACTAAAAGAACTTCTCTAACTTCTCTGGTTACAACGCCTCGTCCTCGGGTCGTTCTATTCTGCGGTTAGCAGACGGCAGGTGCCATTTCTTGCGCAGATAGGCCTCCTTGCGGGCCTCGTAGTCGCGCTGGTGCTGTTCCAGATAGCCGTCAGCCATAGCGTTTCCTTTTATTTGAACTTGGCGTAAACCACGTTGACGGTGATGGGCTGGTTCTGGCCGCCTACCAGTCTGGTCGATGCCAGTGCCATTGAGTTCTCTACTCTTGTCACCGTCGACGAGGTGGTGGTTACGCTGACAGGTACCAGTGCCACCTTGTTCCAGTTGGGGTGGTTAACTTCCCACTCTGGGTCTTCCTTCATTCCTTCCTCACGCAGTCGCCACAGTTCGGTAATCAGGTTCGAGATGTTCGAGTAGGTGTAGCAGTTGGGGTTCGACGTGCCGTATGACGACACGAACGAGGTGATGTTGTCGGGCAGTTTGTTGTTCTCAAAGAAGGTGTAAACGCTGTCGCGCTGTACCATCAGCAGGGTCTGCGGTATGCTGAACATGCGGGCGTCGGTAGTCAGGTTGTTCAGGCGCTGGAACACGATCTTTGTCGAGATGAGCGAGTCGTTCTTGTGGCTTGCCTTGATGTCGCTCACGGGCAGCGTCACCTCGGTGAACAGTCCTGCAGGTGTCTTCAGGTAGGTATAGTCCGTCTCTTCAGCCAGGTTGCGAATGACGTTCATGTCGTTCTTCACGTGTACCGTTTGTAATACCTCCTGCGTGCCGGCCAATGTCAGTTGTCCAGTCTTGGTGGTGTTGCTTTCTTCATAGGTGTAGTACACGCGCAGTCCAATGTTCGTCACCTGTGAGTAGAAGCCTATGCCGTCGGTCACCTCGAAGAAGAAACCTGGGCAAACGTTCTGTGCAAACTGGTACGAGTTGCTGAAGTACTCTGGATGGTCATAGTACTGGTGCATCAGGTAGGTGCCGTAGTTTGTGTAGGTGTTGCCCTCGGTATCGGTGTAGGGCTGGTTCAGCGTGATGTGAATGCTGTTCAGGTAGTTCGTTGCCGAGCGCAGCGAGTCGCTGACGGTCATGTCGGTATAGCAGAACACCTTGCTCTTGTCCAGTCCGTCGGTTCTGATGAGTCCCTCCTTCACGGGGTCGAAGTTGGAGTAGTAGCGTTTTTCTGCCAGTGGCTCTTTCAGCTCGCGCACGCGCAACTTCATAGCGGTGAGGTTGTTGTCACTCTTGAAGGGCGACTCTATGTAGAGTATCAGGTCGCACGAGTCGGCCGAGGCTCTTCCGCCGGCACGTCCCACAATATCTTCCTCAGCGACTATATAGGTATTTTCCAGCAGGTGAAACTGCGTGGAGAACTCGCTGGTGACGTCCGACTCGGTCTCTGGGTCTTTCACCTTTCCGAAGTAGCAGGTATTGGCCAGTGACAGCACCGAGTCGGCTACGAAGGTGCGTGTCTGTGCCTCGTAGCTGGTGGAGGTGACTATCAGCTCGTCGTTGCTGTTGGTGATTGACGATCCAATGGTTTCCGTCTCCTCATCGCAAGAAGCAACGGCCATTGCCATCATAGCAACAACAGCCAATGAAAATGTCTGTTTCATGAGTAATTGCGTGTTAGTCCTTACAATTCGGTTCTACTCTTCCTCTGCCTCTTCTTTGTCAGGACAGATCATGTCGTAGAACGATTCGTATGCGTCGGCAAAGTCTTCCTTGTGGGTCAGCAGGGGCGTGCCGCTCTTCTTGGCATAGTCCACCAGTTCCTTGCCCACCTTCTTGCTCGACACGATGATGCCGTCGCTGTAGTCGATGGCCAACTTGCCCAGCTCGGTCACGTTGAAGTCGCTGTTGTATTTCGACAGCAGCTCGGTCTTCGCGTCGCGGAAGTCGATGCATTGCTTGAAGTTCTCTCCCAGGTCGTCCACGGTGTTCTCGCTGAACAGCGAGGTCACCACCTTCGTATTGCTGAACGAAGGCTCCTCGCGGTAGGCCGTCTTCACGTAGAAAGGCACCACGTAGCTCATCCATCCTTGACAGTGGATGATGTCGGGCACCCAGCGCAACTTGTTCACCGTCTCCAGCACGCCACGTGCGAAGAAGATGGCACGCTCGCCGTTGTCGGCATAGGCGGCACCGTTCTCGTCAAACAGCATCTGGCGCTTGGCAAAATAGTCGTCGTTGTCAATGAAGTACACCTGCACGCGGGTGCCCACGATGGTGGCCACCTTGATAATCAGCGGATGATCGGTGTCGTCGATAATCAGATTCATACCCGACAAACGTTGCACTTCGTGCAGTTGTCCTCGCCTCTCGTTGATGTTACCCCACTTGGGCATGAAAGTACGAATCTCGTGGTTTTGCTCTTGAATAGCACGTGGAAGCTCGCGTCCCATCACCGACAAATTGTTGTCAGCCACATAGGGGGAAATTTCCTGGTTAATGAAGAGTATCTTCTTTTTAGTCATCAGAATGGTTGTTGAATCAATGCAAAGGTACGCATTTTTTGTCAGAAAAGCGCATCTTTTCTCAAGAAATTGCCTTATTTTATGGAAAAATGACAATTTATAAGCTAATTTTTAGCGTTTTTTTTCTATATTTGCTAAAAATGTTGTTATTTTGCACCCCGAAAAGCAAAAGAATTCTTTTTGATAATGAAAGTATTTTACAAGATTGTTGATCTTCAGAATGCACTCTTCGACGAACGCAAGCAGGGTCGCTCGGTAGGACTTGTGCCCACCATGGGCGCTCTCCACGAGGGTCACGCCTCGCTGGTTCGCCAGAGTGTGAAGGACAACGACGTCACGGTGGTATCCATTTTTGTCAATCCCACCCAGTTCAACGATAAGAACGATCTGAAAAACTATCCCCGCACCCTCGAGGCTGACTGCCAGTTGCTTGAGAAAACCTTTGATGAGGAAAACGAAAAATCGTCAACTCTCAAATCAATCTTCGTTCTGGCTCCCAGCGTCGAGGAGATGTACCCCACGCCCGATACGCGCCATTTTGAGTATCCTCCCGTGTCAACGGTCATGGAGGGTGCCCATCGTCCCGGCCACTTCAACGGCGTGTGCCAGGTGGTCAGCCGCCTCTTTTATATCGTCAAACCCCAGCGTGCCTATTTCGGTGAGAAAGACTGGCAGCAGATAGCCGTCGTCAAGGCTATGGTGCGCCATCTGGGTCTGGGCGTGCAGATTGTAGAGTGCCCCATTGTGCGCGATGCCGACGGACTGGCTCGCTCCAGCCGCAACACGCTCCTCACACCCGACGAGCGAGCCATCGCCCCCGCCATCTACAAAGCCCTGAAGAACAGCGTCACCTACGCCAAGAAGCATACCGTCCAGGAAACTCACGACCATGTCGTCAAGACTATCAATGCTGTCGACGGTCTCGAGGTGGAGTATTTTGCCATTGTCGATGGCAACACCCTGCAGGACGTCTCACAATGGGACGACACCCCCTACGTCGTGGGCTGCATCACCGTCTATTGCGGCAGCACCCCCATCCGTCTCATCGACCATATTAAATATAAGGAGTAATAACGAAAACGATAACGAAAACGAAAACTCTCAATATGCAGATAGAAGTACTGAAGTCCAAACTTCATTGTGTTCAGGTCACCGAGGCCAATCTTAACTATATGGGCAGCATCACCATCGACGAGGACCTCATGGATGCCGCCAATCTCATTGTCGGCGAGAAGGTCCAGGTGCTCGACAACAACAACGGCGAACGCTTCGAGACCTATATCATCCGCGGCGAGCGCGGCAGTGGCTGCATCTGTCTCAACGGAGCTGCTGCCCGCAGGGTCCAGGTGGGCGATACCATCATCATCATCTCCTATGCCACGATGGATTTCGAGGAGGCCAAGACCTTCCGACCCACCGTCGTGTTCCCTGAGAACAACCGCATAGTGGAAGGCTAATCGCCCATCCATACAGACAATAACAGTCGGAATGCATTTTTTTTGCATTTCGGCTTTTTGTTTAAAGAAAAAATGGTATCTTTGCAACGAATAAGAACCACAGTCACATGCATATACTTGAAATACCGTCTTTCTTCCCGCCCAGCGGAGGCTTGTTCTGCCTGGATCAGGCCAAGGCCTTGACTATGTTGGGGCACGAGGTGCGTATTCTGAGTAATGTGCAGTTGGGACTGGCCATTCACAAGAAGCTTTTCTTTACGCTTCCTTTCGGGCGCTATGAGCACGAGATGGCTGGTATCACGGTTCTCCAGTCGTATCAGCGAGGCATTCCCAAGGTTGTTCGTCCCAATGTGAAACGATGGGTGCGCATCGTGCTGTCTATGTACAAGGACTATGAGGCTAAGTATGGTCGTCCTGATATTCTTCACGCCCACTGTGCCAAATGGGCTGGATATGCTGCGATGAAGATTGGCCAGGAATACGGCATTCCTTACGTGGTTTCGGAGCATCTCTCCAAATTGCTGTTTGAAAACGAATTTGGGCCTGCACCCAGTCATGCTTGGCAGATTCCCCTGTTGAAGGAGTGCTATCAAAAAGCGAATAGGGTAGTGCCCGTTTCAGAGGAACTGGTCGACAGCCTTTCCTGTTACTTTGGCAAAGACTATCAATGGCAGGCTGTTTCCAACACGATTGATACCGACTTCTTCCACTATCAGCCTCGTGAGCCACTCTCGGATCGTCCTTTCCGTTTCTGTTGTCTGGCCAATTTCTGGCCCATGAAGGGCTATGATGTGTTGATGGCTGCATTCCAAAAGCTGAGGGCATCTGGATTGAATGTAGAACTTCATATCGCAGGCGCTGGAACAGACTCTGCGGCCTGTCGCGCCATGATGGCAGAAGGCGTGGTGACGCATGGTTTGCTGGATAGGAACGGGGTGCGCCACTTGCTTTATGATTGCGATGCCTTGGTGCTGGCCAGTCGTAGCGAGGTGCAACCATTGGTGTTGCTGGAGGCCATGAGTACAGGCATTCCCGTTGTCTCAACAGAGTGCGTTCCCCGTTGTCTGCGCATAGAGGGTGGTTCTGTGATAGTGCCTATAGACGATGTTGCAGCGTTGGCAGAGGCCATGAGAGTAGTTAGTCAACAGCACGACTTTGACGGAGCGACCGTGTCCAGAAAGATAGCAGAAATGGCTTCGCCTCAAGTCGTAGGCAGAAAGTTGGAACAACTGTTCAGCGAAATAGTTGCTTCAAAGTAACAATGCATCTTCTTGCTTGTAATCCCAAGGCCCACAGCCACTTATGGCGCATTACAAAACAAACGATAGCCACTTTCTTTGTCCTGCCTATCTTCCATTCCTTTTCACATTGCAGGGTCTCATGAAACAGTTGTTCGTCGTGTGCACGGAAAGCATGCATGCCCAATTCAAAGATACGATGAGCGAAATAGCGGTCTATGCGTGGACTGTGGAGATTGTATTTCTGGGAAAGATAGTAGCTTAAACTGCTCACTCGCTTGGTAAAGCGGAATAATTTTGAATGGTCAGCAGGCGAGGAAACGCTCTCTTCTCCAACGCTATAGTTCAATGTCCTTTCAGGAAGATAGGCAATGTCGCCGTGTTGTGCCATGACAAAGGCCACCTGTAGGTCTTCGCAACCAAACTCCTTGTTGCGGAACATGAATTCGTCTTTCTCCAGCTCAGCAAGAACAATCGCTTTCCGATAGAGGGAGGTACAAAGATGAACCACGGGAATCCTGGTTTGAACAATGATGTCCTCAAGCATCTCTGTTCCCTTGGTGACAGGGGCCGTAAATGGTTGACAATCACTCTCGGTAGTCAGTCCAGAGTCAACGTGAAAGTTGTTCCATGCTGTATGCACCAACGTGATATTAGGGCTCGTTTCCAAGATCGAAACCTCTTTCTCCAGCTTCTTGGGGTCGCTCCAGAAATCATCGCCGGCACAGTCAGCAATATATTCTCCCCTGCATTGAAGCATGCAGTCGAAGTAGTTGTTTACAGGCCCTTTGTTCTCCTTGTTCGCCAGAATCCTGATCGTGTCGGGGTGCTGCTCGGCATATCGTTTGCAGACGGCCAAAGTGTTGTCAGTCGAACAGTCTTCGCCAACCACAATCTCATAAGGCACATGACATTGCTGCATCAGGATAGAGTCCAGTGTGCGACCTATCGTCTCCTCCTGGTTATAGGTAATGACAATAACTGATATCGTTGGCTTCATGACCATCTTTCTAGTTCGCTACAAAAGTACACATTTTTTCCCTATCCGCCAAATGTTCAGATGAGAAATGATCATTCATAGCCGAACCCAACGATCACCGCCGATCTTTGATTCTTAAAACAGATATGCTATCGTCAGGATTCCGCTACTCTTCTCTTTCAGCCCTTCCTTTCCACCCCACGCATTCTTCCATGAGGCGCTGATGCGTATACAGCTGATGTCTACACCGGCACCAAGGTATATGCCAACTTTCATTCCATTACCATGATCCATGTCGAGGACTCCCTCAGTCACCTGACCGTTATCCCCCTGTCTGTGCTTGTATTCGACGTTCTTCTCCTTCATTCCCATATTTCCTGAGAATAGGAGACCGCCCTTAACAAAGGGCGTGATGCGCCTGTCGGGAGAAAATACATGGCTAAGACCTATGCGACCTGCCCACTCGTTAACGCTCATTTTCGGATGGACACCCTCTCGGTTTACCTTAGAGGACTCTAAACGATATGGTGTGTAGCTCAGTTCCACCTGTGCATTCAAGTTCCTACTGAAGCGGGGAAAATGAAGATCGGCACCTACGAGGAATGTCGGAGCGACACCTGAGTATGAGTATTCTGCATACCTCGTATCATTGACGACATTATAGTCATAAGATGGAGATGCGTATGAGGCGTAGGTGATGCCTGCTCCTACATAGAACCTGTGTAATACTGTAGTTGTCTTTTTCTTGTCATACTGGAAGACGACGCAATCGCCCGCTTCCGTACAGTACTCCTCGTCATACCGTTTCACCAGCTCTGTCAGGGCGCTACTTGTCAGTTCCATCTTCCACAGCCGGTTAGCAATCGTGTTGTCCTTGTTCATCAGAGCATTCACCTCCTGCACCTTCAGTCGTCTCTCCTTCAGCTTGTGGTTGTAGGTACTCAGGTCGTCGTTCAGTTTGTCGTCGCGGATAATAATCTCCTTGCCTTCATTGTCCACAAAACCGAAATAGTTATAGTTGTCATAGTAGTAACGGTAGAGGCTCACGCCACCTTGCAGCAGGAATTCGGCAAACATCAACTCCTGTCTCTCATCACCATTAAACAGTCGGCTTACATAATAGATGCCGTCACCTGCCAGCCGATAGCCTTTAATGTCCGACGGCGACAGCGACCTGTATCCCTGTTCACCATTCTTTTGGAATAGGCAAGCCTTTACATTACGAGCATCCGTCAGGTAGTCGATAGTACCATAGACGGTGTCATTATCGTTGGTGATGATGTATCCTTTCTGCGGATTCACCTGAGCTGCCAGCTGTACAGGCATCATTGCCAACAGCAGCATAGAGATAAACAATAATCTTTTCATGATTCCATATTTTTATTCTTATTTTTGTAGACAAAATCACAAAACCATTCTATAACGTCCAAACATTTGCATAAAAGTGATCATTTAGTCCCCAACGATCTCTTTAGTACCGTCCCCAACGATCATTGCCCGATGAATCAATAAGCCTGTGATTTTCATTACTTTGTTTCATCTAGAACCAAAGCAACCTTTCTGAATCCCCATTCACGCTCTTCTTCCTCCTCATCATAGTTAAGAATCTCATAGACACCATCTTCTATTTCAACTTCTTCATACTCTTTTCTTTTATGACTAAATTTGTAGTCGGAAGGAAAACCGTACTTTTTGATTAATGGATATTCCGCTATCCAATCTCGTTCAAAACAATTGAAATAGCCTGCCAGACACATGATTCTGTAAACAATCTTTGGGTCATCCTTAAAAATACGGCTGTCTATATTGCAAGAATAGAAACCTTCTACATCGCCAGTTAATAGTCCTATACAAGAATCCCCCATTTGGACACATACATCTGGTTGGTATGTGTAATCGGATACAACGTGATGTTCCCCTTTCACAAGTGATGCAATTGCATCATAGTCCTTTCGACCAATCGCTATAGTGTCATGAATATAGGTTAGAACATCAGCCCATGATGCCAAGTCACGACATGATACATGATGGTTATATTCTATAATGCCAGGTTGATATGAGACGAATATCGTATCTGCAACAGTACCTTTAGGCGCATTCACCTGCGTCTGACAGGAACTAAAGACGATAAGGATTGATATTAATATTGAATTCTTCATTTTTCTTCCTTTTTATGTTTAACAGATATTGAACTTTCAACATCATAGCTTTTTCCATAATGATCATTGCGTACTGATTCCCCATTAGCTATTGCCGTTTTTTTCTCACAACCAGTAATAACATGTTTTTCTTCAGCGTTATGATAATTTGATACCTTTGTGTTTCTTCTTGTACGAAATGCTGGACCATCTGTGGCATGGCCTAATGATCGCTGGGGACGGCATTCTATGGTAAATTCCAAACATTTTTCGTTATTTAACTAAATAATTAACAATTGTTTTCTATGCGACATTCTTAGTTTCGATGTAGTCAGG
>Ga0310694_10004245_pt1 | contig 13872 bp, 13 predicted proteins | sample 174DNAGHGhighgp2_FD_203884 | JGI IMG/M metagenome (GOLD analysis project Ga0310694, IMG submission 203884) | Sheep rumen microbial communities from Palmerston North, Manawatu-Wanganui, New Zealand - 1742 DNA GHGhigh gp2 (v2) (version 2) | ecosystem: Host-associated > Mammals > Digestive system... | reverse complement strand
CTGGCCGTGGCACTTGCTGCTTTGACGGCCCAAGCGGTAGATCAGGCAAAAATGAACCAGTTCATTGATGACCTGATGGGCAAGATGACCTTGCAAGAGAAAATCGGACAACTCAACCTGCCGGTTACAGGCGACATCATCACCGGCTCGACGGTAAGCGGTGACGTGGTCGGCAAAATCAAAGCTGGACAGGTGGGCGGCCTGTTCAACATGAAGGGTGTGCAGAGCATCCGCGCTTTGCAGGAGGTCGCCGTCAAGCAAAGCCGATTGGGCATTCCCTTGATTTTCGGCATGGACGTGATTCACGGCTATGAGACGGTGTTCCCCATCCCGTTTGCCATGTCAATGAGTTGGGATATGGACGCCATTCGCAACTCGGCACGCATCGCATCGGTGGAGGCAACTGCCGACGGCATCTGCTGGACGTTCAGTCCCATGGTGGACATCTGCCGCGAGCCGCGCTGGGGCCGCATGAGCGAGGGTAACGGCGAGGATCCGTTCCTGGGTTCAGCCATCTGTCGTGCCATGATTGAGGGCTACCAGGGAGCCGACCTGACCGACAAGACCACCATGATGGCGTGTGTCAAGCATTTCGCCCTTTATGGAGCTCCTGAGGCCGGTCGTGACTACAACACGGTTGACATGAGCCATGTGCGCATGTTCAACGAGTATTTCCCGCCCTACAAGGCTGGAGTGGATGCCGGTGCCGGCAGTTTCATGACCTCGTTTAACGTCATTGACTATATCCCCGCCACGGGCAACCATTGGCTCATGACCGAGGTGCTGCGTGACCGCTGGGGCTTTGACGGCTTTGTCGTGACCGACTACACTGCCATCAGCGAGATGATTAATCACGGCATGGGTGACTTGCAGACCGTGAGCGCACTGGCTCTCAAGGCAGGCACCGACATGGACATGGTTGCCGACGGCTTCCTGGGAACCTTGGAGCAATCGTTGAGCGAGGGCAAGGTGACCATGGAAGACATCGACAAGGCTTGCCGCCGCATCCTCGAGGCCAAGTACAAACTGGGCCTGTTTGAGGACCCCTACCGTTACCTGGATGCCAAGCGTGCCAAGAAGGAAATTTATACCAACGAGCACCGTGCTGCGGCTCGCAAACTGGCCACCGAGACCTTTGTGCTGCTGCAGAACAAGGACAACGTGCTGCCCCTGAAGCGCACTGGCAAAATCGCCCTCGTGGGCCCGTTGGCCAACACCCGTGCCAACATGCCCGGCACCTGGAGCGTGGCCGCCGCCAGCGACCGCTACAGCACCCTGCTCGAAGCCATGCGCCGTGCCGTGGGCGATAATGCCGAGGTGATGTACGCCAAGGGGTGCAACGTGTGCTATGATGCCGAGTTGGAGAAAAATTCGACGATGTTCGGGCGCGAGATGCGCGACAACCGTCCTGTTGACGTGATGCGTGACGAGGCAATGCGCATAGCCCAGCAGTGTGACGTGATTGTCGCCGCCATGGGCGAGCCCAGCGAGATGTCAGGCGAGAGCAGTTCGCGCAGCGATTTGTCAATCCTGGATGCCCAGAAGGACCTGCTCACCGCCCTCAAGGCCACCGGCAAGCCCATCGTGCTGCTCAACTTCTCGGGCCGTGCCACGGTGATGGATTGGGAGGTGGAGAACATCCCCACCATCCTCAACGTGTGGTTTGGCGGCAGTGAGGCGGCTGATGCCATCTGCGATGTCGTCTTTGGCGACGTGGCTCCCAGCGGCAAGCTCACTGTGACGATGCCCCGTAGCGTGGGCCAATTACCCATCTACTATAACCACCTGAACACGGGCCGTCCCAATCCCCAATGGTTCTCCAAATTCACTAGTAACTATCTGGATGTTCCCAACGACCCGCTGTTCCCCTTCGGCTACGGCTTGAGCTACACCACCTTTAACTACAGCCCGCTCACGCTGAGCAGCAACTCGATGACTACTGGCGGCAACATCACCGCAACGGTCACCGTCACCAACACGGGCAGCTGCGAGGGCACCGAGGTCGTGCAGCTTTACATCCGCGACATGGTGGGCAGCATCGCTCGCCCCGTGCAGGAACTGAAAGGCTTTGAGCGCATCAGCCTCAAGCCCGGCGAGAGCCGCACCGTCAACTTCAACATCAACGCCGAGTTGCTCAAGTTCTATAACAAGGACCTGAACTATGTGTGCGAGCCTGGCGAGTTTGAGGTCATGGTGGGCACTAACAGCCGCGACGTTCAACGCCAGACGTTCACCCTCAAATAGTAAGAGATTTTTTCAAGTCCATACTACCAAATCAACAGGCCGAGGCTCACTGCCCCGGCCTGTTGATTTATTATGATGGGTTTTGTTGCTTATTGCTTAGGTGGCTCGGTATCTCCACTGTCTGCCGCGGCCTTGCGGGCGGCGTCAAACTTGGCCTTCATGGTGGGATTGCCGCGAGTGAGTTTCTTGATGCTCAACTCCTCGGCATTCTTGTTGGCCAGGCGCAGGTTGTTCTCCGAGCCAAGCAGGTTGGCTTTAACCTTCTGCAGCTGTTCAATGCTCTTGTCAATCTCTTCGATAGCCTTATTGAACTTTTCGCTGGCAAGGCGGTAATTCCTGCCGAACTTGTCCTTGAAGTCCTCCAGTCGCGACTCAAAATTGGTCACATCCACCGACTGTTGCTTGGCCAGTGCCAGTTCCTGTTGCAGCGTCACGCTCTTTTTGGAGGTCTGCACCAGCAGGGTGATGAGCGGGATGAAGAACTGCGGGCGAATGACGTACATCTTGGGATGGCGGTGCGACATGTCAACGATACCCGTGTTATAGAGCTCGTTGTCGGGCTCCAGCAGCGACACCAGCACGGCATACTCGCAATTCTTGGCATTGCGGTCCTTGTTGAGTTTGTCCAGGAAGTCCTCATTCTTGTGCTTGGTTGCTGTGGTGTCCATCTCGTTCTTCATTTCAAACATGATGGAGACATATTCAAACTCCCCTTCAAAATCGCGGAAGATGAAGTCGCCCTTGCTGCCGCCCGAGGCGTCGTTGTCCTTCTCAAAATAGGCATTTGGGAACAAGGGACGAACACGGTTAAACTCGGTGCTGCAATGGGCCTCAAGCGTTTCACCCACCATCTTGGTCGAGAGACGTGTCTTCAGGTCCTTGTAATAATCCACCATCTCCTGCTTTTGCTTCAGTTCCAGCTCATAGTGGTCCCTTTGGCTCTGCTCACGCTGCAAGGCGGCAGTCTTCTCGGCGGCCATCTGATTCTTGAGCTCGGCAATGACGGCATCCTTGGCCTGGATATCGTCTTTAGCCTTGTTTTGTGCCTGCAGGACGGCCACCTTGACCTGCTGTTCCTGCTGCTGCGTCTGGGCCTTGAGGCGCTCGATTTGGGAATCGCGTTGGGCCAGTTCCTGGCTGAACTTCAGCTGTTCGGCCTGGACGGCGCTGGTCACCTGCTGTGTCAGGCGCTCAATCTCAGCGTCCTTCTTACCCATTTCACGGTCACGGGCAACCAGTTGGCGCTCAAACTCCTGCTGGGTTTTCAGTTCCTGAGTCTCGAGTTCGGCCTTCTGCTTCTCGTGCAATTCGGCCACACGGCGGTCAAGTTCCTGCTGGAACTCGGCATTTTTCACTTGGTTCACGATGGCCGCATAGTCGGCCTCATTCACACTAAACACTTTTCCGCAATTGGGGCATTTCAATTCTTTTGTCGGCATTTCTCTTTTTCTCCTTTTTATCTATATATGCGTTGCTAAAACCAGTCTTGGGAAAGCAGAAAACTTCCTGCTCAAGTTTTTTGATTTCTTATGCAAATATAGCAAAAATTTTTGGAATATGCAAGCTTTTCGCCCAAGATTCCGCAAAAAAACACCATCAAAAAAAGTCGAGGGCACACCTGTTGCAGATGTGCCCCCGCCTTTAAGGGTTATCAATCAAGTGTCAACCGCCTTAGCGGATGATGATCTTCTGACCGTTGTGGATGTAGATGCCAGCGGGCAGATTGTTGCCGTCGAACTTCTGGCCCATGAGGTTGTAGTAAACGTTGTCCTCGGCCTTGGCAGCCTCAACCTCCTCGACACCGGTGCTCTTCTCAAATGAGTAGTTGATCAGGGTAACGGGCAGCTCCACGTTGGTGCCGCAACCCAGCATGGCGGTAGCATCGGGGAAATCCTCTCCCTGAGCATAGTCCACAAAACTGGTCCAGTTGTTGGTATAAACCATTGCCTGCCTGCGGATGCCTGAAGTATAGAAGGGGGCATAGTCGCTGCCCATCGTGCAGTTGTCGTCATCCTCGGCATCAAAGGCCACGGTCACCAGCAGGTTCTTGCCCGAAGCCAGGGCAAAGGGTTCGGCCAGTTCGAGCGCGAGTTCAACATCCTCGCCCATGGTGTTCATCAATTCATAGGACACCTGGGTTTCCAGTACGGGGTCAGCAAAGGTGAAGAATTGCTTAACGCCCTCAACCACGGCAAACTCGGTGGCATCGGTCTCTTCGAGATACAGTTTCACATCACGGTAGATGTCTTCCCAAGTACCGGCATTGTTGAACTTGAAGGTGAGTTTGTTGATTTTCACGCCTGCCAGGTTCTGCAGGTCGCCGAGCTCGTTAACCGTATAAATCATCTGTGCGCCGGTGTGGGCCAGATAGAAGTTGGTGGGAGCCATGTCAAAGTAGGAGCCGTTGTAAATCTCGGCAGGGTTTTCAAAATCACCCACCTCGAGGGCACCATAGTTCACGTCCTGAGCCTGAGCACTCATGGTCATTGCAGCAACTGCTGCGAGAATCATGTAGAATTTCTTCATTTTGTAAACTTTAAATTGGTTAATAAATATTGGTTTTGTCCAAACAAAGTGCATAGTCATGCACTCCTGAAACATCTTTTTCTATTTTGCGGTACAAAATTAATATTTTTCACCCAACAAGAATAAACCTTGCCCCAAAAAATGTGCCTTCAGGCTTGAGCAAGGTCCTAATCTCGGTGAGTCTTCAACGTCAGCGTTTGAGCGTCCTGATCGGGAAGTTGAAGTAGGTGTCGGGGAATGGCTCGTTCTTTAGGGTGAAGTGCCACCACTCATTGTCCAGGGGCTTGAAGCCGTGGCGCATCATCGCTGTGCGCAGCACCATGCGGTTGTAGAATTGCTCGCTGGTGATGTCTGATTCGGGACCGGTATATTCCAGTGTCTCGGGGTTGCCGCCATAGTCGGGGTGGCTCTCGTGGCCAAACCAGTCAAACGTGCCACCCATGTCAAGCTCCTTACCCGTCTTCATGTCCAGCAGCGTCAAGTCAACCGTTGAACCGCGCGAGTGGCCGCTCTTGGTGGCTACATACTCGCCGTCAAAGACCTCCTTCTTGGTCAGGCGGGGATAGAAATAGGCCTTGGTCACCGTGTCGGTCAAGTCCTGTGACCAGCGCATGAAGTGGTCCACGCCACGCTGCGGGCGATAAGAGTCATAGATCTTCAGGCAATAGCCATGGCTCTTCAGGTCATCGCTCACGGCCCGCAGGCTGTCGGCTGCCTCCCGCGTCATCAGCGCCACAGGCTTCTCATATCCGTCAATCCTTGCGCCAACAAAGTTGTAGGTGCTGTGATAGCGAATTTCCAAAATGGCGTCGGGCACCACGTCGGTAATGTTCACAAACTGGCTAGAATCCATCGTCGGGTCCTTAACAAGCGTTACGTCCTTAGCGCTCTTGCACCCTGTCAACAGGCCGCCCAGGACAATCAGGGCAACCATCATCATTTGCTCAAACTGTTTCATCTTTTTTTTCTTTATTCTATCACACTGCAAAAATAGTGATTTTTTGAATAATAGAAAAAACTTCCGACTGCTCACCCCTAAAGCCTAACCCACATCTCCTCCTTTGTGCTTCAGCTTGCGGGTGTAGGTTTTCTTGGAGCGGTGAACACGGTTGGTCGAGTGGAAACCTGGGCCCAGCACCTCCTGCAGCCCCTCACGGTTACCACGATGCATCGCCTTGATGACATCATCCATGTTGACAGGCTGTTTCTTCTTTTTCTTCTTCATGACACCACCATAGCAACAAAAACCATGCCAACACCCCACCCTGCCACTTCTGTCACAATAACATCAATCAAGGGAACGCCGAGCTGGCCCATCAATGAGATTTTGATACGAATTTCGCTAACGAAGCGACTTACACGAAAGAATTCACAACACTCGCATTCAATTGGTAGCATTCGTGTAATTGGCTACGCCGGACTAATGGTTGGGTTAACTGTCATCTCTTCCCATCCATTTTTCTCTTTTTTATCCTTTATATATAGTTAAGGATAAAAAGGAGAAAAATAATATATATCTATTATACTTGTGTTATCGCAAGTACTAACACAAGGAATATCTGTGTTTACTTCCTCAACAATAATGAGTTGTTGAAAAATTTTCTTTTTTTCTTTTTTTTTCTCTGCATGCGTGTGCAGGCCGCAAAAAAAAAGAAAAATCGGCCTGTGACCTACCTGCCACACCGAGGCGAGGCCCTGCACGTACAGGGAAAAAGGATAAAAAAGAGAAAAACTGACCACAATCGGCAGGCATTGTTCCTGTTTTCCTTCAAAAATCGCCTGCTGTTGCTTTTTGACATTGTGCAACAGATTGTCCAGGCTGTAATTTTGCAGCGTCGTTAGGCTTTAGGTGCTCTAAAAACCATGGACCAGGAACTAATGACAATAAACTATCAACCATTAAATTTTTAATAACATGAACAACACAGATTTTATTCTCGAAGAAATCAGCAGGCAGGCCATGCTCACCCCCGAGGAACGGATTTCAAACGAATTCAATGAGCTCAAGAAGAATTTTGTTATTGACCGCAACATCGAGTACCCCGACCCCGAGTACCTCATCGAGATTGGCGGCGTGCCCACCATGCCCAAGGGCAATCTTGTGGCATTGAGCGCCAAGTGGAAAAACGGCAAGACATTCTTTTGTGATATCCTGACCGCCATCTTCTTGGGCAGTGACCAGTTTGCCGCTTGCCGCAGCCGCCAGGCCCAGGGACGCGTGCTGTTCTTTGACACCGAGCAGGCCAAGAGCGACACTGCGCGCATCGGCAAAATCATCGAGGCGATGACTCCCCAAGAGCGGCACAAGGACTTCGAGGTGTTTTGTCTGCGGGAAGCGGGCACGGGCACCCATGAGGACCAGAGTGCGACCATCTCCCGCTTTGGACTCATCAGGCGCGCCATCATGCATGACCACCCCGACCTGGTCATCATCGACGGCATTGCCGACCTGATCTACAACTACAATGATGTGATCGAGAGTCAAGACATCGTCAACGAATTGGCCGCCATCGCCAACCATCACAACTGCTGCATCGTCGTGGTCATGCACCAGAACAAGGGCAGTCACGACAAGAACATGAAAGGCCATCTGGGCACCATGCTCTATCAAAAATGCAGCGACGTGTTCAACGTGGAGAAGTGCGGCAGCGTGTTTGTCGCCAGCCATGCCGTGAGCCGTCACCGCAACTGCGAGGACATCTGCTTCAAACTCGATGCCAATGCCGTGCCCATGGACGCTGTGGCCGACCGCCAACTGCAGGTCGAGATGGACCGCCAGCGGAACAAAGCCAAACTGCGTGATCAGATTTCGCTCTGCATGGAGGATTCGACCGCAGCGCTCAAGCGCAGTGACATCGTCAAGGCCATTCAAGAACAATTGGGATATGCCAACAAGAAGAGTTATGACATGTTTAACGACGCTGTCGGGCAGGGCATTCTCAAGACCAACGACGACCGTCACTTCTACCTGGCACCGCTCTAATCCGCGCCCCACGCGCACGGGAGAAAAAGGAGAAAAAGGAGAGGTTGCCCGATTAGCTTGGTTTTTCCTGTTTTTCTCTTTTGGGGTGCGGTTGTCTTGAAAAAACAGGGCGGATGCCGTGGTGGCACCCGCCCTACTCTATTGAGATTCGAGAGAATTACTTCTCCAGTTCTTTCTTGATGCGCTCGGTGAGCATGGGAACAATCTTGTGGAGATCACCAACGATACCCAAGTCGGCCACACTGAAGATGGGAGCAAACTTGTCCTTGTTGATGGCGATGATGAAATCGCTCTCCTCCATACCGGCGAGGTGCTGGATGGCACCACTGATGCCGCAAGCCATGTAGAGGTTAGGACGAACGGTCTTACCCGTCTGGCCCACCTGGCACTCGTGAGGCATCACACCGTTATCGACCATGGCACGCGACGAAGCTACCTGTCCGCCGAGGACGTCGGCGAGAGCCTGCAGCTTGTCAAAGCCTTCCTTGTCATGCACACCACGACCACCGCTGACGAGAATCTTGGCCTCGCTGATGTCGGCAATGGACTTGTCGGCCTTGATGGTCTTGACGAGTTTTACCTTGAACTTGCTGGCATCGAACTTGGGAGCGAACTCGGTAACGACACCCTCGCGGCCTGCCTTGCGCTGCATCTTCTGCATCACACCGGGGCGAACGGTTGACATCTGCGGACGGTTGTTGGGGCAGATGATGGTGGCCATGAGGTTACCGCCAAAGGCGGGACGTGTCATGCGGAATTCGGGTTCGTTGTCCTTATCGGGCTCAATGTCGAGCTTGGTGCAGTCAGCAGTCAGACCGGTCTTGAGGCGCGAAGCGATGCGGGGAGCCAGGTCACGTCCAATGGTGGTTGCACCATAGAGCACGATGCTGGGCTTGCGCTCGGTGATAATCTGGCCAACGGCCTGCGAGTACTGCTCGCTCAGGAAGTCCTTCAACTCGGGAGTGTCAACAACGATGACCTCGTCGGCACCGAACTCGATGAGCATTTGTGCCTGGTCCTTGATGCCTTGACCAAGGAGCATGGCAACGACCTTCTCGCCGAGGGCGTCGGCCAAGTCACGGGCCTTACCTAAAAGTTCGAGTGCAACGGGCTGGATGACACCTTCGCGCTGCTCAGCAAAAACGAATACGTTCTTATAATCTTTCTTATCCATAATGCAGTGACTTTTAGATAATGTGTTTAACTTTCAGTTGATTAACAATCAGCTCAACAGCCTCTTCGGGAGTTACCTCGTGAACCTCGCCAGGAGCCTTCATGGCCTTGGGGAACGACTTGAACACCTTGGTGGGCGAGCCGGCAAGACCCAGCTTGCCTTCCTCGACGTCAATCTTGTCGGCACTCCAAACCTCAACTTCCTTGTCATAGGCCTCCATGATGCCGCTCACGCTCATGTAGCGGGCATCAAATGCCGAAGCCAGCACAGTCAAGAGGCACTTGCCCTCGACCTCGAGAATCTGTACGCCGTCCTCGTTCTCCTTCTCGACCTCCAGATTGCCATTGTCAAGCAATTTTGCTCCGGCAACATAGGTAATCTGCGGCAGGTCTAGGTGCTCAGCGAGCTCGGGACCCACTTGGGCGGTGTCACCGTCGATAGCCTGGCGGCCAGCAATGATGAGGTCATAGTCCAGCACACGGCACAGGCCCGAAAGGGCATAGGAGGTGGCCAGTGTATCGGCACCGGCAAACTTGCGGTCACTCAGCAGGATGGCACGATCGGCACCCATAGCGAGGGCCTCGCGCAACATGACGTCGGCTTGGGGAGGACCCATCGAAATCACGGTAACGTTGGCACCAAACTGGTCTTTCAGTCTCAAAGCGAGCTCAAGACCGCCCTTGTCATCAGGGTTCATGATGCTGGGAACGCCTTCACGAATCAAAGTACCCTTCACGGGGTCAATCTTGACAACGGTGGTATCGGGAACTTGTTTTACACAAACAATTATATTCATATTCTTGTTCTTTATAGGGCTTTAGGTTTTAGGTCTTAGGCTTTAGGGAAGCAGATGCCACCCAATGCCTAACGCCTAATGCCTAAGAGCTAGTTTATTTGAATAATTGACCAGCGATTACCATGCGCTGAACCTCGGATGTACCCTCATAGATCTCGGTAATCTTGGCATCACGCATCATGCGCTCAACAGGATATTCACGGGTGTAACCATAGCCACCATGGAATTGTACGGCCTTGGTCGTCACTTCCATAGCGGTCTCGGCAGCAAAGAGCTTAGCCATAGCGGCATCGGCGCTGTAGGGCAGGTGCATATCTTTCTTCCATGCGGCACTGCGAACCAGCAGACGGGCGGCCTCGACCTTGGTCTTGAGGTCGGCCATCTGGAACTGGGTGTTCTGGAACTTGGCGATGGAACGGCCAAACTGCTTGCGCTCCTTGGTGTACTTAACGGTCTCGTCCATTGCGCCCTGAGCAATGCCGAGGGCCTGGGAAGCGATACCGATGCGGCCGCCGTCAAGCGTCATCATAGCAATCTTGAAGCCCTTGCCGAGCTGGCCCAGGAGGTTCTCCTTGGGAACGATGCAGTTCTCAAAAATCAACTCACAGGTAGCGCTACCGCGGATACCCATCTTCAACTCCTTCTTACCGATTGAGAAGCCGGGCATGTCTCTCTCGACGATGAAGGCCGAGATACCCTTTGTGCCCTGCGACTTGTCGGTCATGGCCATCACGATGAACACGTGGGCGTTGGAAGCGTTGGTGATGAAAATCTTGGAACCATTGAGCACCCAGTGGTCACCGGCATCAACAGCGGTGGTCTGCTGCATGGCAGCATCGGTACCCGCATTGGGCTCGGTAAGGCCAAAGGCGCCAATCCACTCACCCGAAGCGAGCTTGGGCAAATATTTCATCTTCTGCTCCTCGGTGCCGTGCTCCATGATGGGAGCGATGCACAGCGAGGTGTGGGCCGAGAGGACCACGCCAGTGGTTGCACACACGCGTGAGAGCTCCTCAACAGCCATGATATACATCTGCACGGTACCGCCGGCACCGCCATACTGCTTGGGAACAGGAATACCCATCATGCCGAGCTTGCCCATCTTCTGGACCGTCTCAAGCGGGAAGCGCTCCTGCTCGTCGATTTCGGCAGCGAGAGGCTTTACCTCGTTCTCAGCAAACGAGCGTACCATCTGCAGGAACAGTTGTTCTGTCTTTGAATAGCTAAAATCCATATTAGTTTCTAGTTTTTAGTCCTTAGCCCTTAGTTCATAATCCTCGTTCTTTAGCCTCTCTTAGCTTGCAGTTGGCGGATGCCAACTAGAAACTAGGGACTAAAAACTAAGGACTAATGTTGATTAATACTTGTAGAAGCCTTCACCGGTCTTGCGGCCGAGCAGTCCGGCACGAACCATCTTGCGCAGCAGCGGGTGAGGACGATACTTGGGATCGCCAAACTCGTTATAGAGCACCTCCATGATGGCGAGGTTCACATCGTTACCGATGAGGTCGGCCAGTGCGAGGGGGCCCATGGGATGGTTGGCACCCAGCATCATGCACTTGTCAATGTCCTCGGCACTAGCGATACCGTCGGCAAGGATGCCCACAGCCTCGTTGATCATCGGGATGAGAATGCGGTTAACTACAAAGCCCGGAGCCTCGTTAACGGGAACGGGAGTCTTGCCGATCTCGGTGGTCAGGTCAACGATGCACTTGGCAGTATCCTCACTGGTGAGCTGGCCCTTGATGACCTCAACGAGCGCCATGCGGTCGGCGGGGTTGAAGAAGTGGCAGCCAATGAACTGGGCGGGACGGCTGGTGCAAGCGGCAATCTCGGTAATCGAGAGCGATGACGAGTTGGTGGCAAAGATGGTCTCGGGCTTGCAAATCTTGTCAAGCTCCATGAACACGTCCTTCTTCAACTGCATGTTCTCGACAGCAGCCTCGATGACGAGGTCGGCATCTGCAAAGTCGGCATAGTCGGTCGTCGTAGTGATGTTGGCAAGGATGGCCTTCATGGCATCCTCGGTGATTTTACCCTTCTCCACGAGCTTGTTGTAACCCTTAGAGATCGAGGCCATGGCTTTGTCCAGACTCTCCTGGGTGCGGCTCTTCATGACCACGGGCATCTTGGCGGCAAAAGCCTTGACGATACCTTTGGCCATCGTACCTGTTCCAATAACACAAATTTTCATAATCTGTTCTGTTTATTATTGATTAAAATTGATTATTCTCCTTTAAAATCAGCTTTGCGCTTGTTGAGGAAAGCATCCATGCCCTCCTTCTGGTCCTTGGTGGCAAAGCACTTGCCAAAGAGCTTGTTCTCCAAGCCGATAGCACCGTCGGCATCCAGGTCATAGCCCTCGTTGATGCTCTGCTTGGCGAGGCTGATGGCCACGGGAGCGTTCTTGAGCATCATCTGTGCCATCTCCATTGCCTTGTCCATCAACTCCTCAGGCTCATAAACGGCATTAACAAGACCAATGCGCAGCGCCTCGTCGGCACGAATCACCTTGCCCGTATAAATCATCTCCTTGGCATAGCCCTGGCCGATGAGTTTGGGCAGGCGGTGGGTACCCGAAAAGCCGGGGATAATTCCCAGGCCCACCTCGGGCTGGCCGAACTTGGCCTTGCTGGAGGCGATGCGGATGTCGCAGGACATGGCCAGCTCGCAGCCGCCACCCAAAGCAAAACCATTGACAGCGGCAATGACGGGGATGGGCAAGGTCTCAATGCGACGGAACACCTGTGCGCCCAGACGGCCGAACTCGAAGCCCTGAGGCTCGCTGAGGTGGGCCATCTCGCTGATGTCGGCACCGGCAACAAATGACTTCTCGCCGTCGCCTGTGATGATGAGCACACGAGTCTTGGCGTCCAAAGTGCCGATAAAGTCACCCATCTCCTTGAGAATCGTGGAGTTAAGGGCATTCAGCGACTTGGGAGCCGAAATCTTCATGACGGTAATGCCGTCGTTGTGCTCTATCTTGAGAAAGTTATATTCCATGACAATGGGCAGGAATTAAACGTCCATGGGCTTGAGGTCGGGCGAGATGATGAGCTTGGCCTCGGTTGCGGCCTGCACATCCTCAACGGTGAACTCGGGATGGAGCTCACGCAGCACGATGCCCTCGGGAGTGATGTCCATCACACCCATCTCGGTGATGATCATGTTGACCTGACCGGCAGCAGTGAGGGGCAGAGTGCACTCTTTCAAAATTTTGGGATTGCCCTTTTGGGTGTGCTCCATGGTGAGAATCACACGCTTGGCACCCACAACGAGGTCCATAGCGCCACCCATGCCGGGAGCCATCTTGCCGGGGATAATCCAGTTGGCAAGGTTACCCTTCTCATCGACCTGCAGAGCGCCCAGGAACGATACGTTCACATGACCGCCACGAATGATGGCAAACGAGGTGGCCGAATCAAAGGTGCATGCACCAGGATTCAAGGTAATGGCACCACCACCGGCGTTGATAAGGTTCTTGTCTTCCTTGCCCTCTTCGGGAGAGGGGCCCATGCCCATAGCGCCGTTCTCGGTCTGCAAAGTAACCGAAACGCCCTCGGGCAGGTAGTTAGGGATTAAGGTAGGGATACCAATACCCAGGTTCACAACATCGCCATCGTGCAGCTCCTTGGCGGCACGTTTTGCGATGACTTCTCTCATTTGATATTTATCCATAATACTAAGGTTTTGAAATTAATTATGTTTTTTAAAAGGTTATTTCATTCCTCTCTTGACCATCTCTTGCACAACAAACGAGGCCACGTCGTCGGCATAGGTGTTCATGCCGAAACCGGCGTCAAAGCCCAGTTCCTTGGCCAGTTCGTGGGTGACACGGGCACCGCCGCAGCAGCAGATCATCTTGTCGCGCAGGCCCTCGGCCTCCATGAGCTCGATGAACTCGGTCATGTTCTTGATGTGCACATCCTTCTGGGTTACCGTCTGCGAGACGAGCAGCGCGTCGGCATGGAGTTCGATACCCTTAGCGATGAATTCGTCGTTGGGCACCTGTGAACCCAGGTTATAGGCCTCGATCATCTCGTAGCGCTCCAGGCCGTAATGGCCGGCATAGCCCTTCATGTTCATGATGGCGTCGATACCTACGGTATGGGCATCGGTACCTGTCGAAGCGCCAACGATGACAATCTT
>Ga0310694_10004244_pt1 | contig 13872 bp, 6 predicted proteins | sample 174DNAGHGhighgp2_FD_203884 | JGI IMG/M metagenome (GOLD analysis project Ga0310694, IMG submission 203884) | Sheep rumen microbial communities from Palmerston North, Manawatu-Wanganui, New Zealand - 1742 DNA GHGhigh gp2 (v2) (version 2) | ecosystem: Host-associated > Mammals > Digestive system >... | reverse complement strand
ACAGGGCGACTATGAACATCTTGACACCCAAGGCGTTGCCTTGGGCTATGTGCTTGCAGGCCTTTCAGGCCGCCCTTCGGATACAAGCGGATAATCATTAAATTGAAAAACGTATCGATTTCCCCGTCCCCCTGATATATCCCCCTGATATATAATCGATCTAATGATTCTAAACTTGCTCTAACATGATCTAAATTTCTTTTTTGTATCAAACGGTTCTTCTATTTTTGCAGTTGAAAGAGTTTTATTCACAATAATAACAATCATTTTATACGACTTGTTTCTTACTGCAATGGACAACAAAACATTAGAAGGATGGCTCTCTATCTATTCTGATTTGATGGATGCCAATAACCGATACATCCAAGACTTCATCGACTTTCATAAAGACAATTTGGGTCAAAAACAATGGATGACAAAAGCTCAGGTCGTATATATGATACTTGCAACTTGTGTCAATGACATTGAATTGCGTAAATCTCTCCAAGACTGGTTCGGACAGTTCTCTGGAGCGCAAATCTGCTTGAATTGCGGCAAGGTGATGTGGGAAGGATATTCTTGGATGGGAGATACTTACTGCTGCATAGATTGCATACAGGAGAATGAAAATATCACCTTGTCCGAAATAGAGGATTTTCTCAAAGATGCTGATACTCCTGATGGCGAATACTATTATACAGACTGGGGGTGATGTTCAAAAGGAAACGAGGGTGATTTCCATGAGTCTGCAGTCAACTTCTTTTTGGATTTAAAAGTTTATCCAATGAAGAATGGTTGAGAGTGGTGGGGCGACAAAGTGCGGTGCAACTATAGGGATTTGCTTGCATAGGTGAACCCACTTGAACACATTTAGTTACAGACCCCACCCCAGCCCATCCCCTTGAGGGGAGGGGATATGCGCACCGCCCTTTTGCTCACTGCGTACCGCCCTTTTGCTCACTGTGCCCCGCCCTTTTGCTCATTATGCGCCGCCCCTTTGCTATGGTTTGGACTTGCTTCATGCCTGGCCGTACAAAAATAAGAATGGCGGTGCGGCAAACGGTGCAGCTGTAGGGGCGGGTCTTGTGCCCGCCCGTAAAATTTTCCAATTCTAAAATTCGGGATGACAATGAATCTAATCTTCAATTTTCAATCTTCAATTTTCAATCTTATAGACCCGCCCCTACGACTTCGAGGAGCCGCTTGTCTTTCGGACATACTAGAGGCAAGTCCCTGCGGCAATGTTGTATGGGTCAATAAAAAAGGGTGCGCATTGCGCACCCTTTTTTATTGAGAGATTGGAAAATCATTTCCTGATCATCTTCTTGCCGTTCACGATGACCACGCCCTTGTAAGCATTGTCCACGCGCTGTCCTGCCAGGTTGTAGGCGGGAGCGTCGTTGTCGGTGGTTGTGGTGACGGTGTTGATTCCGGTGGCGGAGCCTCCGGCGATGGGGATGAATAAAGGTTGCTGTCCGGTTCTAACAACGAGCCTGAGGAATGCCCTGTTGGCCTTGTTGGTGAATGCACCACCGTCTTCGGCTCCATAGTAGAAGCCCACGATGTCGTTCTTGAAGGAGAGCACGTAGAGTGCCTCGCCCGCTTCAGGAGTGATTTCCTCATCCTTGTCAGTGCCGTCGAGCAGGTTCTCGCCTACATAAGGCTGTTCGTAGGAAGTGCAAGGCTCGAGTGTGTAGGTGGCACCGGGTTCGCCGGTGAGCACCACTGCCGTCTCTTCAGGGATGAATCCGATTTCATCGATGCAGGTGAGGCTGGCTTGGCCGTTCTCCACACCACTGACGATGAAGGCGCTGACACCCTCGGGAATCTCATATTTTGCATAAGAGCAGTAGAAGGTGCCCCATCCGTAGGTGCTGTGGAATGTGTATTCGATGGGCTCGGCTTCTGGTGTGAGCACGTATTCTGCCTCGGTGTAACTACCGTTCTCGAAGGTCCTGAACTCTTGGATGTATGATTCATAGCCTTCTTTCTCGACCAAGATGGCATATTCCAACTTATTCTGCACGATGTTCATCGAGAACTTGCCATCTGCATCGGTGATGGCGCTGTATTTCACGTCGGTGTTGGTGTCCCAAGCTGTGACTTCGGCTCCCTCAATCGGGTTGCCGGCAATGTCCACCACCACACCGGCGAACACCACTTCCTCAGCGTCGAGTGACATATAAGCCACTGGCATGTTGGTGCTGCTCCAAGAGCCGCCGCCGCGAGAATACCAGGCACCTGAGTAGTCGTTGTCTGTGGGGAATTCGATATTGACGTATTGTCCGTGGCCGTTGATGTTGGTGGCGATGCGGATGCTGGAGGTGCCGTCCCACACGATGGGCTCGGGAAGGTTGATGACGAAGTCGACAGGTTCGCCAGATGTAAATTCAGCAGCCTCCTCGTTGTAGATAAAGACATGCTGCATTTTGTCCTTGGCTGCAGCTCCTGCTGTGAACGTGGCGTCGGCGGCTTCCACACCCACCCATGCCTCGGTGGTCAGCGAGGTTATGGCCTTATCAAATTTAGGTGTACCAGTGAAGGTGATGTCGGTGATGACGTCGTTTTCCTTCAGGCCGAATGCTTTCAGCATCTCTGCTGTGTAGCGGAAATCACACTCGGAAAGGCCACTAGGGTCATCCATCCAAGAGGTGTAGAATGGCACAGAGGTGCTTTTGCCTTTCCCCTCACCGATGGCAAGTTCGCTTTCGGTCTTCTCCTCTGCGATGTTCACATCCACGGTCTCGGTGGTGTAGATGACAGTCCCGTCAATGTTTGTCAGTTCGATGTAGGTGGGTATCACACCTGTCATGTGGGGCTTGAAGGTGATGGAGATTACCGTCGGGTCTGCGATGTTGCTCTTGTCGTTGCTGCCAGTGCCCTCGACTGCGGTCTTTTCATTCCCTTCAAGGAAAGTGATATCAGAGGTGGAAAATTGTGTTTCCTCTCCGTCCTCACTTGTCATGTAAACGACAGCTGTCGCCATGTCGCTTGAGGAGTTGATGTTCTTCAACGAGATGGTGGCGGTGTAGTCGGCGTTCTCCTTGCCCTTGGTGGGAATATCCTCGCCGATGATGTACCAGTTGTGTTCGGGCTGCTCAGCCAGTGTCAGGCCGTAGATGTTGTCAAGGTAGGCACTTCCAGTCAGTTCGAAAGCCAACCAGTAGTCGCCTTCTTCCTCGATGGTGACTGCGATGGTGCTCCCATTGGAACCAATGCCGCTCTCCTTTGCCACCTGTGTCCAATTCATACGGTCTTTGGAGATGTAGGCTGTCACGGTGTTGTTCTGATGATAGCTGGGCGCCCATGTGTCGAAGGTGAACTGCTCACCAGCTTCTGCAGTAAGGAGCGGAGTGATGAACTTGGTGGTGGTATTGGTGCTCTGCAGGTAGAAGTTGACCCCATCGTCCAAGGTCTGCTTGGAGATGTACACCTTGTCGGAGTGTATGGAACCCTCGGGGAACTGTCCATTGGCTTCTTCTCCGGTCTTGCCGTTGTCGAAGGTGATGAAGTTCTTCGACGGGTCTATCACCGTTGCAGCCACTGGCAGGGTGTAGGTGGCTTTCTCCTTGCCGTAGTTGGTGTATTCAATGGTGATGTTGCCATTGAAAATGCCGAATTCGCTGGCAGGGAAGGTGATGGCTATCTGTTTCTTCTGGCCGCCATCCACGGTGAACTCACCAGCCGGTGCGTCGGTGGTGAAGGGTGCGTCGATGGTGAAGCTGTTGATTGCCAACGGGGCGATGCCGGAGTTGTAAATCTCGTAGTTCAAGGTTGTTGACTCGCTCACCTTGCCGAAATCAACAGGTGTCGTGGTGGCCGATGCATCCCTGGCGTAGGAGGTGCCTGCCTTGTCGAAGATGAATTTCGACTCGTAGGCGTTGGTGCCGCACCATTTGCCTTCCTTGGTCGTGCCGCTGATGTTCTCCTTTACATCCCAGTATTTCCATCCTTTCTGCTCGGCGGGCAGTGAGACTTGCATCTCGAAGGGATCGGAGGTTTCGCCAACAGCCAAGGACACAGGGATGGTGAATGCACCATAGAGGGTGCCTGGCACGGAGCGGTTGAAGAGCGAGAGGGTGTAGTTCTCGTCACTGGAACTAAGGTTCACGTCGCCTGTGTTTGTCAGCGTTACCAAGTAGCGTGCGAGAATGGTGCCGTCCGCTTGCTGATCGAAGTAGGTGGTGCTGGCATTGTTCACATCGGCCACGCTGTTGATGGTAAGCCTCTTCTCGGGAATGATGTCGGCGGAGGTGGCGCTGAAGTTGTCAAGATAGACGTGCTGGGCACGGATGCCTATACGCTGTGCCTCGTCGAGGGTGATGGTGACATAACTCCATCCCTCGATGCTTTCTTCGGCCTGATAGTCAGTATCTACGAAACGCTTGATGAGGTCGCCGCGGGTGGTGCCGGTGGCGTCCACCTTGTAGAACTCCACGTAAGAAGGAGCGGAAGCAGAGGCAGAAATAGATGTCTTCACATACAGTTTCACCGTTCCTGAGACAACAGGTGTCACGAGGAGGTCATAGACGTTGGCGCCGCTGTTGTAACTCGATGGGTCTTGGGCATATTGCTTGTATGCCAATAGCGTGCCGGAACCATCGATGCCCTCGCTCTCTTTGTAGGAATAGCTCATGTAGTAGGATTCACCCCAGCCGTCAACGTACTTGCCGACGATGTGCTTCCAATTGGAGGCAACGGCAAATTCATGCACGCCTGTCGCGATGGTGCTGTTGAAGTCTGCCTCATACGGCGACACCGCGTCTGCCATGGCCGTGTTGTAACCCAATACGGCCAGCAATGTTAGAAGTAGTAATTTTGCTTTTTTCATAAGCTTAGTTATTTGGTGATAAAATAGTTTTCAGATGATGTCATCGAGGTTTCGTGCTTGAGCGGTCTTCTCACGTCACGTGCACCACACAAGGTGTTGTTCGTTGAATTGCATAGTTTGTGCAAAGATACAAATTTTCTCGTATTTTGCAAATATTATGAAAATTTTTTGTCCCTATTTTTTCTTTTTCAGTAATTCCGATTCCTCGGATTGCTCATAAATTTAGAATACTCTGATTATTTAGAATAATCCGATTGTTTTGATAGACCCCACCCCTGACCCCTTGCGGTCAGGCACAAGACCTGACCCTACAGGGGCGGGGATGTTGCGCTCCGAGTGAGCATCCCGTGAGCAAAGGGTGTGTGCGCATATCCCCTCCCCTCGAGGGGAGGGGCAGGGGTGGGGTATTTGACCCAAAGGCTATTCTTGCGTTTTTCTAATATGACGTTTTCATCGCTCAGGGTGTGGACATTGTCTCTTGGCGTAGGTAGTTCATCAAATTTCAACCACAGGTCGGAATTTCCGATTGTTTTGATAGGGCGGGCACAAGACCCGCCCCTACAGCAGCACCGATTTTTGGTGGATTTTTCAATCTCCAATCTCCAATCTCCAATCTTCAATTTTCAATTTTCAATCTCCAATCTTCAATTTTCAATTTTCAATTTTCAATCTTCAATTTTCAATTTTCAATTTTCAATTTTCAATTTTCAATTTTCAATTTTTTCACGCTCTTCCCTCCCTGGCGTATGATGTAGATGCCTTTGGGTAGGTTGCCTGGGTTGACGCGCTGCCCGTTGAGGAGGAAATATTCAGGTTGGAGGCCTTGCTCTTGTGCCTTCACCTCGTGGATGCCGGTGAGGTCGCTGAGTGAGAGGCTGTTGCAGTTGGTGACGTCCATGGTCAGCACGTTGTCGTCGGTCACCTCTTCCGCCGTCCTCGTGACGAATCCCACGAGAGTCATCTCTTTCACGTTCCATGAGGGGTCGATGGCGATGGTGTGACGGGCGGTGTATCTGTTGCCGTTCACCTCCACGGGAGCGCCGGTGGGCGGTGTTACGAATCCCCTGAGCACGTGCTGGTGGACGTAGTCTTGCTTCGTGGTGGGGCGTTGCGTGACTTGGTTGATGACCACCTGTTTCGACTTCACGTTGTTTTCTGTGAGCAGCAGCGTGACAGACGGTGTGCCGAGGATGTCGAGGGCGCCTTCCACAAGGGTGCCGGCGACGTCGATGGTCAGCATTCGTGTCTCGTCGTCATATTGTGCATCGAGGTCGATGGTGGCGAAGGCCGGCTGTCCCATGTCCTGGTTGACCAGGTCGTCGATGATGGCAGGCACGAGTGGTGCGTATTGCTCGGCGTAGTAGTTCACGTCATAGGCGATGTAACTCTCTCCGGGGAAGTAGGAACGGTTGACGGTGAACGAGGGCAGGGTGTAGGCATATAGGTCGTGGAGGTATGCCGCCTCCTCTATGGCGAGCGGGTTGCCCGGCTCATAGACGTTGACGAGCACCATGCTTTTGTTGGATTTGGCCACTTGTTCGAAGAGCGGGTTGGTGATGGATGCCATGCTCTCGTTCTGGCTGTTGTATTGCTCCACATAGGCTTTCTGTCGGGCCAGACTCTCGTCATAGATGAAGAAGTCGTTGCTGCTCGTGGTCTTGTCGCCGCTGGGAGTGGTCTCCTCCTCGGCGAGGAGGCTCACGGTGAGGGTGTGCTGGCCGAGGCTGATGTCCGAAGGCAGGGTGAACACGGGCTGCAGGTGGGTGGACCCTTGCTCCGGCAGCGTCTCCGTGTAGTCATACATCACGGGTGCCTGGTCGTCGAGTTGGCAGGCGAGATGGTAACTGCCTATGTCCTCCCTTCCCAGGTTGTCGACGATGACATACATCTCCACCCTTTCCCCGGCTTTCTTGTACCTGAAGCCGGTGTCGAGGTAGGACAGGCCGATGGCCTTCTCCGGCAGGCTGCTCACATCGACGATGAGCTGCACGCAGAGGGCGCCGAGGTTGTTCACCGAGTACCATCCCTCGCCGCTCCCGAAGTTGGTGTAGATGAGGAAGTTCTCGCCGTCGCCCTTTCCCACGGTGCATAGCCCGCCGCTGCCTGCCTCCACCATGGTTTCCGTCTCGGTGTATTCGAAGCCGACGAGGAGCGTCATCCCCTCCTCGATGTCCAAGGCGGTCTCGCCGTTGTAGAACACGTTGTTCCAACCCTCATACAACCGCTGGCTCTTGGTGAGCGGCTCATCGGAGAGGTAGCCGTTTTCCAAGGTGTAGAGAAAGGTGTTGCACTTGCCTAATGACTGCGCTGTGGCGACACGTATGCCCACCACCTTGCATCCGGCATAGCGGTTGAGGATGTCGGGGCCGATGGCTGTCGCCACGGGGTAGGTGCCGGCCGTCCCCACCATCGCTCCCTTGATGGTGATGCTGTCGGGGTTGTTGCCGAAAATATGCCCCACGGCCCTCTGCGTGGCAGAGAGTCCCTCCGCCTTTTGGGGTTTGCCGGGTGTGGCTTGTCGGTTCTGCACTTGTGGCTTGTCCCATCTGACGGTACGTGCCTGTTGCACGTCGATGCGGTTCTGGGCTTGTATGGCGAGGGTGAATGTCGCTAAAAGGAGGAGAAGCGTTGTTTTTCTCATCGTTTGATGGTTTTCTTGTATTGGTTGCCTTGTTGGATGATGTAGATGCCACGTTGCTGGCGGGAGAGGTCGCCGCCCACCTTCTGGCCGGTGATGGTGTGCAGGGTGGCGGCGTTGCCGTTGTCAAGGGTGACGCGGGCGATGGCCGTCACGGTGATGGTGATGGTGCCCATGGGCGAGTCGCCATTGGGATAGACGGCCACGATGCCCACGATGTGTGTGCCCTCGGTGAGTCCGGACAGGGTGTAGGTGGGTGTCTGGCTTTCGCCCACCTTCGTGCCGTCCACATAGATGTCGTAGCGCAGCACGTTGCCGTAGTCCACGAAGGGTGCCTCTCCGTCTTCCGGCCCGACGGTGAAGTCGTCGAGTTGTAGGAAGAACGTGTCGTAGGAGATGTAGTGCACGGCCAGGCGCACCTTCTTTCCTGCATAGTCGGCGAGGCTGGTCTGGTATTGCGTCCATATGGTCGAAGGGATGTCGAGGGCGGAACTGATGGAGGTGAAGTCGGAGGGGTTGTCGCCACCCTCGGAGACACAGAACTCCGCCGACTCGGCATACATCGCGTCATACGACTTGAGCGTGGTGGTCAGGGCGTAGCCCTCTTGGATGGCGATGGGTGGCGAGATGAGCCACTTGTCGGCCTTGCCCCTCTGCGGTGAGAAGAAGGCGATGGTCTTGTCGCCGGTGGGTGCCTCCACGGCGGGGTCGGTGGGGAGCATCGGTGGCGTGGTGTTCCAGGGATTGAAGACGATGGGGGCCAGGGGCTGGGGGTTGGCTGCGGTGCCGGAGCCGGGGAAGGTCACCACGTTGGAGATGTCTCCCAAGGCGATGGGGTAGACGGGTGTCTGGTCGCGGTCGATGCTCTTCCACTCGCCGAAGGTGCCGGTGGAGAAGTCGGCATAGTCCTCGAAACTGTCGGTGAACACCAGTTCCTGGTTCCACCTGAGGATGACGTCGCCATCGTCGGTGTGTTCGCTGGTGATGTTGTAGGGGGTGATGACGCGGTCGGTGAGCGTGATGGACAGTTCGGTGTCGCCCGTCACGGTGATGGTCTGCTGGTAGGCGTTGAACGCCCCTTCCTCCACGTTGACCACATAGTCGCCAAGGGGCAGCGAGGGTATGGCGGCCTTCCCTTCGGCCACCGTCACTTCATAGGACTCCGACGTGGAGGTGTTGACCAGGCGTATGACCTGTCCGTCGGGTGTGAGGATGCTCTCTGCGGTGACGAGGAAGGTGACGCCGGCCCATTCCGAACCAATCTCCACGGGGGTCGTCACCATCTCGCTCTCTGCGGCGCGGTAGGTGGCTTTCACACCCATGACGTGCCGGCCGGGAGGCACGTTGCCCACGGTGTAGTCGTATGATTCCGTGACACCCACTTCCGTGCCGTCCATGAAGATGTGGAACACCTCGTTGGGGTTGGCTTCAGAGCGTCTCGCCCCGGTGGCTTGAGACGGCGATGCCGGGATGCGGTGCCCGCCGAGCGTGCGACGTGCCTTGGCCTTGGCGGCGGCGTTGTCGTAGTCCTTGGGCTGCCCCACATAGACATCGTCAAGCATCAGCATGAACGAACCATAGACGTTGTAATTGCTGATGTAGCGGATGGCGAACCGCACCTGCTGGCCGGCGTAGGCGTCGAGCGCGTATTCGTATTGGTGCCATCCCTTGTAGTCGGCGGTCTCGAAGTTGCCCTGGTCCAAGCGGGTGAAGTCGCCCTGGGTGGGAGCGTCGGTCTTCGTGGTGACATAGACCATGAAGCGCTCGTCGAAACGGTCGGCGGCCTTGCCCATGAACATCAGGGCGTGCTCGTTGCCCACGGTCACCACGGGGGAGATGAGCCAGTCGTCGTTGGCGTTGCCTGAACTGGTGCGGGTGAAGCCCACATACTGCTTGCCGCTGTAGGGGCGAAGGATGGGATAGTCATACCACCAGGTGGGGGTGACTTCCAAGGGGTTGATGATCTGGGCATATTGCATCACGCCACGGTTGGGGTAGTCGCCAATGATGGGGGCGGCGGCCTCAAGGTCGGCGTCGATGCCGGTCCAGTCGCCAAACTGCACGGCGAAGGCCGGGTAGGACTCGAAGTCGTCGAAGAAGGCTGGCGCCTCGGTGTTCCACGCCATCTCCACGCTGTTGTCGCCGGTGTAGGCGTCGTGCCTGGCTTGCGCGGTGAGGGCGAAGGGTGTGCGCACCTTCTCTGTCAGATGCAGCGAGGCGGTGGCGGTGGTGGCGTCGGCGGCGATGGTGAAGGTGGTGCTGGCGGGTTCGTAACCCGGACGGTCGACACTCAACTCATGGTTGCCACCATACACTTTCACGGTGCACGTGCCCTCGGCGTCGAGTTTCAACGTCCCATAGGAGAGGGTGTAGTCGGTTTGCACGAGGGTGACGACTTGCCCCGACAGGTCGTCGCCGGTGTCGGTGGTCACGGTGATGGTGAGGACTTTGTCACGGCTCTGCGCCTGGGCTTGCTGCAAGGTGAGCGTCAGGGCAAGGAGCAGGAGGATGAGGGATTTTCTCATAAAGTGGATATTTTTGTGTGGTCTGAGGCTCTGGACGGATTTTTAGGGTCTTTAGGGTCTTTAAGGTCCTTAGGGTCCTTAAGGTCTTTAAGGTCTTTAAGGTCCTTAGAGTCTTTAAGGTCGCAAAAAGGTAATGGGCGCCACGCGCCCATTACCTTTTACGCTGCAAATCGGTGTTTATTTCTTCACCACTCTTTGTGTAGTGACGGTTTCTCCATTCTTGATGCGCACCACATAGACACCCTTGGCGAGCGACTGGAGGGTCTTCGTCCCGATGCCTTTCTTCACCAAGGCTCCGTTGATGGTGTAGATGCTCACCTCTGCCTGCTCGTCGATGCTTGAGACGGCTTGGATGCCGCTCTCGTTGGTGAAGTGGTTGAAGGTGAAGTCGTCGAAGAAGGCGACGTTGCTGGCGCCATTGGTGGTGTGGCGCACTGCGATATAGATGTCGCGGCCGGCATAGGCGGAGAGGTCTACCTCATAGTTCTGCCAGTTGTCCCAGTCGAGGAAGGGCACCTCGGTCTCGCCCATCACTGTGGTGAACGAACTGGTCCTTTGCGGGTTGCTCTCTGCCACGAGTACGCTGACACGGTGGTTGGGGGCGGGAAGCACACTCTGCAGGCACTCCCAGTTGCGCACCCAGAAATTGAAGGTTGACTGGTTGGTGGCGTGCAATTGCTTGCTCACAATCCAGTTGTCGGCGCTGCCGTCGATGGGAGAGGCGGCAACAAGGGCCATATGTCCGGAAACCGGACTCATGATGCCGTTCATCTTGTCGTCGTCGCCGGGCCAGAAGGCGAATTTCTGTCCGCTCTTCTCAAAGTCAATCCACCAGGAACCGAAGGCATAGGACACTTGGTTGTCGGCGTCGATGGTGGTGAAGTCGGTCCAAGGATAGTCGAGTGGGTTGTCTTCGAATGCATAGTAGAGTACGTCGGCTGCCATGCCTTCTCCCTTGACGGGGAAGGTGACGGTGTAGCCGCTCTCGAACTCCACGGTGAGGGCGTCCTCTACCAGGCTTGCTGCGTCAAGGGCGTCGAACTGCATGCTGAAGGCATAACCCTCTTCAGGAGCGATGACAGTGCCGGCTTCGATGGAGGAGGTGAAGTTCTGTGTCCCGAAGGAGGCGCGCTTCACCTTGAGGTCGTTGGTGCCGCGGTTGAGGATGGTGAACACAGCCCCGGAGTTGACGGCCTTGTTGTAGTTCACTTTGCCGGCGTTCCACTCCCTCTTGTTGAACACAGCCTTGTCGCCTTGCAACTCTTCGATGACGACGTGTGCAAGGGATGTGCCACCGTCGCGGCCGCTGTTGTAACTCTTGTGTATCCAGCGGAACTGCACGGTCTTTCCTGCATATTCGCCGAGGTCGAATTTCTCGTTGATCCAGTATTTCTCATCGTCGTTGAAGCTATTCTCGGAGATGGTGGAGAGTGTGATCCACTCGCCGTCGACGCAGATTTGGAAGATGCCTTCGCTGACGCCGTTGTTGGGCTCAACGTTGTGTTTCTTCACCATGCCCGTGGGGTCGACAACGAGGTCGCTGGGATGCTCGTCGCCCCAAGCGAAGGAGATGGCCATCTTGGCGTCATCGGGCAACTTGAACTCCTGCGTGGTGACGCTGTTCTCGTCGCCTTCATTGAGGTAGGACGAGGTGAGTGCGTTGCTGGTCACTTGGTCGGTCACGTAGGGATAGTAGGTGTTCACATACCACGTGCGTTTGTAGGAGTTCACGGCTTCCGTGGAGAGCCATCCGTTGGGGAGGGTGTTCTTGGCGAAGTCCTCCTCGTAGGGGTAGGAGACGTTGGAGGCGTCGGGCTGGGTGGTGAAGTTCCACGTGGTGACCTCGCGGTTGGGGGTGTTGCCATAGCTGTTGTAGGGCACCACCTTCCAGCGGTACGTGGTCTCGTAGGCGCACTCGGGGATGGTGTACGACAGGGCGTCGTGGAGGTCAAGACCGTCGATGAGGTCGTTGGCGGCGCTGTTGCTGCCCACGTAGAGTTTGTAACCCATTGCGAATTGTGCCGGACCCCATTGCAGTTCCACGTTCTTCGGATAGATGTCGGTGGCTCCCACGGCGGGTTTGATGAGGTAGGCGGCGCATGGCACGTCGTCGGCACCGAAGAGCTTGGGCAGCAGCACGCGGTCGAAATAGAAGTCGGCGAACTCGTCCACGCCTTCGTCGTCATAACTGATGGCGGAGTTCTTCCACCTTATATAAGAATTGTCGGTGCCTTTGCCCAGGTCCACCGTCACCGTCTCGCTGTAGGTGGCGAGTTGGTAGTCGAAAATCCATTTCTGCACCCAGGTTTCGCCACCGTCGTAGCTCACCTCCACGGAGATGTCGTTCATCTGGTAGGTGTCGCCCAACTCACTGTCGAAGATGTTGCGGTAGGTGAAGGTGACGCTGCCGCCGTCGGTGAGGTCGAGGCGGGGAGAGGTGAGGTAGTTGTCCTCCAGCGAACCGGTGGCATAGGCCGACACGTCGCCCTCGATTTCGGCGAAACGGGCGTCCCAACCGCGGTTCTTCCAACCGGCTGGCGGGAAGTATTTCTCGAAGGTCTCCAGGGTGTAGCCTTCGGGCACCACCTGTTTGTTGGCTTGCAGCGTGATGGTGACGTCGCCGCCGTTGGTGTGGATGACGGCATTTGCCGTAGCGGGACTGGTGAGGCTGGCGGTGTAGGCCAGACGGAAGGATACACTCTCATATTTGTCGAGGTTGACCGTGCTGGCGTCGAGGGGTGTGCTCACACCTTCGGGGAAGTCGAAACCGGTGATTTTCAAGCCGTTCTTGCCTTGGTTGGTGAGGGTGATGAAGTCGGTGTAGTGCTTCTCGCCCACATAGACGTCGCCGAAGTTGTAACGGTCGGTGCTCAGCACGGCGACGGGGGCGGTGTCGGGAGTGTGCTGCTTCACAGACACGTCGTCAAGCCATGCCACGTTGGCAATCTTGGTCATCATCTTGTGGACGAAGGCCAGTTTCACCTTCTTGCCCTGCCAGTCTTCAAGGCTGATTTTGGCGGTGTGGGGGTCCCATGTGGTGATGGGGTAGGTGAGGACGCCGCTCTCCTTGAGCATCGCCTGGTTCTGGATGGAGAACACGGTCTCGGCATTGGCCAGGTCGCCGTCTTCCACCACGCGCACCTGCAAGTCATACATGGATGTCTCGTAGGCGTTCATAGGACTGACGATGAAGGTGAAGGTCAGTTCGTAGGTGTTGTCGAGGTTCAATTCGGGAGTGAGGAGCACTTCCTCCTTGGGACCGAAGCCGCCATTGGGGTCGCCCTCATAGGTGGGAGCGTCGCAACCGGCGACATGGGTGCCGCCGATGGTGCCCTTGTCGGAATAGTAGTTGTGCCATCTGTAGGCTTGTTTGCTACCATTGTAGCTGTCGACTGTCGTCCAACCAGCTCCCGCGGCGATGGGTTGAGAGAAGGTCTCGGTGCTGGAAGTCTCGAAGTCTTCCTCCAAAAGCGTTTGTGCCTTGGCTTGCAAACTTCCCATCAGGGTGGCTGCAAGTAATAAAATGTAAGCGTATGGTTTTCGCATTGTAGTTGGGTTGTTGATGGTTATTGTTCGTTGTTTAATGGCAAATATATTGCAAAATTATGCTTTTTTCCCCATTGTGGCAAATGTTTTCCCATATTTTTGAAAACGAAATGGCCGTAATGCCGAAATATCGTAATGCCGAAATGCCGAAATGTCGGAATACCGTTATACCGTAATACCGAAATACCGTAATACCGAAATGCCGTAAAAATCGCCTATGGCATCTTGGCTGGCCGTTGGAAGTCCTCCCCTTGAAACGTGAATTCCGTCTAGAGCCGTAAACGTCTTTAGTCCGACATCCATGGGCTTGCTAGGTCAAAAACCTAGCAAGCCCATAATTTTTCGCACTTTAC
>Ga0310694_10004243_pt1 | contig 13874 bp, 7 predicted proteins | sample 174DNAGHGhighgp2_FD_203884 | JGI IMG/M metagenome (GOLD analysis project Ga0310694, IMG submission 203884) | Sheep rumen microbial communities from Palmerston North, Manawatu-Wanganui, New Zealand - 1742 DNA GHGhigh gp2 (v2) (version 2) | ecosystem: Host-associated > Mammals > Digestive system >... | reverse complement strand
TAAAAGCGAGTGTGACAAGCATATCATCAAGGACGAAATCCTGCCAAAATGGAACTACCTTGTCAAATGCAACTGAGGACATAAATAATACCAACTTATTTTTTAACGATTACTAAAAGGAGTATATTTGCAATCGAAGGACCTTGACATCAATATGTTTTGTCCTGATATGCATTCATGTCTAATAAAAAAATAGCAGAAAAGATGAAAAGACCATTCCATTTGTTGATATTGTGCTTCGTATCGATAGTTTTCATTGGTTGCAGGATCCAGGATAGGCCACCAAAGCTCAACACCCCAGAACCTCCAGCACACAATGGGGTCTTTGTAAATGGCAAAGACACGTTGTGGATGAATGGCGACGGCAAAAGCATAAGATGGCATTTCGAGAAGGCAGTGCCTAATATTGGTCAATCCGGTAGAGGCGAGTATGTCTTCCTACTTTCCCATGGGAAATACCGCTATGATGCAGCAGAGTATTTCCGTATCATCAATACCGCCAACGGCAATGCCGATTACCAATTCAACATGGTTATTGGAGAAGCCACTCCTGAGGGTTTTTCCATCTTCCGCAACGACCAGAACAACAAGAAAGAGCATTTTAGGAAAATTGAAAATTGAATTTCAGGAGTTAAAGGGGAGTTCTCCCCCGGCCTACGGCCCCCTCTCGGGCACTAATCCTTATACACAAATCTCTAAGCAATTGGTCAACAAGACATTATTGATTGTTGAAGATTGCAATAAACAAGATGAAAAAGGATGAAAAGGGAATGAAAAAGGAGGAAAATATGAAAGAAGAATGAAAAAGTGCCAAGGCACTCAAAAAAGGAAGAAAAATTTTTCCTCCTTTTTGAGAAACGCTTGCGTTTTTTTCTTACTTACAGCTATTTTTCTTGCCTTTTTATTTCTTTTTTTTAGCGAAGTGTTTTTTAATTAATTGTTATTCAGATGGATGCAGACTTGTGTATAAAGAATAGTCTCGGGCAAGGGGGGGGGAGTAGGCGCACGGGCGTTTTGCTCACTATCCACTTTAAAGTGGACTCAGTCATTTTAACTTGTCAAGTACAGAACTCAGTTCCTCCACATTCCGGGGACAAGCGACAATTGTTCCTTTGGAATCGATGACAATCAACTCAGGATAAGAGCGGATGCCGTAGGCGGCGGCAGCGTCTCGCTGACTGGTGTCAGGATCCGGCATCAATTGAGGCCATGGCAGATGACGTTGCTCCACTTCCTCCCGCCATCCTTGCACTCCAAAATTGAAAGCCAGGGTGACGAACTCCACGCCACGTGAATGGTAAGTGTCGTACACCGTTTCCATTGACGGATGGATTCGGTAGCCATAACCGCCCAAGCCATGCCAGAAATGCAGGACGACATACCCCTTGCCGATATATTCGCTTAACTGATGCGGCCGGCCTTTCGTGTCTACCAATTCGAGATTGACGTAGTGCGTGCCAGGCTTGCGCTTCTCCAGTCCTTCCATATATTCACGCATCGGCGAAAGGAGGATGTGGTGCGAGAAGGCATAGTCGTCGTTGAGGTAGGGTTTCAGTTCCTCGTAACTCATTTCCGTATAGACCTGACTGAGTGCATAGGCGGAAAGGATGTTGTCACGGTTCTCGCGGACAGCCTTGAGAAGGCGCTCACCACGCTGACGGTTGATTTTCGCCTTTTTCATACTGTCACCCTCGTGGAGTTCATCCAGTCGTTCGCGCTCCACCAACTGCAGGAAATCATTGATTTTCTGACTGGACTTGTCACTTTTCACCGTCAGTTTCTCCATATCAGCCACGACGGGCTTGCCGTCGGTATAGAAGGAAACGGCATCTCGGTTGTCAAGATATATCTTACAAATCTCGTTCTTGGGCAATTTGCAGGTAAAGGAGAACTTGCCGTCGACCACAGGAAACGTCCCCATTAGCTCCAAAGTCACATCGCGCCTTACAGCAACCTCCTTCCCGCTCAATTGAGCAGAGCCAGAAATCTGGCACTCCACCATATCAGCCTCCACCAACTCGTTCATGAGCATGCTGTTATAGACGATTGTTTTCGACACCTGCGAAGTGGTGGTTTCCGAAGTTCCCGCCGATGCATGTGTGACGTCCGTTTCCCTGTCCCCTTCAAAGATTTCGCTCTTCTTGTAAATCAAGTAGCAGGAATAGGCCAGGATGCTCTTCAGGTTTTCGTTCTTTTCGTTATCGACCAACGGCTGGATGCAGCTCAGCAGGTCGTAGTACTGTTGCTGGGTCAGTTGGCCAGTGAACGCATTGCACGTCTTGTTGAGCACCACGCCAGCCGCCATCTGGCCTTGTGGAGTCTCACGTTGGAATATCTCACAGGTGCGCTTCACCTTGGCCATGAACACATCGACAGTCATCTCATCGGGTGTGGTGTCATACTTGATTTGAGCATCAAAAGCCATCCCTTCAGATTCCGGTGCCTTGGGCTTGTAGTGGGCGATGAAAGGCCTGTCGTCCAACTTATATCCGCTGATTTCATAAATCGTTCCATCCATCAGGAATACATTGCCGATAGCTTTGTCCGGGTCGATGGTCTGGTCCCACATCAGCAGCAAGGCATAGATTTTCCCGTCGGGTTCCTCAAAGGAAATGAGGCGGATGTTCTTGTTGAGGTCGAATGCCACCTGCTGAGTCATCGGATGGAGGTCGTCGATCTTGAATTGGAACTTGACCCCCGGCAGGGGTGAGTCGCCGTCGCTTGCATCATGGATGTAGATGGTCTTGGCATTGACGGTCTCTGTCCTGTATGCCTTCTCCAAGTCCATCATCCGAGGAGTGAACAGCGGCCCGTAAAAATCGCCGGGAGGCTCTTCTTCCATTGCAAATTGCTGGGCAAACTGATAAACATTGAATCCGTCTTTGGAGTAACTAAGTTTTTGCACATTATACTCCTTCGATTCCACAAAGGCATTCAGTTTTTCCTGTATGCTGTTGGTGTGGGAAGGCTGAGCGCTGCATGCAACTGCCATCATCACCGCCGCAATCGCAAAGATATGTCTATTTTTCATCTTGTCCTGTTTTTACGTTATACATATTGTCTGCCGTTTGGGGACGTCCATCCTCGTCGAGGGTGTGCAGGATGTAGCTGCTGACGATACGCTGCAGTCGCTCGTCGGCACTTATCACCTTGTTTATCCGCTCTATATAGAGGCTCTCATCCACTTGGGCCAATTCGCGTTCTATCTTGTCGATATAGTAATCCAGGCTGTCGGTTGTTGAGACATTGGTTACCGCCTTGGAAATTGCCGATGGCGCATGGGATTGCGGGTCGACATTATTGGCTTTCTCCCCACCATCCTTATCCTTGGCAATCATTGGTGCTTGCGCTCCCCCGTGGTCTTTCACAGGGTTGCCCTGCTGCTCCGTCGGCAGGCTTTGCCTTTGTTCGTCACCGCTTTGAGATTCCGGTTTGCCAGACAGCTCTTGTTTGTCCGTCTGCCGGGCCACAACATTCCCTTTCCCCGTATCCACATTGCCTTGAGTGAAGTGGAACGTCAGCAACAGCAGGATGCCGGCTGCGACAACCCCGACGAGGGTGTAGAGCCATACGCGGTGCCTCTTGGACATCGGCTCCGATTTTTGCTCCGGTTCTGTCTCTTGCTCTGGCTTCTGCTGACCGATGCGTTGCATCAGGCGGTCGGTGAAGTCCTCCGGCAGCGTCATCTTTTCGGGAGTCTCGTTCCTATGTTGCATGGCGAGACGAAGACCTCGGTCTTTTTTTGTCTCATTATTCTTCATTGTTTTCAAGGGTTTTGATGGTGATAGCCAGTCTTTTCCGTATCCATTGCAACCGCGAGCGTAGATAACTCTCCTCATGCTCTGTGATGCATGCGATTTCCCGAATCGGGCGGTCGTCAAAGTAATAGAGGCTGAGCAGCATCTGGTCGTCGGGCTTCAGCGTGTCGATGGCTCTTTCCATGAGTTCCATGCGGTCGGCGTTGGTGTCATCCAGCAGCGCGTCGGCTTCGTCATCAGGGATGTTGGCAAGCCTATCCTGTTCCACTTCGACGAAGGTGACAGCCCTGTGATGCTTTCGGTAATGCTTCAGTGCCGTGTGGTAGGCTATTCGCATAAGCCATGTCCTGAAACCGGCCAGTCGTGCATCGTAGCGGGCAAGGCTCTGGAAAGCTTCGAAGAGCGTGTCCTGCGCCGCCTCTTCCGCTTCTTCTTGCGAAGGAATCAGGCGTGCCACCATCCGTAGCACCTCATTGGCGTATCGCCCGGCAAGCAGACGGAACAGTTCTGTCTGTCCGTCGAGGATGCTGCGTATGAGCAGCGTTTCATCCTGCATGGCTTGTGATGTTTGGCCTGTTGTTTTTTCCATTCGCTTGATGTCTTCCACTTATATATTACCACATTTCGAAAAAATATATAATCGAGAAAGCATTTTTTTCACATTTCGTTTTTCAATCAATTTTTTCTTTCACGAATTTGAGAATTCAAATGACGATTAAAACAAGTAATTGGTTATTTCCATGGTTTCCATAACTTCCATAACTCCTACAACTCCTACAACTCCTATAACTCCTACAACTCCTATAACTCCCATAACTCCCATAACTCCTACACACAAGATGGCGGTTTTAGCCGCCATCTTGTGTGTATCTCCTTGTCATTTGACCAGGACCTTGCGGCCGTCGATGATGTTCAATCCACGTTGTGGAGCGTTCAACCGTTGTCCTTGCATGTTGTAGACATGGCGGGAGGGGGAGCCAGATGAGGCAGACACCATCTCATTGATGCCGGTGGGGTCGGCGTAGTCAATCGACTGTAGTGATGACGATGCCACCGCACCACCCACGGTGACGTGGAAGATGAAATTGGCATTGGCATAGGTACTGGCGTCCTTGCGGTAACGCAAGGTCTGCCGGATGGTGTATTGCGACCCTTCCGTGCACTTGCCAGGATGCTGTCCGATGGTGAAGGAGAGTCCTGAGGGAGCGAACTCCGAGTAAATGCATCCATTGGGATAATTGATGACATATCCCTGTGCATCAAACCAGTGGCCGTAGCCGTTGGCCGTGCTGCCAGTGTTCGACAAGGTGCCGTCGGGCCTTGCAGCATAGAAGACCATCTTGCCCACCTGCGGACCGCTTGAACTCCAAGTCTGCATCTTCGAACTGATGGTCGAGGCATCCATCTGGAATGCAGTCCCCAAGGCGGCGGCAGCCTGGCCGGTGAGGGAGAACGTGCAGCCCGAATAGCCCTGGGTGTCGCGCGGGAACCTCACGTCATAGTTGAAGGCGATATCGGCAATCTCACGACCATCGATGGTCGGGTCGGCATAGACGGTGGCCCCCGAACCGATGTCGGTGCCTTCAAGACTGAAGCTGTAGGGCCACATGTCGTCATTGGCAATCGCCTCGTCCCACGCATGTTTCGCATAGCTCCTCAATGCCGGGGAAACCACAAGCCACAACCTACTCACCCCTTCCGGGACGACGAAAGAGTAGTCTTCCGTCACACCGTCGGTGGAGCCTTGGCAATAGACGCTGTCTTCCGAGAAATACTGTCGGGTGCCGTCTTGCATCAACGCCACATACCCCATGCGGAAACCCCGTGCCGAACGGACGCCGCCGTAGCCATAACGCCGCTGGTTGGTGGCAAGCTTTTGATAGACGGAGTTGCCATTGAAGTACTCTCCTGGGTCTTCATCGAGCAATGGGGCACCAACGGCCAGCCCTGTCAAGTGTGTGGTCACCTGCGTGCCGGCGGCAGGCAATTTCAGAGGTATGACATTGAAGCCAGAGCCCTGCGGACAACTGGCCAGTGCCACCTGATAGCTATGGTCATCCTTCAACAAGCAGCGGTATTCGAAATTGCCGACCTGCGGGTTGCGGTAGGGTTTGCAAGCTTCGAAATCCCATGTGACACACCGGCAGGCATAGTCGAAATAGAGTTGATAGAGTTCGCGCACGGAGAGCCCTTTCAGCCTCATCAGCGCTTGGTTGAAGTCGGTGGCCTGGCCTTGTTGCTGGCCGGTCATGGGGGTGTTCCACACCTGTGCCACGGTGGTGATGTCGCCATAGTGCTCGCAGAGGTAGTAATGGAACCAATACGACTGATAGCGGTGCCACTCATGCGAGTAGGCATAGTTGTGGCTGTATCGGAAAACACCCATGCTCTCATTGAACATCAACTCCGGAAACGACTGGCAGGCCTGCCATTGGGCTGTCTGCTCCCAGATGGTCTGGCCGTTGCCACAAGCCAGATGGAAGCCCGTGTTGTCCGTGTTGGAATCCCTGTGTCCGCTGTGCTCGGCATAGCACATGTAGTGGAAGCTATGCCCCACCTCGTGTGCCACGGAAAAGCCCACCGGCTTGCAGGTGGATGGGTTGAGCCACAGCGCAGAGACTTGGAAGTCGTAGCCTCCGCCATAGCAGGTCCACTCCGAAGTGTGGTTCATCAGCACCATCACCTTGTATCGGCTCAGGTTGGATGTCTCAGGATTGACGAATCCGAGTTGGTTGATTTCCAGGTCGAAGAACGACTCACATTGTTGGAGCAGGTAGGGAATGTCGACATAATAGAAATTACTCTTGGGTAATTCATTGGGTTTGGTGTCACCCCACCCTTTGTCCCAGAAGATGATTACGTTGTCCGACTCCACCGAACGGCTTTTCGACCAAGTGTATTTGTTGTCGGGGTCGCTCTCCTTGTAAAGCAGGGTGTCGCCGCCCTGGTAGCGCCACTCATTGGGGATGTAAACCGTCTTCTGTGCCAAGGCATGGGCGGCGAACAGGGTGAATTGAAGGAGGAATAGTGTCGCCAAGACGATGGAGCGCCGGCATCTGTGTACTTTTGTCTGCATTTCTTTCTTGATGTTTGGTTGATGTGATGGATGAAAGGATGGTTATGGGGTGAGGGATGTCAATGGGGTATCTTGAACATATATGGATATTGGAGATAGATGAATTGACCCGAGGTGCCGAGCTTCGTCTTGATTTCAATCACACCATTGGAGCCTTTAGAGCCCCAGATGTCGGTGGCGGCGGCACCCTTGAGCACGTTGATGCTCTCGATGTCTTCAGGGTTGACGTTGAGGAGTTCTGTAAGCTTCACTTTCACTTCATTGACGGAAGAGAAGTCGAAATTTTTGGTGTTGATTTCCCATATGTTGCCATCGACGATGATGAGGGGTCCGCTAGAGCCGTTGATACTCGACACACCACGCAAGCGCACGGAGGTGGCGGGAGTTTTCGCCTTCAAGTCGTCGTGGCGCCGGGGAGCTCCCATCACCACCAGGTAGAGATGCCTCAACCGCTTATTGGAAGGGATGCGCAAAACGGGGTTGTTGACTGCGCCATAAATGCATTCATCATCAGGTGTGACCCCCACGAAACCATAACGCAGGTTGTCGCCTTTGACACGCACCTTGAACGTTTTGGCATTGAGGTCCACGCGGTTGTCCAGACGGATGGCATTGAAGCCATAGCCCTCGGGCAAGTTTTTGGGACCAAGCCATCCCCCACCCATGTCCTCCAACTCGGTGTCGAACGTACAGGCATAGGGACGTGTCTCACGCCGTGCATGCTTGAAATCGAAATTGACCAGATGCTGATAGCCTCGGAACATCTCGTCGCAGAATGCCTCCTGGCCAAGTCCATACATACGCATGTTGGTCGTCGCCGGGTCTTCACCCAATCTGGCTTGGCGGAAAAGTTCGGCGATGCTCTTCCGTCCATGCAGGTCGCTCCACCACTGTATGACGTAAGGTGAATGATAGATGTTATCCAAATGGAGGAAGGCCTTGTGGGTCTGTTTCCTGAAGGCATCGAGATGGTAGAACTCGTCGGTGACCCAGTCGGGGTTGACTTGCCAAAGCATCCACTGGCAAGTCATATCGAAGAAGCCAGTGCTGCCCCAGATCGTTCCTATGCTGTCGGCCACGATCTGGGACTGGAAGGAATGCCCCAGCTCATGGGCTATGGCGTTCAATTTCTCGTCCTGGATGCGACAGGGTGTCACCCAGAGCGCGCCGATGAAATTGTCGTACACCCCACCATAGGCCGTGTCGTCAAGGGAATACTTGATCATGACCATCATTTTGTAGCGGTCGGCTTTGGACGGGCCTTTCACCCATCCCAGCGTGTCGCGGAAGAAATGGTAGAAATGCTGCGCCCGGTACCTGAGATTGTCCAACCGGAAAGCCATCGGATTGCCATCCAAGAGAAGCGGGTGGTTGAGGTCTTGCCCGAACCCCTTCTCCCACATGAAGATGAAGTCGGGGGTCTCTATGCTGCGCTGGAACGACCATTGCGAAGTGTCGCTTGCAAGGTCCATGCCCCGCAGGTCTTCCGGGACATACACTTTCTTCTGCGCCTGGACGCCATTCGTTGTGATGAGCACCATGGCGAAAACGAGGCAGAAAAATTGTCTTGACATCATATCGATATTACAAGCTTGAATCATTCATCTATTATTATCTCCAATTGCAAAGACCTGATTTAACGCGTGCTCGGCTCTGCCGCTTGGCCTTAGAATCATTTACACGAATTATCATGGAATTATCCCATCAATTATCATCAATGTTTGTGCGCATCAATTAATGACTAATTATTCTAGTTTCGCATTCGTTCAACTTTCAGGAGTTAAGAGGAGTTCTCCCTCGCCCCCGGCCTGCGGCCACCCCCTCTCAGGCAGAGGGGGAGGAGTTAAAGGGACATATGCTCATTTTTTCCGCTATTTTTTGGAGAAATGATTACTCCATACTTTTTTCAGATCCTCTTCACGCCTCATTTTCCATTACTCGCGAAAGTTCAATTAATGATTAATTATACGTTAATTATATGTTTATGTATTTGTTTATGAATCATTTACGCTGTTTGAATGGAAATTCGAGTGAAGAAAGGTTAAGGATGCTTTCCTGCAGCGACATCGTCGAGCGTCTGACCGTAATTGACTTTCCATTCCAGCACGCCGCCAGACTGCCCTTCCCTGAGTTTGGCCAGGATTTTCAATCCCTTGGTGCGTACAGGACGGAAATCCACACTGTTGTAACAATCGGTCGACACACCGTATGCCGTGTGGTCCTCCACCTCGCGCCATTGGCCGTCGGCGGTCAGATAGTAGAGCGACCATGACTCAGGCACGCGGAAACTACCATCGTAATGGTCGAGTTGCAGCCAATAGACTTGGACATTGGACACCTCGTATTCTTTGTCAAACTGATAGGAAATGGCCTCCTTGGTGCCACGTTTCAACCACCAGTAGTGGTAGGGCTTGGAGATGTCGGCGGAATGGGTGGGCTCCCACTGGTCGTTCACGCCACCAGCCCAGGAGTCTGTGGGTGCCGTCTCTGGTGCATCGTTCTGTATGGGACCACGGTTGGAGAACGTCTGCGCCGCCGTGGCGATGGTGGGCCGAGGGGTGGGCACAGCCTTCACCGGACTGTTGGCAATCCACACTTCCATCTGTTGCGGCCTGCGGTTGTTCCATGTGGAGTAAGGGATGGCCTTGAAGCGGGTGTCGGCGACCTCGCCATCGGGTTGGAGTGCCTTGGCGGCACCCTCCACTACCACCACGCCACCGAGAAGGTCTTTCTCGAAACGGGTTTCAAGCGGTGCACTGTCGAGGATGTATTTATTGAACACCTTGCCGTCGGCCTGGTCGGAGCCTTCCAGGCAATAGACCACCGGACCGCGCTCGAGAGCCACTTTGTGACGGTCGTCCACTGCATTGTCGTTGGCAACGATTCTCCTGACCTGCATCGGGAGGTTCAGTTCGATGACATCGCCTTTCTTCCAATTGCGTTGCAGGGTGATGTAGCCAGAGGTGGTTGCGGTGGCGACAGGAGTGCCGTTGACCGAGCAAGTGACCGACGGGGCGGCGTCGATGTAGCCATAGAGATTGTTGTTCGTAGGACTATCCTTGAGCCACGAGGGGACACGCAACTTGATAGCGTATTTGCCGCCACCCTTGGCGATGCGGATGCGTACGCGGCCGTCCCAAGGGTATTCCGTGGTCTGTTCCAGCTCCACACTGCCGATTTCAGCCTTTCCCTGTGCATAGAGGTTGACGTAGATGTCCTTGCCTTGCTGCGCATAGATGTATCCCGGGACGGAGGCGATGAAGCGGGTGACGTTGCCGGGGCAGCAGGCGCAACCGAACCATCTCTGGCGCTCGTGTTCGCCATCGCTCTCCAACGGATTGTCGTAGAAGAACTTGTCGCCGCTGAGCGAGACGCCGCTCAGCACGTTGTTGTAAAGGGCTCGCTCGCACACATCGACATATTTGCTGTCGCCGGTGGCGAGAAACATACGGTAGTTCCAATAGACATTGGCTATGGCGGCGCAGGTCTCGCAATATGCCGTGTGGTTCCACAACTCATAGTTGGGGCCGAAGCCCTCACCCTGTGGACGACTGCCGATGCCTCCGGTGATGAACAGTTTCTTCGACGACATATTCTCCCATATGCGCTCCAGGGCTTTGAAATAGGATTGGTCGCCGGTGAGCGACGCCACGTCGGCGACACCGCTGAAGAGATAGCCTGCGCGTACGGCATGTCCCACTATTTCGTCTTGCTGCAGGATGGGTTTGTGGTCCTGGGAGTATTCCGAGGGTTTGTGACCATCGGTGCAACGACCGGTCTCCTCAACGAAGTATTTCGCGCCCTCGAGGTATCTCTTGTCGCCAGTGACCTTATAGAGTTTGCAGAGAGCCATCTCGATGATGGGATGGCCGCCGGGACGATGGATTTGTCCTTCGTTAGGTCCGAACGTCTTGCACACCAGGTCGGCATTCTTGATGGCCACGTTGAGGAAATTGCGCTTTCCTGTGGCACGGTAATGTGCTACGGCACTCTCTATCAAGTGGCCAGAATTGTATAACTCATGCGAGTTGATGCGCTCCCATCTGTGGGACCCCCACCATCCACTCAGGCGTGTGCATTTGTTGGTCACGCAGGTGGTGAGGTAGCCGTCGTCTTCCTGTGCCAGGCTGATGAGGTGGATGACGGAGTCGAGATACTGGTCGAGTTTCTTGTCATAGTGCACGGCAAGAGAATAGGATGCGCCCTCGATGATCTTGTAGGGGTCGGTGTCATCAAACGAGAAATCGCCTTGATGCTCCTTGACGGTGGTGGTCATGCGGCCATTGTTCTGGGCGGCAAGGGCGAAATTGTCAAAACGTCCGTTCTTCTCACATTCACGAAAGGCGGAAGGGATGCTCACCGTTCGGTTGATTTCAATGCGTGGCGCCCAGAAGCCGTCGGCCAGGTGCACCCGGGCAAACGACACCTCTTGTATCTGCGGCTGGGCGAAGGTCGAAAGACTCATGGCAACAGCGGCAATGGTGGAAAGAAGTAGTTTGTTCATATCAGGTAATTGTGTGTTATTTGCATTCATCGATAACGACAGCTTGCTTTCGAATGCAAAAGTATACAATTTTTTAAATATATAATGAAACAATCGTCCAAGAAAACACAAAAATCATCCAAACCTACCACGAAAGGCATGAGGAAGGATTGACACGAAGGCTATTTGATGTTGATGGCGAACACGAAATAACCGAAAGAGCCGAAAATTGCGAACACACTGGGGTTACCACGGCGGTGCGGCAAACGGTGCAACATTGCGGGCGGGCACAAGACCCGCCCCTACAACTTCTGGGGAACATTTGGCGTTTTTTTTGAATAAAAATTCGCTCGAAGGCGACCTCAACAAAGACGGCTATGTCAACATCGTGGACGTGAAGATTCTGGTCAACCGTATCTTGATGGGAAATTAGCCAAGACCTTTGGGTGCAGCCAATGAAAATGATGGGACGCAATAAGTGGCGTCCCATCATTTTTCATAATAGGAGGGGATAGGAAGTTTTAGGAGGGGGAAAGGAGATTTTTCATGAGGAGGGAACGAAAAAAAGGAAAAAATGCAGCTGAGGGGCACACTTTATGCTTTTTTTTCGTAAATTTGCACTTGAAAGGAGAATTGCTCCGTCGACAGACGATGCACCACATCCAAGGGAAAAGAAGAAACAACTATTATCAACTAACTTGTGGGAATAGAAACATCCCACCTTAAATTACTCAAATCCTATGAATTTCAGAAAATCACTCTTCGTCATCGCAGTCATGGCCCTCTATTGCGGAATGGCTGTGGCACGCACCGCCGCCACCCAGAAGGTGCATGCCGATTTCTCTAACGTGACGCTCGCCAGTGAGGCGCAGTGGGATTATGCCACCAACACCCTGTCATGGACACAGAGGTGGGGCAACCAGGTGCGGGGTCTCAACCTGCCCACCGGCGACCTTACAGGCTTTGAGAAAATCGGAGTGGAAAGCACCGACTTGCAAGGCAGCAACTTCCGCCTGCTCATTTACAACGGTGATGCCAACACCACCATTTCCGTGACAGAGACCGGGGTGAAGGAATTCGTGCTGACCGACTACTTGTCGGAAGACCAGCTGAAGAATGTCACAGAAATCGTGCTCTCCGGAGGCAACCAGGAAGAGAGTGGCTCCGTCCGCATCCTCGACCTATGGCTTGAAACCTTCGATGACTCCGCACCAAAGAAGAAAGAGGCGGAATTGGCGTTCACCCCTTCCGTGGTGACCCTTTACGAGGGAGAGGCTTTCACCGCACCCGTCCTTAGCAATCCCTATTCGCTGCCAGTGACCTATTCCTCGACATGCTCACCCGATGGCTTCGCTTCTGTCGATGCCGAGACCGGGGCGGTGACCCTCTCGCAAGGAAAGGGACGCGCCACCATCACAGCGTCTTTTGAAGGCAATGACGAATACAAGGCAGGAAGTGCATCCTACACCGTCATCGTCCGTTCGGCAAACACTGGCGACCGTCCGTTGGTCTACGATGAGGAGAACACCAGTATCGGCTTCGCAGAACCCGCCTATCCCACAAAAAGCCAACTCCCATTCATCGAACCCCTGACAGACCCGTTCATGTTCAGCGACAATTCCGGACGGGCACTCGAATTCCAAGACTGGCAGCGCAGGCGAAGCGAAATAGGATACGAGCTGCAACACTACGAACTTGGAAAGAAGCCCGAGGTCACCCCTGACCAAATCCAGGCATCGATGAACGGCAACACGCTCACGGTGAAGGTCACCGTCAACAACAAGTCCATCACCCTTACGTCGACCATCAACTATCCGTCTTCCGGCACGGCCCCCTTCCCCGTGGTCATCGGCATGGGGGGCAATGGCGGCAGTCTTGGTTCCGGGGTCTTCAACGGCCTGGGCTCCATCGCCCATATGGCCTTCACCTTCAGCCAGGTGGCTACTGACTCGCAAAACGGCGGCGACGGTTCCGGACCCTTCGACACCCTCTATCCCGAGTTGGCCAAGAACGGCACCGAAATCAAATGGGCTTGGGGCGTGAGCCGACTCATCGACGGACTGGTGCAACTGGGTCCGGCCGTGACACGAATCGACACCGAACACATCGGCGTCACCGGCTGCTCCTTCGCAGGGAAAATGGCCCTCTTCTGTGGTGCTTTCGACGAGCGTATCGCACTGACCATTCCTCAAGAGCCTGGCGGTGGCGGCATAGCATCCTGGCGTGTGAGCCACTGGCTACCCACCGATGTGGAGAAAATCAGCAACACCAACTACACTTGGTTCCTCAGCGACCTGCGCAACAATTTCAACGGCGACAATGTCAGCTACCTGCCTTACGACCACCACGAGCTGGCGGCCATGATTTGTCCGCGTGCACTGATCATGGTGGGCAATCCCGCCATGACATGGCTTGCCGACCCGTCGGGATACATAAGCATCAGGGCAGCCCGGAAGGTGTGGGAGCAATATGGCATCGAGGACCGTTGCGGCTTCACTTTCGCCAGCCATGGCGACCACTGCAACCTGCCGCAAGGCCAATATCCAGAAATACAAGC
>Ga0310694_10004240_pt1 | contig 13881 bp, 4 predicted proteins | sample 174DNAGHGhighgp2_FD_203884 | JGI IMG/M metagenome (GOLD analysis project Ga0310694, IMG submission 203884) | Sheep rumen microbial communities from Palmerston North, Manawatu-Wanganui, New Zealand - 1742 DNA GHGhigh gp2 (v2) (version 2) | ecosystem: Host-associated > Mammals > Digestive system >... | reverse complement strand
TACCGAAACACCGACACTGCATTCCTCAAGCTACTGCACGCAGAGCGGCACATACCTGTAACTATCACTCTGGAGGCGGAAGAGAGCGGGTTTGCACTAAGCATCGGCAGTTATCCCGCTGGCAGTTGGATTGCCACGCGGCACTACGAGCACCCGCACACTGCAGCCACCCGGGGCGAGCAGGCACGACGTACGCAAGCAGCACAACTCGCCAAGTTAGGCGATACGGATTATGTGGCGGCTGAGGTACATGTGCCCGAGCAGGCATATTTTATCCCGATGAGTGCCCTTAACGCCTGGCGCCGTGAGGTGGCAGCCGCAGCAGTTGAGGCGCAAGATACTGCATACATCAGGCAGAAGGCTGCACCGGTAACCGTCAGCGAGGCTGATCTGCCGGATTACAACAGCACCGGCGAACCGCTAATGACCTGCAGGTATTGTATTCTGCACGAGATGGGTCACTGCCGCAAGCAGCCCTCACGACTCAAGCCGGAGAGCGAACCGCGCTATCTGAGACTCAGCAACGGCACTACGGTGGAACTGCAGTTCGACTGCAAGAACTGCCGCATGAACATCATCGACTGCTCAAACTATCAACCCCAAAAACCGCAAACATTCAAACCCACAAATATATAACCCAAAACACGATATAAGTTATGCGTAAAATTATACTTCTGTTCACCACTCTGCTGCTACTGCCTATAGGGGTGCTCAGCGCAGCGCCTGCACACCAACGCCCGCAGATATGGGACTTCGGTGCAGTCAGTTTCGATCGCACGAAATACGAGAATATGCTCACCACCGGCGAGATCAACGGCTGGATGCCTGCCGCTATTCCGGGCGCACGAAACACATACATATCCGACTTCCTGGGTTCGCGTAACGTCAACCTGTCGTTCAACGGTCATGGTGGCAAGTCGCACCGCTTGCGTACGAGCAACCCCAAGCTGTCGCGTTTCGACGAGGGCGAACTGCACGACTACAAGTTAGGCGCCACATTCACGGGCTACCTGATGTCCGACCTGCAAGCCGACCCGGATGTATATATCGAGCAGTATTTCAAGGAGGGCGATATTATCGAGTACGCTGTAGCCTCCACAGGTGTGCCGGCTACCTACAGGCTGATATCGGAGGATAAGTTATCCTCGCAGACGCGCAAGATCAGCGGTCAGGGCGCTGAGGTTATATGGTTCTCTATCCCGCGTGACGGCTATTATCATCTGTCCAGCCTTGACGACAAACTGGTTGTTGCGCGCATTATCCGCTACCCTGCCGAGTGGGGCGACCTGTATTTCACCGGCTCACTGCCCAAGCAGTGTTACCTGGTGATCAACAATCGCGAGAACGGCGCCCTGCACCGCCTCAATTACGGCGAGAAAAGCGTACATCTGCCTATGGGTTACGTGTATGGTCTGACGCTGAAGGGCGACCCTACGAAAATGCTGGAGACGGTTGATTCCGTCAACTTCCAGCACAACGGGCAGAACTGCGATGTCAAGGTGCGCGACATCGAGCTCAACGAGTTTCGCGGGAAGATTGTGGGTCTGCCCGCCAGCGAACTGCAGAAACTGTCGTTCACCCTTACGCCCAAGTACCCTACGACGTTCCACGCGTTCTACGAGTTGAATGGCAACCGATACATAATATACACCGAGCCTAACAACCAGTACAAGATCCGCCCGGTGGGTGTGAACGACTACCAGATGGATACCATTGCTGCTCTGACCGACCTCAGTCAGCTGGTGTTCAGCAAGCGACCGGTTTATCCTGTAAAGATTCAGTCGGAGATCGACCTGAGCAACGCCACATTGCAGTTCACCAACACCAAGGAGGACGGTTATGTCTATTCGTTCACCGGAACGGAAGATATTGCTTTACGTTCGGGTACATATTCGATTGCGGTACTGGGTTTGGACAGTTTCCGTATGCAACGTACCTCGCTGCTTAATATCCGCCGCGACCCGGTCAGCAAGCACCTGGATTTCCGTCGCGAGTTGACAGCCAACGATTCGCTCCACTACACCGATACCCTGCGTGTAGGTGCACAACGCCAGTACACCACTATCCGTCAGGCACTCCGCGCTGTGAGCCGCATGCGCCGTACGCGCGACCAGCACGTAACGATTGCTATCGATCCCGGACAATACGATGAGATGCTGCGCATCACAGAGCCGAACATCTCGCTCGTCAACAGCGCACCTATCCCGTCCGTCAGCATCAGCAACGGAGGATTGGACATTCACAACCGTGCCGTGCGCATAACCGGCTATTACGGCGGCGAGTACAGTTACTACTCGATGACCGAACAATATACACACTCCGCGCGCGCGTTGCGCGTTAATATGGAGAACAAAACCCTGGCTGTACTGAACACCGGCGGACGGGAGTTCTACTACAACGCCACGGTAGTCGTGGCAGCCGAGGATGTGACACTCAAGAACCTGATCATTGAGAATGCGTTCAACAGGTATATAACCCGTCTGGAGGCACGCGACAAACTTGTGCCGCAGTACCCCGAGACACCGGTGCGTCCGACTGCCTATCTATCCACAGAAGTACAAAACGCCAAGTATGTTCGTCCGGCGGCGGCATTGGCTGTGGTCGAAATGGCGGATCGCGTACAACTCATCGGCTGCCGACTGATCGGTATGGAGAACACCCTATACGGCGATGCCGGATGCCGGTTGTATATGCTCCACTGCCATATCATGGGCAGCAACAATATCATCTCCGGTGGTATGAACCTGACATGCCACAAGTCAGACATCGAGGTCTTTCCCTCGTCGCGCTCGTCGTACCTGGTAGCGGCACGCACACAGGTCGGTCTGCGCGGCTTCCTGTTCGACCAGTGTTTCATCCGTTCGGCGGAACCCAAGACGGAGATGGTTAGCGAGCACTATGCCGAGCCCTGCCATCTGGTTAAGCCCAAGGATCACTACGGCGAGGTCGTGTTCGTGGCTACGAAGTTCGATCTCGTGCTGGAGGCAATGGCATACGATCCGGCTATAGCATTCATGCCCGACGATCCTATATTCAACACGTTCATGCTCGCGCCATACGTTTATACGCGCGGCACTGACGGCTGGAACCCTACCAACTCATCCGAAGCCGAACTGGACTTGGGTATCGTGGATCTGAAGTTAGGCATACATATCGAGCCGAACACTCTGGTAATGCACCACATAGCACAACCGACTACGATGCGCGTGATCACGCCTGACGGATCGTCGTTCATCGATCAGTTGCTCACCGGCACACAGTCGTTCAATACGCCTCATGGAGTGTATTGGCTGATTTTTGAGAATAATATCGGCAAGCAATCCGTTAAAGTTAAGATTCCCGACGTACAATGACGATTGACGAACTCAGGCAACAATTGGTAGCCGGCCACCGTGAGGTAGCGGCTATCCTGGAGCAGTTGCATAAGCATTCAGCCTGCCATCTGCTACTCACAGGACTGCATGCGAGCATGCGTGCGGTCGTATTGTCGGCTCTGCGCGAACAGGATACAACCAACACGGTACACCTGGCTGTGTGCGAGAATGCTGACGAGGCGCAGTATCTCTACGCCGACCTGCTTGCCTTGGGCGGTGAGCAGGCGGAACAGTCGCTGATCTTCTTCCCCCACTCTCATCGCCGCCGGCAGTCGTCGGTGGATGAGTCGCTGGCTATACAGCGCACCAAGGCACTCACCGCACTTGCACAAGGCAAGCAGCAACTCACTGTTGTCACCTACCCCGAGGCGCTGAGCGAACTATCCGCCGCACCCGACTGCCTCAAGCAGAACAGCATGACATTGCACACCGGTGACACTATATCTACGGTCAGCCTGACAGCCCGACTGCTGGAGTTGGGATTCGAGCGCGTGGATTTCGTTTACGAACCCGGACAGTTTGCCATACGCGGAGGCATAGTGGACATCTACAGTTACGCTGCCGACAATCCGTTCCGTCTGGACTTCTTCGGCGACGAGATTGATTCCATCCGCACCTTTGATATCGAGACGCAGTTGTCCGACAAACGGGTAAACGAAGTGCCTGTCGTGCGGTTGCATGACGAGGAGCAGATGGTTACTCTGACAGCCTATCTGCCCGAACAGACCCTGTATATAGGCAACAATATCCACCTCACGCCGCTGCAGGCTGCACTCATGCCTGATGCACTTACTCAGCCCTGGAGCAAGACAATCGAGATTGGCACCAAGTGTTCGTACGACACCTACACGCGTATTGCTTTCGATACCTTGCCGCAACCGCTGTTCCACAAGCAGTTCGAACTGCTTATGCAGGATATAGCCGACAAGTTGCAGATGGGCTACACCATCTATATCCTGTCTGACTACAAGAAGCAGACCGACCGCCTGGCATCTATTCTCGATGCACTGCATGAGCAGGCATCTACACTATCGTCGGCTCTATCCGGTTCGGGTGAGACGTTCTTCACGCCTGTTGACCACACGCTGCACGGCGGATGGGTGGATCATGCGCGCAAGATTGCCTGCTACACCGATCATCAGATCTTCGAGCGTTACCATCGCGTTACGCTCAGTTCGGACAATGCCCGCCGCGGCAAGGCGGTACTCACACTCAAGGAGCTCAACCAGCTGCAGGTGGGCGACTACGTGGTGCACTCCGATCACGGCATTGGCAAGTTCGGAGGATTGGTGACCACCGGTGTGAACGGCAAACCGCAAGAGATGATCAAACTCATCTACCGCGATGGCGACACAATTTTCGTGAGCATACATAACCTGCACCGCATCAGCAAGTACAAAGGTAAGGAAGGCACTGCACCTACCGTTTCACGCATCGGTTCGGGTGCTTGGGAACGGCTCAAGGAGCGCACCAAGGACAAGGTTAAGGAGATCGCCCGCGACCTTATTCGCCTGTATGCCACGCGCAAGCAGCAACCCGGTGTCGCCTACTCGCCCGACGGATATATGCAGCAGGAACTGGAGGCATCGTTCATCTACGAGGACACACCCGATCAGGCAAAAGCCACTCTCGATGTCAAGCACGACCTGGAGAGCCGCACGCCTATGGACAGACTGATCTGCGGCGATGTAGGCTTCGGCAAGACGGAGATTGCCATGCGTGCCGCATTCAAGGTTGCCACCGACGGCAAGCAGGTTGCCGTGCTCGTGCCGACAACCGTTTTGGCGTTGCAGCACTATACTACATTCAAGGAGCGATTCAAGAACTTCCCTGTCAAAGTCGAGTACCTGAGTCGCGCCAAGACGCCCAAGGAGGTCAAGGATATACTCGAGCAACTGGCTGCCGGCAAGATTGATATACTCATCGGCACGCACAAGCTGATCGGCAAGTCGGTCAAATGGCACGACCTCGGTTTGCTTATCATCGACGAGGAGCAGAAGTTCGGCGTTGCCGTCAAGGAGCGGCTGAAGAGTCTGCGCACCAACATCGACGTACTCACCCTGACAGCCACACCTATACCGCGTACATTGCAGTTCTCACTGCTCGGCGCGCGCGACCTGAGCGTAATGACCACACCGCCGCCTAACCGCTATCCCGTGATTACTGAGAGCATCACGCTCGACGACGAGGATATCATCAAGGAGGCGATAGATATCGAGATGTCGCGCAACGGGCAGGTGTTCGTCGTCTGCAACAGGATAGATATGCTGGAGCGCATTGAGCACAGGCTGCACCGGTTGTGTCCCGAAGCACGTATGGTGATTGCCCACGGACAAATGCCTGCCGACGAGGTCGCACAACGACTGGAGGATTTTATCAATTACGATTACGATATCCTCATCTCCACCACAATCATCGAGTCGGGTATCGATATCCCGAACGTCAACACGATGTTCATCTTCTCGGCGCAGAACTACGGTTTGGCTGACCTGCACCAGTTACGCGGCCGTGTAGGTCGCAGCAACCGCAAGGCTTACTGCTACCTCATCACTCCCGATCGCGAACTGCTTACTGCCGAGGCACGGCGCAGGCTGGACGCAATCACCACGTTTGCCGAACTCGGTTCGGGCTTCCATCTGGCTATGCAGGATCTGGACATTCGCGGTGCAGGTAACATGCTCGGTGCCGAGCAGTCGGGATTCATTGCCGACTTAGGTTACGAGACCTACCAGCGCATTCTGAACGAGGCGGTTGAGGAACTGAAACAGGAGGAAGGACTGGTCAGCGAGTCCGACGAGCAGGCTGAATCCGGCGATCAGTCGGCAGCCGGCGGACGACAATGGGTCAGCGATGCACAGTTTGAGTGCGACCTGCAAGTCAGTTTCCCGACAGATTATATCGAGAACATCAGCGAGCGCATCACGCTCTACCGCGAGTTGGACTCGCTGCACAACGAGGATGAATTGTTAGCATTCAAGAAGCGCCTGATTGACCGTTTCGGCCCGTTGCCCGAGCAGGCTGAGGAACTGCTGAATGTCATGCGGTTGCGGTGGATATGCTGCCGGTTGGGTATCGACAAGATCTTCCTGAAGGGCGAGCGTATGTCGCTCCATCTGCCTCAGGACAATGCAGCGTACTACCAGAGCGAGGCGTTTGCCAACCTTATCCAATATGCTGTCAGCCGTCCACAGCGATGCACGTTCCACGACGAGCCGGTACGGACCAAAGGTCTGACCGAAGCCGAACTGCGCACTGTGCCGCACAAGCGGTACATAACGATCATGAATGTCAAGACGATAGCCGGTGCTATCAACCTGCTCAGCAAGGTTGAGCACCCGGATAGCGAAGAATAAGGCTTAGAACGGATAACCTATACCGAAGTTCAGACGCAGTGCGTCGAATACAGAGGGGATATTGTAATAGGTTTTGATAGGTTTCGAAGTGTCAGGTGTACCGTCCTTGTTGTACTTGAATGTCTGATACGGTGAGTGGATAGCCACGCCCAAGTCCAGACGCACCACCAGTCCATCGATATCCAGACGCAGACCTGCACCTGTGCCCAGAGCAATCTGTTTCGCCCATTCATCGTTGCCGAACAAGCCATCCTTCAGGTCTTCGGGAATCTCCAGACGAGTGAGGTAATCCTCATATCCCGCTGCCTTGAACAGATCCACCGTACTATACCAGTTCCATACGTTACCTGCGTCCACAAACGCTGCACCGTACAACTTCCACACTATGGGGAACCGCAACTCGAAGTTCGCTTCGAGTTTCACGTCACCAGCGTGGAAGAAGTTCTGGTTGTACTTGGCGCTGTAGAAGTTACCCGGGCCATAGGCATAGGGTGCAGCGGCACGCAGGCTGTTCGGTCCGCCGGCATAGAACGCCTCCGACAGCGGTGCATATCCCGAGTTTCCGAGCGGGATGTTCGCTCCGGCATACAGGCGGGTGGCTATGCTTATCTGTGCCGGCAGGTTAAAGCGGTTACGCAGTTCGGCGGTCAGTTTGACGAACTGGTTGAAGGTCAGTTTGCCTATCGGTTTGTCCTGCTCGTTCCACTTCCTTCCTGTGGCGCAATAGATGGCGTTAATCAGGTTGCCCGCCTCCTTGAATCCGAGTTCGAGCATCGTGTTCACGGGTCGCGTGGCGCGGTAGTCGTTGTAGGTGAACGTGTAGCCTACCGACGGAACCAGTTCGTTGCCTGCCAGCACCTTGATCAGTTGCGGGTACTCGGCAGCTTTGTCCAGCAGGTCCTCCGATTCGGCTTTTACTCTGACTACCGACAGCGAGAACGGCGTGAATGCATGTGTTATATACGGCGAGGAGTGGAAGAAGTACGTCAGCCCTGCCGTCATCTTATGTACGCCGTAGCCGCCGGCAATGTTCTCGTACTGGTAGCCGAGCGAGTAACGCGTGTCGCCTTCCGGCGTATCTGTGCCTACCCAGTGCAGGTAGGGGAACACGAGCGATGTATGTACACCCAGTTTGTAGGTGTCGGTCTTTTTCGGGTCACCCGGATGCCGGTCGCGCAACGCCCAGTAATATGCTCCGTCAGCCTTGATGGTGAACACCTCATCTCTGCCGAACAGGTTGCGGATGTTCGATGTGAGCATCAGGTTCGGGCCCAGGCTGTTGTTCGAGCGATAGGCTACGGCGGCATCCGCTGCCAGGCTGTAGGTGCGGTTGATGCTGTCTGCCTTCGAAGCCAGCCACTGACGGCGGTGCCAATCCTGCGTGGCATGTACGCCTATGCCGGATTTGACGAGTTCGCCCTCCAGGATATTATTGTAGTCGCGCTGCGAGAACACACGCAGCAGCACATTGCCGGATTTGGTCAGTTTGTAGTCGGCGGTTATGCTTCGCAATAGTCCGCCGGAGTTGTTCACCTCGGGGTTGTCGGATATCGATGAGCCTAAGGTTATGCGCAACTTGTCGTTCAGCATCGTCTTGCTGATACTGATGTTCATGTCATTGCTCTTGCCTGATGCGTGGTTCGTTTGTCCGCTGCTGATGTCCAGTTCGAATGCTTTGCCGAGTTTGGAGTTCGCCATGGCGGCGTTTATACGGCTGTTGACAATGCTGGAGAGTGCATATCCCTCGCGTTGTGCCGCCTCGTTGCTTTCGCCCACGTACATGCCTGTAGCCAGCAGTGTGGCAGCCAGTCCCTCGCGCGTATCCTCATCCAGCGAACGCAGTTCGCGGGTGATCACCTCATCTTTCGGCGCTTCCAGATAGAATCCTACGGCATTCAATCCCAACGAATCCAGCACACCGTTGACGCGCACGCCTGTGGTGAAATCCACGCGTCGCGTCTCTTCACCTTCGGATTGCACATCCGCCTTCACGCGCTGCGAGGCGGCAAGATTGAGTCGTGCCCGGCGTAGCGGACCATTCAGGGTGACCGTGCCGCCTGAGTCCACGCGGAACGGCATAACCGGGTACAACTTGGGCGAGTAACGAATCACACCGCTGTCCACATGCACCACGCCGTCCAGATCCATCGTGCCTTGCTTGGTGCCGTACTTGACGTTCACCGTGCCGTGAGGCTTGACTTGTGCCAGGTTCTTCTGGTCGATGGGATATGTGATGTCAGTGGTGGGCAGGATTGTCACATCCACATCCGCCACTACGCTATCCGGACGACCTGTCACGCGTCCGTTGAGGTCGGTTGCGAGATCACCATATACGGGTATCGGACCGTCTTTCACAAGTTTGACCGGAGCAAAACTGTCGGCTTTGACCTCTACATCGATGTTCATCGTCTTGAGGTCGAAATTGCCGTCCAGAGACAGGTAGGTGCTGTCGGCGCCATATATGGGCATCTTGTTCAGCAGCACGCGGTTATGCTCCATCACGATAGGTTTCTCGCCCAGGCTCAATGTCACCTCGTAGGGTTTGTACTCAGCCGATACACCTAATGGCAGTACCTCGGCGCTTATATCTGTCTGTGCAGGCAATCCATCCACCGTGGCGGCGGCACGTACCGCACCGCGCAGGTCCAGATCGGCGTTGTGCAGTATGCTGTCGAGTATATCCAAGGGCATATCGTCGAGTTGCACATCCGCCTTCAGGGCGTTGGCGTACTGCTCCGAGGGGCTGACGCGTATATCCGCCTTACGGTTGCCGAGGTCCATACCTGCAAACCGCAGGCTGTCCATCGTCAGTTGTCCGTTGCCGTTGAGGGTGCGTCCGGCGCGTTGCAGGTCGAACCGCAGTGCGGCATCGGTGTGCAGGTCATGCAGACTCATCACGCCGTCGGTCAGTCGGCTGTCGGCTGTCAGCGAGGCGTCGGTCGTGCCTTCCGCCATCTGCACGCGCATGGCAGCCCGGGCGGCAGGCAGACGCAGAGCCGTGCTGTCGTCGGGGTGGCTGATCTCGGGGATAGAGGCATCCAGCGACAGGTCGGTGTGTGCACTGTCGGACGCAAGCGTCAGGTCAACCTGATGTATATCCAAACCTGTACGGTCGATGAACGGCTGCAGGGGACTGCCGGAACTGAGTTGTATATGCGTCTGCATATCCGGCACGAGGCGTCGCAGCGTGTCGAGCATCGTCAGGTTGGTCAGTGTGGTCAGCGTGCGGAGCACGGCGGTGTCGCCGGCTACCTTCAGCAGACGTTGTGCCTGATCGGCGAGTCGCATCACGTGCATCGGGCTGCTCAGGTCGAGCGACAGACCGTCGGTTGCCAGATTAAGCGAGGTCGTGCTGTCGGTAGCAAAATCCGCTGTCAGACGGCTTGCGTACAGATCCTCGTTCGCCACACGCGCATGCACATCTTGCATCTGCGTATGGTAATCTACGTTCATCTGCTTGGGGCGCATGAACTCCTCAACGTGGAACTGATGTTCGGTTTGTGCGCGCAGTTGCAGGTTGTTATTCAGCGCTATAGGCAGGTGCAGCGTGCCGTCCACGGTGCGGTTGGCGAGGCTGGCATCCAGTCGCAGCCCCGAGGCGTCGATATCGCCATATACGGCATCGGTCAGGTGCATGTTCACCTTCGTGCGCATCTTGCGCGAGTTGGGGTCGATGCCCCTACCCTCGGCATGTATATCTCCGGCGAGCACGACATGCGTGCTGTCCTGCAGCAGTTCGGTCAGATCCACGCGCTGAACGTTGGCAGTCAGGTTGTACCGCTCGTCGTCGATGTCGTAGTATCCGCGCAGACTGGCTTTGCTGCCTTTGTACTGCGCATCGCCCGCCACATCCACGCGCATCGTCTGCAGATCCATCTCTGTGGTCTTGAGGTCGGCTTGTGCGCCTAATGCGGCTGAACGGGTATGCAGACCACTGCTGGTTATACGGTGGGCCGCCAGATCAACGCGTGTGTTGCCGTACAACGTATCGAACGGCAGGCTGAGTTTGCCCAAGTTAAACGAGGCATTGCCGATGTTCAGTTGGCGTGCGTCATACAGCGCAGCACCTACATCCGCCAGCACATCGGCGTCGAGGCTGCGCACGCGTATATCCATACCCAAAGGCTGCAGCACAAACTGCACACGGCGCATCTCGGCGCGATGCACATCATACGCCATCAGCAGCGGCGTGGAGTCCCTGGCTGTGGTGTCGGGTTTGGAGCCGCGCAGCGTTATGCCTACGTAGGCGTCATGCAGCAGCAGTGTATCCAAGGGAAACTGTCCCTTGGCGAGCACCAGTCCCGGACTCACTGCTTGCAGCCTCTGTACTATCGCATCGACACCTACGGCAGGTATCAGCGTATCGGAGTGGAACGTCGTCTGCTCCAGACTCAGTTTGTCCACCACGATCGGCACATTCAGCAGCGAATCGGTGCCCTGCGAGGTCAGCAGCGTGGCGCGCAGACGCAGGGCGCGGGTGTAGAGCAAGGTGTCTTTGCCGCGATGTCCGACGAACAGGCTGTCCACCTCTATCTGCAGCGGCAGGTCGGCTTGACCTTTGTACGCGCGGTACAGACGTATAGGCGAGTGCTCCAGCGGCGAGAGGTACAGGTTGCCGAGATCGATGTCATAATCCGTGCGTGCATTGGCTTCCGCCACGGCACGCTCCAGCACCGCCTGACGTACAGAGTGCACATACAGCGCACATCCCACTGCTGCCAGCAGGACAAGCACTAACGCCGTTGCCGTTCCCAGCAACGCCGCAGGCAGCTTCCACCATAATTGTCTTGTACGCATGTCTTTTTGTCGGATGCTACTAAAAAACTCACAAAGGTACAAAAATTTTTTGAATTATGCAAATAATTCATAAAAAATAATCGTTCGAACGAAGCGAAAAATGCAAATAAGTCTCGGATTAACCTGCTTTCAATTTGCTTTTGCGTTGCTCTTGCTCTCGTCTCACACTCTTTTAGAGATAAGCGGAAGTGGCAGATTGCGTTCACCACTGATGCATGTAGTGAATCGCGTGAAAATAATTGTTTCCATGCGACCATCACGGGACCATCTCCCGAGAACACCCTAAGCAAAGCATCACAATCAAATCATTTGGTATAGATCCAAGTCAAAGGCTGGTCATCCATACAGCGAAGCAGATCGTGCCCTTTAGGGCTAAGAATTATCGACCATTTTCAAACAATTGCAAGAGAAAATTTATAAAAGTCAATAGCAAAAATGCAAAAAGTTGCGGAATAATTTGCATAATTCATTTATTTTTACTATCTTTGCATCCTGATTTGAGAAATGTTACAATAATTGAACATTTTTTGTGTTACTTTTGAACATTTTTGATTCACATGATACAAAGAACAGAAATTAAGGAACTTACAGCAAGGCTAAAAGAGCCGAGAAAGTTCATTCAAGTGATTGTTGGACCTCGTCAGGTTGGTAAAACAACGATGGTGTCCCAAGCTATGGAGCTGATTGATATTCCTCATTTGTTCTTTTCGGCAGATAATATCTATGCTTCCGATGAATGGCTGGCGGAAAAATGGCAGTCGGCCAGACTGATGGTACAATCTCAACGGCTGGATCAACTGATACTGGTCATTGACGAGGTACAGAAGATCCCCAACTGGTCTGAGCGAGTCAAAAAAGAATGGGATCTGGACACATACAATCATCTGCCCATCAAACTTGTGCTTCTGGGTTCGTCCCGTCTAATGATTATGAACGGACTTACTGAGTCTTTAGCCGGACGATTTGAACTCATCCGCATGACTCACTGGACATGGTCAGAAATGCGCGAGGCATTCGGTTGGGATCTCGACACGTATATTTATTACGGAGGCTACCCCGGAGCTGCAGAAATGATTGCAAACGAGGACCGCTGGCGCAGCTATGTTGAGAACGCCATATTAGAGGCCTCCATCAACAAAGACGTACTGCAAACCAGCAACATCTATAAACCCGCCCTACTGCGCCAATTATTCACGATGTGTTGCGCCTATTCCGGGGAAGAATTGTCTTTCCGGAAAATGTTAGGCAACTTGCAGGAAGCCGGAAATGCCACCACGTTAGCTAACTATCTTCAACTGCTCTCTGAAGCCAACTTAGTATCGGGCTTGCAGAAATACGCGCGCGACAAAGCAAGGAAGTACAGCAGCACGCCAAAGTTGCAGGTGTTCGACAACGCCCTGATGAATGTATATAACCAAACTACATTTGCTACCGTCCGCACCGATGCCGCCTTGTGGGGACGCCAAGTAGAATCGGCAGTGGGAAGTTATCTGCTTTCTCAGGCAGAGAAGCACCGCATACAAGTTTACTATTGGCGAGAGAATAATGCTGAAGTGGATTTTATTCTCCAACGCGGACTATCTGTTGTTGCTATAGAGGTAAAAAGCAATAATGCCCGCACCAATGCCGGACTTCATTTCTTTAGCAACAAATACAAACCGCTGCAAGCTTTCGTCGTAGGTAACGAGGGGATTCCTCTTGCAGATTTCCTGCAAACAGACTTGCGTCTTCTGTTTCGGTAATCCTAAACGTCAAAAATCGTTTTGGATGTTTTTCTTTTAATTCGTCAACAATCGACAACAATTGAACATACTAATGTTCACTAAAAAGAAACTGACAAAACTGACATGCGGATTTTTGCATTTTAATTTGCACTTTTTAGAGTGGACTCATTAATTATATTTGTCAGAATAATGTTGGTTGATCTAATTGATGTAATTTCTTGTTTTGGGCTTTACGCTCCTTTTTCGCTTGTTTCCTTGCTTTTTTAGCTGCTTCCATTTCTTCCAATGTCATTGGCTGTAACCCATCATTTGCTGAAGGATATTTCCCATCAATGTATAACTTTACTAATCCGGCATGTGATAGAGGCGATGATATGTTACGAACATCCGTATTTGTAGCATAATCAAGAAATACAATATTATGCGTCTTTGCTCTTTCTGCAATCTTTTCTATTAAATCATGTACGCGATTGTCTAAAACATACTTATATGATGGTAAGTATATCAACATGCGCGCATCAAAATAGTTCAATAGAATATCACTGTGTACTCCTTTCCTATGCCCTAACGGCTTCCCATGCACACGAACACTACGCTTGATGTTCCTCATAGTATCATTTGAAAACAATCTGA
>Ga0310694_10004236_pt1 | contig 13909 bp, 13 predicted proteins | sample 174DNAGHGhighgp2_FD_203884 | JGI IMG/M metagenome (GOLD analysis project Ga0310694, IMG submission 203884) | Sheep rumen microbial communities from Palmerston North, Manawatu-Wanganui, New Zealand - 1742 DNA GHGhigh gp2 (v2) (version 2) | ecosystem: Host-associated > Mammals > Digestive system... | reverse complement strand
GCTGAATGGACGGAATTGTGGGCGGGGTCCCCGCTTCCGGGCCATCAGGCTGGCAGGGCGGCGAAGTTTTCAGCGAAGTGTAGCGCTGGAATCGGATAGAAGCAGACGGTCAAATGAAAACTCCGTGTAACGAAACGGGGCACGACACTTGTTGCCGCGCCTTCGTTTTGGTATAATAACGGCGTCGGAATAAAATAGAAACATTAGTAACTGTGGCAGAAATTCCTACAACATCCACAACGTTGCTTCGTGACATTGCGAAGGACGCCCAGCATATCCGCTGGGACGAATTCGTCGCGCGTTACCGTCCGATGATGGAGGCTTTCCTGCACGAACGCTTCCCGTCGGTCGAGGCTGACGACATCATACAGGAAACGCTTATCGCGCTTTGCCGCATCCTACCATCCTACCGCTATGCTCCAGACGAGAAAGGACACTTTCACAATTACCTGACCGGCATCCTCCGCAACAAGGCACTACGTCAACTTCGCAAGGACCGTCAGCGCGCAGAGTTTGCCATTGACTTGCAGCACACTGAAACGAGTGTCTCGCCCATTGATATGGATGAGTAATCATACCGAGAAGCACTCTTTGAAATCGCCCTGCGCCAGTTCCTTGACGATGAATCAATCGCCGACCGCACGAAACGCATCTTTGAGCGCACTGCTCTGAACGGCGAATCCCCTGAAGCGGTAGCGATAGCATTCAAGATGACGCGCCATGCCGTAGATCAGGCAAAAAGCCGCGCCATGTCCCGCCTCCGCGAGGTCGTGAATGAACTAGAAGAGGTTGCCAATGGATGACCATTCGCGATCACCGAGCGCGCCGCAAGATTTGCAATCCGGTGGGGCGAGTCGTCCTGCGACCGCCGAATCGCGAAACAAAAACGGTACTTGTTGCTACGCTGCAGTTTTGATATAATGTTACTAGACATGAGCGATAAAAGGATAAATAATTCAATCTTCATCATGTTCCTGTTGTCAGGAGCATATTGTGCTGCACATCATATCTCCAAACAGGAGTTTCTTGCCCTTGATGATAAGTACGCTATCCTGAACTACATCGCGGAATGCCCTGACATTTTCGATTCAATGACGGAGGAAGAGATGGTCAAGGAGATAGATGCGTATGTCAAGGGCATTTGAGCAACCGCTTTTTCACGGCACCATCGCGTCGATTGATCGAATTGACGTTACGAGGGGCAGGGCGCACAAGGACTTCGGCAGGGGATTTTACATGTCTATGTCGCCACGTCAGGCGATTGGCATGATGCACAAGAAATATCGAGAGGCAATTAGGCGAAGCCGTAATGCCGCGCAAAACGAATTCGTTGAACGGCTGTACAGAATTCAGCTGAAGCCGAATGCCGAGGCCGATCTCAACGTGAAGATTTTCAGTGAAGCCAATATGGAGTGGCTTGAATTCATTTTGCTGTGCCGAGAATCCGTATCAACGCCTCCTCATGAATACGATGTCGTTGTCGGCCCTACGGCAGATGACGACACGTTGGTCTCGTTGCAGAACTACTGGAAAGGTGTTTACGGCTCTGTCGGTTCAGCGGTGGCAAAGGAAGTGTTGCTTTCTGTTCTTGAACCAGAAAACCTTTGCGTTCAATGCTGTCTATGCTCACCGATGAGCGAATCCGCCGTGATGACTTTTGTTCCCGTAAACTGGAGGATGTACGTATGACCGAGGGGAAGATAAAAGTGGTGACAGGTGGAAAGGTCATAGAGCTGACGCGTTATATCATGTTGCGTGAGGGAACGATGCAGGATGTTGCATACCGTAAACTCTGCGGAATGAAATTGTTTGATCTGCTTTCAGATCCAGATACGCGGCTCTACCTTGAAAGTGACGACTATCTAAAATCCGCATGCGCCGCCGAGCTTGATCGAGGGGTTGATGCAATGTATGACTTTATAAAACCGGAGGATTGATTTCGCACGATGTCCCGTCTCCGCGAGGTCGTGAATGAACTAGAAGAGGTTGCCAATGGATGACCATTCGCGATCACCGAGCGCGCCGCAAGACCCGCAATCCGGTGGGGCGAGGCCTCCGGCCGAGCCGGTTGATCCACTCGCCGCGCTCTGTACCGCCCATGGCCCCGTCAACTCCGCCGGGTACTTTCCTCAAGGCACAATCTTCGGCGACTGGCGCTTGACGGCGTTCATCGGACGTGGCGGCAACGGCGAAGTGTACTGCGCAGAGCATGTGACGCTCGGTACATCGGCCGCCTTGAAAGTACTGATGCGTGAAGATGAGCGGGCCAAGATCCGTTTCGCACGCGAAGCAAAGCTTCTGTCGTCCCTGAAATCCGATGCCTTCCCTCGTTTCTTCGCTTATGGTGAGGCGAACGGACATTCCTATCTCGCGATGGAACTGCTCGAACCGGGCGACCTGCCGACCGGCGAGTGCGCTATCGCCCGCTTCATGTTGAAGGTCTGCGACGCCGTCGCCGAACTTCACGCACACGGCTACGTCCACCGCGACATCAAACCCTCCAACATCCTCTGGCGCACTGGTATCACGGGTGTCCCGCCCGTTGCAGTTCCTGTCCTATCTGATCTTGGACTCGTCAAAGAATCTCTAAATCCGACGCCGAACGTCCGACATCGGACGTTACCATTGGCGGCGTCGGCACGCCCGGTTACAGTGCCCCTGAACAGATGGAGCGCGGCGAGGCGACAGTCGCCTCCGACATCCATGCGCTCGGCGTGTTGGCCGACCGCTGTTTCGACGGCAAGCCTCCTCGCCCGTGGGCTCGCATCATCCAACGCGCAACCTCATCAATCCCAGCGCATCGCTATCCGTCAGTATCCGCCCTCGCACGCGCTATCCGTTACCGTAATCTGCTCGTGAACATGGGCATGGTTGTCGTTTGCATCGGCATTCTGACCATGGTTGGCATGGCGTTGAGACGTTTGCTGGTTCCGCTTGACGCCTCTTCATCCGCTGCACATCTGCCAGTTGGTGGAACGTTGGACGTGGAGGCGAGTCGTGTAGAAGGCGTAGTTTCCACGGCGAACGAAGAAGCACCACCGAAAGAGACGGAACCAGTGCTTTCCGCAGTGGCGATCCTGGACGGAAAAAAGGCGGAGGACGTGCGGTGGTTCCTCGACGATGTCCAAATTGAGTTGCCGCATCGATTTGTTGAAACTGATAAGTCGGGGAAACTCCGTTCGTACAAATGGCTCCATGCCGTGGTCAGACACAACGATAAGATATATTCGGCTAAAGAAGGTGGAATTTCTCCAAGCTGGAAGGGAGAGCGGCATTTTTCGCTGACATTGCGCGAAGACCCAGCGGCAGGGACGCAAGTGAGAATATGGTCACCTGGCAGGGTGCCGTTTGATTTTGTTTGGTGTCCACCACGAGAAGGCGATGCCAGTTCCGTTGGTTATGGTTATTGGATGTCTGCACATGGCCTGACGGGACGTCAACTGGGGGTGATTGTTAAAGACGGATTGCTCTTTACGCCGTTTACCGCGACAAGACGATATGATTTCGATACCGATGAAACGGTTAAACTAGAACATGTGGGTACTACGACCATTCCCGTTTTCTCGTTTCGCGGTGCAGGCGTGATTATGGGACCGCCGTCGGCAAAACAACAGGAAGATGCCGCGTGGAGGTTTGGTAGCGCTGATGCTGACGTGCGACTGGTTGCGACCAGCGGTTTTGCGAACGAGACGAATACGGTCTTGCATTACATTGCCGTAGGTTTGCTGCGGTCGGGCGACTCGGGTGACGTGGCAACGGGCGAGAAGATGCTACAGGACTTCATGGAGTCGGATGACGAGGAGTTTGCCGCCACGGCGCGTGAGATCTGCATTGAGCGGGGTGTGTCGTCACTGGAGTCGTGCGGGGCGAATCCGCCGCTGCGGTTCCGTCGTGCTGCGGTGCGGAGTGGAAATGTGCAGACCCTTGAACGGCTTGCTACAACAGATTCCGACTCCGACATCCGCATGGAGGCCTATGAGCGACTTCAGAAACCCTCGCAGATGCTTTCGGCAAAATATGTTGCCCAGATTACGGCCGATTTTTCCGATGACATTGGCAAGCCGATCAAGATCATTCAGACTATGGCGGATCGCGCCGCGCTGGAATACGTCGCTGAGCATGCGGCGCTGGAGTATTTTCAGGATTTGGCGAAAGAACGCCTGACTAGCATAAAACAGTAAAATCCTGCGTGAGATTTTGTCGCGCGGTGGCAGTATAGGTAGAGGACAGGACTACCCTATCCACGGAAGAAGACGCAAGGTCGCAGATTCACTGGTAATTGACATTGAAGGAGGATTTGCCATGACACTTGCAACCACGTTTTTTGCTGCCACGCTTTTCGTGCCGGCGATGCCGCCGCCGGAGTATGATGACTGCGAGGTCGTGACCAACTGCGTGATTGACGCTTCGCGAGATGATGCGAAGATGTTTGCCGTGAAGATTGGAATTGACGCAACTCCGTCAAACGGCGTCGTTATGCGTTTGACCTGAAGTCAAACGGTGCGGTTCTGGTTGTCTCCGAAATGTAATCCTATTAGATGCGGCAAATACACGATCTGATTTTCCGCTTGCCACCATGGCGGCGATTTGATATGCTTTTCCATGTTCCGCGTGGAATCGCAGAACATTGTTCTTTGACATACCGGCGGTTGTGAGCCGCCGGGCCGGTCGCCACAACGGTAGAATCACGCATCCGGCGTGATAAACTCCGATGGAGAGCGACACAACAACTGCCGCGCACACGGGTGTGTGCCAACGGCCATGTGCTCGCCAGCGCAACTTATGTTATAATAACCGCCAAAGAAAGGAGTGAAATGGCATGACTGAAAGGAAGACGATTGCTGAAAAATGGCAAGAGTACGAAGAACGAACAGGAAAGCCTGTCCGCTTCTTCAAGGCTTACCCTGTAATTGGCAGAGGCGCCATAATACACGACTGGATGCCACACGAGGAGGTGGAACGGCGGTTTGAACGTGCGCGCCATATCTCTATCTGGACGAAACTTCGTTGGCTGTTGGGAGGATATGCGTGGTGGTGACGCATGAGCCAAAGACGTTTGCCGAACTTCAGAGGTTTTATATGGACGTTTATACGCCCTTATATGATCGCTTCATCAATTCTGGTGCAGCGCCTCAAGAGTTGCATGCCGAGGCTGCGGCATGTCTGGATCATCTGTTTTGCCATGTAAACGGTGACGTAGGAGAGTTGGCGGAGGAAGATGTTCGCCGTGCAGCTGGACACCTGAAACGAGCATCATTTGATGGATTCAAGTTGATTTTCGAACAGACACGTGCGATCTATCAAAGGTTGATGGATGTCCGATATGCAGAGGTACATGATGGAGCGTTCAGACATGAGATTACTGCGAAATGGCGTGAGGCGGTAAGTGTCGCCGACGCGGCGCGTCCGCTTGAACGCCGTTCGCGTGGCATCAACTATTCCTCATGGGATGCGGCATTTGAGAAGTGGCAAGAATTGTTGCCGATTGCCGATTACTTCATCGCGCTTCTTACGGACAAAACAGTCATACGTGCCGTTGCCAAGACGAGAAGGCAGAAGTTGATTTCGGCTGTTATCTGGCTTTTGGGAATTGTCGTTGGAGCAATACTTGGTAAATTGATTTGATCTTTGACATACCGGCGGTTGTGAGCCGCCGGCCGGTCGCCACAACGGTAGGATCACGCATCCGGCGTGATAAACTCCGATGGAGAGCGACACAACAACTGCCGCGCACACGGGTGTGTGCCAACGGCAGGACGTACGTAACAGTACGTAAAGTAGCTTCGACTGAAAACCGCTAATTTTCACTGAATGAAGCGAAATACGACTGTGCGCGCGTGTGGACTAATCCACATGGCGCACTTTCATATTCATGTTTCATTCAAGGTTCTTAGCGGTGCCTCAGTCGAGACAAGGATTTCGAGAGTGCGCCGTTCTTTTTTGCCTCGGTACGGAGTGCTCCCATTGTGAACAAAGGAGGCAAGAAAGGACATTTGACATGGACAGTAACGACGCAGAGGAATCCATCATTTCAGCGGATGATTTCAGGACGGCCATAGACTCGTGTTGCCAGAATAAGGAAATGAAGGAAGCATACGTCAATGCTTCACGGGGTGCAAGGATGTATCTTGGCTTATTGTTCTACCAGATGTATTTCGGCATCAATGCGGATGAACAGCAGATACAGGAAGTATTGACAGACATTGAACCAGAACTGCAAATCCGCGACATCAACTACCTGCTTGACAACCCCGTAGTGAGTGAACCTGAAAAACAGTATCTGCGCAAATTACGCGAAACAGTCGAAGAACGGAATGAATCATACGCTACTACGCCAACAACAGATATACAGCAAACCCCAGCGTTGCAGAGCCATTCATTACCTGCGGAGGATCGCAAGAATGATGAGTATTATCCGCAGATAAGGAAAGTCAGATATCAAAAAATCGACCACGAAGCCCTTAAAAGGATGGAAGAACAACGGCGTCACAAAGAAAAACTTCTTGATATTGCCAAGATTGTGACGAAGACTGTTGCGATGATTTTGGTAGTGTGCGTTGCCGGATGGGTTGTGCAGATGACATGGAGAGAAATTAAAAAGATTGAACAGCAAAAACAAGATACAAAACTGCAAAAGGAGTTCAACCAGAAAATCGACCAAATGAAAGCGCAGATCGCATCCTTGAACGACGCACTCATGGCAGCCGAAAGCGCGGCAAAACGAGAACGCCAACGGGCTGATGAGATGAAACTGAAGAGCGATGAGTTTAAACGAGTCCATAAAAGCGAGATGGATAGAGTTGCTGGTGAATACAAGTTGAAACTGGATGAGTTGACACGATCAAACGAAGAACTTTCCGCAGAACTTACGCAATTGAGAAACATGCCGCGCACCGGTTCAGGTGAGGTGCACACACCCGATACAAATGAGCCCGTGAGAACTCCACGCAGGACAAGACCTGAAATTACACCTGTAGATGTTGACATCCCCGTTTTGTAAAGGAGAAAACCATGAAAGAAAAAGCAATCAAAATGTTTAAGCGCGCATTCGAGTTTAGCCTATGCATGTTATTGGTAATAGCTATCGGCACAGCCTTCGGTGCAACCAATAGCGTTATGGAACAATCGGAAATGTCATTAACTATGTTTAAGGCGGGGTTGATAACCGAGCCTATGGTATTCAGGGTAAAACTCAGGATTGCATCCAGCCGATATGCCTATAACGATATGCTTCAAAACTATTCAGGAACATCACTTACCATAATTGACAACTTCTGGGCCGTTGAAATGTACCAGATTGACAAACAGGACAATCGGTCACGATCAGACGAGAATCTTTTCTGTTTCGTCACAAAAAAGTCTGAGGCGGGAAAAACAGTGGCTGAGGCGCTCAAGGACGGAGATTGGCATATTGCACTGGTAAGCTTGCGGTACTCCAAGAATCCGAAATTCAGAATGTGCTGCACGATGGATAAAATTGAGATGCTGGAGACTAAAAATCCGGCACAAACAGCGTCGGAGATCTCGGCAAAGTTTACAGCGACTAGACTTTCCCTCATAAGAGGTAGAGATTATCAGTATGTACACGGTAAAATAGAGCTAACGTTACGGACGGAGTTGAAGTTTTTCAAAAAACCAATCCTGCGCGTCGTACTTTTGATGGAGGAAAGCGGGTCACATGTTGTAAGAGACAGCATATTCTACGAGCCAAAAACGACGGCGTCTTATTCAAACTACTACACAACAACGTGTACCGAAGACGCCAACCGCCGTTACGATTACGCTAATAGACACTATAAAAACTGGTCAATCGAGAAACTTGCTGCATCCCAAAGCGAAGTTTCAAAGGATAAATATCGTGAACTAGTATATGTAGGAATCCCACTTAAAAGTTTTGATTCCCGTTATAGTGACAGCGGACGCTATTACGATCATTACAACGTGCAATCCAAATTTGGTTATGCTCGATTTGATAAGAATCACGATGTCTCAATGCTAGGTTATCGCATTGAATTGTGGTATAACGGCATTTGCATATCATCATACGACTCAATCAATGCAGCGCAACGGAGTCGTTTGCTGATTCCTGATGATTGGAGTGTGTTTTTCAAACATCCAAAGAAATTCAAGTATGGACGTATAGCACCATAAACGCGCACCGTGTTGTCTAGTCGATTGTCACCACAACCCTGATTGCTCTTGCACAAATGTACCCCACTAACTCCGCCCACCGATTCTTCAAGGTGAAGGTGGAGATGCCGTAGGGGATTTGCTGTGCAACCGGTCGCAATTTGCGACCTTAAACACTCGTATGATATTTCATGTCGTTATCATGCCGTGTTTTTGATATACTATTGCGGCCATGCAAGAATTTTTAGACGTAACAGCATTAGCCGTCCTTCAGGGGGTGGCGGAGTTTCTGCCGATTTCATCGAGCGGACATCTCGTGATCGGTCAGCACCTGCTTGGCATGAACGAGCCAGGCATGAGGCTGGAGATTTTTCTGCATGTGGGTACGCTTGCGTCCATATTCGTATTCTACCGACGTCCGATTGCGGAAATAATAGCTGGGTTGTTCTCGCATGAGTCGGAGCGCAGGCTTGCGGCATGGGGTTACGCTGCCAAGATCATAGTTTCGGCGTTGCCAGCCGTGGTCGTTTACTTCACGTTCAAGAAGACTGTCGATGACATGTTCGAGAACGTGCGCATGGTGGGTGCGTTGCTGATGTTCACTGGCGCGGTGCTTGCCGGTACGCGGTTTCTGCCCCGCGGCAAGAACGCGGTGGGCTTCCTCCGCGCCTTTCTGATGGGTTGCGGACAAGCCATCGCGATTCTGCCAGGCGTCTCGCGTAGCGGCATGACCCTTGCGGCGGCGCGAGCGGGGCGCGTCTCTCCAGAGGCGGCGGCGGAGTTTTCGTTCCTCATGAGCGCACCGCTCATCGCCGGTGACGCCTTGCTCCACATCAAGGAGGCGTTTTCGTCCACGTCGGTGGAAATCGCCAGCGGCCCGTCGTGGGGCGCCATCGCGTGGGGCGCAGCGGTGTCAGCCGTGGTGGGCTATTTCTCGCTTGCGATACTTCTCCGTGCGCTTCGCGGAAAGTGGTTTTGGTTGTTCGGTCCGTACTGCTTCGTGGCCGGACTGCTTGTAGTGTGTTTGTGCAAGTGAGGATGTGTAATACCTTTAACAAAACAACCAAACAACTAAAGGACAACATGAAAAAGATTGTTCACAAATGGCAAATGCCACAATTGTTCACAAATGACAAATGTCAATTCAAGTGGGGGCTTTTCGGATTGATCGGCCTTTTCGCGGGCATCGTTGGCGCGGCTGAAATCCCTGACATGCCCGCCGCATATCGCGCCGACCCCGTAGCCGTCATAAAGGCGTCGCAGTCCGTCACGGCGCAACGTTTCCCCGACGCTGATCGCGCGATTGTTGACGACCGCATCCACGTGGCCTACGAGCCGGACGGCACGGAGGTCTCGTGGGACGATGAATGGATGAAGGTGCTCACGGAGAAGGGACGTAGGGCGGCGGCGGCCTTTTCGCTTGATTTCTCGGAACGCTACGGCGACGCCAAGATATTCCTCGTCGAGATCGTCGGCGTGGACGGCAAGGTGCGCAAGGTGGACTTCGAACAGACGCTCAAGGTCGCAACCGACAACTCATCCCTTAGCGCGAACATCGTGGATCCGCTCGACAAGAAGATGTCCTGCGCCGTATCAGGGCTCGCCGTGGGCGAAATCCGCCACATCCGCTACGCGCGCCGCACGAAGAAGGCGCGCATGAAGGGTACTTGGGCGGACATGCAGCAGTTAGAGCTGACCGTGCCGATCGTCTCTACCGTTTACACGGTGGACCAGCCCGACTCCAACCCCGTGCGCCACGCCAACGTGCGCCATCCGTTCGGGAAAACCGTCGTGCGCGCGAAGGACCGTCCCCTCGGCAACGGCCGTACGCTCCTGCGGTGGGACGTGCGCGACGTGCCGCAGGCGTTCCCTGAACCGGACATGCCGCCGCTTTCCTCGTGCGTACAGGCGCTCAGGATATCCACGGCCCAGGACTGGCAGACCGTGTCGCGCTGGTACTGGAACATCAGCCTGCCGCATCTCGTCACCTCCACGCCCGCGATGACGAACGAGGTGAAGCGCATCGTGAAGGGCTGTTCCACGGGCGAGGCGAAGATGCGCGCGCTATTCAAGTTCGTGTCGCAGGAAGTGCGCTACATGGGAATCACGATGGAGGACGGCGCACCGGGCTACGAGCCGCACGACGTACACATCACGTTCGAGAACCGCTACGGCGTGTGCCGCGACAAGGCCGCGCTTCTCGTGCAAATGCTGCGCATCGCGGGATTCAACGCCTACCCCGTGCTGATCCACGCCGGTGCGAAGATGGACGCCTCCGTGCCCTGGCCGTTCTTCAACCACGCCATCGTCGCAGTGGACGAGGGCAACAGGAAGTACCGCCTCATGGATCCGACGGACGAATCGACGCACGACCTCCTTCCCTCGTACCTCTCGAACCGCGCGTATCTCGTCGCCCGTCCCGACGGCGAGACGCTTCTTACGTCGCCGGTTCCCTCTGCGGAGAAGAACACGCTGAAGGTTGTTTCCGAAGGTTCGCTCGAGGCGGACGGGGCTTTGCTTCTCACGACGTCGTTCGACTTCGGCGGCGTCAACGACACCGTCTTCCGCCATTCGTTCCTCAGGCGCACGCCGCAGGAGCGCCGCCGGATGTTCGAGGGTTATCTGCGCTCCGTCGCACCCGGTGCGGAGCTGCTTTCGGTTGAAGTCAGTCCGGAAGACCTGCACGACACCGAGACGCGCCTGACGGCCAAGACGGTTGCCCGCTTCCCGGAGGCGGTGCTGCGCGGGAAGACGCGCAGCACGCTGTCGCTTCCGTTCGTCACGCGCCGCCTCAACCTTGCGAACATGCTGCTGGACGGTTCGACGTCGCTTGAAAAGCGCCGGTTCCCGCTGCAAATCTTCTCTACGGCGGGTGTGGAGGAGACGGTGCGGATTTCGCTCGGCGAATCCGTTGGTGCGCCAGTTTCGCTGCCAGAGGCTTGTTCGATCGGCAAGGACGGCTACCAGTTCACGCGCGAATGCACGGTGAAGGATGGCGTGTTGCGCGCCTCCCGCAAGATGTACGTGAAGGATGTTACCTTCGAGGTGCCCGCGTACAACGCGCTCCGCCGCGACAGGCAGGAGACGGAGACCGTGGAGCGCGAGAACCCCGTCTTCGCGTCGCTTGAGAGCGAAAACGCCAACCTCCGCTGGATAGAGGACCGCACCGTGACGCACTTTACCTCTCCCGTGAGCTGGGTTTCCACGAACACCTTCGTCAAGGAAGTCCTGACCTACAAGGGCAAGAAGAGCGCGGCTGAGATGACCTACAACTACAGTCCTTCAACTCGCCGCGTGGAGGTGATCGAGGCAAGCGTCTCGAACCGCAATGGGGTAGTACGCAAGCTCACGCCGAAGGAAGTTAATCTCATGGATGCGGACTGGGTTGCCTCCGCCTCGCGCTATCCGGCGTCGAAGAAGCTCGTGGTGAACCTGCCGGGCGTCGAGGTGGGCAGCGTGATTCGCGCAACGGTGGTGAGGACGGTCACGAACGCGCCCGTTCCCTACACGGGCCTCTTCACCCTTGACGCATCCGACCCTGATGAGTTCGACGAGATAGAGCTGCACGTCCCGGAGGGGATGCGCTTCCGCATCAAGCAGAAGGATATTGAAGACAGCGGCACGAACGGCATACACCGCTGGACGCGCAAGAACCCGCCACGCGTTCCGAACGAGCCGTCCCAGCCGCCGGCATCGTACTGGCGTCCCTACGTGAGCGTGTCAGCCGCCGACTGGCACGAGACGGGGCGGGCGCTCGTGGACGCCCTTGCCCGTGCCCGCGGCGATGGCAGCGACGCGGTGCGCGAGGTCGCGCGCCAGGCCGTCAAGGACTGCCGTACGCCGCAGGAGAAGATTAAGGCCATCCGTTTGCTCATGCGTCGTCTGCGCACTGCCGGCCCTGGACTCTTCGAGCTTCCCTTCGACATCGCGTTCTCCGCGCCTGACCGCGCCCTTTCGGACGGCTACGCATCGACTGGCGATCGCATGAACGTGCTGTTCACGATGCTTGAGGCAGCTGGGTTTGATCCGTCCTTCGTGATGGCGGCGAACGACGTGCATGGCTTCAAGGGCACCGCCGCCTCGCGCCGGAAGGTGCCGAAGCCGGAGTCGTTCGGTACGCTCCTCGTGCGCGTTGAGGCGGAGGGACGCACCTTCTGGATCGGGAACGAAAACGAATACACGCCGGCCGAAGCCTCGTCCCGCGCGTATTGTTCGTACTACGATCCCGTTGCGGACGAGTTCGGAACGATCACGACGCCGAAGACCGTTGCGCCGCCTTCGTCCTGGTGGGCGCCGTGGACCTGGTTCGCGTCGGCTCCACCCCCTCCGACCAACTTCACGTGGAACACCTCGGTGAAATACACGTGCAAGATGTCCGTGCGCGAGAACGGCGCGGTGGACTTCGACGTGGAGACCCTTTCGTGGGGTGCGGACGTTGGCGATTTCCGCAAGGGCTTTGCGGAAGTGCTGCCCGAGATGCGCAGCCGCTTCTACCAGAAGCTCCTCTCTAAACTCTCGCAGAACGCAACTGCTACGCGCGAACTTGAAACGGATATCGAGTCGTATCCCGCGAAGATGACGTTCTCCGCCTACGCGCCCGAGTTCGCAGTTGCGAAGAACGACTGCCTGACGCTGCGCATCCCCGACTTCGACGACGAGCTTTTCTCGCTTGGTGGGCCCGTACGCAAGTCGCCGATTGCAGTGAAGGGCAAGTGGTGGTCCGCCGATGTGTATGAGATCACCTTCCCCAAAGGCTACACGAAGGCGGAGCACCTGCCGTCCGAACTGAAACTCTGCAACCCGCTCGACCAGAAGGACGTGTGGCTCACTCACAGGGTTACGTCGAAGGTGCTGGACGGCCGACTTGTCGTGACTGTCAGGCGCGAGGCGTTCCGCCCCAAGGCGGTGATGCTCACTGCTGACTACTATCCGTTCCTCCGCGACTGGAACCGTCGCGCCACGTCCGCCGACGCGCGCACCGTCTCCGTGCGCAAGGCCCCGGTAAAATGAACGCTTCGTTGCGCTTTCACTATGTGGGAAAATGTGGTATAATCTCTCTACCTATGCGCTACAAAGTAAAAGACATCAAGTTGGCCGACCTAGGCCGTAGAATGATAACGCTCGAAGAGCATGAAATGCCGGGTTTAATGTCCGTCCGCTCCAAATACGGTCCCAGGAAACCGCTTGCCGGGGCGCGGGTCATGGGTTCGTTGCACATGACGGTGGAGACGGCGATCTTGATCGAGACGCTGCGCGAGCTTGGCGCGGACGTCCGTTGGGCTAGCTGCAATATCTTCTCCACGAATGATGCGGCAGCTGCGGCAATTGCCAAGGCGGGCGTCCCCGTGTTTGCATGGAAGGGCGAGACCCTGGACGAGTACTGGTGGTGTACTAAGGAGGCTATGACGTGGCCGGACGGCAAGGGGCCGGACCTCATAGTAGATGACGGCGGCGACGCGACGCTTCTTCTGCATCTTGGCGTGGCGGCGGAGTCAGACGCGTCCGTGATCTCCAAGCCCGAGTCCGCCGAGCAAAAGGCGCTTTTCGCCACAATCGCCGCTACGCTTAAGAAGAAACCGCACTGGTTCAGCGAGGCCGCTGCGCGAGTGAAGGGCGTGTCGGAGGAGACGACGACCGGCGTACACCGTCTCTACCAGCTTGAATCTAAGGGAGAGCTGCTGTTCCCCGCCGTGAACGTGAACGACAGCGTTACGAAGAGCAAGTTCGACAACATCTACGGTTGCCGCGAGTCGCTGGTGGACGGCATCAAGCGCGCTAT
>Ga0310694_10004234_pt1 | contig 13914 bp, 12 predicted proteins | sample 174DNAGHGhighgp2_FD_203884 | JGI IMG/M metagenome (GOLD analysis project Ga0310694, IMG submission 203884) | Sheep rumen microbial communities from Palmerston North, Manawatu-Wanganui, New Zealand - 1742 DNA GHGhigh gp2 (v2) (version 2) | ecosystem: Host-associated > Mammals > Digestive system... | reverse complement strand
CTTCGGTCGCGTCGTGATAGACGGCAAGGGCGAGCACCCGTCCGGGATCCGTATCCCGGCCGTACCGGGCGCGCCCGATTTCCGCAATTCCGTGGGCAATCATGGCAACCTGGAGGGAATGCTCGGCATCGTTCTCCGGCTGGGTATTGCGCATCAGGCTCCAGCGCCTGATCAGCTTCAGCCGGGAGAGATATGCAAAAAAAGCGTACGACATAGCAGCTCCTTTCCTCAGCCATTATACCCGGGGCGCAAACAAGTTTCAAGAATAAAAAAGAACCCGGGCCGAGCGCTCGGGCAGAGGGAAACAATAGGAATCAGAGCTGCTTGAGCTCCTTCAGGCAGGAAGTGCAGATCATTTTATCCTTGTAGGGGGTCAGGCCACGGCTGCTGCCGCAGAAAAGGCAGTCCGGTTCATACTTGCGGAGGATAACGGATGCACCCTCCACAAAGATTTCCAGCATATCCTTCGGCCCGATTTCCAGGGTGCGCCGGAGTTCGATAGGGAGAACAATCCTGCCAAGTGCGTCCAGCTGCCGGATTACGCCTGTTGTTTTCATAGAAGAATCCTCCCGTTCATCGCGGAATTCGTTTCCAGAATTGAGTATATTGTCGCAAATATTCCAGTGTCAAGCAAAATGTGCAAATAATTGTAAATATCTATCGTAAAATTACTGTACCCGGCGGTGATTGAACCGAAAGGCAGGATTGTGTATAATATCAGCGGCCAAAATGAAAAGAACCGGAGGTTCCTGACGATGAGACTGAACGTTGCCATAGACGGCCCGGTGGGCGCGGGAAAATCGTCCGTTTCGGACGCTGTCGCGAAACGGCTTGGCATTCTCCACCTGGACACGGGAGCGATGTACCGGGCCCTCGGGCTTACGGCGCTGCGCAGGGGGATCGATACAGCTGAAGAGGGGGAGATCATCGCGCTTTGCCGGCAGATCAGGATTTCCGTGAGCCATGAAGCAGACGGGCAGCATACCTTCGTGGACGGGGAAGACGTGACGGGCATGATCCGCACACCGGAGGTCAGCATGGCTGCTTCCACGGTCAGCCGCTATTCGGAGGTCCGGAAGGAAATGGTCCGGATCCAGCAGCAGCTGGCTGCGGAAACGGATATGCTGGTGGACGGGCGGGATATCTGTATGACCGTACTGCCCCATGCAACCGCCAAGATCTTCCTGACAGCCGCGCCGGAGGAGCGCGCGAGGCGCAGGTACCTGGAGATGAAGGAAAAAGGACAGGAGGAACCGTTTGAAAAGGTGCTGGAGGACCTGAAAAAGCGGGATGAACAGGACATGAACCGCCCGGTGGAACCGCTGCGCCAGGCACCGGACGCCGAACGGGTTGATTCGACGAACCTGACTTTCGACGAAACGGTGGAAGCGATCCTGCGCATTGTGGAGGCGAAAAGCAATGCCTGAGAACAAACTGGAGCCGGTCAGCGACCGGAAAAGTATTTTCTATGAGGTCCTGCGGACCGCGGCCCGGATCGTATTCCATACGGTCATGCCGGTGAAATGCCACAACCGGGAGAGGCTGGACGCGGACGCGCCGTATGTGCTGATCTCCAATCACCTTCATGCGCTGGACCCCGTTGCGATCGCCATGTATATCCCGAAGCGGCAGATCTGCTTCCTCGGGAAGAAGGAGCTCGGGAAAAACGCGCTCGCGAACCGCCTGCTTTCTTCCGCACATACCATCCTGGTCGGCCGCGGGGATACGGATATGGCAGCGATGCGCAGCTGCATGAAAGCCATCAGGATGAAAAAGATCCTCCTGATTTTCCCGGAGGGCACACGCCACCACGAGGGACAGATGGAGCAGATCCAGAACGGCGCTTCCCTGATTGCCATGCGCAGCAGCGCACCGATTATCCCGGTCTATATCGACCGGAAGCTTGCCTTCTTCCGGAGGACAAACCTGTATGTCGGGGAACCGATTCCGTACGGCGACCTGGCAGCGAGGGGGATCAACACGCAAACGTGTACGGAAATGAACGAACGCTTCCGTGAAACTTACCGGAAGATGATCCGGGAGACGCAGCCGGAAAAATCATAAAAAAATTTTTTCACGTTGCAGGAATTTTTCGCATTTGAGCGAAAATACTTATAGATGTAGCGTAATGAAACCGAAAGGATACCGGCAATGCCTCTTGAGGTTGCTGCTCATGCCGGCTTTTGCATGGGCGTACGGCGTGCAGTGGAAATGGCTGAAAAGGCGGCACAGGACGGAATCCCGTCCTGCACGCTGGGGGACCTGATCCACAATCCGGCCGTCGTTGCCGCCCTGGAGGCAAAAGGGCTTCCGCCTGTCCGGTCCGTGGAGGAAACCGGCGGCCGCCGGGTGCTGATCCGCAGCCACGGCGTTTCCCGCAGGGTCATGGAGCAGCTGCGGGAAGCAGGATGCAGCGTGATGGACCTGACCTGCCCGTTTGTGGACCGGGTGCACCGCATCGTCGCGGAAGCCTCACAGGACGGGACAGCCGTGATCCTGGTCGGCGGGCGCGAACATCCCGAAGTACAGGGAACGGCCGGCTGGGCGCACGGGGAAGTATGGTTCGTCGCCGCTCCGGAGGATGCGGCAGGCCTGCCGGAAATGGAACGCGCGGTGGCCGTATCGCAGACGACGTTCCCGCCGGAAAAATGGGAAGCAGTGCTGGAGGCGCTCCGGGAAAAGGTCCGGCAGCTGGACGCCCACTGCACCATCTGCAACGCTACGGAAATCCGCCAGCGGGAAGCGGCGGAGATCGCCGGCCGGGCAGACGCCATGATCGTCATCGGCGGCCGGAACAGCGCGAATACGCGCAAACTTTTCGAACTCTGCAGCAGCAGGTGCGAAAGGACCATTTTGGTGGAGAGTGCGGCGGAGATTCCGCCCGCCTTTGCAAATATTAATTCCGAAATGATCGGGATTACCGCCGGTGCATCAACGCCGACGGATTCACTTAAGGAGGTTGTCACACGCATGAGCGAACTGGAAAACAAGGACCTGACCCCTGCAGCGGAGGAAGAAAACCACAATGACTTCATGGCTGAAGTCGAATCTACTCTGGTGAGGATCCGGCCCGGACAGACGTTGACCGGAAGAGTTGTGCAGATCACCGACGATGAAGTCTGCGTCAGCATCGGCTACAAGGCGGACGGTCTGATCAAGCGCGCGGATCTGGTTGACCAGGATGTCAAACTGGACGATGAGATCGAAGTCGAAGTCGTCAAAGTGAACGACGGAGAAGGGAATGTGCTGCTGAGCCAGCGCAACATCGTCAACCGCAAGGCGTGGGACGCCCTGATGGAAAAATACGAAGCGGGCGAGTATGTGGATGCCGTCGGCAAGGAAGCCGTCAAGGGCGGCCTGATTGCCGATATCGGCGGCGTGCGGGCCTTCGTGCCGGCCAGCCAGCTGAGCCAGCGGTACGTCGAGAAGATCGGCGACTATGTCGGCAAGGATATGCGGCTGAAGATCATCGAAGTCGATAAACAGAAGAAGCGCGTCGTCGCGAGCCGAAAGGCCGTCGTCGCGGAAGAAGCCGAAGCGAAGAAGAAGGAAGCCTGGGAGAAGCTGGAAGAGGGCGTCGTGATCCACGGTATCGTCCGCCGGCTGACAGACTTCGGCGCGTTTGTGGACGTCGGAGGCGTGGACGGACTGATCCACATCACCGACCTGAGCTGGGGCCGCATCAAGCATCCCAGCGAGGTTGTCAAGCCCAACCAGGAAGTGGACGTCAAGGTGCTGTCCCTGGACCGCGAAAAGGAACGGATCCAGCTGGGCTACAAGCAGCTGCAGCCCCATCCCTGGGATAACGCGATCGAGAAGTATCCCGTAGGCGGGATCGTGGACGGCAAGGTCGTCCGGATCACCGATTTCGGCGCGTTTGTCGAACTGGAGCCCGGCCTGGACGGCCTGGTTCATATCAGCCAGTGCGCAACGACCCGCGTTGCCAAGGTGGAAGACGCGGTGAAGGTCGGCGAGGAAGTCAAGGTCAAGGTCCTGGGCGTGGATCCCGAGAAGAAGCGCATCAGCCTGAGCATCCGCCAGGTGCTGGAACCGGAAACCCCTGCCGTCGAGGAAGCTGCTGAGCCCGAAGCCGAATACGAGATCGTCGCAACCGACGAGACCGTTGCCGAGCAGGTGGCGGAAGCGATCGAAGGCGTCGCCGAAGCTGCGGAAGAAGCAAAGGAATAATCACCGGATAAACAGAACGGGACTGCGGAATTGAACCGCAGTCCCGTTTTTCAGTGTGCCCGGAATCAGGCATTGGTATAATTGTCGAAATATCCCTGGACCAGGACGACAGGCGTGCCTTTGTCCCCGGAACCGCTGGTCAGGTCGCAAAGGGATCCGATCAGGTCGGTCAGCTGGCGCGGGGTCGTGCCTTCGGAGGCCATCTGGCCCTTGAGGTTGCTGTCCTTGGCGCGGATGCTGGATTCGATCGCTTCCTTCAGGGCTTCGCCGCTCAGGTGGGCAAAGTCGTTATCAGCCAGATACTTGAGCTTCAGTTCGTTGGGGGTGCCGACAAGGCCGGCGGTGTGGGCGGGGGAAACGACCGGGTCAGCCAGTTCCCAGATTTTGCCCTTGGGATCCTTGAAAGCGCCGTCGCCGTACACCATCACTTCCACATGCTTGCCGGATGCCTTGAGGATCCGCTCGCGGATATCCTCCACCAGCGCTGTGCATTCGCGCGGGAAGAGCTTGACGGTATCTTCCGTGCTCTTGTTGGAACCGAGCAGGCCGTACCGTTCGTTGCAGCCGCTGCCGTTCACCGGCGCGTTCAGGATGTCGTCCAGGCCGAGGACGGTTTTCGCGCCTGCGGCCTTCAGGATCCGCTTCGTGCGCGCCCTGGTGTGGATGTCGCAGGTGATGACGGTATCGGTATAATCCAGGATCGCCCGGGGCTGGTTCGCAAAGATAATCTCGATCTCCGCGCCGGCACCTTCAACGACCTCGGTATAGTAAGCCACGTAATCCACGCCGGTAAACTCATGCCTGTTCTCCCCGAAAAGATCGCGGTACTGCTTCAGGGTCAGTACGTCGGAGTAGGGATTGACGCCGGCTTCGTCCACCTTGTCCAGGCTGACAAGCTCATTGCCGACTTCGTCGGAAGGATAGGAGAGCATGAGCACGATTTTCTTCGCTCCCATCGCGATGCCCCTGAGGCAGATGGCAAAGCGGTTCCGGCTCAGGATCGGGAAGATCACGCCGACCGTGCCGCCGCCGCATTTTGCGCGCACGTCTTCAGCAATGTCCTTCACGGAAGCGTAATTGCCCTGGGAACGGGCGACCACGGACTCCGTGACGGCAATCACGTCCCGGTCATGCAGTTCAAAACCTTCTTCTTTCGCGGCGAGCAGGACGCTGTCCGTCACGATGGAGGCAAGATCGTCCCCCTGGCGGATGATGGGGCAGCGGATGCCGCGGGATACGGTGCCGACTCTTCTGGTGCTCTTTTCCATACTTGCGATTCCTTTCCGGGGCTTGCTGGTGAAAGCCCACAAAAGAAAATATAGTCCCGATCAGGGGAAAGATCAAGGCATTTCTTTGTACAGTTTCTGCTTTTCCCGGCTTACCTGGCCGGCTTTTCCAGGTTGCCGGCTGCGATCTGCTCGTCGACCCAGAGCTGGAGGTTGGAAACGCTCAGGGCAATCTTGTCGAGCGTGGTTTTGATTTCCGCAAAATCCGTATACTCGTCCGCCTGCACTTCGCCGTCCTCCACGATCTCCAGCAGCCGGTCCCGGCTCCTGGAAAGCTTGTTCAGGGAGTTGAGCGTTTCCACGGCGATCTGCGCGAGTTCCTTCGACTCCGTCCGAAGCGCGTGCACCTGGCCGATGGGGCACTCATTGACGCAGTAATAATTCCGCAGGGAAGGCGTCTTATAATACTCCGCAAGGAGCATGACGTCCTCCGGCTGGATCTGGGTTCTTCCGTTCTCGATTTTCTCGATGCGCTCCGGGGAGAATCCCGGGATCAGTTCCCCGGCTTTTTCCCGGGTCAGCCCGAGGCTCTCGCGGGTGGTTTGCCAGATTGTTTTATTTTCCTTCGTCGATCTTCTGCCCATCTTCCTGGCTCCCTTCTGTCGTATTGCCTTCCGCCGGTTCCGGCTGGTCCGGAATGAAATACTTCTCATGAACCCAGCCGCGCATTCCCTTGGCTTCCAGCAGGTAGAATTCATCCTTCTTTTCAATGACGGCGGCCGGCGTGCCGACCTTCCACTGGGCGATCTTCATGGATTTTGCCTGCGGGTTCAGGTGGACAATGACCGCGGTATTTCCGACGGCTTTCCCGTTCATGGCGATCAGCCCGGTCCGGACATCTTCCGCAGCGGGATCCATCACGTCCACATCCTTCGGGTTCAGGTATCCGAAGGAATCGTCCCACCAGGCATAGAGGAGGCCGTCCTCCGTGCTGAAAAGCAGCAGCAGGGTGTTGCGCGGAATCTTCTTCCGGTCGGCTATCTTTTTGCCGTTCGCGTCCACGAGGAACGTTCCCTTGGCGGCGGTTACGTAAGCGACCTTCGGCGCGCCTTCGCCGGAAAGCACCAGGTCCTTCGTGCGCACGCGGACAGCTTCATCGCCGCGGGTGACCTTGGTGTATACGGCCCCGGCGTATTCGACGCCGACGCCCCGGAGGCCCTCGCCCAGATCCGCTTTCAGCCAGTACGGCCGGACCAGCCGCACGCCGCGGTTGGCCAGGTAATCGAGGTTCATCCAGTATTCCGCGCCGCCGTATTCCTGCGTTTCAAAGAACCAGCGGATCCCGGGCAGGTCCGCCGGGTTGTCCGTCTGGGTAAAGGTACCGTCTTCGTTCCGGTAGAAAATATTGCCTTTGAAACGGATCCGGTCGAAGGTCGCGCCGGGCGCGCTGTCCACCACATGGATTTTCGTGCCGTCCTCGCTCAGCGCGTCTCCCATGGCAATATGGCCGTCGACGATGCTGAAGGTGAAGAGGTCTCCTTCCCCCAGCGCCGCTGCGATTTCCCTCGTGTTCCGCATGACATCCTTCTGGGTCAGGAAATCATAGGCCTGGGCACATTTGTTGACGAGGCCTTCGTTCCAGGTGCCTTCGCCTTCCTTGTAAAAATAGGAGTACGTTTTGCCAAGGACCTGGGGTGTGACGGCTTCGCCGGAAAAACCCAGGCGCTGCAGGATATGGCTCATGGAAAAGATCGCACAGCCGGCCTTCTGCAGGTCGCGGGTGCTTGAATACTTGACCCTGTACCACCATCCGTCCTTCTGGCTGTAGACCACATCCGGGCCTTCCGGGACAGGCGCCGTGCCGGAAACGGGAATGGTGACCTCGGCGGTTTCCTTGTCCTTTGCGCTGTAGGTTACCGTGACGCGGAGCGTATAGGTTCCCTCCGTGCGCGGGCGGAAGGAGGCGGCAAGGTGGACGCCGGCTTTCTTGTTTTCCGGCTTGTAGGCAATGGATTTTTCGCCGTTGCACAGCAGTTCATATATGACTTCCTTCGGATTCTCCCGGTCCGGGGTGACCACGACGTCCACATAATCGCCGACGCGGGGCTGTTCCGGGGTGTACGCCACGGAGGTTTCGCCCAGCGCAGCGGAAACGGACAGGAGCAACAGGAGGAAGCACAGGACGGTCAGCCATTTTTTCATCGGGACAACTCCTTATTTGAAATACCAGACAGCGGCGTCGTGGGGGTGAAGCGAAGCCCGGAGGACGCCTGTTTTCCGGACCGCTTTCCCGGTCCAGAGCTCCGTGCCCCGGAAGGCGGGAAGCCCTGCTTCCGCAGCAGCCAGGGAAACGGTGTGCTTCCGGCTGCCCAGGTTAAAGAAGGCGACGTATACGCCCTGCCCGTCGCGCCGGGGGGAGATCCAGACGCACTCCTCGTCCAGCGTACGCAGCGGATGGGCGCACCAGCCGGCCTTCAGGATTTCCAGCACGGCGGCGTTGGTCAGGAGGGACAGGGTGAAACTGTCGTTTTTGGACAGTTCGCCGCCGATCATCAGCGGGGAGCGCATCATGCACCAGAGCGTCATCATCGTGCGCTGCTCCGGCTGGGTGAAATGCGTCCAACCGTTCGGATCCTCGCATTGGCGGAGTGCGCCGACCGGCAGCATGTCCGCGTCCGGCCAGTGGCCGGGAGCCGCGTGGATGCACCATTTTTCCGCCCGCTCAAACATGCCCTTCAGCAGGCGCCATTCATCCCAGAAGTCGTCGGTAATACGCCACATGTTGGCGTTCGCTTTCAGGTGCTCCGCTTCCGCGAGCGGCGCGGGGCCGGGAGACAGGCTCAGGACGATTTCGCGCCCGCAGTTCCGGCAGGCTTCGGAGATCAGCTCGATCTCGCGACGGCAGTGGGGATACTCCCGGGCAATATCGTCGCACTTGACAAAATCCACGCCCCAGGACGCATAAAGGCGGAAGATGCTTTCATAATCTGCCTTCGCGTCCGGCGTATCGCAGCGCAGGCCGTACATATCCGGATTCCAGGCGCAGACGGAGGACGGATCGGCGGCCAGGCGGCAGCTGCAGTTGCTGTCCGCAACGGGCAGGTGCCTGTGCGCCGCTTCCCGCGGGAGGCCGCGCATGATATGGATGCCGAATTTCAGCCCCAGGGAATGCACGTAGTCCGCCAGCGGCCTGAAACCTGCCCCGTCCTTCGCGGAGGGGAAACGGTTCAGCGCAGGCGTCAGCCGGCCGAAACCGTCCATGCAAAGCTGCGTAAACGGCTCGTAGGAATGGTCCTTTGCGTTCGCACGGGACCATTGGATATCCACGACGATATATTCCCAGCCGAACGGTTTCAGGTACTGCGCCATGTATTCGGCGTTCCGGCGAACGTCCTCTTCCGTCACCGCGGCGCCGTAGCAGTCCCAGCTGTTCCAGCCCATGGGCGGGGTCTGTGCAATCATGCGAAATCCCTCCTTCATCATCAACCTATCCATTATACCAGACAGGATTAGTCCAGACAAGTAAAAAACACCCGCTGCCGGCGGCAGCGGGAACGGCGGAATTCAACAGTTTGCGGTGATCAGGTTCCGGTAGAAATCGACAGCGCCGGGGAGGCAGGCGATCCCGATGTTCTCGTTGAGGCCGTGCATGCCTTTCATCTGTTCCGGGCCGTAGATCACCGGTGCGAAGCGGAAGACGTTTCCGCAGATTTCCTGGTAAAACCGGGCGTCGGTGGCGCCGGTCATGACATACGGGCTGGCCGGGCAGCCCGGGAAGGTTTTTTCCACGGTGTCCCGCAGCATCCGGAAGGCACTGCCCCCGGGATCCGCGGAGGGCGTGTAATCAGAGGCGGAAAGCACCTCCATGGACAGCCCGTATTTCCCGGCGCGCTTCCGGATAACCTTCAGGCTTTCCTCCATGCCCTGGTGGGGGATAAAGCGCATGTTGGCGCTGACGGTCGCCTCCTGGGGCATGACGTTGCAGGCGGCGGAACCGGACTGCATGGTGAAGGCAACGGTGGTGCGGATCATCGCGCCTGCCTGGGCGCTGACGGCCGGCAGCACCTGCAGCAGGACGGGGCGGAAAAGCCACAGGTTGCCGAAGATCCATTTCATGGGGAAGGAGGCATACGGCGCCAGCGTTTCAAACATCGCGGCGACTTCCTTCGGGAGGCGGCGCCTGAAAACCCGGTGGGTTTCCACATCGTGGACGAAAGCCGCCAGGTTCGCGATGGGGGAATGGGGTTTCGGCGTGCTGGCATGGCCGCCGTCGGAACGGGCTGTAAAGCGGACGTCAGCCTTTCCCTTCTCAAAGACCCCGATCATGGCGAAGTTTCCGTGGATGCCGGCCATGGGTTCGGCAATGATGCCACCGCCTTCATCGCAGACGAGGTAAGGCCGTACGCCGCGGCGCTTCAGTTCCGCGACCAGCTTCGGGCAGCCGTCTCCAGCCCATTCCTCCGTGCAGGAAGAGGAGAGCCAGACATCGTTCTCCGGGGTATACCCGGACCGGAGGAGTTCCTCCGCCGCCTGGAAAAAGGCCATGACAGAGCATTTTGTGTCCGACGCGCCGCGGCCCCAGACTTTTCCGTCCGCGATTTCCCCCGAGAACGGCGGCCGGACCCAGTCTCCTTCCGCAGGCACCACGTCCTGGTGGCTCATGAGCACCAGCGGCTTCTCGCTGCTTTTTCCTTTCCAGAAGAAGAGGAGGTTGCCGTCGATCTCCGTCTTTTCCAGGTGCGCGTGCACCAGCGGGAAAAGGTTTTCGAGTTCCCGGTGGAAAGCAAGGAATTTCTCCCGCTGCATTTCCCCGGGCACGGAGACGGTTTCGCAGCGGATCATACGGGAGAGCTTTTCGGCATACTGCCGGGCTCTTTCCGGATCCGGCGCAGGTTCATAGGCTGCGCGCTTTGAGGGAATGAACAGCGTACGCACCAGCGAAGCCAGGAGCAGGAGCAGCAGCAGCGCCGGAATGCCCAGCAGGATCCAGGGTACGGCCATGGGTCAGTCTGCCTCCTTCCGCTCCCTGCGCCAGCGCAGCCAGGCCAGGACGATGGCAATGGCACCGCTGGGAAGAATCATGAAACTGGTCGAGGACGTGAGGGACGGCACCAGGATGAACAGCAGGACCATCGCGCACAGGGGCACCACCGCCAGGCGCGGATCCTTCCGGTAATAGCGGCAGGCCATGGCGCCGAAGAGTGCCGGCACAACATTGTCGAAGGCCGGGGACAGCACCGGGTTCTGCAGCACAGGCTGCAGCGGAATCATCAGCACGACGCCGGCGGCCAGCACCAGGATGGTCACCAGGGCGGAGGTCGCGATGGACAGGGTCGAGATCACCTCGTTCTCCGCCGTGCCGGTTTTTGCGCCGGTCAGTTCCCGGGCATTCATGGCGCAGGGAATTTTCATGTTGATCAGGTTGCCGGTAATGAACGCCAGGTAGCTACCGCCGGCACCGAGCATCGGGGTATAGACCAGGTATTCGACAATACTGGATACGGTCCAGACCAGGCCGACGGCCAGGAACCCCTTTCCGGCAGCTGCAAGGTCCGGCATGGCGCCGAGGATGCCGCCGATGACGAAAGGCGCCCCGACGAGGAGAATCAGTACCATCACGGAGAAGATCCGGCCGAGCCAATGGGTCCGGTTCAGGTAAAGTTCATAGGAAAAATCCTGTTTCATATTCAGCCGCCTCCTTTCACAGGCTGGCCAGCACCGCGGCGGCCATCCCCACCAGCATGCTGCCCGCAATGGCAAAGTTTTCAACCCAGTCCCATCCTTTTTTCTCCTTCAGCCAGATGAACACGGCCATGGCAGCGGCCGCGGCGGCGGCAGCGACCAGGGGCGTCCACGCGCCCCCGAAGGAGAAACGCGCAGTGACATACTTGATGCCTTCGGCGGTTCCTTCCGGTTTCTGGGAAACGAAACCGCCGATATAACTGCCGAGGTAGGCGCTGACCATCCCGATGAACATGGCTACCATCGCCCGGTCCCCGAAACCGCCGGACTGTTTTGCCAGGTCCTTGCCTTCGAAGCGCTTCAGGTAACGTTTGTTAAATACCGTTGCCAGGACCATTCCCCACATGATGCAGATGCTCATCAGCAGCGCGATCGTCGGGAAAGCCCCGAGGGTCATGCCCCCGGCGCTGAGGCTGACACCCAGCTGCTCCGCGGCGCCCTCGGCAACCGTCGTCTCATAATGGAGGGCGCCGATGACACTCAGACGGAGCCAGGGCCACGGGGTTCCGAGGCTGCCGCTGAGGGCGAGCACCCCAAGCAGGATGCCGACGCTCGGCAGCACGGAGAAAGTGGCGCTCGAAGTGACGGCCTGGCGCATGCGCACGGGGTCCATGCCGAGTTTTTTGCCGGCACGCCACGCCCGCACGATAAAGATGATGCAGACAACGGCGATGAAAGCGACGATCGCGCCGCATACCAGCCAGATCCCGCCGCCGTTCAGCTGCTGCAGTACGGTTTTATCCATTTCCAATCCCCTCCGGAATATCAGGTCTTGAGCGGATTATAGCACAAAGCGGGCCTTATAAAAAGCCCGGGGCGCTTGACACGGCGAACCGGATTCATTATCCTTCAGCGTATGAGGGAAAACAAAAAAGACCGGACGGAGGAAAATGAAATGGAAAGAAAGACCATCCGCGGCGCAAATCCGTACATGCCCCTGTGGGAGCACGTGCCGGACGGGGAACCCAGGGTTTTTGAATACCGGGGGGAGAAGCGCGTTTATGTATACGGGTCCCACGATACGGAGCGGACGCAGTACTGCGGCCCTGACTACGTCGTCTGGTCCGCGCCGGTAACGGACCTGACGGACTGGAAATGCCACGGCGTCTGCTACCGGGCGGAGGAAGGCAGCATCCTCTACGCACCGGACGTGGTGCAGAAGGGCGATACCTTCTATATGTATGCTGCGGAGCGGAAAGGATCGCAGATTATGGTCGCTTCCGCGAAAACGCCGTGGGGACCGTTTGAAAACCCGGTCCGGACGGAGCTCGGATTCGACCCGGGCGTCCTGGTGGACGATGACGGGCGGGTGTACGCTTACTGGGGGTTCTGCGCTTCCTACTGCGCGGAACTGAACGAGGATATGGCGACCATCAGGCCGGGAACGCTCCGCGAACATCCGCTTTCGCACTGCAGCGCGCCCTGGGCCAGGCCGGACGGCCACGGCGGAAAGGATTACTTTTTCGAAGCTTCCAGCCCCCGGAAGATCTTCGGGAAATATGTGTATATCTACTCCAAACGGATGGAGGACGAGATGCCGGAGCTGGGCGTATACGGGCCGAACAACGGATTCCTGTCCTACAAGTGGAGCGACCGGCCGCTGGAAGGATACCGGGACGGCGGCGACATCAGCTTCAACGGCGGGGAGATCCTGCCGGGGCCGGAGGGACGGAACACCATGTCTTACCGCTGGGGGAACAACCACGGTTCCGTGATGGAAGTCAACGGGCAGTGGTACGTTTTCTACCACAGGCAAACCGGCACGGACGAGTTTTCACGCCAGGCGATGCTCGAACCGATCGACGCGGCCCAGGGCAGGGACGGGAAGGTCTGGCTCGGGAAGATCACATACAGGAACGGGGAACCGGCAGCTTCATGCCCGGTGGAAATGACCTCCCAGGGGGCCCACATTAACGGGCTGGACGCCAGGCAGTGGATTTCAGCCGGATACGCATGCCACCTGCAGGGGGGCAAGGCGCCGGCCTATATCGCGCCGGTATACGAACAGCGTGACGACGTTTCCGCCCCCGTGAAGAACATTACCGACGGAACGGTGATCGGATTCCGGTACCTGCAGTTCGGGAACAACACGCCGGAAAGCGTGACCGTCAGGCTCTCCGTGAAGGAACGGGTTACGGTCCGGGTCCGGAGGGATGCCTGGGACGGGAAGGAGATCGCATGCTTCACGGCGGAACCAGGCACGGAGGAAATCACGGTGCCGGTGCGCGGCGCCGGCATCGGGAAACATGCCGTGTATTTCGCTTTCTCTGCAGAAGGGGAAGGCCCTGCGGCGGAAATGGACCGGTTTACGTTCGACTGATTGGCAGTTGTCAAAAAAACGGGCGTATGGTATAATTCGCCCGTTGCCATGGAGCGGTATCGAAGTGGTCATAACGGCCCTGACTCGAAATCAGGTGTACGGCAACGTACCGTGGGTTCGAATCCCACCCGCTCCGCATTGAAAACCCTCATCTCAAGCGAGTTGAGGGTTTTTGTTTTTTTGCAATTGGTAGGTATCCTCATGACAATATCCATGATAATAAAACCGGGGAGCTTGAAATATAAGTTAATGCCGGAAACCCATCTACACCTGCACCACACCGCGCCAGCCGCGAACGCCATAGTAGGAATCCGCACCGTTGTGGAACACAAAAACGGTGTTATAGCGACGTTCGCAGAACAGCGCGCCGCCCAGGCTGCGGATGTCCTGCGGCGTGGCGATCCAGCTGGACGTTTTGAGATCATATTCACCGGTGCT
>Ga0310694_10004233_pt1 | contig 13914 bp, 11 predicted proteins | sample 174DNAGHGhighgp2_FD_203884 | JGI IMG/M metagenome (GOLD analysis project Ga0310694, IMG submission 203884) | Sheep rumen microbial communities from Palmerston North, Manawatu-Wanganui, New Zealand - 1742 DNA GHGhigh gp2 (v2) (version 2) | ecosystem: Host-associated > Mammals > Digestive system... | reverse complement strand
TAATGGATTACTACGTATTGATATCGTAAACGAAGAACCGCCGTATGCGGAACCGCATGTACGGTGGTGTGAGAGGTCGGAAAATGAAAGTAGGAGGAAAACTACTTCATTTTCCTCCTACTCGATTGTTCTGTGACAATTGGGACAAAGGCGATTCGTAACGCCATCATCCAATATGCTTTATTTCTGCATCGACTACAAAGACATCTCCTTCGTTATCAACGAGGACATTACGGGGTACAAGATCCCACACCTCGTATTGGCTGTTTCTGAAACGTCCCTCTTGGGTTGTCTTTTCAAAACCCAGGGCTGCCATATAGGTGTCAATCATAATCCTTGTGGCAGGATGGGAATCAGCTATTCTTGGTTGCACAATAACAGGCTGGATGGTGCGTCCATCAAACCCTGCAAAACCATAAAAAGAATAAGCTCCGTCTCAAAACGACTTACATCTTGGAGGCTATCTCCATATTGCGTTTCATGTATTGAGCAAAGTCGCTTGAGTTCATCGGCGATTGCTGCGATGCGGCTATTTTCCGCATCTTGCGCTCCGTCACTTCCTTGTGGAACTGGTTGAGAAATGTCATGATTCATTCTTGTTTATGTTACTTTGCTGCAAAAGTAAGCATAATTTTTGAATAATCCAACTAATAATAAAAAAACTAACCATTTTCTTTGCCGTTTTCATTTCTTCTTTTTACCTTTGCATGGTGACTACGAAAAATTTCGTAACGAAAAAATGCGTAATATGGAAAATCCTTTTAAATTCAGCAAAATCGTTGATCAACTATTAGCAGGTCTCATCTTGTTTGCAGTTGCTGCTATTGTAGTTCTTTTGTTAATATGGATTTGGACTGGCAAATTTAGTGAAATATTTACTGGCGTAATTGTCTTTTTAGGAATCTTAGGCGTTGTTCTTTGGTTTGTGAAATTGTTATTAGGAAAAAAATAAAGTGGATCATTTTCCAAGGAATCGCGTGTCCAGATAGGCAAAGAAGGCATCCTTGTAGAGGTCGCTTATGGGAAGGTAGGTGTTGGCATCCATGATGACGCGGTTTTTGTTCACCTCCTGAATTTTCGCAAGGTTGACGATGTAGGAACGATGGATGCGCATGAAAGAGGGGGGGAGGTGCTCTTCCATCTTCTTCATAGACAGGAGAGTGATGATGGGCTTGGGCTCGCCTTCTATCCACACCTTCAGATATTCGCTCATGCCCTCAATGTAGCGTATATCGGGGATGTTGACCTTCACGATACGGTAGTCGGTCTTCAAGAAAAGTTGAGAGTTGAGAGATGAGAGTTGAGAGTTATCAGCAGCAGAGGAACCGTTGACTGCAGGACCATTATTCTCTAACTCCTTTAACTTCTCTAACTCCTTTAATTCCTTAATCCGGTTTGCCGCCCGCTGGAAGTCCTGCAGGCCAAAGGGCTTCAGAAGATAGTCGACGGCATTGACGCGGAAGCCCTCAACGGCATATTCGGAGTAGGCGGTAGTGAAGACGACGAGGGGCGGCACAAGGAGCGACTTCACGAAGTCCATGCCGTTGAGGTCGGGCATGTTGATGTCGCAGAAGATGGCATCCACCGTGTCGTGCTCCAGGAATGCGCGCGCCTCCAAGGCGCTCTGGCACTGGGCGGCAAGTTCGAGGAATGGCACCTTACTGATATAGGTGACAAGTTGTTTGAGCGCCAACGGCTCATCGTCAATGGCGAGGCATCGTATCATTTCAGCGGTATGTTTAGTTCAACATTATAGACGTCGGGTGAGTCCTGAATATTCAGTGTGTAGTTGCTGTCAAAGAGCAGGTTTAATCGTTGTTTTACATTCTTGAGACCTACGCCGCCCTTCTCTTCATTGGGCTTGTCTGCCTTGGAGTTACGACAGGTGAAGCGCAGCTTGCCGTCTTCCACAGCGACCGTCACCTGGATGAACGACTCGTGCTGATAGGAGATGCCGTGCTTGAAGGCATTCTCGATGAAGGTGATGAGCAGGAGCGGCGGAATCTGACGGTCGGGCACCTCCTGGGGAAGGGAGAGCGTGATGCGCACCTTCTCTGTAAAACGCAACTGCATCAGCGCAACATAGTGGCGTATGAAGTCCATTTCGCGTGAAAGCGGCACGCCCTGCTTGTTGCCTTCGTAGAGCACGAAACGCATCATCTTCGACAGTTCCACGATTGTCTCCTTTGCCTGTTCGGGAGCAATATCGACGAGGGCGTGGATGTTGTTGAGCGTGTTCATGAAGAAGTGCGGATTGATCTGGTAGCGCAGGTATTCCAGCTGTTGCTCCAGGTTCTCGCGTTCCAGTTGGGCCAGTCGCTTACGGTCATCAAGGCTACGGAAATAGCCCTTGATACCGAGGTTGGCACCAAACATCAGGATGAGCATCACAATGCTTAGAATGTCACGCTCGCCCACGATGGGCGGAGGCGCATCAGCAGACCGCAATATACGTGGTGGGCGATTGTCGGAAGGTGGAGGAGCGTCAGGGGGAAAGCCGCCACCCATATCCTGAGGCTCGTCGAAATGAGGAGGACGGTGCCTGTCCGTCTGATGCATCGGGGGCCTGTGTCCTATCGGCTTCTTGATCTCGGGTCGGTTGCTGCATTGATAGAAGGCAAATGCTGCTATGACAACGGCAACGATAGAGAAATAGGCCACACGCCGATGCCCGAGCACCAACAGCGGGGCTAATAGGAAGTTGTGTACAAGAAACAGCATGAGAAAGACAGCCATCTTGCGCCACACAACGAACACTTCGGCCCATTGGAACGTGACGTCTGAGTCGCCAATGGTGCGCACATACAGGCTCAGTAGCGGGGCTGCAAAGAGCAGACCCCACACCACCAGGTAAGTGATATTTTCCTGACGCAACTGCTTCATCCAATACATCTTTCTCCTTGACTATGATAACGTAAAAAACAGGGAAATATTATATCAATGCCAACCGCCAGGACCACCACCGCCAGGACCGCCACCCATGCTGTTGCCGCCTGTGTATGACGAGAGGCTGACGCTGCTGCCACCGCTGACGGTGCTCTCCACGATGCCTAAGCCACCAAAGTAGTAGGTGCCGCTGCTGACGCTGACACCACTCTTCAGCGTGGGCTGCGAGGCGCCACTGACCACAAGACCGGAGCCGCCGCTCGACGGGGTCTTGAACGAGAAGGTGCTGCTGCCTACAGAGAGTGCATACCAGGTGTTACTGCTCCACGACGAGGCCTGATAGCACGACTGCGACAGGCTGCTGCCACTCTCCAGTCCGCCCACGGCGACAATGGTGCCGCCCGTCACATAGAGTTTCTTGCCACCCTCGGTATTGGCATCGATGGCCACCTCGGGAGTGCCTGAGCAGATGGCATAGACAGTGCCGCCCTTGATGTAGCAGTTGCCGTTGGCGTCCAATCCGTCGTTATGCTGTCCCTGGGCATAGACGTAGCCGCCGCTGATGGTCATGTCGCCCTTCGAGTTGATGGCGTCGTCATAGGCATACGAGGCCACTTCGCCTCCTGTGATGGTCAGCGCACTCTTCGTCTCGATGCCCTCGCCGTTGTAGCCGCTGGTGCGCACCCAGATGCGACCTCCGCTGACGGTGATGTTACCATCGGCCTTGATGCCCTTGGGCGACGTCGTGTCGTTGTTGCTCTTATACTGCCCGCCTGTGGTGACCACATAGACGCTACCACCGTTGAAGCGGGCTTCCATATCCACGTTGATGCCCTTGCCGCCCGAGCCCGTACTCTTCAGCCACAGCTCGCCGCCATTCACTGTCAGCGTTGAGTCGGCTTTGATGCCTGCCGCGCCCTTGGCCTCACGCTCGTCGCTATCGTAGGTGCCGTCGCCCGTAGTCAGCACCGTTATGCGTCCGCCGTTAACGATGATATTGCTCTCGCAGTTGATGCCCTTGGCCGCTGCCACCGAGACCTCCACGTTCAGGATGCCGCCATTGATGAAGATGCCGTCGTTGGCCTTGATGCCGTGATTGGCTGTCGATTTCACGTAGATGTTATTGCCCTTGTTGAAGGCGATGTAGTCGGCCGAGTGGATGCCGTTGTTCGTGTTGCCTGTGACGCTCAGCTGTCCGCTGCCGTTGAACAGCAGCTTACCCTTGCAGTAGAGCGCACCTTTCTGCTGGCCGCCCGTACCGTCGGCCAACGTGTTGGTGGTACCGTCGGCCAGGATGACGAAGGCGCGCTTGCCACTCAGCAGGTTCAACGCTGCCGAGTCGGGGTTGGTGATACTCACGCCATTGAGCTTCACGGCGTATTTCTTGTCGCCGAGGATGGTCAGCGAACCGTTGGTCGTTGTGCCGCTCACCACATAGCACACCTTCTTCGTAGAAGCATGATTCGCTGTCACATGGTGGCCGTTGACTGTCACATCCACCCCGTTCTCTGTTTTTGCCACAGGGTTTGACATATCGATACTGACTTCTGTCGTAAATTCGTTGTTCTCCAGTGCATCCTCCTCATCGGGGAAGTACGCCTCTGCACTCTCTGTCGGCTCCGTGCCCTCTGTGTTGATTGCTACATCGAACGTGGTCAGTTCGCCTGCCGTCGTTGAGTTGCCGCTATTCGTGTTGCCACCGTTGTTGGTCCATCCATTATTGTCAAAATCCTCAAACGGGTCTTCAGTGGTGCAGCACATCACTACTGAGAGTGAGGCTACAATCATCATTAAAAACAATATCTTCTTCATATGTATTGTGGTTTGTTCAAAAAACTATGACAAAGATAGGAACATTGCCGCTATTCACCAAAACAATTCAACAAAACGCCCATTTCGCTCAGCGAAAGACGTATAAAAAATCAGCATTTTATTTGCTGTTATCAAATTCTTTTCGTATTTTTGCAAATGCAAACGGAATTGTCACAGAGGGTCATGTCACAGAGGGTCAGACCCTTTGTGTTGCAGGCGGAAAGAATGACGAAAACAATAAATATGACTACAAAGCGATTTCTACTGACGGCGCTGATCCTGCTGGTGGCAGGATGGAGCAGCGTGTATGGTGAGGACGGCAGCCAGCTGTGGCTGCGCATGGAGAAGGCTGAAACCGCGGCCAGCGTAACGGGCGTGAAGGGTACGGCTATGAGCGAGTTGCAGACGTACTGGCAGGGAGGACCGGTGGTGCTGAAAAGGCAGAAGGGCTTGGCAAAGGACGCCTACACCATCAAGAGCCAGGGCACGAAGACGGTGATAGCAGCCAGCAACGACGCAGGACTGCTTTACGGCGCCTACCACCTGCTGCGACTGCAACAGACGGGCGAGGCCAGCAACCAATTGGACATCAAAGAGGCTCCCTACTACGACCTGCGCATCCTGAACCACTGGGACAACCCCAACGGCACGGTGGAGCGCGGATTTGCTGGACACAGCATATTTTGGAGGGAAGAGGGAAAAGTGGATAGTGAACAATTTGCTGCCGCCATGCAAAGTTACGCGCGTGCCAATGCGTCGGTGGGCATCAACGGCACGGTGCTGAACAATGTGAACGCCAAGCCCGAGATGCTGGCAACGGCAAGTCTGCAGAAGACAAAGGAGATTGCCGACCTGCTGCGCCCCTACGGCATACGCGTGTACCTGTCAATCAACTTCGCATCGCCCATCAAGGTGGGAGGACTGCAGACGGCCGACCCGCTGAACAAGGAGGTCATAGCCTGGTGGAAGGAGAAGGTGAACGAGATATACCGTATGATTCCTGATTTCGGCGGTTTCCTGGTGAAGGCAAACTCGGAGGGTGAGCCTGGACCGCAGGACTTCGGACGCACGCATGCTGACGGTGCCAACATGCTGGCAGCAGCACTGAAGCCCCACAACGGTATCGTGATGTGGCGCGCCTTTGTATATGCGCCACAGAGTCCCGATCGTGCCAACCAGGCCTATCTGGAGTTTATGCCGTTGGACGGACAGTTTGCCGACAACGTAATCATACAGATCAAGAACGGTCCCATCGACTTCCAGCCGCGCGAACCCTACAGCCCGCTGTTTACTGCCATGCAGAAGACGCAGATGATGGTGGAGTTCCAGTTGACGCAGGAGTACCTGGGCGCTGCCAACCACTTGGTGTATCTCGCACCGATGTGGCAGGAGTTCTTCTCATTTGTGAATCCCGGAAGTCTCCGTGCAATGGCAGGAGTGGCGAACATCGGCGACGATATCAATTGGTGCGGCCACCACTTCGCTCAGGCCAACTGGTATGCCTTCGGACGTGCTGCATGGAACCCCTCCCTGACACCCAAGGAGATTGCAGAAGAGTGGGCCAATATGACCTTTGGTTATAATGAACAATGTACAATGAACAATGAACAGGGAACGGCGGTAGCAAACTCTCAGTTCTCAGTTCTCAGTTCTCAGTTAGTCAAGTTGATGTTGGACAGCCGCGAGGCTTGCGTCAACTACATGATGCCGCTGGGCATCCACCATATCTTTGCGGGTACCCACCACTACGGACCGGAGCCGTGGTACGCACCAAAGGGCGTGCGTGCCGACTGGACCCCTCCCTACTACCACAAGGCTGATGCCGTCGGTATGGGCTTCGACCGTACAGTGAACGGTTCGGGCAACGTGAAACAGTATCCCGAGGCGCTATATAAGCTGTACAACGACATCAACACGTGTCCTGAAAACCTGCTGACGTGGTTCCACCACGTGCCCTGGGACCACCAGATGAAGAGCGGACGCACGTTCTGGGACGAGCTGTGCCATAAGTATGATGAGGGCGTGCATCAGGCCCGCCACTTCCTGACTGTATGGGACAGCATGCAGCCCTATGTGGATGCACAGCGTTTCCAGGAGGTGCAGCGCAAGCTGCGCATACAGGCGCGCGATGCCGAATGGTGGCGCGATGCTTGTCTGCTCTACTTCCAGACGTTCTCGAAGCGACCCATTCCGCAGGACGTGGAGCATCCAATACACAACCTCGACGAGATGATGCAGTTCCACATTCCCATCACGATGTATGAAAATCCGGAGAGGGGATTTACGAAGTAGTTTAAGGAGTTTAAGAAGAAAAAAGTACACAAAAGGGACCTTTTGTGTACTTTTTAACTTCTCTAACTTCCGAGCGAAGCGATAACTTCTGTTAACTTCCAAAAAAATTACAGGTTGATGTCGCAACCGATACCCAGCACACGGTTGGTGCGGGTGAACGAGTCGCAGACGCCGGTCGTGGGATAGTCCTTACGGTCGTAGTTGCCGTATTCCGTCTGGAAGAAAGCTGCCTTCAGGGTGATGTTGTCGTTGAGACTGTAGTTGGCACCAAAGCCGATGCTGTAGCTGTTAACAACAAACGACATGTCGTTCATGTACTCGTCGGTGAGTCCGTAGCGGGAGAGCTGTCCACCGGCAGAGATGGTGAGACGGCTGTTGATGTCCCACTCGGCACCCAGCAGGAACTCGTTGGTGTTGTGGTCGAGCTTGTCCTGGGCGTTGTTGTACCAGTCGGTCTGCTTATCGAAGTAGTAGTGCCAGCCGGCATTGATGCGGATGGGGTCGATGGGACTCCACTGAGCACCAACGGTGAGCAGGGCAGGAGCATCTTCGTTCACCTCTTCGCCGTCCCTGTATTTGTTGACAGCAGGAATCTCGCTGGCCTCGAACACCGTTGACTCGTTCTTCATGCGCATCTGAGTCTTGAACTCGTACTTCACGGCGAAGTTCAGTTTGTCGTTCATCTTATAGTCAACGCTGACGATAGGAGCAATGCCCACACCCGACTGGTTACACAGCAGGTTAACGCCCTGTGAGTACTTCTGCAGGGCATCGAGGCTGGTGCGTGTGCCTTCCAACTGAGCCTTCTGGGCAACCAGTTCAGCATACTGGGGCAGAGCGGTGGCACCGGCAGCCTCGTACTGAGCCATACCAGCGTTGATTTGTGAGAGTCCGCCATCAACGGTAGCTGTAGCGCCACTGAGGAAGCTGCCGAAGTCGATGTAGCCGTTAGCGGTGTTCACCATGATATTGCTCAGACGGGCCTTATAGGTGGCCGTTCCGTAGAGCAAGCGCAGACCGCCATAAACTGACAGTTTGTTGTTGATTTTATAAGCCGATCCCAGTTGGACGCCGAAGAAATACTGACGACCCTGCATGTAGCCGTCCATATCGTAGCCCTGAGCACCCAGCGGGCTCAGCTGATGGGCGATGTTACCCACAACGCTCTCGAACGAGCCCAGACCGTCGGCATATTCGCATGAGCCGCCACCGCCAGGCACCGAGAGGTTGAACTGCAAACTCCAGTCGCCCTTGTTCCAGGCACCCTGGACAGAGGGGATGCAAGGTGCGTCGGCAACGCCCTCGAAAATCTTTGTGGTGGCACCCTCGTTCTTGCGACCAAGGGCAAAAACGGGGTTGGTAGAGGTGATGGTACGCGTCTGATGGGCATACTGCCAGTTGATACCCAGATGGAAACCCTCAGACAGGAAAGCCACACCTGCAGGGTTACTGTAGACACCATCGAGGCCTATAGCGGCATCGCGTGCGGGATTGCGTAAGAAGTCAATACTCTGATTGGTGTTTGTCAAGATGCCACCAGCAGTGGCAGTCGTTGTTGCTGCGACCAGTGCAAGACCGATCATGAGCGATTTGATTTTTTTCATACCTTTTTAACAACTTTTGTGAAAATCGGGTGCAAAGGTATGTAGAAAACGGCACACTCCAAACAAAAATGTGCAAAAAGTGATGTAAATACTACACTAATTGATTTAAATCATGTCAAAGATTGCACAATCGCCCTCTTTTTGTGTAATTATTTCTTCTCCTCGGGATAGCTGATGCGGGTGTGGTAGATGGTCTTCAGCTTCTCGATGAGCACCGTCTTGGCATACTGGATGTCGCGGAAGGTGATGGGACAGTCGCGGAAGAAGCCCTCGCTGACCTGTGAGTCGATGATGCGCTCCACCAGGGTGCGAATAGAGTGCTCTGTATAGTCGGGCAGGGAGCGTGAGGCAGCCTCCACAGCATCGGCCATCATCAGAATAGCCTGTTCCTTGGTGAAGGGATTAGGCCCGGGGTAGGTGAAGAGCAGGTCGTCGACGGGTTCGTCGGGATGCTCGTTCTTGTATTTGATATAGAAATACTTGGCCTTGCCCTGTCCGTGGTGGGTGGCTATGAGATCGCGTATCTGCGACGGCAGATGGTGTTTGTTGGCCAGACGGATGCCCTCCGTCACATGACTGATGATCATCTGGGCACTCTCCATGTAGTTCAGGTGGTCGTGGGGACTGATGCCGCCCGACTGGTTCTCGGTGAAATAGATGGGGTTCTGGGTCTTGCCGATGTCGTGATAGAGTGCACCTGTACGTACCAGCTGTACGTTGGCCCCTATCTTACGAGCAACCTCGGCAGCCAGATTGCCTACCATCACGGAATGCTGGAAGGTGCCAGGAGCCACCTCGCTCATGGTGCGCAACAGCTCCTTGTTGGTATCGGACAGCTCGATGAGCGTGATTTCTGACAGGAAGCCGAAGACTTTCTCAATGACGTAGACCAGCGGGTAGGAACAGAAGATGAGAACGCCGCTGATGAGCAGGTAGTAGAGTTCCCACACGTTGAACGCATCCATGTCCTGGTGACGAATCATATAGAGTGCCATGCGCATGGCAACGCCAGCGATGATGGTGACAGTAGCTGTCCAGAACAGTTGGGAACGACTGCTCAGCTCGTGGAGCATGAAGATGGCGGTAAGACCCATAGCCAGCTCTACGGCAATGAACTCCAACGGATAGTGGAGGATAGAGGCGCAGATGAGGATGACGGTGATGTGGGCCATGAACGCCGTCCTGGAGTCCATGAAGATCCTTATATATATAGGTACGATGGCAAAGGGCAGGATATAGACGTGCATCATGCTGTGGTCCACCAGTACAGAAGCCAGGATAGAGAAGAGGATGACGAGCACGTAGATCATGCATGCCGAACGGATGTTCTCGAAGTAATCCTTGCGGTAGGTGCCCAGATACCACGTAAAACCAACGATGATGAGCAGCACGTAGATGATCTCGCCAAGGATATTCATCGGCACACGCTTGGTCAGCGAGTTCTGCTGCTGCAGCTTCTGCATGTAGGAGGTGAGCTTCATATAGGAAGCCTGGTCAATCTTCTCGCCTGTACGTATGATCTTCTCGCCAGCCTGCACGATGCCGGTGCTGGGAACGACGCTGTTGATGAGCGAGTTGCGGAGGGAGTCGCTCAGCCGACTGTCGTAGGACAGGTTGGGCACCAGGTAGTTGTTCAGGTTGAGATGGTTGATGATATCGCCGAAATACCTCAAGTCAGAACTGTTGACGATATACTCGTAGGCCTCGCGAGGGGTCATCACCTGACTGCAGCTCTTCTTGCCAATCTCACGAACACCCTGCATCTGGAGGAACTGTCCGGAAGGAATGTTCAATGGCTTACGGTCGTCGATGATACCGCGCTCGTAGACGGTGTCAAGCTTGGCAACAACCATCCTGAGGTAGTTGAACGTGAAGCTGCGTGATGTCATGCCGGTGGCCTCTCTGAACTCATGAAGCTTCTGCTGCTTGACAGAGGCATCGTACTGATAGCAGGGCTTGTATTTCTCCAGACTGTCCTTGCGCTCGGCATCAATGACAGCCAGACTCTTGAACACGGGGAAATCGAACATTGCCGTCAGGTCGGGATAGTTCCATACCTTGCCTTGTTTGAAACTGAATGTCTGTTGCTGTTCGCGCGGCATGAACCACACAACAAGCGTAACGGTGACCAGTACAAAAGCTGTCCGTATAGCGATTTCCTTCCAGGATTGTCTGCTTCTCAAATTGATGTCGTTCATGTCTGCAAAGTTACGTATTATTTCCGAAAAACATTCATATCGGTGTTTTTTTTAACGTGTTTTTACGCCTTAGAGGGCAAAAATTGAAGAAAACGGCCTAAATGCTTGGTACATTGAAAAAAAGATTGTACCTTTGCACCCGCAATTCGTGCGCGCTGCGTGCGAAGCGCATTTAATGTCTAACAATTTAAACAATTAAAATCAAAAAAAAGTATGATTATTGTACCAGTAAAAGAAGGCGAGAACATCGAGAAGGCCCTCAAGAAGTTTAAGAGAAAGTATGAGAAGACAGGTGTCGTGAAAGAGCTGCGTCGTCGTCAGCAATTCGACAAACCTTCTGTGCTGAAGCGCCTGAAGATGGAACACGCCATTTACGTACAGAAACTGCGCACAGCAGAGGAAAACTAAAAAAAGTTCCTCAAAAATTTGGTAGTTTCATAATTTTTCCGTAAATTCGTGCCGTCAATCGTTAATAACGATATTTATGACGGAAAAACGAGCAACGTCATTGGTTGAGCAGTTCCTGAACTACCTTCGCTACGAGCGAAACCGTAGTGAGCAGACAGTGATCCGCTATGAAAAGAGCCTACGCATCTTTCAGGATTACTTCACAGGGGTAGAAGAGGGGCTGACGTGGGCATCGGTGGATGCCGACCTCATCAGAGCGTGGATTGAATCGCTGATGGACAAAGGCTTTGAGGCCACTTCGGTGAATGCCGACCTGGCAGCCCTTCGCACCTTCTTCAGGTTCGCGCTGTCGAGAGGTCTTGTTGACCACGATCCTGCACGCCACGTGATAGGACCCAAGAAAAAGAAGCCGTTGCCCCAGTTCCTGAAAGAGAACGAGATGGAGACGCTTCTTGACAGGACACAGTGGGATGATAATAAATTTAAAGATGTACGTGCGCGTACCATTATATTATTATTCTACGAGACGGGGTTGCGAAGAGCTGAACTGCAGGGTCTGAACGATGCGGATGTTGACCTCGCTGCCATGCAGCTGAAAGTCACAGGAAAGCGGAACAAGCAACGTATCGTTCCTTTCGGCGAAGAACTGTCCGAAGCGTTGCAGCACTATATGAAGGTGCGCGACGAGCAGGTGCCCAGGTTGACCGAAGCCCTGTTTGTTTCAGAGAAAGGACTAAGGATCACCACTTCGGCCATCTATGTGACGGTCAGGGAGAATCTCTCGAAGGTCTGTATGCTGAAGAAACGCTCACCGCACGTGCTGCGCCACACGTTTGCCACAGCCATGCTCAATCATGATGCAGGAATCGAAAGCGTAAGACAACTGTTGGGTCACGAGAGTCTGGATACCACTCAGATCTACGCCCACACCACTTTCGACCAACTGAAACGAGTTTACAAAGATGCCCATCCAAGGGGCTGAGTTTATAGTTTAACTTAAAAAAGAGACAACTATGGAGATTATGATCAAGTCGATTCATTTCGACGCTACCGAACAGTTAGAGGCGTTCATTCAGAAGAAAGTCGCCAAGTTAGAAAAATCGTACGAAGATATTCAGAAAGTAGAGGTGCAATTGAAGGTCGTAAAGCCTGCAACAGCCATGAACAAGGAGGCTAGTCTGCAGGTGAGCATACCAGGAACCACACTCCATGTGGAAAAGGTGAGCGACACATTTGAAGAAAGTATTGATTTATGCGTGGACTCTATGCGTGTCCAATTGCAGAAAAACAAGGAAAAATCCAGAAGTTACTAAAAAAACTTGCGAAAAGTTTTGGTAATTCAAAAATAAGTAGTAACTTTGCAGCCGTTTTCCGACAGGTCGTAAATCTGAAGAGAGAGCGGCTGCTAAGAAAAGCCTCTTTAGCTCAGTTGGCCAGAGCACGTGATTTGTAATCTCGGGGTCGTTGGTTCGAATCCGACAAGAGGCTCAAGGACAGGCGGTGCGAAAGCACACGCAAGTCGGAAAAGGCTAACCGCTAACGGCTAACAACCAACAGCAAACAGCCAATTTTGGGAGGTTTCCAGAGCGGCCAAATGGGGCAGACTGTAAATCTGTTGTCTTTCGACTTCGGTGGTTCGAATCCATCACCTCCCACTCTCAAGAGCAAAACGTTTTTGCGGAAATAGCTCAGTTGATAGAGCACTAGCCTTCCAAGCTGGGGGTCGCGGGTTTGAGCCCCGTTTTCCGCTCTATACAATTGCTGTAATAGCTCAGTGGTAGAGCACTTCCTTGGTAAGGAAGAGGTCCTGAGTTCAACTCTCAGTTACAGCTCTCTCTGAGAAAAGAATAGGAGGAGCAAAAACATAGTATACTCATAAAACTTATAAATTTTAAAAACAATGGCAAAAGAAACTTTTGTGCGTACCAAACCGCACGTAAACATCGGTACTATCGGTCACGTTGACCATGGTAAGACAACTCTGACCGCTGCTATCACCACTGTGCTGGCTAAGCAGGGCCTCTCTGAGGTGAAGTCTTTCGACCAGATCGACAATGCTCCTGAGGAGAAGGAGCGTGGTATCACCATTAACACCGCTCACGTTGAGTACGAGACCGCTAAGCGTCACTATGCTCACGTTGACTGCCCGGGACACGCCGACTATGTGAAGAACATGGTAACTGGTGCTGCTCAGATGGACGGTGCTATCCTTGTTGTTGCTGCAACTGACGGTCCTATGCCTCAGACACGTGAGCACGTTCTGCTCGCTCGTCAGGTAAACGTTCCTCGTCTGGTTGTATTCCTGAACAAGTGTGATATGGTTGATGATGAGGAAATGCTTGAGCTCGTTGAGATGGAGGTTCGTGAGATCCTCGAGCAGTACGAGTTCGAAGAGGATACCCCAATCATCCGTGGTTCTGCACTCGGCGCTCTGAACGGCGTAGAGAAGTGGGAGCAGAAGGTGATGGAGCTTATGGATACTTGCGACACTTGGATTCAGGAGCCTCCTCGTGCTACCGACAAGCCTTTCTTGATGCCTGTTGAGGACGTATTCTCAATCACAGGTCGTGGTACTGTTGCTACTGGCCGTATCGAGACTGGTGTTATCCACGTTGGTGATGCTGTTGAACTGCTCGGTCTTGGTGAGGACAAGAACTCAGTTGTAACTGGTGTCGAGATGTTCCGTAAGATCCTGGATGAGGGTCAGGCTGGTG
>Ga0310694_10004232_pt1 | contig 13914 bp, 13 predicted proteins | sample 174DNAGHGhighgp2_FD_203884 | JGI IMG/M metagenome (GOLD analysis project Ga0310694, IMG submission 203884) | Sheep rumen microbial communities from Palmerston North, Manawatu-Wanganui, New Zealand - 1742 DNA GHGhigh gp2 (v2) (version 2) | ecosystem: Host-associated > Mammals > Digestive system... | reverse complement strand
GACAGCTTTGCCACACAGTACATCAAGAACTATGGACAACTAAAACCACTCTACCAGCAGGACAAGAACGACCCCGAAAAACGCAACTGGTACGAATACCACTACACCGTCAGCACAGAGACTGCCATGGGACGCGAAGGCATCATCAACTACATCATCCACCTCGACTACTACGAAGGAGGCGCCCACGGCATTCAGCAACAACTCATCATCAACTTCGACGAACAGTCAGGCAAGCCATTGACGGCTGACAGCGTCTTCGTTCCCGGCTACCGACAGCCGCTCAGCGACCTGCTACTACAGGAGCTCATGGACCAAGTAGATGTCAGCACCCTCGACGAGCTGCGACAGAAGGACTATCTGTACTCCATGGACATGTACCCCTCCGACAACTTCATACTCGGCGACGATGCCATCACCTTCATCTACAACCCCTACGAGATAGCTCCCTATAGCGTCGGAACCATTAAACTATCACTCGACTATTCTGATGTCAAACACCTTATGAACAAAGACTTATGGAACTAATCAATAAATACTTCCCAAAGCTTTCAGACCAGCAGCGCACCCAGTTCGAGGCACTCGATGCGCTCTATCGTGAATGGAACAGCAAGATCAACGTCATCTCGCGCAAGGACATCGACAACCTCTACGAGCACCACGTACTCCACTCCTTAGCCATTGGCCGCATGCTCCACTTCACACCTGGCACCACCATCCTCGACTTTGGCACGGGCGGAGGTTTCCCAGGCATACCACTGGCCATTCTGTTCCCAGAGTGCCGCTTCCGCCTCATCGACGGTACAGGCAAGAAGATACACGTGGCACAGCAGGTTGCCGAAGCCATCCATCTGGACAACTGCCAGCCCGTCCAGCTTCGCGGTGAGGAGGAGCGTGGCAAGTACGACTTCATTGTCAGCCGTGCCGTCATGCCCCTGCCCGACATTGTCAAGCTGATGCGGAAGAACATCTCCAGCAAGCAGCATAACGCCATGCCCAACGGCATCATCTGCCTCAAGGGAGGCGACGTGCAGGCCGAGACGCAACCCTACCGTAAGATTGTCGAAGTAGCCGACATCAGCAACTGGTTCGCCGAGCCATGGTTCAAAGAGAAATACTGCATCTATGTCCCATTGTAAGCAACAACATCCCTGCTCATGCTAAACATCAAGCAACTGACGGTCAACCCATTACAGGAAAACACCTTCATCGTCTATGACGACACCCTCGAGGCAGTCATCATCGACTGCGGCACCTTCTTCCCACAGGAGCACCAGGCACTGCTGCTGTTCCTGCGCACTAACGGGCTGAAACCCACACATCTGCTGTGTACCCACGGCCACCTGGACCATTGCATCGGCAACATCAACATCTTCCGCGAGTACGGACTGAAGCCAGAAGTAATGGCTGACGACGAGTTTCTCATCACAGAGCTCGACCGGCAGGCCTCACAGATGTTCGGCTTCACCCTCGAGGACGACATTCCGCCCGTTGGCACCTTTCTGTCTGACGGCGACACCATCCACTTCGGCAACCATCAGCTGCGCGTCATCCATACCCCAGGCCACACACCCGGCTCCTGTGTCTTCTTCTGCGAGCAGGAGCATGTAGCCTTCACTGGCGACACCCTTTTCCACCTGAGCATCGGACGCACCGACTTCGAACGGGGCAGCCTGCCCGACATGATGAAAAGCCTGGCATTGCTGAAGACCGCCCTTCCACCAGAAACCACACTCTATACCGGCCATGGCCCCTCCTCCACCATGGAGACCGAAATCAGACAAAACACGTTCCTACGGTAAGGGCAAGCTTGAAATAAGAAAGCCCCAAAGAGGGCCGACACCCCATTCCAGGTAGTGCGACCAAGACAGAGTGAAACGAGGCAATCGAATTGGGGCAACGGCGTTGCCACAATTCGTATCGTGCTGATTTCCAAGAACTTTATCAAAGAAAGCCCCCTCATTGTGAGGAGGCTTTTTTTGTGTTCGCCAGATTATCTGATTACTTCAAATGTTATATGTTACATGTTACATGTTATATGTTATATGTTATATGTTATATGTTATATGTTATATGTTATATGTTATATGTTACATGTTACACACAGCAAGCTTAGCATATTACTTCCGTCAGTTTCCTGTATTTGAACCTGTTGTTTTCCTTTAGGTCGCCACATTTCTCAATCAAATGATCCTTCAGCAAGCGTGAAATCTTTACACGCGCACTTCCAATATTTTCCAAGCCGAAACAACGCATGATGTCATCCAAAGTGAACACCTCAGGTAATCGGTTGTAACCTTCCACCGTCTTCTGCTTTCTGGTGACATGGGCGGTGGCATCCTTCAGCTGGTCGTCGAAGTAGGCTTCTGCCATGGCTCCGAAGTAGTGCAGCTGACAGGCATACTGCATGTTCACTATCAGTTCAGCCAGTTTCCAATCCACTTCGTCCGTCTCAAACTCACCACACCAGTAGTCACCCTCCTTGTGCAGCTTGTTCCAGTGGCGCATGACGATGAACGGTGCCGAGAAGTTCAGACCGTGGTAGGCACAGCGTTTCAACAACATCTCCTCAGCCTTCGAATCGTTGTCCCTGGCATCAGCCATGCGGCGCTCCGTCCAGTCGTACAACTCATCCACTATGCCTTTCAACGGCAGCTCGCCTTTCGTCTTGTCCAGCTTATACGCCCACTCCGTCAGACGTCCGTCACTTGCAGGGTCTGTTTGTGTCTCACGACTTAACATCTCGAAGTTCGTGGGAGGCAGGGGTATCACCGCCAGTCGTGTGGACAGTCCCGTGCCGAAGTTCTGTGCGTTCACTTTTTTCGACAGTGCTAACGGCGTACCCGTATAGATATAGTTCCAGACGACGTTGAAGTTCTGCACCACGGAGTCGATATTGGCATAGAACTGTCCGTCCTCCTCATTGTGAAAAGCTTTCAGCTCCAGTGCCTGCTTGTCAATGTAGGCTCCTCCACGCTGCAAGGCCAGCGTATTGTCCAGTTCTGTGTCGAAGGTCAGCATGTGCAGCTGCATCTTCCGACCATCCACCTCCTCGACAGCATTCACCATGTCCTGAATGAACTGGGCATTCGACGTGCGGGCAGGGTGAATCCGTATGACCACCTTGGGCTTCTTGGGTTTCTCCTTGTTGGCACCCTTCGTCTTCATCAGTTCACGGTAGGCATTGATGGCATCCTTGCCCTCCTGGTCAGCCTCGGCTATGGGGGCAGCCAACAGTTTGTACAGCCTTGTGGCAAACGACTTTCCACTGGCAGGGTCGCCAATGATGAGTGTCGAGTTGTTCAGACGTCGCAACTCCTCCGGACGATGGTAGAAACGGTAGGTGCAGCGTGTCATAAGCGTCATCAACAATCCGCCTCCTACAAAGAGTGCAGCAGGATACTGTGCCAGCTTCAGTCCTCTCGTTATGTCATTTATCAGTGGGAATTCCCCTGACAGCCTTTCTATCTGCTGTCCCCAGCTCGCTAATTGAGAATCGAGATTGGTGATTTTAGCAACAGCTACGGCACTTCCGCTGACGATTTCCTTCCACGTCTTTCCCGTCACCTTCTCGATGGCCTTCTGCATACGCTCCGACGGCACCAGCGTCTTGTATTTCCCCTCGTCCTTTGACATCTTCGAGGCAGCACTATCGACCGTCTGACCGACGTTCTCGTCCCGCTCCTTGATGATCTCCTGCACCCACGGCTGTGCCTCGACAATGCCCTGCACTTGCTTCTTGTCCCCGTCCAGCATGATGAGCAGGTCAGAGGCCAGTTTAAGTGACTCGTTGTGTCGGTTCGAGTCAGCTGCGCATGGCAGCTTGTCGCCGTAGCGAGCATCAATAATAGACTGCAAATCATAGCTATGCCAGGTTAGTTGAGAATTGAGAATTGAGAATTGAGAATTATGATTACCTCCATCCCCTTCGCTCCCCTCTCCAAGGGAGAGGGGTTGGGGGTGAGGCTGTTGAGCCCTTTGGGGGTGCTCCCTTTGTGGTTGCGTCTTCTTATCCCTGTACATCGGGGTATATTTCTTGTCAAATTCTTCATCGTAATACGTGAATATGTCGTCGTTGATATAAAGAATATCCTCCTCCTTCGGAGCAAACGAGTTACGTGTGGCATCAATGCAGCTCTTGTCTGCCTCGTAGCCCAGCTTCTGTGCAAAGACTATCTGGTTGTCTGCCAGGTTGCCGTCGCTGATGTCTGCCTTAAAGACAATGCGTATGCCTTTCTTCGACGAGGTGACATGCACCAGCATCGTCCTGTCCATCAGCTCCTTGTCATTCTTCATTTTCTCGTAGATAGCCTCTGGCTGTTCCACATGGTCAATGTCGAGCATCACCAGTCCATTCAGGTGACAGTCAGCCAAACGTCGGTGACGGAACAGCTTACCCTTTGCCGTCTCGGTCTCGTCGAACTCACGACACGAGAAGATGAAGGCCGTCAGGTTGTCCTTCAGCTCCTGGGCAAAAGCCAACAGCTTCTCCTCGTCGCTCTTGGCGAAGAAGTTGTCACGTGCTGACTTGCGTTTCAACTCACGTTTCTTGGCTATGAAACGCTGGTAGTCAGTGTTTTTCTGCCACTTCCTGATGCCCTTGCCATCGTGTCGCTCCACCACGTCAAGTATCTCTCGGCGTGAATCAATCCTCCATCTGTTCGAAGTGTCTTTGACACTCGCCCAGAAATCCTCTCGGCTGCACCCGACAGCCTGAGAGAATTTAGTATTTTTCTGATAACAAAACATAGCCTAACAGAATTCTATTAAGTCCAACTCACGGTCAACCAGTGCCTGCTTGCTCTCTTTTACCTCACGGTCGATGATTGTCAACACACGTGGCGCACCCAGCACCTTGGGTATCGACTCATGCAACTTGATGCGCTCTGCCGATTCCTTCACCCATCCGTGTTCCGTACGGTGGATGAGCCGGTCGGGCACGTACTTGGGGCGAGTCCTCTTGTAGCTCTTGAAGGTTAACGATTTAGTGTCCTTGTCGTAGTACAAGACACCTTCCACTCTCTTTCCCTCCATCAGCCTCTCTGTCAGCTCAATGGGGTCCAATACTGTAATCACTTTTTTCATTTTTGTCGAATTTGTGAGCTTCAGAAAGCGAAGTGTTAGTTGAGCTCAATTTCTATCCGGATGCCTATCATCGCTCACCTTCGACTCGATTATTTTTTAAGTTTATAGTTTATAGTGAATAGTGAATAGTTGATAGTGAATAGTTGAAAGTGAATAGTGAATAGTTGAAAGTTAATTTTCAATGTTCAATTTTCAATTTTCAATTTTCACACTCTCCCATCCTTTCATCATTGCAAACACATCCAGGACATCCGTGCCGTTCTCCTGTATCGCCATCGCCATGCCCACCATCATCCATCGTCCGGCATGCTTCTCAGGGTCACCCAATGGCTCGTCGAAGCCGATGCCCGTCAGCCTACTGACATTCTCGATGTACCGTTGCGTATGGTTCTCGTTTGGAGGAGCCCAGCGTGAGATGATTTTCCTGATGGTGTCCAATCCATACTTCTTGTAATAGGTACGCGTGAGCAAGTGAAACGCTGCACGCCATCCCCACACCAGTGATCTGAACTGACAGAACTCACTGTCCTGTTGTCTTTCCGAAAGACCCTGCCACTTGTCATTACCCGTCCGACGGATATTCAGTGGATTCTGATTTCTTATTCCTCTTGGTATCATACAATCTTCAATGTTCAACGTTCAATGTTCAATACTCAATCTAAGTTCAGCAAGATGTTTTTCCATTATCCAGTAACTACACTTATCAAGAGCCATCACCCTTTTACGTTTCTTTTTTCTCACACACCTTCGTCTGCCTTCCTTGTCAATCTCTTTGTACTGGCACGAAGCACAGCACCGTTTAACCTTCACCCCATACAGGTTTGTTGTCATTCTGATTCTTGTTGCCATTTCATTTTTAGTTTATAGTTAATAGTGAATAGTGAATAGTGAATAGTTGAAAGTGAATAGTTGATAGTGAATAGTTGATGTTTCATCTATCATTTTTCATTTTTCATCTTTCCATTTTAATCTTTCATCTTTCATCTTTAATCTTTAATCTTTAATCTCCAGCGTTCACAACGTTTGCAAGTCCGTAATATAAAACAAATTCTCATGCCTTGTCTGTCCCTGTTGGTCCTGCCACGTACGATGCTTCCAGAAACCCTTTACCACATGAGGCACGTTCTCCTGATAGACCGTCTCACGGTTCTTCGATGCCATCTCGCCTGTCATCTCGCCATACACCGTGTCCCCACCATGTTTCATCACCACGCCACGACTCTTGAAGTACTCCGTAGTACCGTCCTGTCGCTGATACTGACGCTCAGAGTATGCGCCAACCTCTTGAATTAATACTAACTGTTCCATAAATCTTTAATTGTAAGTTTTAATTGTTCGCTCGACCTTCGGTCGCTTGCAAAGCAAGAATGTTTATTTTACTTCGACAATGCAAATTTAAGCACAAAAAAAGCGTCTGAAAAACTCTTCAGACGCTTTGGGAAGTATTTTGGGATGATATGGAACTTTTCTTGGAACTATTCCTCCTCTCTGGCTTCATCCAGTGCTTTCGTGAACCCTTCAAGGAGCGAGATAACACGCTGAGGCGCATGATTGGCCTTCCACTTCTCTATAGGCAGCTCCATGTATTTATTGTCATTGATCGTACTCGACACCACACCTGGCGTACACGAATACTGAGGACGAGATGTAAAGGGTAACATTTCTATTTCCCGTTCATACTGGCTCCTGTTGCCATGATACTGGTAACGGTCCCTGAATACACAATAGGGAATAGCGTACGAGCTATTGCCCCAGAACAGATTTTGAACCTTCAAAATAGCTTTGGCAATAACGTCTGGCGATGGCATACCATTATTGTCGTGCTCTTCATTGTTTTTAGTGTCTTGGCCTCCCTGGGTGTTCGACATGTTACCATTGATAACCAGATTGTTGATGGTGGCACCTTCAAAGTAATTGTAGATGCCACCAAACCTTAATGGTGACTCTGTACTTTTCATTGTTGTGTTTAATATTAAAAGATTATAAGATATATCAACATAAAAGGAGGGGGACATCCAGAACAGCATGACTTTTAGACCGCTAAGTACTATTACGTGCTGAAACTGCAAATGCCCACGCCTCCACGACGTGAGCAGGCAGACAATTCTACTCGTAATAGTACTTTGATTAGCGGTCTAAAGTCAACGAGAAAGCTGTCTTACTCTTTATGTAACATAGTTTGTTTTCTGAGGTACAAAAGTACTTTATTTTCTTAAATCCTCCAAATTTTCCTACTATTTATTCACATTTAATGTGTCGATATTACCATGGTAGTGGTTTTCTATGGTGACGTACAGATTGACTCGCCTGCCATTATACAACTCCTTTTGCATGTCAAGATAGAAGTCTCTCATTTCTCTGGCATCCATTTTGAGTTCTCGTTTGGCATCGGCTATCGAGTGATACTTCATGTCAATGAGCGTACCAAGCTTGTCCATACCTAACTCTTTGAAACCATTGCGGACATACATGTCCATAACGAAATTGACAAAGTCCTGCTGCTCTTCCGACGTGGTCTTCAGCATGTCTTCGCGCAATATCTCTGCCCTGCGCCTGCGCTCCATAGGGGTGGTCTCGTAGGCAAGGAAACTCAGCACGTCCAGCATGTCGCAATTGTCCATGTTCAGGAAACGGCGCATCAGCTCTAACTTGTCTTCCTGGAAACCGCTTCGCTCTAACACGTCGAGCAACTGAGCACGTGTCTCAGGATGCGACCAACGTTCACGCAAGTCCTCTTCTCCGTCCAAGAACTGAGGCAAGGCACCAAAGAGACGCTTCACATATTCATCAAGTGTTATCATCTCGTCACCAAACTGTACACGCTCATGCCAGTCAGTATGCAGGGTCATCGAGCGCAAGGGCGACAGCTTCACTACCACTTTGTCCTTCTTTCCACCACCATGACCATTACAGGTACAAGGCAGATGACCACAAACAGGACAGGGCTGGGGCTGATCGGGAGGACAGACACATGGTGACTGTCCGCATACCTTACACACCTTTGGCTTCTTGTTACAGGTGCAGGGGTAGTTACCACATTCCTTGCAGTAGAGCGGACCATCCCAACCTGGGTCATTGAAATTGGCTGAAGCGCCTACATAGTCGTAAAGCGTGAAGTAGTATTTTCCATCAAAGAGACGGGTGCCACGACCAAGAATCTGCTTAAACTCCACCATGTTGTTCACTGGACGCAAAAGCACAATGTTCCTCACGTTACGAGCATCAACACCTGTTGATAACTTCTGCGAGGTAGTGAGAATCGTGGGGCGTAGCAGGTCGTTGTTCTGGAACAGCTTTAGCTGTCGTTCTCCCTCTGCACCATCATTGGCAGTGACACGCTGGCAATAGTTGGAGTCAGGCACTTTCTTCCACCTGTTAATCATGGCCATAATCTGATAGGCATGCTGCTGGGTGGCACAAAACACCAGTGTCTTCTCGTCTGGGTCTATCTGGTCCAGCAACTCCTTCACACGGTGTTCGTCACGCTCCTGCATCTCAATGTTGCCTGCATAGAAGTCGCTTTCCGTATAGGTCTTGTCTTTATCAATGTTTCCTTCTACATCGTCATTGGGATTATACTTGTAGGTGTCAATGTTCGACTCGGCTATCTTTACCCTGAAAGGAGTCAGGTAACCGTCTTCTATGCCTTGCTTCAGTGAGTACTGATAGACGGGCTCACCAAAATACCTATAGGTGTTGGCATTGACATGATGGCGTGGCGTGGCTGTCATGCCTAACTGAACGGCAGGGGCAAACCATTCCATCAGCTCGCGCCACTCGCTTTCGTCGTTAGCACCTCCACGATGGCACTCGTCTATGATGATGAAGTCGAAAAAGTCCTCAGGCCACTGCTTGTAGTATGGCTCACCTGTTGGGTCGGCTCCCATCACCGTCTGGAAGATGGTGAAGTACAGGTGACGTGCCGTTGGCAAATGGTCATTGTGCTTCTTGTCGTGTATCAGCTCTGGGGTCACTCGCTCCATGGCATCCTCTGGGAACTGCTCAAAGTCGTTCTTCGCCTGATTGGCAAGGATGTTTCTGTCAGAGATAAACAGTATTCTGGGTTTCTGGTCGCTGCCCTTCGTGTTCCAGTTGGTTTGATACAGCTTCCAGCATATCTCAAAGGCGGTATATGTCTTGCCGGTTCCTGTTGCCATGGTAAGCAGTATTCGGCGCTGGCCATTGGCAATGGCTGTCAGCACAGAGTCGATGGCTATTTCCTGATAATAACGTGGCTCCCTACCACCGCCACGATTCAGAGGACAAAGGTTAAACTTGTCGCGCCAGGGGTTATGTTCCTCATAGGTCATTTGCCACAACTCCTGAGGACTGGGGAACTTATCTACTGGTCCTTCCGTCGAGGGGATGAGATAGTTTCCTTTCGCATCCTTCACACCCATGTCTATCTGCCATATCGCGTCGCCATTGGTGGCATAGGCAAAACGGATATGCAGCAGTTCGGCATAGAGTTTCGCCTGGGGTATGCCCACGCTGACATGGTGCTCGTCGCTCTTTGCCTCAATGACGGCCAGCTTCTTTTTCTTGTATTCCAGAATGTAGTCAGCTTTCTTGGGGTGCTTGTTCTGAGGCAGTGGGGTCACCTCGCCAGGAGTGATGTAGGCACGCTGCTCCGTCAGTATCTCTGACAGGGGCACCTGCTCCCACCCCACTTCATAAAGCTTGGGGTCTATCTTCTTTCGTCTGGTTGCTGTTTCGTCCATAATGCTTAAAACTCATTACGTTCGTTTACACTTTGCTCGTCATATAATTCTATATCGGAGTACATCATGGAAACGTTATCTTTTTCTTTATTAATAATTAGTATAGTACGATCATCTTTATAAGATTGTGTATCTGGTGTGAATTTTTTTATATATTCTCTATACTTGGGATATATGGTGTATATTATTTTATCATATCTGTCACCTGAATTGGGGTTATTAAAGTCCTCAAAAAGAACAGATGTAAGCAGATTGTTATAAAAAGAAAAGATTGCATAATCCCACTCGTAACCTCCAAATCTGGTATTTTTTACTATTATACTTTTCTCCCCATTAAGGGTTTCATAAAAAGCATCTTTGTCCTTTAATGATTCAAAAACTTGTTCTGAAGTAGATTTCCCTAACTCCAGTCCAAAGAATGTCCTTTGTATCTGAGCTGATATGTTTAACGACAGACAGACTAAAACTGTTAAAATTACTACCTTTTTCATAATCTAAAAATGATTATTCTTCAAATACACTTCTTAATATTGATTGTTTCAAGGCGTCGCACTCGGCAATGGTCTTTTGCAGAACCTCTTCCAAAGCGCGGACGTGCGAGGATAGGGCGTCGAGATGGGCGACGATGGTGTGCTGGGTGAGGAGAGGGGGAAAGGGTATAAATATATCTTTTAGAATAGCAACAGAAGCTATATTTTTAATAGCTGCACCATCAGAATATTGAGCAATCAAACTATCAAAGAAACTGCTTTCCATAAGATATTTAAGGTAATACTTATCAAGTATTTCTTTGGGTGATAGTTTTAATAGAGCTTGATTTATTATGCCTTTTGCGGCTCCTTCTGGAACAATGGCTACTTTTCCTATAGTACCTGAGCAACTCATTATAAGGTCTCCAGGTTCTACGGTAAATCGTATCATTGATTTATATTTCTCTTCGTTTATGAAATATCTGAATGTGAATCTATTATATATCGCATTTTGCTGCTCATAGACTGCAAATCCAGAAGGAACAAAACACTCTTTCTTCAAAGAGCCTCCAAAAGGTCCTCTTACAAAAGTACATAGGTCTTTGAACTTTTTCTCTTCCCACCCCTCTTTCGGTGTCATTGCTTCTTCGAGCGCTTTTTGGAATAGTTTGCGGGCTTCGCTGAGCTGCTTCTCCGCATTCGCTTTCAAAGCATCAATCTGGGCAAAGACTGAATCAAGACGGGCGACGATGGTGCGCTGCTCGGGGAGGGGAGGAAAATAGACATTAAAATCTGTAAAATTACTTAATACAATGTAATTAGTAGCAGCACCGTATTGTTTTGCTGTACCATGCGTTCTCCATTTAAATAAGAAGAAGTAGTATAAGAAATCGAAAGCTATGATATCGCTCTTAATGTTGCATAGCACATAGGTTCTTTGATAAGCATCAAATTTACCAGAATATTTGTAAACATCACCAACATTTGCACCATTCCCAGGGAGTATTAAACAATCACCGTCAAACTTAAAGGTGTCACAGAATAAATACTGAGAGGCGCAGGTGTAAAATCGATAAAGCCCTCCTTCTTTAGCATGATTTGCGTCATGCTTCCCAGTTGTGATATTACACAACTCATTTAGCTTCTTATATTTCCACCCTTCTTTCATATCATCTCCTTTATCTTGTTCAGCAATTCCTGTGCTTCGTTATGGAGCGAGAGGAGCGATTCGGCAATCTCCTTCGAGCTACGCTCGTCCTTCTCTTCCACGCGATTCGGGTTCTTCACGCTCAGGTCGCAGTCCTCACCCAAGGATGCGCGGTCTATCGTCCACGAATTCTCACTGACTGCCTTCGTCTTCTGAAATTCTACGAACTCAGCCAGGTCATCCTCGTTCAGGGCATTCGTCTTGCCGAGGTTACGCCCTGGGTTCAACTGGTAATACCAGATGTTCTTGGTGGGTGCTCCCTTGTCGAAAAACAGCACCACCGTCTTCACGCCTGCCCCTTGGAACACGCCACTGGGCAGGTCAAGAATGGTATGCAGGTTACACTGCTCCAGCAACAGCTTCCTCAGTGCTACGGCATCGCCATTGCTGAGGAACGTGTTTTTAATGACGATGCCAGCACGGCCACCCGTCTTCATCATCTTAATGAAGTGCTGCATGAACATATAAGCCGTCTCAGAGGTGTTGATGTCGAAATTCTGCCTTACCTCACCACGCTCTGCTCCACCAAAGGGAGGATTGGCCAGAATGACGTTTTTACGGTCTTTCTCCTGCACCTGACTAAGGTTCTCTGCCAACGTGTTGCCACGAATAATGTTGGGTGCTTCCACACCATGGAATATCATGTTCATTGTGGCAATGATGTATGGCAGTGGCTTCTTCTCCTTGCCAAAGAACGTGTCTTCCTGCAAGGTCTTGGCATCCTGCGTACTCTTCACCTGAAGGCTCATGTAGCTGAAAGCCTCGCACAGGAAACCGGCAGAGCCACAGGCAGGGTCATAGACCGTCTCGCCTATACGTGGGTCAACCACCTTGACAATGGTACGTATCAGCGGACGGGGAGTGTAGTATTCGCCACCATTACGCCCAGCATTGCCCATCTTGGCTATCTTCGACTCGTAGAGCACTGTCATTTCGTGCTTGTCCTCTGCCGACTGGAAGTGCAACTGGTCTATCAGGTTGATTACCTCGCGCAGGTTGTAGCCACTGGTAATCTTATTGCGCAACTCGGCAAAGATCTCGCCAATCTTATATTCCAAGGTCTTCGCACTCGATGCCGTTTCCTGGAACTGACGAAGCGTAGGAAACAGCTTGCCGTCAACAAACTGCGTCAGGTCAGGACCTGTCAGCGCATTCACCGTGTCAAGCGTGCCATCAGCCTTCTTGGGTGCTGCCCACTGGCTCCAGCGCATGTAGCCTGTCAGTATGGGCTTATAGCTCTTGCCAGAGAGTAAGGCTTTGTCCTCACGCTCACGATCGAGGTCGTCCAGATATTTCAAGAAGAGCAGCCACGATGTCTGCTCTATATAGTCAAGCTCAGTGGAACATCCTGCCTCGTTGCGCAGAATATTGTCTATTGCATTAAACGTTGATTCGTACTGCATATATATAATTTATCTTTAGTTTCTAAGTTTCTGAAAAAAAGGCCCCGCTATTCTCGCGAACTGCAAGGTCGATACCATGTAATAATTTAAGAATCACTGCAGTTACTCCTAACTGCTGTTACGTTAATATTTATATATCACGTGAAATGATAAGCTAATAGGTGTGCTCACTGACTGCTGCCCACGACGTGTCAACGGCAACAGTGGTGGTGCTGTCGTAGGATGGCTGGGCAGAACGGGTGTCCTGTGGCTGGACGTCACTAACAGGCGACTCGCTGTCGCAGCCTGTGAAGAGCAGAGGCAAGACAGCAAGGCACAGACACGAAACAGCCCTGCCACAAATGGCTGTTGCCAGTGGTAGCAGGGCATGGTGTGACGTCCTGTAACGAAGGTTACAATTATGGTAATTAAACCCAGTTGGGGGGGGGTAAAATTTTACTATTATTCAACGTGTTACGTTTTTCAATCAGTATAGCCATCATTCTTTGGTTTTTTAGTTGCTGCAAAGATAAACATTTTTCCTGAAACAGCGAAGGTTTTTGGCAGAAAATTGTACACCAATTTATTTTACTATAAAGTGTAACATGTAACATGTAACATGTAACATTTGAGTTAAACGACTTTTTTGAAGTAAGGAGACGGAGGGGAGAGAATTCTATATTTATATATTATATATATTATATATATATTATAATATATATATAATATATATAATATTAAGGAGGTTGCAGAAAATGAATTTACACAAATGTTACATGTTACATGTTACATGTTACACCCCCACCCTCATTCTTGCATAACTGACTGATTTTCAATCGTTCCACCTATAGTTTGCAGCCTACTTATATTAGTAAGAAGCCACTCCACTTGAGTTATAAGCCCAGCGGCTTGCAGGTAAGGTTTTCTGGCGAGAGTTATAAGCCTTTTGGTCAGAGAAAGCAGCCCCTTGGCGAGCGAAACACATAGGTTTCGCTCGAACCAAGAGGCTTGTAACTCATGTCGGATGGGCTCAAACTGGTATTGGGATA
>Ga0310694_10004231_pt1 | contig 13915 bp, 16 predicted proteins | sample 174DNAGHGhighgp2_FD_203884 | JGI IMG/M metagenome (GOLD analysis project Ga0310694, IMG submission 203884) | Sheep rumen microbial communities from Palmerston North, Manawatu-Wanganui, New Zealand - 1742 DNA GHGhigh gp2 (v2) (version 2) | ecosystem: Host-associated > Mammals > Digestive system... | reverse complement strand
CAGGAAGAATCCGGAACTGCTCAAAAAACGCCTGAACGCGAAGGAAGAGCAGAAGGAACAGCAGGATGTTGTGAAACTCAGCGGACTGATGTTCCTGGCAGCCTTTATCCTGGCCGGGCTGAACTACCGCTTCGGCTGGATCATCCTGCCGGACTGGATCTCCTGGGTGGCTGCGGCGATCTTCCTGATCTCCTACGGCCTGTATGCCGAAGTGATGCGGGAGAACACGTATCTGTCCCGGACCGTTGAGGTGCAGGAAGACCAGAAGGTGATCGATACGGGCTTATATGGGATTGTCCGTCATCCGATGTACATGAGCACGCTGTTCCTGTTTCTGGCGATGCCGCTGGTACTGGGCTCCCTGATCTCTTTTCTGGTCATGCTGCTGTATATCCCGATCATTGCCAAACGGATCCGGAACGAGGAACAGGTGCTGGAGGAAGGGCTGCAGGGTTATACGGAATATAAGCAGAAGGTGAAACACAAGGTGATCCCGTTTATCTGGTAACACAATGCGTATTTGAAAAGCCGGTCCGCAGGGACCGGCTTTTACAGTCGGGTTTTGGACGGTCAGTATTCGCCGACCATTTCCATTGCCGCGACGCACCGCAGCAGTCCCGGATCAATCCGGTCCCGGCCGTAGGCGTCCATGAAACGCTCTGAATAGCGGGTGGTGCCGAGATTGAAGGCAAGGGTCCAGATGCCCCATAAAAGATCGACATGCCTGTCGGAGATCCCGCCGGCGCCCACGTCGATAAATCCGGAGAAACGCCAGTGATCCAGCAGGATATTCGGAAGGCAGTAATCCCCGTGGATCAGGACTTCCTTCTTCAGCAGGTGCAGTCCGCGTTCCGCACATTTCCAGGCCTCTTCCGCGGAAGGAAATTCCCACAGGCCGCGGAACAGTTCCGGTTCATATTTGCCGCGATCGTGTCCTGACAGAACGAGGGCTTTGTAGGTGTCCAGCCGGTCCTGCACCGGGCATTCGTCCGCCTGAATTTCGTGCAGTTTTCTCAGCTGGACTGCCATAACCTCACACAGCCTTTCGGGCTCGGCTCTGTACATTTCATGGGTACAGTCCTCGCCGGGGATGCGCCGCGTCAGGAGAAAGTCGTGATTTTCCGTGGTGACATAGGACAGAACCTCCGCAGACAAACCCAGGGAATGGTAGTAGGCGGTCATGACGGATTCATCCTTCAGCTTTCCGGCGGCATACCGCTTCAGAAACAGGCCGCCGTCCCTGTCGATATACCACACGCGGGCTTCTTCGGAGCAGCTGCTGTCATATACGTCAGCATTCAGCAGATACGGCCTGATCTCATCCGGGAACAGGCCGGGATTCATTTCGGTTCGGGTGCGGTTCATGTTTATCCTCCGTTGACCGGTCAGCCGGCTGAGACCGTGCAGAGCTTTCCGCGCAGGATATAGCCGATCTTCTCATAGCAGGCGTTTGACGCGATGTAGTTTGCGTCCGTATAGAGCATGGGCATATAGCCCATGTCGGATACGAGCTTTGTGACCTCATACACCAGGTGCTGGGCGTAATATTTCCTGCGGCGTTTGGGCAGCGTGAAAACGCTTGCCAGTGAGGCAAGTCCCTGATTGATGCGGTAGGAGCAGCAGGCGACGGTTTTATCCACCGCGTCTTTCCAGAAAAAGAACTCGTTTTTTCCGATATGCTCCTGCGCTTTTTCCACGCAGTATTCCCGGGACGGCGGGTTTTCCCCGATCTCCTTATAGAACAGGGCGATCAGATCCGCGACTTCTTCCGTATCATCCGGCGTACAGCGGTACAGACTGCCGTCCGCCGGGTGATCCGGGACGGCGGGGAAGGGACAGTCATAGGCGAAAAGCTGCATATGAATGCCGGCTTTCCGGCCGTTCTGTTCCGATTTTTTGATGAAGTAATCCGCCAGTTCATACTTTATGTTGAAACGGTATCCCTCCGAAAGCGGGCGGTATTCGGCCGCCAGATTCCAGGCTTCTTCCTTCATGGCATCCGTACATCCGTCCGGGGTCCAGATCCAGACCGGAAACCGTGCGGCGGAGTGGCACAGGATCAGGTTCTCATGATTCGTCCGGATCAAGTCGCAGTCTCCCCGCAGGATTCTGTCCAGCACCGCAAAAGTATATTTATCCTGAGTCAGCAGCTCAAAGTCTTTTTCATTGACAAATGAATCCATCCCGTCCTCCGTTAAGCCAGGCCGAAGGCCTTGTCCGCCAGGTTCATGGTCTGCTCGAAGGTCCGGTTCTCATCCCGCCAGATGACCGGGAATCCTGCGTTCAGAAGCTCGTCATAGCTTTCCTTTGAGTGAAGCTGTGTGAGCATTTCCCGGTAATTGTCCAGCGCCGCCTGGGGATCCGGCTCTTCCATCATCAGCTGATAGAGGAACTGTTTTTCCGCGTCCGGCCGGTCGAAAAAGCGGTTGATCCCGTCTTCCGGAGGCGCCATCATGACCAGCACGTGATGTTCGTCCGTGATCCTGTGGAGCGTTTCGATGCGGATATTGGTATCCACAAAGATTTTCCTGTCCTGTGCTTCCGGCTTTGCCAGAAGCTCTTCGAGCATCTGCAGTTCGATGATCTCACATTCCTTTTTGGTGTTCTTCAGCCAGGTGATGTACTGCTCCGGCGTGCGGCGGATGAACTCGTGCCAGTCCTGCAGGTCCCGGGTATAGCACAGGTTGGGGAACTCTTTACTGTCCAGCTCCGGCAGTTTCGCATCGTGGTAGTTTTCTTCCAGGGCGATCCCGTTGTGCCGTTTTGCCAGGTTCTTCACGGTGGTGGATTTCCCGGCATAGGAGGTCCCGATGATAAAATATACGTTTTTCAGATCCATATTGATACTCTCTTTCATCTTTGGTGATCAGCTGTCCTTCCTGCGTTTCCGGAGCAGGTATTCGTCCAGCTTGGTCTTGATGTCTTCCGGGATTTCCCGGGAGACCGGGCATTTGACGGCGTCCGCCATGCCCAGCGTGAAGTCGGACAGGAAACCGATATCGGCGATCAGCTGATCCTCCGACAGCAGGGCTCTGGTGTCGTAACGGTTGTGGATGGTCGCCTGGGATTTCGGCGCGATCCGGGCAAAGGACAGGGCGGGTACGCCTTTGTCCGCGAAGGGCGTGGAGTCGCTGGAATAGACGTCCTGACGGGCGTGCAACCCCCATCCGCGCTGCGCGCACAGGTATTCCAGGTAATGCAGCAGTTTGTTCTCCGCGCTGATGCAGGCGATGAACCGGCCCATATAGGTGCCGATCATATCCAGATTGATGTCCAGGGCGATTTTTTCCAGTTCCGCCTCATGGGCGGCAGTATAGGCTTTGGATCCCAGCAGGCCGACTTCTTCGCTGCCGCAGAAGACAAAGCGGAGGCCGTAACGCAGCGGCGCTTTCCCGCGCAGCGCTTCCATGATGCCCAGCAGGCCGATGCATCCTGACATGTTGTCGTAGGCGCCGCGGGACAGGGGCGTGGAATCATAGTGCGCGCTCAGCACGATCCATTCGTCCGTCCGTCCGGGGATCTCAGCGATCACATTCTGCGACGTGCCGGCGGATTCTGTCTGCTCCACCCGGATGGAGACGGTCTCCGGGGCGGACTGCACAAGCCGGAAAGCATCCTTTGCGTTGATATTGACGCAGGGGACTTTTCTTCCTTTCGATACATACGGACGGAGCATCTTCTGGTCGATATCCCGGTCCGGGTAGTGGACGTCCCCGTCGTAGGTGATAAAGCCGACGGCGCCGGCATCCAGCAGGTCCTGGTACACCCAGTAGGTGATTCCGGTGTCCAGGAGCACGATTTTTCCCTTTGCCAGGGAAAGGGAAGCGGGATCCGTGTTGGGCAGGTAGCACAGCGGAGCCTCCACGCTGCCGCTGCCGCACAGTTTGTATCCTTTGCAGGGGATCTCTCTGCCGTCAGCGGTCAGGACTGCTTCCCTGATTTCCGCCACATCCACATCAAAAGGCTCCTGGTAAGCGGATACGCCCAGCTTCTCACACAGGCTTCGGAGATACGCGGCGGCCTGTTTTTCCTCCGCGGATCCGCTGACCCGGATATAATCGGTATTCTTCAGAATCTCCCTGACTGTTTTCTTATTCATTTTGATTTCCTTTCTTTTCTCAGCTCGGTTTCGGATGGATCTGCCGTATGTACCAGAATAATGTTTTTCATGCCTGTCCGCTTCCCAGGTATTCCGCCTTCGTCAGGAGGCAGGAATCGATTTTTTTGACCGTACCGTCCCAGGGACGGGTCAGTTCATAGGAACGGTCATAGTGGAAACCGAAGGATTCGGCCAGCTTTTTTGACCTTATGTTGTCAAAGTCGTATCCGTACCGGAAGGTTTCTGCGCCAAGTTCCCGGAAACCCAGGTCCAGCAGCAGGGCGACGATCTCTTTTCCGTAGCCTTTTCCCTGACACTTTGTTCCGACGCAGATCCCGCACTCTTCAAAATGACCGGGTTTATCCTCCTTGATCGCGCACATGCCGATTGCTTCATCCGTATCCTTCAGGGCAACGAACCAGGCGTAATTCTCTTTCTGGTAATTGATGCTTCTGGCGCATCTGTCCCGGGCTTCCGCATCCGTCAGGGTGGGCTGGAACAGCATCCACCGGTATACGGCCTCGTTGCCCCAGACGTTTTCCAGCATGGACTGCCAGTCCGTTTCCTTTGCCTTGCGCAGGATGATGTGTTCGCCTTCCAGTGTTTCATACATGGCGGTTTTGTTTCCTTTCACTGTTATGCTGCGGGTTCCAGTTCTTCTTCCGTCCGGATGTAGCGGTAGATGTACTTCTCGGCCAGTTCGCTGATCCGGCCGGACGCCGCTTCTTCCGCCAGGAACTGATTCACATAAGCCAGCAGTTCCTCGCTTCCTTTGGGCATCAGCACGCCCAGGTCACCGTGGTTGAAAGGTTCGAAGATCAGCGGTGCTGCCAGGCGGCTGTCCTGGCCGACATAGTAGCCGGCCTCCAGAATTTCCGTGATCATTACGTCCGCCTCTCCGGCAGCGACAAGCCCCGGGATTTCCTGGTTTACGTCGTGGATGATCAGGGTCGCGTCCGGCAGATTCTCCCGGGCGAATTTCTCATTCAGTCCGCCTGGATTTTCCATGACCCGTACCTCCGGCCGGTTTATGGCATCCAGACTGGTATACTTTTCCGCGTCCTCCGCCCGGCACAGGACGGTTTTGCCGTTGCCGAGATAACCGTCGGACATCAGCGCCTGTTCTTTCCGGGCGTCGGTTACCGTAATGCCGCAGATAGCCAGGTCAAACTTTCCGGCGAGGGTATCTTCCATCAGGGTGGGCCAGGAGGTCTTTACGTATTCGATCTCTACCCCCAGGGACGCGGCCAGGTCTTCCGCCAGTTCCGCGTCAAAGCCCACATAAGTGTTTGTTTCCGGATCCTGATAGGACATCGGCTGATAATCCCCGGCTGTGCCGACCCGCAGCACACCGCCGGCCCGGATCTCTTCCAGGGTCCGGGGAACCGTTTCCTCCGCGCCGGCAGCGCCGAAATACAGCAGTGATAACGCAAGGATGGCGATCAATATTCGTTTCATGGTTATTTCTTCCTTTTTTCCGGATCATTCCGCGGCAGCGCAGACTTCAAAGAGCTTCTGGGTATCCGTGAACTTTCCGTAATAGCTGCTGTTCATGACGATGCAGAGATACTGCTCATCCTGAACGGTGAAAACGGAAACGAGACAGTTGCCGGCCCGGGTGGTCGTTCCGGTCTTTACGCCGGCGACATTTCCATTGTAATATCCGCTGTTTGCAAGGAGCATTTTGTTTGTGTTCTTCAGCGAAATGGTCTTTCCTTCCTCGCTGGTGATTTTTGCCGTAGGCAGGCCGCAGATCTCAGACAGGACCGGATTGGCCAGGAAGACCTTCGTGATTTTCAGGATATCTTCGGCAGTGGTGCGCTGCTCCTTGTCATCCAGCCCCACCACATTCCTTGCGGTTGTGTGTGCTGCGCCGATCTCCGCCGCTTTCCGGTTCATGGCCGCGACGAAAGCGTCGATGGCGTCTTCATAGGACAGGCTGTCGTCTCCTTCCAGTTTCCGGCCGCAGTACACGCCCAGGGCGTAGGCGGCGTCCGCGCCGGAGGGCAGCAGCAACCCTTCCAGCAGTTCTCTGACGGTCAGCGTCATTCCGTATTCCAGGCTGGCCCGGGAACAGTCCAGCGGAGGGATATAGATCTCCGTGCCGACCCGGACGGGGTCGTCCGGATCCGCGATGTCCAGCACGGTCAGGGCTGTGATCATCTTCAGGGTGGACGCCGGATAAATGAGATCATCGCTGTCCACAGCATAAATCGCCTGTTCGGCCCGGGTATCGTCCGCAAGCCTGACCAGCAGGATGTTCTGCGCTTCAAGAGCCAGGCCGTCCGTGTTGTATACCTTCGGCGCAGGCGTCGGTTCCGGGGTGGTGAAGACAATCGTCGTCAGCATGGGATTGGGCGTGGGGGTGGATCCGGGTTCAGCCGGGGCTTCCGTCGCCAGCTGCGCGGCCGTGTTTTCCCGGACCTTCGGCTTCGGGATGGTCACGATATAATTCACCGTGAACAGGACCACTTCCATCGTGACGACGAGGATCACACAGAAACGGATCAGATGCATATGACGGCACCAGGAACGGGGAATCCGGGGCAGCAGTGCGCGGCCGACGCGGGTCCGGTCAAAACCGAGCTTCTGTTCCAGCATGCACAGCAGGCAGCCGGACAGACCGCCGATGGTATTCAGGATGATATCGTCCACATCCGAAACCCGGAAATTGAACAGCTGGGCAAATTCCACAAACAGGGAGATGCCGGCTGAAACAGCAGCGGTGCGGAGCAGCTGCTGTTTCCGGGTATAGGTCGGATGCAGCAGCACCTCGAAAAAGCCGATCGGCATGAACAGGAGCACATTGCCGAAGAAATTGAGCGGGTGTGCCAGCCATTCCGACAGAACCCTGAAAGGAATCAGGTTCAGCCGCTCCGTGGAGAAGGCGAACCGGCGGAAAAAATAGGTGGGGCTCAGGAGCACATAGAACAGATGGGCCAGATACATGGCCAGCATGATCAGCAGGATCTTCAGCCAGACGTTTTTCTTTTCTTCCAGCATAGGCTTACGGAAGACAAAGGCAAGCAGCACGACGGCGAACAGTTTCGTCAGCACGAAACGGATCCAGGAATCAATATTCAGCAAAAACGGCATACTCCCTGATCAGGATGAACTGATTATATCAGAAAGCTGCGACGCTGGAAATGAAAAAGTCCTCTGCAAGCGCAGGGGACTTTTCAGGCGTTCAGGGTTCAGGAGGATATCAGCTTATTCAGGATCGCGGCGGCCAGGCGTTCATGACCGTCCGCGTTCAGGTGCTCTTCATCGATGTGGGAAACGATGGCATGGCCGGAGGCGGCCAGGAATGAATTGCCTCGTTTTTCTGCGATCACCGCGTAGATATCTTTCAGGGCAGCACAGGTTCTGACAGACTGGCGGCTGAAGGCAGGATCTTTTTCCGGCTTCCAGACATCCTGCCCCAGCAGGAGGGGTGAGATGACCAGGATCCTTTCAGGCGGGACAAGCACTTCAAACCGGACCAGGCACTGTTCCAGCCCGCGGCCGATCTCTTCCGGAGAGGCGTGGAAGGCAGTCTTGCAGTCGTTGGTGCCAAGCATCAGGATCACTGCTGAAAGGCTGTCTGTTTCTGAATACCGGTCAATGGCATCAAGTCCCCGGAGTCCGGAACGGGAAGGGTCCCGGAAGACGGTCGTCCTTCCGCAGACGCCGTCTTCCAGGACCCTGTATCCATGTGGCGCGACAGCTTTCCGCAGAATATCCGTCCACCGGATATGTTCCGGATATCTTTCACCGGTACCCGGGATCAGTCCCCAGGTGTTTGAATCTCCGAAGGCGAGTATCTGCTTCATTGCTTCATCATCCTTTTTATTCGGCCAGTCCGCCGCCTTCCAGCACCAGGCTGTCTTCATAGTCCAGGCCGTAGGTCTCGGTCAGGGTTGCTTCATAATCCTTGTGGAAGAACTGCTCACCGGCCAGCGCTTTAATCTCGTCATTGATCCAGTTGAGCAGGGTTTCATTGCCCTTGCTGACGGCAGGCGCGATGGTGTCCTGGCTGCCCAGGGAGGGGATGCCGACGGTGTAGCCTTCATTCTGCAGGGCGTAAGCGATGACTTCGGTGTTGTCATTGGCCCAGGCAACAGCGTTGCCGTTCTCCAGCGCGTTTTTTGCATTGGCGTAGGTATCGTACTTCTGGAGCCGGATCTCAGGATTATTCTTGATCAGGTAGTCCTCGGCGGTGGTGCCGGAGATGACGATTACCTGGTCGTCCGCGGTCAGTTCACTCAGATCCGTGATGACCCGGCTGTCCGGAGAAACGACGCCCAGCGCGACGTTCATATAGGGCAGGGCAAAGTCGACCTTTTCGGCGCGTTCGGGGGTGACGGTGAAGTTGGCCAGGATAATATCGACCTTGCCGGTCTCGAGGTATTCCACGCGGTTGGCGGCTTCGGTGGAAACGAAGTTCAGTTCCACACCGAGATCCTCGGCGATGCGTCGGGCAAAGTAGACATCATAGCCCTGATATTCGCCGTTTTCATCCACATAACCGAAGGGGTTTTTGTCTGAGAAGACGCCGATGTTAATTGTGCCGGAAGACTTGATTTCATCCAGGGTGCGGTAGACGACATCCGCGGAAGCGGCGGCAGCGAGGGACAGGGTCAGTACGAGAGCGATTACAACGGCAATGATCTTTTTCATGGGAATTCTCCTTTCGGGCTTTCAGGCCTCTGCTTTGTTTTTTCTGTTAAATTCGAAGGTCTGGAGGAATTTCTTCGCCTGCTCCGTTTTCGGGGCGGTGAAGAAGGTTTCCGGGTCGCTTTCCTCCAGGATCCGCCGGTCATCCAGCAGGATGATCCGGTCGGCGACGGCCCGGGCAAAAGACATTTCATGGGTGACGATGAGCATCGTCTTTCCCTGATCCGCCAGGTTTACGATGACGTCCAGCACCTCCCGGACCATTTCCGGGTCGAGTGCGGCCGTTACTTCGTCAAAGAGCAGGATCTCCGGGTGCATGATCAGCGCCCGTACGATCGCTACCCGCTGTTTCTGTCCGCCGGAGAGCTGCCGGGGCCAGCTGTCGGCTTTTTCTTTCAGTCCGACGCGTTCCAGCAGGGCCAGCGCTTCCTCCCGGGCTTCCTGCCGGGATCGTTTCTGGGTTTTGACCGGCGCCAGAAGGATATTGTCCAGCACGGTGAGGTGAGGGAAGAGCTCATAGTTCTGAAAGACCATGCCGACCTTCTGCCGCAGTTCCGGGAGGTTCCTGCTGTCATGCCTGATCAGCTGACCCCGGAGTCTGATCTCTCCGTCCTGGATATCCTCCAGCGCGTTGATACATCGCAGGAGCGTGCTCTTGCCGCATCCGCTGGAGCCGACGATGACGACCACTTCACCCTCGCAGACCTCCAGGGAGAGGTCTTCCAGGATGGTCTGACCCTCGAACCGCTTCGTCAGATGCGAGATGCTCAGAACCGTTTCCGCCACGCGCTCACCTCCAGTGCTTTTCCAGTTTCTTCGCTGCCAGGCTCAGGGGCCGGCAGGCCAGGTAATACAATATAAAGATGGCCAGGTATACGCCGAACGCAGCGTTCGGACTGGCCTTCCGGTTCGCCTCGATGATCTGCTGGGCGACCTTCAGGATCTCCACCACGCCGATCAGGGTGACCAGACTGGTGGTTTTGATCATCCGGGTGATCAGGTTGATGGATTGGGGGAGCAGCCGCCGGACTGCCTGGGGCAGGATGATCCATCGATATACCTGCGCCGGTTTCAGTCCCAGCGCTTCCGCACTTTCCCGCTGGATAACGGGAATGCTGCTGACCGCGCCGCGGACCAGGTCGCCCATCTCCGCCGTTCCCCAGAGGGAAAAGACGATGACGGCGGCGACTTCGCCGGAGAGATTCCAGCCGAAGGCCCGGGTCGTCCCAAAATACATCAGGAACAGCAGAACCATCTGCGGCATGATGTGGATGACGCCGAGCCAGACCCGCAGGATCGCGGAGGAGACGGAGCGCTTCCGGCTGGCTGCGACGCCCAGCAGGATGCCGAGCACGATGCTGATGCCGGCAGCGATCAGGCTGATGCGGAGCGCGACCCACAGGCCGCCCAGCAGCCGGACGAAGTTTTTCCCCTTCCAGAGGACCTCAAGTCCCAAATCCGGCATGGCGCAGCCTCCTTTCCCAGAAGGTCCCAAGGAGCGACAGCGGCAGGAGGATCAGCAGGTAAGCGCTCACCAGCAGGAAGAGGCTTTCCGTTGTCCTGTAATACAGCCCGATCTGGTCCTTGGCAGTGAACATCAGGTCCATGAGGCTTACGGCGGAAAAAACGCTGGTCTCCTTCATCAGGAAGATCACGTTTGCCATAAAGGCCGGCGCGCTGACGGCAGCGGCCTGGGGAAGGATCACGTGGCGGAAGGCCTGGAAGCGGGTGAGGCCGAGGCTCAGGGCGCTTTCTTCCTGAATCCTGTCTACTGCCTCCACGCCGCTGCGGAAAGCTTCGGTCATGTAGCCGCCCCCGAGAAAGGCGAGCCCGATGATGCCGCAGGCTTCCGGATCGGTTTTGATCCCGATCTTCGGCAGGCCGTAGTAAATGAAGAACAGCTGCACCAGCAGGGGTGTGTTTCGGCTCAGTTCCACATATGCTGCGGTAACCTGCCGGAACACCGGCACCTTCCAGTGGAGCGCGGCTGCGCAGAGCAGACCGACCAGCGTGGCGAGGAGGATGCCCGCTGTGCCTGTCCGCAGGGTCAGCCAGGCGGCTTTCCCGTAGAGCGGCAGCACGCTTTCGATATATGCCCAATCCACTGCGCTGTCTTCCTTTCCTTCCGATCCGGCGGTACCGGTTTCATGAAAAATCCCGGCAGCCGTCTACAAGCTCCCGGGCAGTAATGACTTCCGCGTGATCCTTTTGCGGATTATTCAGGGCGCAGACACATACATGCCGACGCCCCAGCCATATTCCATGCCCGGGAGATCAGCATTCGACAATAGGAGTGAAGGGTCTGTGCAAACATGTCTGCGCCTCCTTTCTTCTCGTTCGGCTTCCTGAGAAGCTTGGAGGCATATTATCACCAATAACATACTATGTCAATAGGTAATATTGTTTTCCGAATGTTTTTCGGATCAGTCTGTTGTGATATTGACGGAGCGGGTGAAGAATGATACGATTCAGCTGTATGAGGTAGATCAGAAAACCGAAAACGAAAGGGGATCCGGATATGAAAAAGTTTCTGCTTATGCTGCTGAGCCTGATGATGATATGCTGCGGCGTTCTTGCGGAGGAAGCGGCAGTGGAGGAAACAGCAGACGCCATTACGGCCGCCACGCTGAACATTACGCAGCTGCCCGAGGTGGAAGCGCAGGACAACGGCATCCTGGTTGTTTTTTTTTCCCCGGACGATACGACGCGTGCCGCGGCTTATGCCATCGCGGCGGGCCTGAACGCCGAACTGTTTGAGATCACAGCGGAAGAACCTTATTCGGAAGATGATATGGATTACATGAACTCTTTTTCCCGGTCCATGCAGGAGACGAGAGACCCGAAAGCCCGGCCGGCGATTGCGGCGCTGCCGGAAAACCTGGACAAATATGACACGATCCTCCTGGGATATCCGGTCTGGGGCGGAAAAGCGGCGAAGATCATGCTGACTTTCATCGAAAATGTGGATCTTTCCGGGAAAACAATTGTTCCGTTCTGCACCTCCAACTCTTCTCCCTTTGGCTGCAGCGACGCGGACATGAAGAAACTGGCGGGGGATTCCGTGACCTGGAAGAAGGGCACGCGGATCACCAAAGGCGCCACCGCGGACGACATCATCGGACAGGCGCAGGAAATCCTGAACCCGGAAGAATAATGAAGCAATATAAGAAACGCCGGATCGGCTGAACGATCCGACGTTTTCATGTTTTGTCATTTCAATGATTTCCAGACGCTTCTGAAGATTTCCCGTTTTTCCCCCTGGTAGTCCCCGGTGCCTTCGAAGACGGGTTCAAATCCGCATTTGAGCAGGACGTGCTTTGAGGCAATGTTTTCACTGCAGATTCCGTGTACCTCATCGGTTCCGACGGTGTTTGCCATGACCGGCAGGAATGCAGTGACCGCTTCCGTTGCATAGCCGTTTCCGGTGTGCTCTTTTGCGATATGATAACCGATCTCCCAGACGCCGCCGTCCAGCGGGACCATCTGGACATAACCGATGTTCGCGCTGCCGTTTCTCGTGAAAACGGGATAGGCCAGCGGACCTTCGGTCCTGCCGTACTGCGAGATCAGGAACGCGATGGTTTCCGCCGCTTCCTCCACGGTTTCAAAGACTTCGTCCGGAACGAACCGCCGGTTGTCTTCATCAAGCGAGTTTTTATGGACGTCCTGCGCCATGTCAGGGGTGAATTCCCGGATGACCAGCCGCTTTGTTTCAAGCCTCATCTGTTGATTATCTCCTTACGGTTTTTGTTCATACCTGCGCAGAATCCGGGTATAGACGAGCATCAGCGCAATCGAGATCACGGGAACGCCCGCGATGCACAAGAGGAAGCCTGCGGCATTGTGCTTCAGGAACAGAAAGGGAAGCCCCAGCAGTTCAAACAAAGCGGCGTAGGCAAACCACAGAACCGCAACTGAATGATTGTATTTCCGGACGTCGCTGACAGCCGGCGGTTTTGTCCCGGTAAAAAAACCGACTGGTTTATCCGATCTCCACGCCCATATTCCGATCCCCAGAAGCAGGAGGCTGATCAGCGTCCAGATGATAAATCCAAAGATCATACGAATCCTCTGTTCACAGACTGACAAAAACTACTTTTTCCGGCAGACATACAGCAGATGATTGGTGTTGCCCAGCAGTTCCCGCTTTTCCGAGAAGGCGAGATACCAGTTGACAAAAGCCGGGAAATCCTTATCCGTAATGCTGAAATCAGCCCAATCTTCAATTGACTCGATGATACCGTCCGTTCCCGTTGTGGTGATCCACTGAACCGGCTTTTCTTTAAACAGCTGTTCAAATTCAACGATGTCATACCCGGTAAACAACTGCTCCTTAAAATGGCGGGTCCTGTAATTTTTCGTGAAGTTTTCTTCCTGTCCCGCGGCCCAGTTGCCTTTGAGGTAATTGGCATACATAATCCCGAAGACGGAAAGGAACGCGAACAGGATCGTGCCATCCTTTTTTGTGACCCGGATGGCTTCATCGATCGCTTTGTGAACGTCTTCAGCTTCATACAGATGATACAGCGGTCCCAGCACAAGCGTTACGTCGAAGGTCCGGTCTTCAAACCGGCCCAGATCGGTCGCGTCGCCCTGGAAAGACCGGATATTGGCAACGTCCTCACTGTTTTTCTGCAGGATGGCGAGATTGCTTTCCACCAGTTCCAGGGCGGTTACATCCATGCCTTCCTTTGCCAGCGCGATGGAATACCGGCCTGTTCCGGCACCGACTTCCAGCACTTTGGCCCCCGGGGCAGCGTAACGGTGGATATAGTGCATGGTCACGGCGTACTCCAGCTGTCCGTGCCTGCTGCGCTGAAGCCGGCTGTCTTCATCCACCTGGTTATAGAAACTGCTGACGATCTCTGTTCGGGTGCTCATATTCTTTTCCTGCCGTTATTTGATTTCGATCCAGATGCCGGTGTCGTGAATGGAGGCGTCTTCCACGTTCCTGTAGAAGCGCTGGGCTTCTTCGTTGTTTGCCATCAGCGCGATGAGCAGCCCGGCGCCCCGGGCCCTGCATTCGGCTTTCAGCTCGTTCAGCAGTGCCTGCGCCACCTGATGATGCCTTTCGCTTTTCAGCACGCAGATCCAGTCAAGGTAAGCGCTGAAGCAGGAAGCGTCACTCCGGCTGGCGATCAGGGAAGCGTCGATCCTCCC
>Ga0310694_10004229_pt1 | contig 13922 bp, 11 predicted proteins | sample 174DNAGHGhighgp2_FD_203884 | JGI IMG/M metagenome (GOLD analysis project Ga0310694, IMG submission 203884) | Sheep rumen microbial communities from Palmerston North, Manawatu-Wanganui, New Zealand - 1742 DNA GHGhigh gp2 (v2) (version 2) | ecosystem: Host-associated > Mammals > Digestive system... | reverse complement strand
AAGCGTGTTGATACCTTTTGAAGGAGTATAGGACTTACTACAATCAGAGAGAATAGGTACAATGACGCTTCTTCTCGCCTTGCTTGAGTAATATTCCCGTATATGCCTTGAAATGAATACTATACCGTCATACCATTGGTAGGTTTTTTCAAGCAAAGAGTTGTATAACCTGTTTCTTACGGTGTTGTTATTCGAACCCGAAGCATATTTCCTAACCTCGTTCAATTCACAATAAACAGGAATTTTCCGTATGAATATGAGCATTAGGATATCCACTAATAGAGTAGAGGTATTTGGATAATTCAATACTACTACCTCTCCCTTGATAGCTTTCAACCGCCTTTTGATCTTACGAATCAATCCTGCTATATAAAAAAGATTATAACCTTTGCGCGACTTGGTTTTTTCTTTTGGCAATGTATAAATATGCGGTTCAACCTCAACCCATTGCTTTTTGGCCGTTAATAAATTTGTGGGCAACATGTAGACATCAACATTTGCCAAGGCCAACGCTCGGGCATAATTGTTCATCCTTGCATCGGCAGCAGTATTGCCATAATACAAGTCTGTTTGAGAAATGATGACTACAGATTTCATAATCAAACAACGAAATTTGTCAGTTTCCCGAAAACGACCCCTTACAGGATTTCCTTGATGGAATCCATCAAATCCTTATTGTCGAAACTGAATTGGCTGATGTTTTCCTTCAGCCTCAACCTCAACTGCTCATCTCCATAAAACCGAAGGATGGCCGACGGCATTGCTTCGATGGAGGAGATAAGACCTGTTTCACCGTTTTGTATGAATTCATAGATGGTGGGGAAATCGGTCGACAGTGTGGGTGTGTGAAGGATTTTGGCTTCATTGACCACACGGGGACAAGCCTCGGAACGGGAAAGGCACACCAAGGCATCAGCCCTTTTGAGATAATAATAGGGATTGGCTTTGGCACCCAACATAATCACATTGTCTTGTACATGACAATCAATAATTGATTGTTCAACATGTCGTCGTTCAGCCCCATCGCCAATCAAATACCAACGAAACCTCATGCCTTCATCAATAAGCCTGCGCGCAATAGGAGCAATTTGGTCGAAACGCTTTACGGCATCAAACCTTCCTATCGATACCAACAACTTGCCTTGGGTAATAAACCGAGGTTCGTTTTCCTCAACATCGGCTTGTCGAAGAATAATGGCCTCGTCCTGAGGATTAGGGATGCAGAGTGTTTTAGCGGCATGTTCCGGAAAAACTGACCTGAAACTTTGGCTTGTTTGCTCCGACACACACACAATGTTCCTAAAAACATCATAGTGATTCTCGCGGCTTTTGCCACTATCCTCCATCATTCGCTTGTAGTCGCACCTAACCCAAGCTGTCTTATGGCCAATACTGGCATAAGAAACAAAACGGGTTGTTATGCCCTCTTGACATGCCACCAAGGTATCAATATGGTATTGGTCAACCATTTTATCAAAGGCTTTACCTACCCACATCCGTTCAACACGCTTGAAGCGATTGCAGACAAAACGCAATATGGCGGCCCAAAACTTCTTGATCAGCGAAGGTTCTTCTTTCCAACTGCTACCAGAAAGTGCTCTGATAACGAAAGGGGTATCCGCTCTTTGGACTCCATCATATAAATGAGCTAGCAAGCCACGAGGAGAAAGCGGCATCACCCAGCAATCATATCCCTCCTTACCAAGCAGCGAAACCAAGTTGCGCGTACTTACAGTTGTCCCTCCAATGCCAAATGAGGGAAACACAAAAAGAATGCGTTTTTTCATGTACTCGATTCGGTTTGCAGGTCATTTGAAGCGCTGGTTGTATGGCAAAAGCCTATGAGAACTCCCAAACAAATAAAATAGCGAGGGAATTCCCAAGTCCAAGCTGTAAGACTCAGAAATAACAAGGCCGCCATACCTCCTAACATACACATCCCAACACTTTTGTCATTACGATATTGCTTGAAAAGATGTACAACAATCCAATAATAGAAGAACGCAAACAATAGGAAACCCACAAGACCTTGGTCTGTAAGTTGGGCCATATATTCAGTATGTGTATATACCTGGACATTGGAACTTTGATCAACACGTGTTTGTCCAGTTCCAACACCAAACAGAGGATGCTCTAAAAAAAGAAACCAGCCATAATAATAATGTCCGGCTCTGTCGCCGAAAACGCCCAAAATCTTAGGTGCGCCTGGTGGAAGAAATTTTTCTTGCTGTTCCTCAAGATATTCCATACGCTGGCCCATGAATGTGTTTTCCATCAACTGATTGTAGCCCCAAAAGCCTACTACGAGGAACACAGCCACAAGAATCCACGACCTCACCTTCTTTAACTCCAATAAAGACAATAGCCAAAACACAAGGTAAATCACTCCGGCACCAAAGGCTTTTCGGGTTCCCGCCATGGCCAAGGCCAACATGATAACTACCGTCAACAAGACAAACCAAACCATATTGATTTTCTTTGTACGATTTAATAGCATCAAATAAAAAAGCGTAAAACTGGAAATGATGGCATAGGCATTACCCAGTTCGTGATCCTCGTCATCAATACGATACAGAATGCCTCTGTCAAAATAAAAACCCATTAACATGTAAACCGCATGGGTAATGAAACAAACCCAAAGGATTTTGGTGGAGTTGGCTTTATATTCCTTCACAACCACCGTCATCACAATCAATGGAATGAAAACCCTTCGATACAAGACCAACACACTCATTGGAACACTATGAGTATGCATATAATAGTTTAAAAAGGCATACACACACCATATCAGCCAAAACAGGATTGGCTTTCTTAACTGTAATGAATTAAAGCTTCTGGCATTTATAACAAATACTAGAATGGATAAAAAAAGCAATCCATATCCTGCATAATCAACATGGATAATATACTTTACTATTAAACTATAGTTGATTACAAGAAATACAAACAAATAATTAATTCTTGTAATCCATTTGTCATTACTACTCATAAAAACGAATCTGTTAAACCGATTTGTTAAGTACACCTTCTATAATCCATTCATAAATGGGCACCGTTTCACAGACATGCCATTCCATATCGTCAGTGTAATAACCAGGACTGTGCAGAATGCCTTTTACTCCGAAACCAAAGCAAATTTCCACAATCTTTGGATTTATGTTTTCATCATAAACGAAATCAAATGCAACTGACTGTAGCCGCAACGCCTTTGCAACTTCAAATGCAACTTTAACCACATTTGCATCTATATCTTCATAACTGAACGAACCGCTTCCTGAAGCTCTGAAATCGCCTTTTCTATTAAAGCGTTTTTCGGCACAAGCATACTTGCCGTCTATCACTATTACTCGGGTGTCGTGTGTGTTTCCCGCCATAAAATCCTGAAAATACACATAACCTTTTTCGTCCTTGATATATTTATAATTCTGTGGCGGAAAGAAGGTATTATATAGATAAGACAAAACCGATTTCTTTCTGAGCTTATACCCACTACTGGCATCAAACGGCGGGTATCCTTTGCCAAAAGCCTTGTTGATGTATTTCTTGCACTCATCATACGAATGAACCAACTTCACATTGGTTGAAGCAGCACCACAACGAAGCTTAAATACTTTGGGATAAGACGTTTCTTTAGCCCAATTCAATGCTTCGACCTTGTCATAAAAAACGTATGATTTTACCAACGGTGCATCCATTGCTTCAAGCAAGTATTTCTGTCCCACCTTGTCGTCGAAATGCCAATTGGAATTGAAATCAGGATAAACAATCTTCCCTGCTTGCTGCATTGCAAAAAGCAATTGGTTAGCAAACAGCAAATCCTTATAGTTGGTCTGGCTATGATGCCACATGAAGATTTCACAATCTTTCACCTTGCTGACCACATCGGTGTCGTATGGATCAACGAGAACATAATTGATGTTATGGTTGTTACAATAATTAATCCAACACTCTATTTCATAATTAACAGAAGGTCTTTTGGCAATAGCTATTTTCATAACGGTTTACTTTAATAATTCAAACATGACATCTTTATGTGATTCACAACGGAAAACGTCCAAAATGGCATTTTTTCTTTTTCTATCAAGAAATGAGGGCAGCAACCCTCTTGACTTCAAAATCTTTACAAATTTATTTTTATTGCTGTATGGTTCAAGAAATTGCATAAAGCTCTTGTTTCTCGCCATTTTTTGAAACGATTCTTGCAACGCTGTATCATCCGCAATAAGATTATTCAACTCATTGAGTTTATTCTCAAATGCAGAAGTGTCATCAAGAAAGTGTACTTGAGGGTTTTCTGAACATTGAATATACGGCCATGTTCTGAAACTTACACCATCGGTTTCAAAGGTAATCTCAACCGCATACCCCTCGTTCCAAAGATGATTGTTGGGGGCGTTCTTATCGAAGCAAAAATTGCCCAAACCATAGAAAATCGGCTTCCCTTGATACACCTCGTAACCACTATAGCAATGTTGATGGTGGTTGACCACCGCATCGGCACCTTGCTCTACAAAGAACCGATATGTTTCTTTCATCCGTGGTGAAGGCAGTTGGTATTGCTCCGTTCCTCCATGAATGATAACCAAAACATAATCCGCTTTGTTTCTTGCCTCTTTGATGTGGTTCACATTGTGAATAAGATGTAGTGGCGCCGAGCCACCAGTGGTTTCGGTAGCAATCGACCATTCATTCTCACAGAAGTTGATTATGGCGAGTATTTCCGTTCCGATTTGTTTATACAAAACCGTCTCAGCGTCATTGAGATTCATGCCTCCACCCACATGGGCAATACCATTATCGCCACAAGCCTTCAATGTGTCTGAAACTCCTTTGTCACCAAAATCATAAAAATGATTATTGGCCAATGTAACACAATTAAAACCAGCATAAACAACTGCTTTCATTGTGTTGGGATGACATTTGAGATTTCTTCCTGTCTTTACAATTGGTGTAGCATCACCTACTACTACAGGCGATTCGAAATTGATAATGGAATAATCCATTTGTGAAGTAACCGCTTTCGCTTCATCAAAAAAAACATAATTGCCTGCTTCTGTCAGTTCTTTCACGCGGAAGCGAGGAACAAAATCTCCTGCTACTAATATATTCATTTCCTTTTAATAGTTTTTAAAGCAGTTTGTTTCAAATTAGCTATGATCTGTCGTTCGGCAGGAAACAGAAAATAAAGTGCTGCAAAATAAACAACGACACAAACAGCCACCCAAACAAAAGAAAGCACAATGCCATGATTAATTCGCAACAATAAATATCCTGTTACTGCCATGATTAGAGCACTGGTGGCCTGTGGAATAACATTGACTATCATCTTCCATGGCGATTGTTTTATCATCAAATAAACGGCTATTACATTAACCACGATCAACTCAATGCGAATTAGAGAGCGAGTAATATAAAGCGCCTTAAAGCCATATTTCCCTGATATAATAATAGCAGGAATTAGCACCACCACGTGTAGAAGTTGTACGATAACCGACACACGTGGTTTCCCCACTGCAGGGTAGACCGGTGAACAAAAACGAGCAAATACAATGGTAATTGCTGACATTAATCCCCATAATCCTAGAAATCCTGCTGCTTCCGTCCATTGACCGCCAAGCATGACTTCGGTTATCAAATCCCGAAAGACAAAAACGCCGACCCCCAAGGGTAATAAAACAATGCTGGTGGTTTTCTGAAAACGCAACAACACACGACGCATCTCAGGGATGTCATCCTGCAAGCGTGAAAGCGAAGGCAACATAACAGGAAGCACAATAGCCGTAATCAAGGATACAATTTGACCTACTATTGAAATGGACGTGCGATACAAACCGAGATAATAACTGTTCAACATCTTGCCGATAAAAAAGATATCAGCGTACATCGTAGCCCAAACCAACAGAGAATCCACAAGGCTCCAAAGGCAAAAAGACATCATATCCTTCAATAGGGCAAAACTATAGAATCGGCGCGGTTTCCAATTTGACGTAAAACCAAGGAAAATGGCATTGGCAAGATTTGAAGCCAAGTTGCCCAACACGAGTGCCCAATAATTACGAAGCCAGATGGCCAGTGGGATGGTAACGAAAACGGGGACTAAGATGGAGACCAATCGCCTCCAAAACAGGGTCTTGAAATCGAAGTCACGCTTCATCAAGGCCATCTGTATGCTACAGAAGCCCGTCAAAGGGATGCCAGCACACGAAACTATCAACACTAAGCCCAATCCAGGACTGCCTACCAACGAGGCTAAAGGCTGGCAGAAAACAGCAATCAAACCCCATAAGGTGAAACTCATCACCAAGTTGGACCAAAAGGCCACATTGGTATGTTGGTCACGCTCTTCGTCGTCTTTGAATTTACGTTGAATAAGATATTTTTGGAATCCAGCATCAGCAAAAATGTCAGCAAGAGCTATGATGATGCTGAACGTGGCCACCACACCATAGGCCTCAGGCGTAAGCAGTCGCGCCATCACCATCGAAGTGATGGGCGTGACCAACTTGGAAAGAATTTCGGTCAATGCCGACCATTTGGTGGCATTGACTATTTTACTATTTAGATTATTCGCCATTACAACAAAACAAAATCATTCTCTTAGAATTAATACAAACTTATAAAAGTTTAGCTGCTGTATAGATTTTTTCCAATTGCTCTTTTGAATATCTTTCATTTTCTGGATATAAGACAGATTCGTGTTCCAATATTTGTTCTATTGTCCATTTCATTTTTATTGGTTTGGCTGGTATTCCACCTGCAATACAATATGGAGGTATTTCTTTATTGACCACAGCTCCAGCAGCAATCACACTACTTCTGCCTAAATGTGCGCCAGCCAATAGTGTTACATTACACCCAATCCATACATCCTCTTCTACAATGATATCTTTATCAAATAGTTTACCGCTTTTTATTTTATCTTCATTAGAAACTGTTCTGTAAAATTTACCAATCACTTGCATGTGATTACCTGTATGAACTGATAATCCTTCTGCGGCAGCGGAACCTTTTTTCATGATGAACTTCCCAATAATTGTAGTTATTGTCGCATTCTCTATCTTGTTATTGCCATACAAAAATAAATTCTTGGGATTACGTATATTTAATGGAGGAATCAATGCGACATCATCGGCAATGAAGCCGAATTTTGATCTATCCAATGAAACTACATAAGCATTATACCAAACTTTAAAACCTCTTTTGATACGATATAATAATCCGTTTTTCATATTTGTTCTTTTTTTAATTATATTATCCTATTAAAAATCTTACTATTTTAGTTTTCAATGTCAACTTGGTCAAATTGTCAACTCATCATCCTATCAAAAACTTACCAGTTTTTGTTCTAAGCAGCATATCGGAAAGCAACCATGAAATCACGGCCGCAATCACGAACCCACACCATGGTAGCCAATACGGCTTTAATGCCTTTGTCTCAGAAATATTTTCAGTTTCTTTCATTATTTTTAAACAGGTGGAACAGAAAGTTCTGTCACCACATTAAAGGAAGATGATGGTTGGTCGGATGATGGAGACTTCGTAGAGGAGTTTTTTGGGAGTGGCTGGAGGGATTGTGACATATAATTATAAGTTATTTTCTTAATAGTAGAAAGCTCATATGGGGTCAGAAACGCCTTCCTAGCTTGGTTGTACTTGGCAGGAATAAGCCAATACAGGGCAAAGATGAAGGAAAAGATGGAGGGCATGGGGGGTATTTGTATTCTCAGCCTATTTATTTTAGTTTCAACTGTCAAAAGTAAAACCATATAAGTCTATGTATATATGACCCACAGGTTTTGCGTAAAGACTCGTCTGCTCTATGTAGCAATACTTATTTTTTTCTACCTTTCTTCTTAAATTGCTTTCTGGGAACGGTCTCTCCCGGGGTCTTACCTATCTTTCGCATATAGGCATCATAGCCGTGTGCCTTTTTGTCGAGAATAGCTTGAGTCTTTGCTGCTTCTGCTTCTGCCTTTTCTTTTTCGGCATTTTGCTCCTTGTATTTCTCTATCAGTTTTTCTGCATCGGGCATGAAGTTATAGTTTTTACGCTTAATCTCCTTGACGAATTTTAGGAATTCATCGACAGTGCTGATAGCTTCGAAATTATAGTTTTCAGCTGAGTCAATATGTTCAACATCAGAGTTCTTGGTTAGATAAGTATGCACGGTGGCTCTCAAGTCACGACCTAGCTTTGTGATGCTGTGCCCACGCAGGTCAACACCTGTCTTGGACAATGCTGTAATGACATCCCAATGCTCTGACATTATTTGTGCAAGGAAGGGGTTATCAAACAAGTTGAACATCATGTTGTGCTTGTCATCAAACAATCCTATCTCCATCAGAAGGTTAATCAGTATTTCGGGTCGTGTAACCACCTTTCGGTAAATCTTTAATTCCTTAGCACTTTTAATGCCCTTGGTGGTAAAGGTGACAAGGTAGGTATTGGCATAGAGCAACTCCTTCTCGGATTCTGGCTGTATGTTCTTGTTCATAGTCAGCGCATTGAGCAAAAGCTTGGCATCAGTCTCGGCAATGGCTCGTGTCTCATTATCATCGCGCCATCGATCCTTGTCAGATTTACGGGTCTTGTCATATATCTTTTCAATCAACTGGTCTTTGATATAGAGATAGTCGTTATCAACGGGAATATCCACATCCAAGCCTGGCTCAATATGAAGTTCGTCGCGTATGAAGTCCTTGATGAAAGCTAAAGGTTCTTCCTCGCTGAGATAGTTTTCAAAGAGGTAGGATCGAATGGACTTGCTGTACTGATTGTGAAGCCGATTCATACAAAAGTCCTTGACGAAAACATTGTTCGCCTTTTCGTCAATCGCATCCTCATCAACAGCCTCCAAGGTATTGCGAAATCTATAGTAATTGTTCTCGGCGCACTGGGCATGCTTAAGGACTTCTGTTACCACTTCATTGGGAATCACCAATTCGCAACCTATATTCCGCAATGTCTTGAGCAGTTTTTTGTACTCGACACTTTGACGGCAATGGCGGGTGATGCTGTAAAGCAGGAAGTCGGTGTCGAGAATAAAGCGTTTCTCCTTTAGCTTGGAGAGTTCTATCTGGCTAACCAGCGGGTCTATCTGTAGGAACTGCGCACCGACAAAGAGCTTGACACAAAGCATCAATGTTTCTTTCTGTTCGTCAGTGGGATGCTCAATGAGGTCAGAAAAGGCTTCAAGCAAAGCATCACTTAACTCCTCGGCTAGGTCTCGTTTCACTTCATCGATAACATCCTCTTCTTCTACCTTATGTTCGACATCGTCATCAAAGATATAGTCCAGAGCGTAGAGTTGGAAATATAGGTTGAGCGACTTTCGGATATTGCGTTCTATTATCTGTTTTGTTGGGTTTTCTATAGCACCTTCTATCTTGGTTTCTGTCTTTTCCAACAACTGTTGGTTAAGTAGCCTCATACGTTCCTCAAAATGCTGCACGCCTTCGTGTATGGTTTCGGCAGCAAGTTTATGAGGACGATAGCCATTTTCAAAAGGAGAGATAAAATTGCTTTTCAAAAGACCTTTTAGCACACCATCAAGCACATCAGCATCAATGGGCTTACCAAAACGCTCGAAATAAGCACTGGATATTTTCTCAACCGTAGCCGTCTCTTCAATATCGGCTATGATTGCAAAGATGCTTTTGCTAAGAATATCGCCTTTGTCAATACCAGCAACAAGAGGATGGTTCGAATGGAAGAGCAATGAACATTCTAACAACGACCGTTTGAGGCGGTCTTTTGCCTCTTCAGTAAAACTATCTAGAAAAGAAAAATCAACTATCATAGAAACAATATCAAATTGTTTATTTTGTTTCTTTCTTATACTGCCGCACCACGCACATTATCACACAGACTGTCCAAACGATAAGGACAGCGGTGAAAAGCATGTCAGCTAATCCCATCCAAAAAACCAAGGTCTTGCAACTGATATACTTCACAACACTAGAATAGAGGAACAAGATACATGAGGTGATGAATACTGATACTATCTTGCTGTTCAATTGCCGATAGATCCTTATGCCGTTAGAGAGGTATATGCTCATCAGTTCGTTATTGATGTCCTTACTCTTCCTAATATGATGGAATGTTTCCACTTTGCCCACTTGTGAAGCGAACAACAGAGCCATTACAGATACAGCAATGCCGATGATGGCAAGTTGGATGCTCCAAAGGTCGGCCACAATGTCGGGCATCTGTGACATCAGCCAATTTGCTAAAAATGTTATCGGTAGCATAAAAATAAAAAATATTCTTAGAGTAGGGAAATTATTTCTACAACCCGATGTTCAGTATTCCATGACCATAAGATTTATAGCGTTTCTAAGCCTGTTTTGTAACACTATTCAATCTAAATTCATTCCCCACTTAAAACTGATACCAACCATATCCACTTTCATGTGGTCGTTGTTTAGTGTATCAGCTATCAGTTGTTTTGAAGTCGGAATAAGTCATCTATTTTGGTTATTAGTAACTACTGAACAATAAAGTACTGAATGAATTTCAGAATTTTTCCAGTGTCATGCAGAAACCCCATACTTGGCAATATAGTCTCTAAGACGAATAGCTTGTTGTTTGGTAATCATCGTGAATACCAAATTGTTCTTCAGTTTGTCTACGCCCCACTCATCAATAAGTCGGCCAATAGATACATTCAAGAATACTGAGGGCAAAGCTGTAACATCTGACATGTCTACAATAACCTTGTCAGACTCTCCTAAACCATTAACAATCTTTGAATAAAACAAGGCTCCTGCTTCTGGCAGTAGCGCTGTTGAATTCATTATGTCCTTTAATACTATTGTACACATTTTTCCTTAATTAAAAAAATCAAACTCATTAATTATTTCTTCATCCTCCATTTGGGATAAATCTATTTCATAATAAATTAGCGTGCCAGGAAAAGACATCTCGGTATCAAACGCTTCAATCGTAGAACCATTTTTATAAACAAAACCTTTGTGACTAAAAATCCTTGCCTCTTTGGCTGGCGCGATAACAAAACTTAACCCCATGCCTTTATTTCTTTCCGTAGATTTTACCGTAAAATTATCTTGCAACGCCTTTAGGACTGCCTCTTTATCACTTTTAATACTATTATCATAATCACTAACCGACTGCGCAATTCCTATGCCAAAGTCAGAAATCGCAACATATAAGATACTGGTTTCTTCATCAAATTGTATTAGAGAAAACGCATTCCCTTCAGCATGAGCGTGGTCAAACACATTATAATAGGCTTCCACCAATCCAACAGAAACTGCACTTAAATCCTTTTTTGCAAAGTATGTTCTTCTAAGGTATTCCTCCACTCGTTTCGCATATAAATCTTTTTCCTCTTCCGTAATTCTCCATAAGTTAAAGATACTGTTATGACTTTGCGCCTCAACATAATTCTTTCCACCTCTCCAATACTCAGAAAACCCCAGGTCATTATAAATATATTGAGAAACAATCTTGTCGGGTGACATATACACCTTATACTCATTACCAACTAAAAAATGTATTAAACAAGCTAAAGTAACCAAATGGAATGGCTTAATATCTTTGGGCGAAATTGATTCGTCAAAATCAAACACTATTACTTTAACGGATAAATTGACAACATTGCCATTAAACAAATCAAAAACCTCTGTAATTGTTTTGAGCCAATACCCTCTTTCCGTGTCGCAGAACAACACGGTTATTTCCTTACCCGATTGGCTAATTGTTTGTTTAATATCGGACATTATTTTTTGTAATTATGTTGTCTTAGAAGATGTTTAAGGCGTTAAATTTCTTTCCATATCCTTCATATCCTAACCTCCTAACTATACCTTAACCCTATCCAACCCGCGTTTTTCTGCTTTTGTCGCTTCAATCAACATCTCCCTACTGGTCACCGTGGCAAGAATCTGGTTTATATGGTTTACGATGGTGTTTGGTGGTGAGAGAGTTGATAATAGTTTAGTGTTTAGAAATGCGAAACATTCAACGGAGTCAATTTAGAGTCAGTTTAGAGTTGATATGTTGAGAGTTGTATGTGTCCGGTTTTTATTTCTCGCCCGGGCGAGTATTTCGGTTCTTCAGTTACGGAATTCTTTTTCACACCGCATAATACCCACCTGTCTTCTTACTGCCACGGCGTTCGATATGTTTTCCTTTTAACAACACACGTATATGTTTATCTATCGTACTAAAAGGAATAGACAACTTATCGGAAATTTCTATCGCCTTGCATCCTAGCATCGGCATACATCGTTGCTATAATGCAAGTTCAGGTTCCCTTAGTTTTCCTAACGAGCCAACCAGTCCTTCAATATTGACCCTGGAAGTATGCCTTTGTTTTCCCATCGTTTGCGCTCCTTTGGCTACAAGGACCGAGTTGCCTTTAGCAGAGTCGGGCAACTGGGCATAGAATGGAACGAATAAAGATTTACCCATATTAATGGTCTTCAGTCCAGCATCCAAACTGCCACCTGTATCACCCGCCTCAACCACAAACACAGCATCACTTAAGGCTATGATGGTGTTGTTGCGCTGCATAGCACGCGATGCCATCCAACCATCGTTCGGCATAAACTCGCTAACCACAAGCACACGACTCCAATCCCAGTCGTCACGAATCTCTTCCTTCACATGAAACGCATCGATGCCTTCGGGCAAGACTATTATCGTGCTGCCTCCGGTCTTCAAGGCCGCTTTATGAGCCGCCATATCCACACCGCTGGCATAACCAGACACAATACAGATGTCCCGCTCGGCCAGCTGGCTGGCACAGTCACTGGCAATCCAAAGTCCTTTCTCCGAAGCCTTGCGAGAGCCACAGAAACCAACCTTTAATTTATCCAAAAGGCCAGGGTTTCCAATGCACGAGAGCACCGTCGGAGCGTTTTGATGAAGAAAGGTTATGAGTACTTGGGGGTATTGGGATGCCAGTACGGACAGATATTCTACCTCGAGTGTATGTGGGCTTAACGCATAACACTTGTCGAATTCACGCCGTTGCTCCTCCGACAACGACATCCTGATGTTCATCTCCAACTCGCCTACCGTGCCCACCTTGTTTTGGATGGAAAACAGTATACGGTTGGTCTGTACAGTCCCCACACCTTTTACGGCGAGCAGCCTGTATATCACTTCAACGGCATCTTTGCTATTCCAATCCATAATTATTCTAGGTTAGTTTCCTAGCGACTTCACCAAAGTCATGCCAAACACTCTTTTGGCACCAAGCTCTTTCATTCGCATGGCAATATATTGCAGCGTCACACCAGATTGATACATGTCATCAACCAGAAGCACCGTCTTACCATTTAGATCCGTGTCTTCTCCAAACCGTAATCCCCACGATTGTATCATGTCTAATTTCTCTTCTGCTGTCGCCACATCTTTCAAACTACCTGATTTATTTTCCCAATCCATCTGATTAGATATGTCAACAAAATCAAACCCCTTCAAACTTCCAATGATTTCCTTCATAAAAGGCTTGCGGCTCGGAATGGCACAGATATAGTCAGCAAATTTAAAGTAAGGCAACTCTTCCAAACGTCGCTGCATTTCAGCAGCCAAAGCTGCTTTATCTTCAGAAACATCTGAGCTATCTGAACGATACTTCACTCTGAACTCATGTTCACCTAAAGGCGTTCTTATCCCCGGCTCCGTTTCATGCATCGATAACGCCACAGACAAGTCAAGGGTGTCGCGCAGAAACACCAAGTCTTTGACTTTTTCTATGAAACTCTCCACTTGAAGGAACTCGATCTCGGAGAATATTTGTCTGTAATAACCATTACCGAACCGTGAAGCAAAAAGAAAGCTATCCATAGACAGACACTTCCTTGCGATGGAATCGAAAGGCTCGTTAAAGGGTAAAACCAACCGTCCAACCACATTTTCCTTACCCTCAACTCTCCGCAAGGCATTCCTAT
>Ga0310694_10004228_pt1 | contig 13923 bp, 15 predicted proteins | sample 174DNAGHGhighgp2_FD_203884 | JGI IMG/M metagenome (GOLD analysis project Ga0310694, IMG submission 203884) | Sheep rumen microbial communities from Palmerston North, Manawatu-Wanganui, New Zealand - 1742 DNA GHGhigh gp2 (v2) (version 2) | ecosystem: Host-associated > Mammals > Digestive system... | reverse complement strand
CCGACGTCCCGCCAAATTTCATCACTTTCATTGCTATCTGTTTTTGTGTTTTATTATATAACGAGAAAATCATTGATTTATTAGAGCAAAAGTCAAATATCGCTTGATTATTGTTACAAGAAATACTGATAATAACGAGAAAAAGGGGAAAAACTCACATTTTAGGCCGTTTCAGCCCTAAATATGGCGATTTTATCGTATATTTGCCACGATGAACAATTGGGACCATGACATATACCACCTGAACGACGAGCAACCGCTCCCCGGACGCGGCTCACTGCTAGTGGCTAAGCCCACTGTGGGCGACTTCTTTTTCAAGCGTTCGCTGGTGCTCATCGTCGATCCCGACGAGGGCGAGGGCGCCATGGGCGTCGTGGTGAACCACTACACGGGCTACAACCTGCGCGACATCATGCCCGAGGTCGAGACCGCCGAGGAAATCCCGTTGTTCCTGGGAGGCCCCGTCGGCACCCAGATGCTGTTCTACATGCACACGCTGGGTCCTGAAGTCATTCCCGAAGCCATTGACGTGGGCGACGGCGTGTGGTTCGGCGGGCATTTTGACGCCATCAAGCGCTACGTGGAGCTGGGAGCGCCTGTCGAGGGACGCATCAAGTTCATCGTGGGCTACAGCGGCTGGGAGAAGGACCAGATCGCCAGCGAACTCCAGCGCCACGACTGGGCCGTGCTCGACAACGGTGGCCGTGACCTGCTCATGGGCGATGGCGATGACGACCAGTGGCGCAAGGCGGTGGCACGATTCGGCGACCGATACCGCCTGTGGCTCAACCTGCCCAGCGACCCAAGTAACAATTAGCCGAACACGCCGAGATCATTAACGCCACAATTAACCAACCAGAAGACCCAAAACGACAATGAGCATCATTCTAGGCATAGACGCCGGCATCAGTTCCACCAAGATCATCGGTATCGAGAACGGCAACCGCATCATGAGCCCCATGACAACATCGTGTGGTGGCCCCATCTCGTCGATCTATGGAGCACTGGGGCTGTACCTGACGACCAACAACATTGCCCTGGATGGTATCGAGCACATCATGATCACCGGTGTGGGCGCGCGCCAGGTGACAGCACCCATCCACAACTGTCCCACTACCTACGTTGACGAGTTCATCGCCAACGGCCTGGGAGCGAGGTTTGACAGTGGACTGGACCACATGATCGTCGTGTCGATGGGTACCGGCACCTCGATGGTGCGTGTCGATGGCGAGGACATCAGCCACATCGGCGGCATCGGCATGGGCGGCGGCACCCTAATGGGCTTGTCTCAACTGCTGCTCCACACCAATAACATTGATGAAATCAGCGAGCTCGCCGATGAAGGCTACCCCGATTCCATCAACCTGAGGATCAAGGACATCCACATCACGGGACTAGGCAACTTGACCAGCGAAGCCACCGCCTCGCTGTTTGCCAAGGCAAGCCAGGGCAAGTTCACCGACAACGACATCGCCGCCGGCCTCATCCACATGGTTCTCGAGACCATTGGCTCCTGTGCCGTGCTTTCCCAGCTGAACGGCGGTTTCAAGGACTTTGTGCTCATCGGGAGGCTCACCGAGCTGAACTCCTGCAGGTATGTCTTCCCCATGCTGGAGGAGCTCTATCACGTGCATTTCCACATTCCCAAGTATGCGCCTTACTGCACTGCGCTGGGCGCGGCCTTGAACTACAACAGAAACGAGAACGATTAACCCTCACGAAACAGGACAAGAAATGGAACTGAGTGTCGTCATCGTCAACTATCGCGTGAAGTACCTGCTGGAGCAGACCTTGCGCGCCGTCGAGCAGGCCATGCAAGGCATGGCAGGCGAGATTATCGTCATCGATAATCTGTCGGGCGATGACAGCATTGCATTCTCCAGAGAGCGCCACCCGCAGGTCACCTACGTCGAGAATCAGGAGAACGTGGGCTTTGCGCGCGCCAACAACCAGGCCATCATGCAGGCCCGCGGCGAGTACACCCTCATCCTCAACCCCGACACCATCATCACCCCCCGATGCCTGCAAGAGGGCATCCAGTGGATGAAGTCGCACCCGACGTGCGGCGCCATCGGTGCCAGGATGATGGATGCCAACGGCGTGTTCCTTCCCGAGAGCAAACGCTCCTTCCCCACGCCGTGGGTGTCGTTCTGCAAGATCTTTGGCCTCTCAAAACTGTTTCCCCGGTCGCCCTTGTTCGCCAAGTACCACCTGCGCTACTTGAGCGACGAGGAGCCTCAATGCATCGACATCCTGTCGGGCGCCTATATGCTGTGCCGCACCAGTGTGCTGCAGCAGTTGGGCGGCTTTGACGAGGACTTCTTCATGTATGGCGAGGACATCGACCTGAGCTACCGAATTGTCAAAGCCGGATACCAGAACTGGTTCCTTCCCACGCCCATGATTCACTACAAGGGCGAGAGCACCCATAAGGACTCGATGCGCTATGTGCGTGTGTTCTATGACGCGATGCTCATTTTCTACCGCAAGCATTTTCCTCGGTTCAACGTCATCTTCTATCCTGTCGTCAAGCTCGGTGTCATCGTGCGTGCCGGCATGGCGATGGCCCGCCGGCTGTTCAAGCGGCTGTTACCCGTCAAGGGGAAAGTGACCAGCGAGCACTGGCCGTGGGTCATCATCAGCAATGAGCCGGCCAGGGTGTCGGACCGTACCCGCATCGGCGAGTACCTGACCGAGATACCGGCTTCAGGGCACTACAACGTGCTCGTCGATGACGGTTGCCGCTCCTATGGCCAGCTGGTGGACTACATCAAGGCCAACAGCGACGGCAAGAGGCTTGCGTTTCATATTTTTGCCGACCGCCACGGCATCATCATTTCACCTAAAATGTCATGAACAATTTATTAAGCAACGAGACCATCGTCCTGAGGGCACTGGAGCCAACCGATCTGGACTATCTCTACAAATGGGAAAACGACACCGCGTTGTGGGTGGTGAGCGACACCGTCGCCCCCTACTCCCGCGAGGCGTTGTGGCAATACCTTGAAAATTACACGGGCGACATCTACTCCGAGCGCCAACTGAGGCTGATGATCACACTGGCCAACAACGGCACGCCCATCGGCACCATCGACTTCCTCAACTTTGACCCCTTCAACAACCGCGCCGAGTTGGGATTGTTCATCGTCGAGGACTATCGTGGCAAGGGACTGGGCCGCCTGGCGCTGCAACGGCTCACGGCCTATGCACGCGACCACATCGGGCTGCGCCAACTCTATGTTTATATCGCACTTAACAACACGGTGTGCCTCAACCTGTTTGAGAGTTTCGGATACCGTCATGCCGGGGTACTGGAGTCGTGGGTAAAACGCGGCGGCTCCTACTGTGACGTGGCGGTGATGCAGATGATTCTTTCTTAAAAAAATGGCTAGAGATTACCGCATCGACACACTGAAAGGTTTATTGATTATCCTGGTTATCCTGGGACACGTCATTACCACGTTTGACAATCAGAACGTGGTCAACCATGCCGTGATGGGGCTTGTGTACTCTTTCCACATGCCGCTGTTCATCCTCATCTCGGGCTACCTGACCAAGAACCCGGCCAAGCAATCGCCACGCGAGATGTGGCGCGGTGTGCTCAACATCTTCATCACGCTGGTCATCTTCCAGGTCCTGAGCGCTTTCAGGGTGAGCGTGTGCGGCCGCAGCTTTGTGGAAGCCATCAAGATCATCCCGTTCGGTGTGTTGTGGTATCTGATGAGTCTCATTTACTGGAGAATAGCACTCTATTACACTCCCAAGAAGCTGCTCAACCGGCCCGCCCTCAACTTGGGCATTGCACTGGCGGCCAGCATCTTGATAGGGCTGTCTTATCTGGGCAACCCCTTTGCCGTGCAACGTGCGGTGAACTTCTACTTCTTCTTCCTGCTCGGTTACTATTACCGGCAGGGTGTGCTGCCCGCTGCCTGGTGGCATAACAACAGGCTGCACCTGGCCGTCGCCATCGTGACCTTGCCGCTGCTGTTCTGGCTGTATCCCCATTGCGGCGGCTTCATGAACGGTGCCGACCATTACAAGTTCAAGGACTTTCCCGAGAAGATCCTGGTGCTGACCTGCGCCGTCAGCATGTCGTTGCTGGTCTTCAATCTGGTCAAGGACATGAAGGTGTTGCGCGGCTTCGGCAAGGACAGCATGTTCCACTACATGTACCACTACTTTGTCATCACCCTAGTGCTGCAGCCGGTCATCAAGGCGCTCGACCTGCCCCTATCCTTCCCCTTTATCGTTATTTATACCCTGGTGGTGCTGACCATACTGTACGGCATGAGCAAGGTGAATGTGTTCAGATGGGCTGTCGAGCCCATGCTGAAACGCATCCCAAAAGAAACGAGACCCTCCCCAGCGGAAGAGTCCCGACCATAGTCCTTGGTTGTGATGTGGTGACGATGCCTGCTCTAGTTGAGGGCCTTCAGCGCCTTGGCATCGGGGTCAACAGCAACAATCTTGCCGCTGCTGTCAATCAGGAACGAGTGGTAGCCGTCGTCCAGACGCCACCGCTTGATGATGTCGTCCTGGGCATCAACGGCGGCATTGAACTGTGACGAACGATTGAGGTCGTCAATTGCCACGATGCAGTCAAACACGCTCTCGCTGCGGTCCATGTTCACCGAGATGTGGGTGAATGCATGGCCACCGCCACGCGAAAGCCTGTCGTAACGCATGTTGTCAAGACGCGAATCGGCGTCCGACGAAGCCCAGAATGTGAGAAGGATGTTCTCGCCCTCATGCTGCTGCAGCGGCGACAACCCGTTATTATTGCCCAAAACCAAAGTGGGCGCCTTGTAGCCGACACGGCTATCGGCAGGAGCCGAATAATAAGCCGAGGTGAACAATGTCAAGAGCGCCAGAACGGCAATCGTCAATAATGTCTTATTCATTCAATTATTATATTGGTTCACATTTCATGATGCATGGCAGAAAGCCCTGTCTGCTAGCACCAGGGTCGATTATCGACACACCCTAATGACGTTTGCGGATTTCAATAGGGTCTGCAAAAGTAAGAATAATAAAGTTATTAACAAGACGTTTTGCGGTAATTTTTAATATTTTTGACATTTTTTTAACTGCGACTAACTATTCAGCCAAAAAAACTCACGCTAAGCCGCTAAGGCGCTAAGTTTTTTTTAGGCATCCGCCCTCGCCTTCGTCTGGCGCCCACATGCCGCCCCCTCCCTCGGAATGCATCACGCCAATGGCGCTAAGATTTAAGATTCTACTGCCGGCAAGCAATCCACATTGTCACAGAATCATTACATAAGTGTAACAACTCAAAAAAAAGCGGAAGATAATTATTGAAAATTGTAAAAAATCCCGTAACTTTGCAGTTACATTTCTACATATAGTCATCATGCTTATGAATTCATTACACAAAACCACGATGCTGCTGGCGGTTCTACTGCTCACGGTGGCTGCATCTACCTCATGTGATTGGGACAACAGTCCCGAACCCGAATACCCCACCCGCGTTACCTACACCATCTCGGCTGGCTATACCGAATATTCAGGTCCCGACCAGCTGATACTCGATATTGAGTCATGGATCAAAGAGAACCAGATGGGTTACACTGCCGATGCCAACTATACCACTGGCGCAGCATCGGAGTTCACCAGGCAAGACGCCAATGCCTCACAGGAGATGAACAAGTTCTTGACGCTGTTCCAGAACTACCTGCAGAACAATGTGAAGAAGGCACTGGCCAGTGGCACCTATGGCGAGAACGTGACGGTCAAAGCCGCATTCTACGTCTATGTGGTGCGTGGTCAAGGCGAGGATCGCACGGTCAGGACCGAAACGGTAATGTTTACTTATCCCGACTGATCACACCATCCGCATCATGAAACAGGACAAGTGCAACGTGCCCCTCGAGAGCCGTGGCACTTGTTTGGTATCATAACAGACCCACCATAATCAACAAAACCAGCAATATGGCAAAACTCAGAATCAGCGACGACTGGTGGACAGCACCTGCCGAGGGCGACAATGGCAATCTGATCCTTGTCACTGGCCGACGGGCCATGGACAATGTCATCGCCACTGGCATTTACCGCTACCGCGTGGAGGTGACGTGGCCCTATGAGGGCGACGACAAGGCATTGCCCGTGTATGCCGACAGCAAGGTGATGGAAGAAGTCACCGACGCCTTGAACGAGTGCTTCGACAGTGACCCGATTGCGGTGCTCACGGGCATCTATACCGGCGACGGCCAGCGCAACTGGGTGTTCTACACCCGCTCGCTGCACATCTTCCAGCGCAAGTTTAATGAAGTGATGGCGCCCTTCCCCGCCCTGCCCCTGCAGTTCGAGGCCGAGGAGGACCCCGACTGGCAGGAATACCGCGAGATGTGCCAGTGCGAAATCGCCGACGGCGACGACCTCTAAACTACCAAACAACACATTTATGATTATTTCGCCAGCGTGAGGCTTACTTGAGGCGACCCAAAAGCCGCCCCCCAGAATGAATCTCACGCTAAGCCGCTAAGGGTTTTTAGCATCCGCCTTCGTCAGGCGCCACATGCCCTCAAAGTCACCGACAGCACTTCACCAGGTTGCATTATGGATTTTCTGCCGGGCTACATTCAAGGACGAGACGCAGCCCACCCGTGATAAAATCTAGCAGTTGAACTATCACACAGCCTCTTAATACAGTATCAAGTATATCAAGGCATTGATGTCGGCGATAGTCAGTTCGTTGTCCATGTTAACGTCGTAGCAGTCGTCATACATGTCGTTGATAATCAAGTAAATTGTATAGTTGACGTCAGCGATAGTCAGCTCTCCATCACCATAATCACAGGGAATAAGTTCCATTTGTTGAATGAATTCATAATCCAGGTAAGTTCCAGGAAATCCAAACCGGATTACCGCCTTGCGATGGGTTATACCCTGGGGAAGCGGGTCGGCTTTCACATGGGCTGTGACCATGTTGTTGAAATGGCCATTCTCCTCACCGTCAAGCAACTCGATATGAAGCCAGTCGGGCAATTCCTCATCACCATTCCACAACAAGGTCCAAGCATTGTCTTGACTTGGCATCCACGATTTAAACTCGATGCCAACGTCTCCGCCGCCTTTCTTAAATTCATACTTACCTGTTTCATCGGGATTATTGAAGATGAGATATGGCCTTTCGGTAGCGATAAATATCGTCAGGCCCGTCTTCATCTCCCTGGGTTCATCGAAGAAGTTATTCAAACCACACCAGTAGTAATGACCATTAAAAGCGGTAATGGGCCTGTTACGGCTATCCCTGATGGTGTCACCGTTCTCGTCAAGTTGAACTTCATAGATCGGGTACTTGACATAAGCCAGCTCACCATAACCCTCATCATCATTCCAGTTGGTCGAAATGAACGCCGAGAATTCCTCAAGGTTCTCCATCTCAGGATCGTTGTAGCCATCGATGCAGATCAGGATGGGACAGTCAACCGTTGGATTGTGCTCAACCAACTCGTGATCATACTCCTCACAGTCAAAAAGCGTGAACTCAATCAGGCCGTTCTTGACTTCGGCCGTGCGCGGTGTAGCCAGGGCCTTACCAATGGCGATGAGTTCACCGGGGACCTCGGGCAGTGTAGCACAGTCACCAGCGACAAACGACGGAATTCTATCGAGCCTGTAAACACGGCAAGTCATCGTCACGTCATCTTTTACCTTCAGGTCAGTGTATGTCTGCAAGTACACTTTCTTGAGCAAGTAGGGATATGTTGGCTTCTCAAATGCCTGGGCAATGCCGTCGATGTGGCTTCCGTTCTTGCCGAACCACCAACCATACTTATTGGTACCATAAGGTTCGGCGCCAGTGTAACGGGTAAGATAAACATTGGACGATCCATCGACCAGCGTCTTGCTGCTAAGCAGGAATTCAGTGTTCTCGTCTAAGACCATGGCCGAGTTCACAGCCGGCACGACCATCAAGCGGGGGCCATCGCCTTCCAGCGTGGGGTTGTCTTCACCTGTTTGCCACCAATTATCACCATTCCAGCTAGCATAGTGAGCAGGATATTGATAATAATATATCGTTCCGTTTTCATCACTAGGTGAACTGAAACATAATTTTGGTGATTCTTTCTCCTGCTCTTCATAAGTGACGATATGGTTAAGTTGAGTTTCCACGTCTGATTCATCCACTGCATCACTTGCCCAGAAGAAGGAATAATTGCCCACGCCCTCAGCTCGGTAAGTATATTTGCTGAAGGGGTTTACCAGCAGGAAGCTATAATCGCTGTAATAGTTGAGATCACATCCATCCTTGGCAAGATAATAGGCAAAGAAAGCGCCTGCAGGACGGCGGTAAAACGGCCTTTTATCACTGGAGCCTTTCATCGGCACGGCAACTGATCGGGTCACGGTATTTCTCTTCACCTCGTGAGTCGCAGCAGGAAGACTGGCACGTGTCAATGACATCGTGTGGCGAGGCGCTGCCACGCCATGACTACGCACCTGAGCGCCAGCACTCAATAACGAGAGTGATGCTGTCACCACGAGAAACAGTAATCTTTTCATACTAAATAATAAATAATGATTAAACAATATGATACATTTTATTTCTGCAAAAATAGTGCTTATCCTAATTAATTCCAAAAATAAAGCGATAAAACTGTGTGATTCATGGTGAAAAAGCGAGGACGCAAACCATCCATCATGGCGCGCCCTCGTTAGGATTTCCCGAGCGGAAAAAAATTACATGTTCATGCCGCCATCGACCTGGATGACCTGGCCGGTGACGTAGCTCGACATGTCGCTGGCCAGGAAGGTGGCCACGTTGGCGATATCCTCGACCGTGCCGCCACGGCGCAGGGGGATGCGCATGCACCACTCCTTGCGGACCTCCTCGCTCAGTTGCTGGGTCATGGCGGTGTCGATAAAGCCGGGAGCGATGGCGTTGGCACGGATGCCGCGGCTACCCATCTCCTGGGCGATGCTCTTGGCCAGGGCGATGAGGCCGGCCTTGCTGGCGGCATAGTTGGCCTGACCGGCATTGCCGTGTACACCCACTACCGATGCCATATTGATGATCGAACCACTGCGCTGGCGCATCATGATGGGCACCACGGCGTGGATGAAGTTGAACGCGCTCTTGAGGTTGACAGCGATCACGGCGTCCCACTGCTGCTCGGTCATGCGCAGCATGATACCATCCTTGGTGATGCCGGCGTTGTTGACCAGGATATCGATGTGGCCGAAGTCCTCGTGGATCTGCTTCACCACGGCCTCGGTCTCCTCAAAGTTGGCAGCGTTGCTGGCATAGCCCTTGGCCCTCACGCCCTGGGCGGCGATTTCCTGCTCGGTCTGCTTGCCGTTGTCGTCAATGACGAGGTCGGTGAATGCGATATCGGCACCCTCGGCAGCAAACTTCAGGGCGATGGCCTTGCCGATGCCCCTGGCAGCTCCGGTGATGAGCGCCACTTTTCCTTGTAACATTTTCATTTGTCGCTTTTTATAAATATGGTTATTAATGTTGTTTTCTTTACACAATCGGCCTGCAAAGTTAGTAATAATTGCCGAAACCGCAAAATGAGGGTGCGCCAAAAGACCTGATGCCAAATAAAAACCCTAGCGACTTAGCGCCATGGCGCCAAGGCGTGAGATTTTTTCCTAGGGGGCTGGAGGGTGTTACAGAGCATCCGCACCCCGTCAAAACGGAATGCGGATGCCCATCTCTTATCTTTTATCTCTTATCTATCTAGAAATCTCGATAACATTACCAAGCGAACATGGGATAGTCCTTCATCATCTCGTTGACCTTGCCACGGACGGCGGCGATAACAGCCTCGTCCTCGGGAGCGCGGAGCACGGTGTCGATGAGCTCGACGATGTCGCCCATCTTGTCCTCCTTGAGGCCACGGGTGGTGATGGCGGGAGTGCCCAGACGCAGACCGCTGGTCTGGAAGGCGCTGCGGTCGTCGAAGGGAACCATGTTCTTGTTGACGGTGATGTCGGCAGCGACGAGGGCAGCCTCGGCAACCTTACCGGTCAACTCGGGATACTTGGTGCGCAGGTCAACCAGCATGCAGTGGTTGTCGGTACCACCCGAGCAGATCTTGTAACCCTTGTCGATGAGGGCCTGGGCCATAGCGGCGGCGTTGGTGCGCACCTGGATGGCGTAGTCCTTGAACGAGGGTTGAAGAATTTCACCAAATGCAACAGCCTTGGCAGCAATCACGTGCTCGAGGGGACCACCCTGCACGCCGGGGAAGACGGCGCTGTCGAGCAGCGACGACATCTTGCGGATGACGCCCTTCTTGGTGGTCTTGCCCCAGGGGTTGTCAAAGTCCTTACCCAGCAGGATGATACCTCCACGGGGACCGCGCAGGGTCTTGTGGGTGGTGCTGGTGACGATGTGGGCATACTTCAAGGGATTCTTCAACAGACCTGCGGCGATCAAGCCAGCGGGGTGTGCCATGTCGATCATGAGCAGAGCGCCCACGCTGTCGGCAATCTTGCGCATACGCTCGTAGTCCCACTCGCGGCTATAGGCACTGGCACCACCAACGATCAGCTTGGGGCGCTCGCGCTGTGCCACCTCTTCCATCTGGTCATAGTCCACGAGGTTGGTGTCGGGGGTAACGTTATATTCACAAGCCTGGAACATCAGACCCGAGAAGTTAACGGGGCTACCGTGTGAGAGGTGACCACCATGAGCCAGGTTCAGACCCATGAACTTGTCACCGGGCTTGAGGCAAGCCATGAAGACAGCCATGTTGGCCTGAGCGCCCGAGTGGGGCTGCACGTTAACATACTCGGCATCAAAGATCTGTTTCAGACGCTCAATGGCGACGTTCTCGCTCTCGTCAACACACTGGCATCCACCATAGTAGCGGTGTCCAGGATAACCCTCGGCATACTTGTTGGTCAAGCAGCTGCCCATGGCCTGCATCACCTGTTCACTCACGAAGTTCTCACTGGCGATGAGCTCAATGCCGTGTTGCTGACGCTGATGTTCACGCTCGATGATGTCAAAAATCACTTTGTCTCGTTCCATTGATTTTTAGTTTTTAGTTTCTAGTTTCTAGTCCCTAGTTTTTAGTTTCTAGTTTCTAGTTTTTTAAGTTGTTAGTATTAAAGTTATTTAGTCTCTTTTCGGTTTCTTGCGCACCGACCAGCCGAAGTGCCCCAGTTCGTCGCCCAAGGTATAGTAGTGGCCGTGGCAATAGGTGATCAGGTCGGCAGCCTTGAGGTCGAGTGCACCAGTGCTGTTGTCGATAAAGCGGTCATCGGCAATGACATTCATCACCTCGCCGATAAACATGTCGTGTGAGCCCAGGCGCATGATATCTCTCACCCGGCACTCGATGCTCACCGGCGCCTCGAGGATGTAGGGTGCGGCAACAGTCTCGCCCTTGACCGGCGTGAGCTGCATCTCGCGCCACTTGTCAAACTCACGTCCAGAACGCACACCACACCAGTCGGTTGCCCTCGCCATATCGCGGTTGGTGAGATTGAGCGTGAAGGCCATATTGCGCTCCACGATGCCATGGCTGTGGCGCTCGGGGCGTATCGAGACATAACAAAGAGCCGGGTCGCTGCAGATGGTGCCCGTCCAAGCCGCCGTGAAGAGGTTGAATTCCTCGGGCGACGCGCCGCAACTGACCAGCAGTGCGGGCAGCGGATATATCATAGTTCCAGGTCTCCAGTTCTGTTTCATGCTCAATCTGCAATTCGCGACAAAGGTAATGCTTTTTTAATTAATAGCGAATAGTTAAGAGTTAATAGTTTTTTATTTTTTTGGATATGTAAAGTTGTTAATAACTTTATTGTGATGGCAACTTGTCGTGAGAAGGAAAAAGATTACCTTTGTAGTTTGTAAAACAACCCATTCATCAATCATTAAAACGTGCACATCGTTATAGCAGGAAATATCGGTAGCGGAAAATCCACACTGGCCGAAATGCTTGCCAAGCATTATGGCTGGGAACCATTTATGGAGCCCGTGGTGGACAATCCATATTTGAGCGACTACTACAAGGACATCAAGCGGTGGTCGTTTGCCCTGGAGGTATTCTTTCTCAAGCAGCGTTTCAAGGACATCTTGGGGATCAATGCCAGCGACAAGACCATTGTTCAGGACCGGAGCATCTTTGAGGGCGTGTACATCTTCACGGCCAACAATCACGCCATGGGCAACATGGACGACCGCGACTTTGAGACCTACATGGAACTGTTTGAACAGATGATGAAGATCGTGCGCCTGCCCGACCTGATGATCTATCTGCGCTCCAGCGTGCCCCACCTGGTTGACAATATCCACAAACGAGGCCGCGACTACGAGCAAACGATGCCGCTCAAATACCTGTCTAACCTGAACGAGCGCTATGAGGAGTTTGTCATGAACACCTATCAGGGGCGCAAACTCGTGATCAATGTTGATGACCTGGACTATAAGAACAACGCTGAGGACTTTGCCACCATTGTGGATAAGATTGACGCGACAATGTTTGGCATCTTCGGGCCACTAGACTAGGCGACGGAGCCGTGTCAGGAGCCCCGGCCCAGGTCGCCCCTGATGACGGGGCACTAACAACTAAGAAACTAACTACTAAAAACTGAAATAAAATGCATATTGCAGTAGCAGGAAACATTGGCAGCGGCAAGACGACCTTGACCAAACTGCTTGCCAAGCATTACGGGTGGAGCCCACGGTTTGAGCCAGTGGACAACAACCCCTATCTTGAGGACTTCTATGCCGACATGTCGCGCTGGTCATTCAACCTACAGATCTACTTCTTGAACAAGCGCTTCAAAGAGGTGGTCGAGATTTCGCAGAGCGACATCGACATCATCCAGGACCGCACCATCTATGAGGACGCGTGCATCTTTGCCCCCAACCTTCATGGCCAGGGTCACATGAGCGACCGCGACTTCAACAACTACCGCGACCTGTTTGACCTGATGATGTCGCTGGTGAAGATGCCCGACCTGATGATTTACATCCGTTCGACGATACCCAATCTGGTGCAACAGATCCAGAAGCGTGGCCGCGACTACGAGCAGACGATGCGCCTTGATTACCTGGAAGGTCTGAACAAGCGTTATGAGGACTGGATAGCCGACTACAAGGGCAATCTGGTTATTATCAATGGCGACGAGGTGAAGTTTGGTGATCGGCCCGAGGATTTCCAGCTAGTGTGTGACAAAATCGACGCTAACCTGTTTGGTATCTTCTCCCCGTTTAACCAGTCGCGTTAACCCTGCCCTACCGTGCCAGCACATGTTGTATTACAGGCCAATGGCTTGCAATGCTAGGATTCTCTACCTCCACATGCAGGGGAGAGTGGATTTTACAGAGACATTATTTTGTACTACCTTTGCAGCGTGATTAGCAAACGTGTCATCGGTCTCATGATGGCGTTGCTGGTTTTCTTGTTGCCAGCAGCGGCCCAGGTGCGCATTGACCACCGCAGGGACGATGGCACGCGCTATGTGTGCTCACAGCAGGAGGTGATGTACGACAATTACTTTCATGCGGCCCGCTTTGCAGTGTCGGCAACGGCCAGCTACGGAGGTCTTGTGACATTCACGCTCGAAGTGACCTATGATGAGGGGCTGCTGCGGGTGTCCCAGGGCGATAGCCTCACCCTGGTGTTGCGAGGAGGTGCCCGCATTGTGCTCAAGACCGACCGCGACGTGACTCGCGCCGATATCGTCAAGCGCCATTATCTTACCTATAACGACTACTATGTGACCTGTTATTATCCGATGAGCATCTATGATATCCAGCGCATCACCCGCAATCGTGTCACCAAACTGTCGGCTCAAACCGATGGCTACACCTTTGACCGCAAGTTGGATAGATTCCAAGAACAATTCAGGCGACAATTCACAGCGGTTTACCGCTGCCTTGTTGGGCAATACAATTCAACGAGATAAGTAAAACAAGCTCTATGTTCAAACATAGGGCTT